>Ga0187819_10001295_pt1 | contig 12873 bp, 15 predicted proteins | sample NC_wetland_sal_i_15_FD_132411 | JGI IMG/M metagenome (GOLD analysis project Ga0187819, IMG submission 132411) | Wetland sediment microbial communities from Neuse River Estuary, North Carolina, USA - SO4_4 | ecosystem: Environmental > Aquatic > Freshwater > Wetlands > Sediment | place: USA... | reverse complement strand
TACCTCCGAACCCGATATCAGTATGGAGCCAGGAAATATTTTCCTGGCACGTATAGGCAGTCGTGTAGATTCACTTGCTGAGCAGCAGTTTTATAAGCGCTCGATGAGTGCCCCCAACTTGTTGCGCTTGTAGCTAGTACAGGAGACCATTCCAGAACAGGGGCAAAGTGCTTACTTGCTGAAAGAGGATCATCTTGGCCTGTTAGGCCCCATGAAAACTGTGATCGAAATGTGATGAAACTCACCGTTTTGTACTTGACAATAACCCCTGAGTAATGACATACTTACTATAGCCTCTGAGGAGTAAGTTGCAAAAGAAACTTGGAAGGCCGTCGAGGGGTGTAAGCCATGTCTAAGCAAATAACAGAATGCCGTAAGGCTGAAGGACTTGACGCAGACCTGCAGAAGTGGAAATCGCATTCAACAAGCTAGAGCAGGCAACTGAGGAAGGGTACCAATGCAGGGAAGTACAACCTGTGTTGGGCCTTTTCATTTTTGGGGAATATTGTCTGTGTCGGTCAAAGAGTGGCGTGAAACCCTGTAGGGGTCACCCTATTTTTTCGGGAGAAGCCTACGCTAAGAGATGGAATGCCTTCTCAGGCTGCCCTATCGATGTGCAATGAAAAGAGAGCTGTGCTGAAGAATGCCTTCACAGGTAGTGGTTCACATGAGAATGATAGCCCGGTCCCGGTTGTAGCGGTGAAGAAAGAGGAGAAGGCAGACCTCATGGATCACAGACTCTCTTTTGGAGTCCAGTAGAGAATGTGGAGAAAACGATGCAACGAGTCGCGGTTACAGGATGCGCTGGCAGTTTCGCCACCACCCTCCTTCCTTTATTCGAGGCCGATCCAGAGATTGCACAGATTGTGGGGATTGACCGCGTGCCACCTGTGGGGAAGTATGAGAAACTACATTTCCATCAATACGATATTCGTCAGCCACAGATACGCCAGGCTCTGGCGGGATGCGATGTGCTGTTACACCTCGCCTTTGTCGTGCTACGTCCCTATAGCATGAGCCTGGCAGAGACGGCGAGCATCAACCTGGCGGGAACCTGGAATGTCTGTCGTGCCGCCGCAGCATCGGGAGTGAGAAAGCTCGTTATCAGTAGCTCGATTGCCGCTTATGGCAACCTTTCGGACAACCCGGATGTGCTCCACGAGGATAGCCCGTTGCGCGGCCTCTACACCGATTTCTACTATAGCCAGCATAAGCACGCCAACGAAATCTGGCTCGATGGTTTTCAGTGCGAATTTCCAGGCGTTCTCATTTCACGGGCGCGTCCATGCGTCGTCATTGGCCTTCATCAACTCTCGGCGCGAACGCTGTTGCAGCCGAACAACACGCACATCCTCGCCGAGAGCGCGAATCGCGGACGTATCCAGTTTATCCATGAAGACGACCTGGCGTCTGCGCTGGTGGCAATGATACAGCACGACCTACCGGGAGCCTACAACGTGGTGGGTGATGGCTTCGATACGCAAATAAACATCGCGAAGCAGGCGGGCTTGCAGGTAATCGAGGTTCCCGACGAGATATACTTACCGCAGGTCAAGCAGGCATGGCAGGCGGGCCTGAGCGCGGCAGGACCGGAATGGGCCAGAGGTGATAGCAATATTATCTGCTCTAATGAGAAGCTCAAGGCAACAGGCGTGTGGACTCCACGCTATAGTACGATGGAAGCGTTCGCCGCGACGGTGAAAGCGTTGACGAAAGAATAGGGGTATAAGAGTAGTGTGCGGACATACCCATATGCAGTTTGAGCGGCGAGTAGGAAGTATGCGCATTCTCAATGCAGGGAGTGTCGGGATGCCCTATGCTGACCGTCCGGGCGCATACTGGCTGCTGCTTGGACCTGAAGGGAGCGAGTTTCGCACGACAACATACGACGTAGAGACAGCAGCACAGCAAGTACGGGAAAGTGGCTACCCGCAGGCACAAGACTTCGCTGAGGAAAACATGCTCAAGGTGCCAACAGCGGCAGAGGCGATGGCAGTCTTTGAACGCAGAGCCTGGACCGTAACATGCTTTACGCCGATGGAGCTTTCAAACTGGCACAGGGACTTGTCAACCACCAAACCATTTCCTACACTCATTCATAACAAGCGCGATCCGATAAGGACCGCGTGATCGAATAGGGATTAGTGTAGGAGAACATCCATGCTCATTGTGAATGATAGCCAGCTCCGCCGAGCCTCCATCGCAAGCCTGGGGGAGCAGTGTGTCTACTGTTCCCAGCCCCTTGCTGCGTACCCGCTCGTCATGGGCGACGATACAAAGCAAACCGTCTATCACGTGACATGCGCGCTCGAACTGGCCACAGACCTCCTGGTTGATCTGGCAACGTTTTTCCATCTGCCTGCACCCTATCCTCCGTTGTTTGTACTCACGCCCTCAGAGATCGGGAGAGGCTCAGAGGAAAGAGGAATGTCTCATGCAATGGTCAACAGATGTCCGTCGGATTAAAGCCGCGATCTGGTGCCAAGCGTTCAGGGGGGATACCAGCGTCAGTTGTCCCATAGGCCAGGTGGTGGGCATTCGCCGGAGAAAGGGGCAGCTTCTGGCACTCATACGCGGCTGGGGGCGCTGGTATCCCGTGGAAGATGTGCTCATCCTTGTAGGCCCGCGCTAGCCTTTCCGTACCTGCTGCGAACAGAGGTTCAGGACAGCTTCATGAGGCGGGTCGTCACAAGACTCCACTCTTTCGGGCCACAACTGCGCGCTCAGCTGACGGCAGCGCCGAACCACTTTGGCAGCTGGCTGAGCAGATCCTGCTGATCTGAACCTCCCCACGCCACGTGGCCGTCCGGTCGCAGCAGCACCGCAGGAACGTCAAGTTCCGAGCTTTCATCGACGACGTGGTCAACCCGACCTGCCCAATCCGCCACCGAAAGCTGGCCAGTCTGGTCGAGAAGCAGCCCGCGACCGTTGTGCATCAGTTCGTAGAGGCGACCCCGCTTCAGCCCCACGTCCCGCATCCGCCGACCGAGCAGTTCGTGGCCCTCGCCGAAGTTGTAGCGGACCCCAACTGCGGTGAGCATCTCGGTCACGTACCGGTTCACCTCCTCGAAGTCCAATAGGTCCGAGAACAACTCCCGCAACGCCTTTGCCCCCGGATTGTCCTCGATCAACACTCCACCAGCCCGCGTGTTGGTCAACACACGGGCACCCACCGGGTGACGTTCAGTGTGGTAGCTGTCCAATAGCCCCTCCGGTGCCCAGCCCTTTACCTCGGCGGCCAGTTTCCACCCCAGGTTGAACGCGTCCTGGATGCCGAGGTTGAGCCCCTGCCCGCCGACCGGCGGGTGGATGTGCGCCGCATCGCCAGCCAGCAGCACCCGGCCGACCCGGTAGTGATCGGCCTGCCGGGTGGCGTCACCGAACCGGGACAGCCAGCGCGGTGAGTGCGCGCCGAAGTCGGTGCCAGCAAACACCCGCAGCCGCTGCTTGAACTCCTCGAGGGTCGGCGCAGGAGCATGGTCCTCGGCCACCCCTGCGGCGGGCACGATGATGCGGTACACCCCGTCCCCGAGGGGGATGGCGCCGAACCGTCCGTGGGCCTTGCGGATTTCGGCTGTCACGGCGGCCAGCGTCATCGGTTGCTCGGTCACCTCCACTTCCCCCAACAGCGTCTCGACCCTGGCGGGCTCACCGGGGAAGCCGACGCCGAGCAGCTTGCGCACCATACTGCGGCCACCGTCGCAGCCGACGAGGTAGCGCGAGCGCAGCTGCGTGCCGTCGGCCAATTCGACGGTGACCCCGTGTTCGTCCTGGCTGAGCCCGACCAGTTCGCAGCCGCGCCGGATCTCGGCACCGAGTTCGACGGCGCGCTCGGTCAGCAGGCGCTCGGTGACCGCCTGCGGGATGGAAAGGCCGAACGGGTGCGCGGTGTCCAACCGGTCCGGCCACGGCTTGACGATGCCAGCAAAGAGACTGCCGACCTTGAACCGCTCGCTGACCGCGAGGAACCGGTCGAGCAGACCGCGCTGGTCCATCACCTCGACGCTGCGCACGTGCAGGCCGAGCGCGCGGGACTGGCCGGTCGGCTCCGCCAACTTCTCCAGCACGAGCGCGTACACCCCGTGCAGCCGCAACTCGCAGGCCAGCATCAAGCCAGTCGGTCCACCGCCGACAACGATCACGTCGATCATTACAACCCCCATTTCCATAACATCTCTTCTCCTTTCATCTGTCTGTGACTCCTTTCGCACACGACGAGGGTCTGGCACACGCCTGATGAAGCACGTGCTTTTTGAGCACAAACACAAGAGGTCGCTTTGCTCAAAGGAGAGCTTTCACCGCAGGTGCGCCAGAGTGACGTCGTTTCCGCCTGAGTATAGGGGAAGGAACGCCCAAAAAAATCGTCCAAAAAGGCAGTGTGCGAATAGACAGGAGGTGATATAATCAAGATGGGAACAAACAGGCTCGTTTTCGAGCTTCGGAACCCATGCCGTTCCTTGCTCTCGCGGACGTGAGACATCGGCGCTGGCCTTCTCAACGCCAAAAGCCACTCTGTATCGGAGACCTGCCAAAGGTCAAGTTGGGGACTCCGAAAATGCGTCTCTAGTCGCCGGGGATTTTTGACCTCGACGATTTCTCCCGTCTTCTTTTCAATGGAAAGCTCGTAGAGGGAGAGCGCTGTTGCCTGGTACTCGACCTTCAAGTTCCCCTCATAGACCCACACGGAGACATCTTCCCCTGCCAGGCCCCGCTCGCCATACAAACGCCAGTGCTTGAACCTGACGTATCCCTGGTGATCGATCTGGCGCGCCATAGCGACGGATGGCTTCAGCGAGAACCGCGAGAAAATCCCACCCGTTTTGGGTGGGAGAAATGGCTGAGGAAAGCACAGCTCTGCTGAAGTTTTCAAATATGCTAATCACATAAACCGGCTTCGGATCTGGCATCTCCCCTTGCCTTTCCGAGACAACGGTGCTTCTTTCAAGCCTACTTGATGTTTCGGGCGTTAGCAAGGATTGGCAGGCAAGTTAGCCCATTTGTACCCTCGATATGGGCCAGTTTGAAAGCTCCATCGGCGTAAAGCATGTTACGGTCCAGGCTCCAACATGAGCGTGTTCTGGTGCTCCTTCAAACCTTGGATAGTGTAAATACGCTATCCCTCCTGAGCGAACAATCGTGTGTTCCGAAGATGAAAATAGTGTATTTAAAGGATGGATTCTCGCGCTTCACCCCCTATACTAGACATTGGCGAGAGTTTTCTGAGCACCCCGTGCACAGGGACTGGGAATGCAGAGCCGTTGGCAGGTTAGGAAATGCCCTCGCTATAGATATTATAGTGTCGTCAGGCGGACACCGATGGGCTTTAATAGTTTAAGTTAGCTTTGGCAGGACCTTTGGCCATCGCCAAAGTTGCCCATCAAGATTGGGACCACTGACGTAGCCGACGCTCGCAAGAAGGCAAAATCATCCCAGTCAATATGGGCAACAGGGACTTTGCCCAACAACCCGGTTAGATCGTTTCCTGGAGAGTTTGTGCACAACATAACAGGCTCTCCCACTTTAGAAAGTGAGAGAAACTTATGCAAAGGACCACCCTTTTGAGGATGGCATTCCTGTGTATTCTTGCTTGTTTGGTGCTCGTGTTCGGTATGTTAATCTCTACCGGTACAGTATCAGCACACAACGCATCAGCACACACTGCAAGCTGGGGCTGCGGGGACAGCTGTGGGGGCAATTGTGAGGACAATTGCGGGTACAACAACTGTGGAGACAACTGTGGGGAAAACAACTGTAATTCCGACAACTGTGGGGAAAACAACTGTAATTCCGACAACTGTGGGTACCACCACCACCATGATGATGATGGCGGAGACTAGATGATCTTCTGGCTTGGCCTAAACGCCTGACGAGACAAGGTATCAGTGAAGGGGCATCCTTCACTGATATTTTTTGTTGACAGGGCTAAGTGCGTCAAGCCAGGCCACCCCAACTCCCCAGGGCTTTTACTGGTAAGTTTTTTGAGCGCGGAGACAATGGAGACAAGTGTCGTTCCACGAAGGCACCCTGTCCGGGGGACAGGTATCCCTCCCTTGATCTCGCCCCCGGCGAGCTCGCCCAACCTCGCTCCGTCCTTACGGACACGATGACCTCCTTCCGAAAAACCTACCCCTGAGAGACTCCCCAAACTAACACGCCGTGCATCGATCATCGACACCGCTATACCAATGCGTTCTGCGCTCCCACTCGCGACTGTTAACACGTTCTGAACTGTCAAAGCCCCAACGCAGGGCCGCTATATCCAAGACGATAAACAGAGCTAATATAATAATGATTGTGAGCATGATCTTCTCCTTTTTCGCTATCGTTTGCTCTCTGAGTGGGTCATGAAGTCAATCTTCGTCGGCTCACCTACTACAATTGTACTCGCAACATCTGCTATAATACAGAGAAAAGAAAAGGCAATTTCGCGGAAAGAGTTACAAGAACAAGGTAAAGGTGACACATGACTTTAGAAACTGAAAAATTGCTAGACAGCACGGGATGGCAACTCCTGCAGGCACTACAGCAAGATGCGCGGCTATCCTACACGGAGCTGGGACAACGGGTTGGACTGACTGCGCCTGCAGTCGCGGAGCGTGTTCGAAAAATGGAAGACGTGGGAATTATCAGCGGCTATCATGCTGAAATCAATCGGGCAAAGATCGGCTTTCCCATCACGGCCATTATTCGCATGAGTACCCTCGCTGGAGAGCGTTGTACCCGCTTTGCTACTTTTACCCAGGACATCCCCGAGGTACTGGAATGCTATCGTGTGACCGGCAGCGACTCGCTCATCTTGAAGGTTATGGCTGCATCGGTCGAGCACCTGGAATCGCTGATCGACCGGCTCTCGGCACACGGCCAGCTGACGACCTCGATGGTGTTATCTACTCCAGTGACGAGACGAGTGATAATGCCAGTGGCGGACAATATTCGTGAGTTGTCCCAAACAATATAGTAAAGCCTGTTTCCGCTCAGGAGGTAGGAAATTATGGATCTTCGATCAGTACAAAAACCCATCAAGGAGAAATATCGTAGCGACCCGGGTACCGCACAGATAACGCTCAAGGCACAAGGTAGCCAGACTGAGACCCCAATAACATGCTCAGTCGATATCGGACGCGCACTTTATCAAGCCGAAGCTCATCGAGGGGTAGGAGGAGCAGGCACGGCCGCTTGTTCAGGCGATCTGCTTCTGGGAGCCCTTGCCGCCTGTGCACAGATCACCTGCCAGATGGTCGCTACAGCTATGGGGATACCAACGAATCTCATCGAAGTGAAGGTAGAAGGAGATCTGGATCTTCGGGGCACTCTGGGCATGTCGAAGGAGGTGCCCGTTGGTTTTGAAACAATCCGTCTTCGCTTTGAGATAGATGCCCCTGAGGCAACGGCGGAGCAACTGCATGCATTACGCGAGAAGACAGAACAATATTGCGTGGTCATGCAGACGCTGACCAAACCACCGAAAATAGCGGTAGACTGGTCTTAGTGGAGGTAACCAGTGAAATTGGTCTATGTTGCCGGGCCGCTTTTCAGCACACATGAACGATGGTACCTGGAGCGTGTCGCACAGGCGCTCGAAGCTGCCGGCTATCGCACATTTCTCCCGCATCGCGATGCTGGTCTCGTGACACGCAATTTAGATGAAGAGCGCTCCCGTATTTTTCACACAGATATTGAAGCATTGAAGTCCTGCAACCTGTGCGTGGCGCTGCTCACCGGTCCGGATCATGACTCGGGGACGAGCGCCGAACTTGGCTATCTCTACGCCCTTGGCAAGCCCTGTATTGGCATCACGGATGATAAGCGTGGCTATGTGAATACGATCATCTGGGGCATCTGCGGGTATGGCAAGCAGATTGTCCATACAATGGACGAACTGCTGGAGATAGTGAGAAGCATGTAGGAGGTATCACATGCGTCGAACCAAGATTGTCTGCACGATAGGACCGGCCACTAATAGCGAGGAACGGCTCGAAGCATTGATGCGGGCCGGCATGAATGTTGCCCGCTTGAACTTCTCGCATGGGGTCCAGTCCGAGCACGCCCTTGTCATCGAGCGGATACGCGCGCTTTCCACACGCCTGGGGTGCCCGATTGCCATCTTGCAAGACCTGCAAGGTCCCAAGATTCGCGTCGGGTCGCTCAAGGATGGGCAACCCGTCACGTTGGTGGATGGAGCCAGGCTGACCATTACGACTCACGAGATCGCCGGGACGGCTGAGAGGGTTTCCACCACCTACCAACGCTTGCCCCAGGATGTGAAGCCAGGGGATCGCATCCTGCTGGACGACGGTAGTATGGAAGTGCGTGTACTGAGTAGCACTGAGACGGAGGTGGACTGTGTGATTGTGCATGGGGGGCTGTTGAAAGAGCACAAGGGGATCAATTTGCCTGGCGTGGCGGTCAGTTCACCCGCTCTGACGGAGAAAGATCGCGATGATCTCAGGTTCGGGATGATGCACGGCGTTGATTATGTCGCGCTCAGCTTTGTGCGTCGCGCGCAAGATATTCTCGACGCGAGATACTATATCCAGCAGGTGCAAGCGGAACTTGGACAGAGGCACGATAAGGTGTCTTTCCCCCTCATTGTGAAAGTAGAGAAACCAGAAGCCGTTGCGCACCTGGATGAGATTCTGCGCGTGGTCGATGGTGTCATGGTGGCCCGGGGAGACCTGGGGGTCGAGATGCCTGCGGAAAAAGTGCCGCTAATTCAAAAACATTTGATTGCATACTGTAATGACCTTGGGCTGCCTGTCATCACCGCCACCCAGATGCTGGAGTCGATGGTGACGAATCCCCGTCCGACCAGGGCCGAAGTGAATGATGTGTGCAATGCTATTCTCGATGGGACCGATGCCGTAATGCTGAGCGCGGAAACAGCTACCGGCGCCTATCCGATCGAAGCGGTCGAGATGATGGTGCGTATCGCTGGAGAGACGGAAGCGGGGGAGAGGACCGCGCGCCAACCGCAGTGTCAGGAGCTCACGAAGCAACACGCTGTGAGCCATGCAGCACGTGCGCTCTCGGAAGAGGCCAGCGTCAAGGCCATCGTTGTCTTCACGCGTTCTGGGACCTCGGCGCGCCTGATCTCCAAGGATCGCCCACCGCGGCCTATCCTGGCCTATACTCCCTCCGAGCGCGTCTACCGGCAGCTTGCCCTCTGGTGGGGCGTCTGGCCGCATCGCATCGAAATGAAGGGGTCGACCGAGACGCTGATCGAGGCCGTCGCTCGGCGGCTGCTGGAGGACCACTTGGTGCAGGCCGGTGAGCACGTGGTCATAATGGGTGGTCTGCCCGTCGCAAGCCAGGCGCGCACAAACTTCGTGAAGTTGCATCGCGTGGAGAGTGAGTGACGCTCCCATCCCCTCGAAGGGGATGGGCTTCCAGGCGCTTTCAGTTGCGTCGGTGACCATTCCCCAAGGGGACCAGCTTAGCTGGAGGCTGAGACGCTGCGCACACCTGGACAACTGCGGTGCAACCGGGGTATCCCTCCCGCAGGCCCGCGTCCGGGCGGACTACGACGTTCCACTTGGCGACACTTCTTTATCCTGCCGCCTGTCCCGCAAAGGGCCGGGCCGTCGATACGTGAGCGAAGTCGGATACGCAATCCGCGAACCAAAAGCCAGGGGATGCATGTTCATGCTCCCCACAATATCGCGGTGGCCTACAAAGCCACAGCGCCGACAGGCCCAGTTTCGTCCTGCCGGCTTCTTCTTCCAGTCGCATCGTGGACAGTGGCTGCTGGTTCCCCGCTCACTGCCACTGAAGCACACGATGCCGACCTGTTCACATTTCTCTTGCAGATACCGCTTGTCCTTGCCGTACTCCCACTGACTCATGCGCTGGTTATGATGCCGTCCCTTGTCCTCTGTGCGCACCCCATGCGGATCGCCCACATAGAGCGTCTGCACCCCTTCGGCTCGGCAGAAGTCCACCGCCTGCCGTGTCCCCTTATGCCGCAAGTCGCGCACCCGACGTTCTTTCTTGCCCTGTTCCCGCTCTCGGGTATACTGCAAGCGACGCCAGCGTTTGGAACCTTTGCGACAGCGGGACTGCAACCGGCTGATCTGGCCCAACGTCTTGTTATAGTGCCGCTTGATGGTGCGTATGCCCCGTCCAGTGACGATGAGTCCCTTGCCCGTGGTAGTCGTCACGGCGACCTGGTGGATCTCGCCCAGATCGGCAGCTGCCTGCACCGGTCTGGAAGCGAAGACCAGGGCAGAGGCTGGACGCGAGATGGGCACCACGATGTGCAGTTCATAGCCCCCCTTCCAGACCAGCGAGACCGCTCCGATCTGCTCAGGCAGGTCTGAGAGCAGGAACGAGAAGGACTTGCGCCCCCGGCCCATCGGCAGGATCAGCCGCTTGCCCTGCCGCGAGACGGCCTGGGCAGGCCAGTGCACCGGCATGTACTTCTTGGAGTGGTAGGGGTAGCGATGGTGTGGGTTGCTTGGGCGCAACTGCTTGATGGTCTCGACGTTGGCGAGAAACTGCTGGCAGACCATCTGGATGGATTGGCTGTGTAGCGCGTACTGCCTACCCTTGGTTCCGCGCTGCAACTCGTCTCGGCTCGGCCAAGCGGTCTGCTCGCGTCGCGCGGCGCAGTGGCGGCCGACACAGTACATCCAGACGCGGGCCGCTTCCATCTGCGCGGCTTTGAGGCGTGCTCGCGTCAGCCTATCGAGATCCTTGAGTGGATAGATGCGCACCGTCTGCATGGCTGCTCCTGCTGCTGTATTCTGCTCGTCTAGTCTAGCATGAACGTCCGTTCCAGTCAAGTGGGGAACGAACAGCTGAGGATGGGGAGCAGGGTCTTCCTCCCTTGCCCCCTTCAGAGAAGGAACCGCGCTTTCATCCCCATCCCCTTACAGGGGATGGGATTTCCCGCGCCGCTTGTTAAAACATTCAAGAAGCTCCGTCATGAGCATCTTTTACTAGTCGCATAAACTGTCAATTGTTCCAGACAAAAGGAGATTCTCCTATGCCATTTGCGATCAACCTGCCTGTCGCAGCAGAGCAATTTCAAATACGCCCTGATATCACATTTTTGAATCACGGCAGCTTCGGAGCATGTCCCCGTCCGGTTTTCGCAACATATCAGGAATGGCAGCGCCTGCTAGAAACCGATCCAATTGAATTTTTGGGACGTCGCCTCGATAGTATGCTGAGTGAAGCACGAGAACATCTTGCCGCTTACGTAGGAACGCAAGCCGACCACGTCGTGTTTGTGAATAACGCGACGTTTGGTGTGAACATAATCGCGCGCTCACTTCAGCTGGCACCAGGAGATGAAGTGCTGGCAACCGATCATGAATACGGCGCAGCCGATCGCGCCTGGCGGTTTATCTGTCGGCAACGTGACGTACAATATATCAATCAACCCATCCCGCTTCCAATCGAAAGCGCTGAATCTATGCTAGAACACCTATGGCAGGGTGTAACTCCACGCACAAAAGTGATCTTCATCAGCCATATCACCTCACCCACCGCCCTGATTTTTCCAATTGAGAAGCTCTGTCAACGTGCACAAGCCGCAGGTATCATTAACGTCATAGATGGCGCGCATGCTCCTGGCCATATCCCGCTAAATCTCGATACGCTCGGAGCTGATTTTTATGTAGGAAACTGTCATAAATGGCTCTGCGCTCCCAAAGGCGCCGCATTTCTGTATGCGCGTCCGGAGCGACAAGAACTCTTACAACCTCTCATCGTCAGTTGGGGTTGGGAAAGCCAAACACCAGGTGTATCAACATTTCAAGACTTCTTTGGCTGGGTCGGCACAGACGACCCAGCATCGTACCTCAGCGTACCTGCCGCCATCACATTTCAGCGCGAACATGATTGGGATGCCGTGCGCGTAGCGTGCCATGAATTAGCCAGCTTTGCACGCCAACAGATCACCGCCCTGGTTGGCACAGAACCGATAAGCCCTGACAGCTCCCATTGGTGGGCACAAATGTGCACAATCCAACTGCCTGACGGGGATGCCTCTGCTTTGCAAAAACATTTACGAGAGCAATGGAACATTGAAATTCCCATAATCTCCTGGAATAATCATCGCTACATCCGCCTCTCAATTCAAGGATACAACAGCCCAGCCGACGTTGAGCGTCTTTTGCTAGCTCTACAAACGATTTTCTCGCGCAAACACGCGCACGGCCTCCACGATCAACCTATGCTCAACCAGCTTTAACCGCTCATGCAAACTTTCCTCGCTATCCCCTTCTTCCACTTTCACCTCTTCCCGGCATATTACCGGACCCGCATCCACCTCTGGCGTCACGTAGTGTACTGTGCTTCCCGTGATCTTCACACCGCAATCGAGTGCCTGCTTTACTACATGTAGCCCGCGGAAGACGGGGATTTGTGAACCATCGCTCGTTGTATAGGTGTTGCCTGTGCCGTCATCAGGAAGCAGGGCGGGATGAAGATTGATGATACGCCGCGGGAACTGGTCAACGAACGAAGCACTTAAGATACGCATCCAGCCAACCAGCACAATGAGGTCAATTTCAAATACGTGCAGTAACGCTGCGAGGCGCGCTTCGCTCTCTGTTCGCTCCTTCCATGGGAGGTAGATTGCTGGCAGGTTGTGCTTGAGAGCACGTTGCAAACCCTGGGTGTTGGCTTTGTTGCTCACAACAAGGGCAATCTCGACGTCCGTCAGTTTTCCGCTTTCGATAGCATCGATGAGCGCCTGCAAGTTGCTGCCGGTGCCGGAGATGAGGATGCCGAGGCGAAGAGGAACATGGTTGGTCATTGCAAGCGCACCTCATCATCGGCCTGGGCCAGTTCAGCGACAAGACGTTGCTTGTAATCGCTCAGACGTTGACTCAGCTGTGCGTCTGAGAAGGCCAGTATCTTCGCGGC
>Ga0187819_10001294_pt1 | contig 12882 bp, 12 predicted proteins | sample NC_wetland_sal_i_15_FD_132411 | JGI IMG/M metagenome (GOLD analysis project Ga0187819, IMG submission 132411) | Wetland sediment microbial communities from Neuse River Estuary, North Carolina, USA - SO4_4 | ecosystem: Environmental > Aquatic > Freshwater > Wetlands > Sediment | place: USA... | reverse complement strand
GCCGCATTCGGCGAGCAGTTTCAGAGTGCGATAAACAGTCGTGAAACCGATGCGGGCATCTTTCTTCTGCACCAGCCGGTGCAGTTCATTGGTAGAAAGGTGCTCGCGGGTCTCGAGGAAGGTTCGCAGTATGGTGTCGCGCTGCGCCGTATGTTTCAGCCCCACACGCTTGAGATGCTGGTGCAGAATTTGCTGCGCTTCGCGGATCATCTCGCGGGAGATGCTGGGCTGATCGTCAATGCGCTTTTGCAGCATAGTGTCTTGGCAAAGATAGCGCCGGCACTTTGAATCATACTGGGGCTTGGCAAAACCCGCCAACCATTTTGCTTCCGGTTTGTCTTCCAGTGCGGCTAAGCCCTAGAATCGAGATTCCATGGTGACGACCGGCACTCGTGTTTATCCCCCTTCCCATCTTCGACCTTGGCGTATCGCTGCGTTCGTTTTGGCGCTGGCATTGCTGGCTGGGCTGGGTTTTTGCGGCTGGCTTTATGCGATAGCACGTTCTGCTCTGCCCCAACTAGATGGCAGACTGCAGGTGCCAGGGCTGTCGGCGCTCGTGACCGTGACCCGCGACGTTCACGGTGCGCCTACCATTGACGCCGCCAGTTTCGATGACCTCTTTTTCGCCCAAGGCTATGTAACCGCCCAGGATCGCCTGTTCCAGATGGATGGCACGCGGCGCTTCGCAGCGGGAGAACTCTCGGAAGTGGTGGGAGAAAGCCAGGTCGAGCATGACCGCCAGCAAAGAATCCTCGGTCTGCGAGTTGCTGCGCGCAAGACAATGGAGCTTATCTCAGCGCAGGACCGCTCCCGTTTCGAAGCTTACGCCCGGGGAGTGAACGCGTATATCGAATCTCATCGAGACCGCTTGCCGGTCGAATTTCGCATTCTGGGGTATTCGCCCCAGCCATGGACAGCCGAGGACTCGGCGTTAGTCGGCGCCTACATGGTCGAAGAGCTGAGCACCAGTCCGCGCCATGCCCTGACCCGCGAAAAGATTCTGGCCAAGCTGGGACCGGAATTGACCGCCGACCTTTATGTGAATTCCTCCTGGCGCGACCGACCGCCGACGGTGTTACGGGCCAGCCTCGACCAGGAGATACTTCCGGACCAGGATGAAGACGACGAGGATGAAGACGCGGGCCCAGACAGCGCGGTAGCGAACCTGATCCACACGCCCGATTTGTTTTCGCCGGAAGGAAAGTTCTTCGATGATCCTCCTCTGGTGCTGGGCTCGAACAACTGGGTAGTCTCCGGAGCGCACACAGTTTCAGGCAAGCCGTTGCTCTCCAATGATATGCACCTGGGTCACCAGATGCCGAACCTGTGGTACGAGGCGCATCTCCGCTGCGACAAATCCGCGTGCGGCGGTCCCTCTGGCAGCTTCGACGTGGCCGGCGTCACGCTGCCCGGCTACCCCTACGTAATTGTGGGGCACAACCAGCGCATTGCCTGGGGATTCACTAATATCGGGCCGACGGTCGAGGACGTATATTTCGAAACTTTCAACTCGGACGGCCAATATGTGACACCCGAAGGTTGGAAGCAGCCCGAGCACCGCCGTGAACTCATCCATGTAAAGGGCAAGCCGGACGTGGTGGTGGATGTCACGCTCACTCGCCACGGACCGATCACCACCGACCTCGTCCCGGGTGAGACGCGCAAGCTGGCGCTGCGTTGGACGTTGTACGACGGCGTCCGCAATCCATTTTTCGCTGTGGACGCGGCGCGGAACTGGGACGAATTCCGCCGCGGGTTCTCCGAATTTGATGCCCCTGCCCAGAACGTCGTGTACGCCGACGTGGATGGGAACATCGGATATCAGGCCACGGGCAAGGTTCCTATCCGGGCAGCTGGCGATGGCAGCCTACCGGGAAACGGCAGCGACAATGCGCGTGAGTGGACCAGCTACATCCCGTTTGACAAGCTGCCCAGTATTTTCAACCCGCCCTCAGGGATCATTGCCACGGCAAACAGCCGCATCGCGCCGGACAAGTATCCGTATTCCATCAGCACGGAATGGGAGGCGCCGTGGCGGTCGTCGCGCATTTATCGCGTGCTCGAATCGGGCAAGAAGTTCTCGGCCGCGGACATGCTCGCTCTGCAGACTGACATTTACTCCGAGTTGGACCGCCTTTTTGCCGAGCGGTTTGTGTACGCGCTCGACCACGCCAAGAGTCCATCTCCCCGAGCGAAGGCTGCTGCCGAAATCCTGCGGCAATGGGACGGACGAATGACCGCGGATTCAGCCGCGCCCACCGTGGCGGTTCAGGCGCGACATGAGCTGGTACGTTTGCTGCTCGAACCCAAGCTGGGCCCTGCCCCGCCGGATCCCGAAGAGCGCAGAAAAACTCTCAACTGGAAAAGTTATCGCTGGATGATGGACACGGTGTGGCTGGAGAATGTTGTTCAGCGCCAGCCCAAGCGTTGGCTGCCGGAAGCGTACCCGAACTATGACGAACTGCTGGCGGCGGCCGTCGAAGCGGCCGTCGGCGACCCGGATTCACCAAGAGATCTGAATTCCTGGCGCTGGGGACCATACAATCCGGCGGAAATTCAGCACCCGATTCTGGGCAGGATGCCCCTCTTGCAGCGCTGGACCGGACCGGGACTGAATGAACAGTCCGGAAGCGAATTCACGGTGAAAGCGGTCGCCCGCGACCACGGCCCGTCGGAACGAATCACCGTGGACCTGGCCAACCTCGACCAATCCACCTTCAATCTGGTGGCCGGAGAGGCAGGGAACCTCCTGAGTCCCTACTACATGGATCAATGGAACGCATGGTACAAGGGCTTCACATTTGCTTGGCCCTTCTCCCAACAGGCCGTGGAGAAAGCACGGGTTCATGAACTAAGGCTGGAACCGGGGAAGTAGCTGGGCCTAACGACTTCTCAGATCGAAAAGCGTTGTCATCCTGAGCGCAGCGAAGGATCTATGCATTGGGTTTTAAGTGCATAGGTCCTTCGAGGCCTGAAGACCTCTTAGGATGACAACTACGCGCGAGTGCTGCTTTTCTGCCCGCACCCACATCGAACCCGCTTGCGTCGTCAGCAGACTATCTCTTCTCACCCTGCAAAAACTGAAGCACGGGCGCCCACCATTGTTCGCTCGGACTCTTATACAAATCGTTGTGCTTGAAACCGTGCAGAACCACCATTTGCTTCGGCTCCGGAGCAGCCTGAAAGATCCGCTCCCCCATCGCAATAGGATTTACCGTGTCTGCGTCGCTGTGTATCAAAAGCAGGGGAGCACGGTTGCGCGAAATGTTTTTCGCGTTGTTCCAGGCATCGGGAGTCATGTAGACAAGGATCCGGGGAGTTCCACGGTGCACCCCTGCGTCCCGCAAAGAAGAGAATGCGTTAGCAACCACGACACAGGCTGGAGCGGGTTGGAAGCTCGGTAGAGCGTCGAGCATCGGACCGCTTCCCATGGAATGGCCGAGGACGCACAGCCGCGTGTCATTGGTGAACCGCGAAGCAAACCACGTATACGCCGCTGTGGAGTCCTGATCCAGGTTCTTAACGGTTCCGGGCCTCGAGCTGTCGCCATGGCCCGAGTAATCGAATACCAGGGAAGAGACACAGTGATCGTAGAGAAAGCGTTGGGCCTTGACCCACTCGGAAATCGTTTCCATGACCCCATGAAAGATCAGCAGTGCTACCTTGGGCTGGCACGCCGACGATGCCTGGACCAGGTAACCGTCCAACGTGCGGTTGCTGCTGGCAATCTTTGCCCGCTCGTATGTGAGCCCCACACTTTCAGGCGTCTCAGGGCCATTGGGGCCGGTGGTGAGAAACTTAGGCTCGAAGTATTGGAGAATGAGCGACGGACTTAAGCTCAAGCCTAGCAACGCGAGAACTATGACTATCGCGATTCCCACCCATTTGCGCCGAGACCTCGCCATAGAGCCCCCAAAGTAGAGGTGCAATGCCTGCAATCATACAGTCAAGCTGCTCCGGGTTTCACGCGGGCGAGAGGCAGCGGCCACATCGAGCCCTAGGTCTGCGGAGGATTCGGGACGGGGTTCGGTGGCGGATCGACGACCTTGACGTCGGTAGCGTGGCCGACGATCACTGTCCGCGTAGTCTGCACCAGCAACTGGTCGGTGGTGGTATCGAAGATCTGGAAAACGCCGCCCTCGCACACATACACCACATCACGCCCGGGGATGGGCTGGATGCCGGTTGCGTCTCCGGTTTGCGGCGGCACGACAACGCTGCGGGCGCTGGTATTGAAAATAGATAAACAGCCGCGTACCTCGCCCCCCGAAACGTTGATACTGGTACAGGAATGCGATCCGATGAAGAGTTGTCCGTTGTCACCCATCGCCATGCGATCGTGATAGCCGTCGGTGATGAGGATCGGGCCCGCCGTCACTTTCATGGAGCTGGCATTGAGTATGCTGAGCGTGCCGCAGGTCTTGGCCGCAGTGCCAGAGCCACAGGGGGTTCGAGGCGGCGATCCCGCTACGTACAAGGTGTCGCCCGAGAGCAAGCCGTAGGTGGCGCCGCTCACCGGAACTGTCTTTTCCACGCTGCCGGCGCCCACATCAAGCACGCTGATACCTGCCTCCATACCACCGCATTCCGGACCGCAGTTGAAGATATATGCGGTCGAGCTGTCGCTGCTGAAAATAGCCCAGACGGGACGATCAAAGCAGCAGATTGTCGAGACTGGGTTCCCGTTGCTGCCGATCAAAGCGGTCGTGATGACGGTTATTGAATTGGAACCATCGCTAAAAACCAGGATTCGGTTGCCATCAGGGCTGGGCACGATGTAATGAGCTGCAGCCACTGGGATGGTGGCTTCAAGCGAGCCGGTGAGCAGACTCAGTACCACAACCGCGCCCGGAGACTGTCCGGTGACCGCAGCACTGGGCACGGCGGCATAGCCGGTAGCATTGTCGTTTGCAATGAACATGCTTTCGGTCAAACCAGGCAGGCTGATCGCAGGCACTGAGGAGGAACTGCCGGTACTGCTGGGAACCGCATAGATGCTTTCAGTGGTGTTGTCGACGACGGCGACGGCATTGCCCGAAGGGCTAAAGACTGCAGTCAGTTTCAGGTCTGGAGAGAGCGCCATCAGCCCGGGCTGGGTAATCGTCAAGCCGACAGTGGAAGGAGAAAGTACGTCATTGGCCGCATTCACAATGTTGATGACGGGACTGCTTCCAGTCCCGCTCGTAAACAGGGGGTTGGAGACAAAGGCGCGAAACGTCAACCCGCTGGTGTGATTGCCAGAGGGACTGCTGCTTCCACAGGAAACAATGGCCGCACTGATCGCGACAAGCGCAGCCAGACTTATAAGGGTTCTCTTCAAACCTGGGACTCCGAAGAGCATGAGGGACAGAGATTTAGATGCAAGAAACCGGATTATAGCAGGACGGGTATCTAGCAGGTCCAACTGGGCGGGGACGACCGGTCTCACGAGGTATGCAAGACCCACGGTCATCTTGTATTCTCAACAGAATGGCTACTGACTTTCTGGCACGAGTAAAACAAGCCCCGGTTTTGTGCGATGGCGCGATGGGAACGCTCCTATACGCCAAGGGTGTCTTCATCAATCGCTGCTATGACGAATTGAATTTGTCGCAACCTGAGCTGATCGGTGGCATTCACCACGAGTATTTGCAAGCGGGTGCAGAGGTCATAGAAACCAACACGTTCGGAGCAAATTCCCAACGCCTGGCCCGGCACAGCATGGCCGACCGGGTGCATGACATCAACTTCGCTGGAGCCAGGTTAGCGCGCGAAGCTGCCAAGAGCTTCGACGCCTGGGTGGCGGGTTCGGTCGGTCCCCTCGGGGTGCGGATTGAGCCGCTGGGCAAAATGTCGTTTGAAGAGGCCCGCGCCGCCTTCCGCGACCAGATCTCAGCCCTGGTCGAGGGCGGGGTGGATTTGCTGATGCTCGAGACCTTCGGCTATCTCGAGGAGCTTCATCAGGCAATTCTGGCCGCTCGCGAAGTGAATCCCCGCATCCCGGTGGTTGCCCAGGTCACGATCGATGAGGACGGAAACTGTCTTGACGGCTCCACTCCCGAGATGTTCGCACCTCGCCTTGAAGAATGGGGGGCGGACGTCCTTGGTTGCAATTGCAGTGTCGGTCCGGTAGCGATGCTGGATGCAATTGAAGGAATTCGGTCGGTCACTTCCCTGCCCTTGTCAGCGCAACCCAATGCCGGTGTGCCGCGGGCGGTGGAAGGCCGCAACATTTATCTTTGCTCGCCGGAATACATGGCCAGCTATGCGCGCAAGTTCGTAACGGCGGGTGTACGCGTCGTCGGCGGCTGCTGCGGCACGACTCCAGACCACATTCGGATGATGAAATCCGCGCTGCGGGTCGGAGAAGCGCGCTCCAAGGTGACTTCGGCTCCGGCCACAGCACAGGGCAAACCCACGGCAACTGCTGCGGTGCCGGTAAACCAGCGCTCAAGGCTAGGAGCGAAACTGGCGGCCGGGGAATTCCTGACCATGGTGGAAATTGTGCCGCCCAAGGGCACCGACATTCGCAAGGAAATCGAGGGGGCTCGATTCGTCAAGTCGGTCGGTGTAGATGGCATCAACATCCCAGACAGCCCGCGCGCTTCGGCGCGCATGAGCAACCAGGCCCTGTCGCTGCTGATCCAGCAGGCAGTGGGCATCGAGGCCATTCTTCACTACACCTGCCGGGACCGCAATGTGTTGGGCATTCAGTCTGACCTGCTGGGAGCGGCCGCTACCGGCATTCGCAACCTGATCTGCATAACCGGCGATCCCCCGAAGATGGGCAACTATCCAGATGCGACCGCAGTGTTTGATGTCGACGCCATCGGGCTGGTGAATATCGTCCACAATTTGAACCGCGGCCTCGATATTGGTGGCAACCCCATCGGCGCCGGCACGGCATTCGTGATCGGCGTGGGCGCTAACCCCGGCTTGAGCGACATGGACGAGGAAATCCGGCGTTTCGAGTACAAAGTGCAGGCCGGGGCCGAGTATGTAGTCACCCAGCCGGTCTTCGATCTCACTCTTCTGGAGAACTTTCTGCGTCGCATCGAGCACTGCCGGATTCCGGTGGTTGCCGGCATCTGGCCCCTGGTGAGCGTGCGGAACGCCGAGTTCATGAAGAACGAACTGCGGGTCTCCGTTCCCGAGTCCATTCTGGAGCGCATGGCGAGGGCCAAGACTCCCGAGGCGGCACGAGAGGAGGGCGTGGCCATTGCGCGCGAAATGCTCACCGCGGTGCGGGCAATGGTGCAGGGCGCCCAGATCAGCGCACCTTTGGGCCGCTACGCCTCGGCGGTGGATGTGCTGGAGGCCTTGGGGACGTCGCGCCCGGCTTCGGTGTAGACCGGATCGCACACAGGCCAGTCTGTCCCGCTTCGGTAATTAGCTTTCATTAATTCTTGATGAAATCCATTTTTCTAGTGGACGCATCTACTAGGAGAGTGGAATAAAATGGGTAGCAGGAGCGATCCCGTTGGCGAAATTTGAAGACTGCCTGCAGCGTCTGGAGAAGATTGTGCAAGAACTGGAAAAGGGGGAAGTGCCCCTGGAGAAATCTCTGACGCTTTTTGAGGAGGGAATGCAGCTTTCCACTACCTGCCGCAAGGAGTTGGAACAAGCCGAGGGCAAAGTGGAAATCCTGTTGAAACAGAACGGAAAGCTCCAGTCTGAGTCGTTTGAGCCGCTAGCCGAGAAGTGACCGAGACGGCGTCTCGGAAGAACAATTTGCCTCGGTTGCTTGCCGCTCATAAGCATTAACGTCTGTGGCAGCTCTTACGCCCGTAAGCGCTGGCATGGCCCGGCCGCCGTGCAGCCGCGGTAGAAGTCAGAGGGAAGTATGCAGTCTCTAAATGTTGTCCTCCTGCAGAGCGATTCGAAGATCGCTCAGTCTCTCGTTTCCGCCCTGTCCAATTCTTTCCGCTCGGTTCACATGGTCGAGTCAATGGCCGAACTGCGAAGCAGCATCGCCAAGCACCGCGCGCGGGTTGCCATTCTGGACATGGAAAAAGCCTCTCTTCCTGATGTGGAGCGCCTGTCTCGTGAATTTCCCCAAGCTAGCATTGTCTGTACCCATCGCTGCGCTGACGAAGAGATGTGGGCTGCGGCGCTGAATGCCGGTGCTTGTGATGTCTGCCCTTCCTCTGACACCCGGGGTATCCTCAGGGCCGCGATAGGGAACGCGGGAATGCGGCAGTCCGCCGCCTAGAACAACTTCTTGCGAATTATGCCGGACGCCTGCGGGCGTCCTTCTTCTTTTCTGAAATGAATGAATTCCTCACCACGTTCTCTTGCGGTTCCCTGTAGCAGGGAAACCCTCTGTTCGGCGTCTCTTGTCTCAACCCGTCCGTCAGTGACAACAGCCACACTCGGTGGTGATAACAAGACGACCTCGTGCTGATCCCAGCGTTATAAGATGAGTCTCGATATGGCTGTAGATCGGATCGCAATTCGGATATCGGTCTTCATCTGGCGGAGATCTCCATGGAAAAACCAACCCTCGATAAGTTTCCCAAGAGCGTGCTTGCGAACATCGACATGCAGAAGGCCTTCATCATCTCCCGCCTGATCATCGCCACGGAGAGATTGCAAGTTTTCCGCGCGCTGCACGGTAAGCGCATGACCTCAGACGCAATTGGAAGGACGCTCAACATCCACAAGCTGTATCTGAAGCCGTTCCTGAATTCCCTCGTTTCTCTAGGGCTGCTGCACAAGATGGGCGAGACGTACTGGAACACCTCTTTCGCTGAGAAGTACTTCATTGACGAGCGCTCAATCTATTGGACCCGGCAGTACTCGAAGGAATGCGTAGAGGCGTACGACGCGCTTACCGTGCTCGAAAAAGCCCTCGCCTCAGGAAAAAGGTACAAGGCGATAAAAGGGCTAAGGAAGCCCAGCTACACAAAGCGCATGAAAAGGGATAAGCGCGAGGCCGAGGACTTCACCCAAATGCTGTTTCACCTGCACCAGGGCGTTGCCGATGCACTGGCACGCTATCTCGACCTGTCGGACCATCGTGCGGTGCTCGATGTAGCCGGCGGCTCGGGTGTCATGTCCATCGCGCTGGCGAAGAAGAATCCGCAGCTGCGTGCCTGCATCCTGGACATCGCCACTGTCTGCGAGGTCGCCGCCAGAAATGTAAGGAAAGCAGGGCTTTCCCGGCGGGTCCAGACGCTGGCAGGGAACATTAGCAAGCCCCTGCCGACAGGATATGACGTAATCATGTTCTGTGACGTAGGCCCTTTGCCGACGCGGCTCTTGAGAAACGCCTACAAGAACTTGCCGCCCGATGGGCTCGTGGTCGTGGCAGACAGCTACCTCACCGACGATGGAACCGCGCCCTTAAGCCGTCTCGTCGAGCATTTCGTAAGTTCCGGGTTCGGGCTGGCAACACGCCGGGAAATGCTGGCGGCAGTGAAGTCCTGCGGCTTCCAGTCAGTCACGGCAAAGAACGTGTACGAGGACGTATGGTTCATCACCGGCATCAAGCCGGGCCGACGGTCCTCCGCCGCGTAGGAGCCCTGCGTATGCCGCGCCAACGTGCTAAACCGTAGGGTTGCCGCTCGGCAAAGTCGCATTCTCTCCTCGCGGAGATTTTGGTGGCCTGCTTGCTATACTCACCGTCATGCCCAAAGACACCCTGGAGGCGGGCCGAGAGCTGGCCGATGCAGCGCTGGAGCGTCTGCTGCCAGCCGCCACCCAGCATCCGGTTTCCATTCACCGAGCGATGCGCCACAGCGTTTTTGCCGGAGGCAAGCGTCTGCGACCGATCTTGTGCATGGAGGCCGGCCGGATGGTCGCCGGTTCCCTCCCCCCTGGGATCGAGGAACTCGGTGCCGCGCTCGAGATGCTGCATACCTACTCTCTGATCCACGACGATCTCCCGGCGCTGGACAATGATGATCTGCGCCGCGGCCGTCCGACCTGCCACAAAGCCTTCGGAGAAGCCATCGCGATCCTGGCCGGCGATGCCCTGCAGACTCAGGCCTATGAAGTGCTGGCACGGTTGCGTTGTCCAGCCGACGCGCGGGTACGGATCATCGAAGAGATTGCCCTCGGCACGGGCACGATTGACGGCATGATTGGCGGCCAGGTGGTAGATCTTGAGGCCGAGCACACCAAGCCTGACATCCAGATGCTCGAGTACATTCATCACGCAAAGACTGCCGCATTGATCACGGCCAGCGTGGTGAGTGGTGGGCTGTATGCGGGTGCGAGCGATGAAGCTGTTTGCAAGCTGAGATCGTTTGGAAAGTCCATCGGCTTGGCATTTCAGATCGTCGATGACGTGCTCGACGTCACCCAGACCTCGGAGCAACTGGGAAAAACCGCTGGGAAAGACACGGCAGCCGAGAAGGCTACCTATCCAGCTCTTTTCGGGATCGACGAATCGTTGAAGAGAGCCGACGCACTCGTGAATACAGCTTTGGGTTCGCTGGATAGTTTTGGGCCTCAGGCAGAAACGCTAAAATCGCTGGCCAGGTTCTTGGTGGAAAGGAAGAAATAAGTGTAGGAGCGCGCGTCTCGCGCCTGCTCAGAATAGTAACCTGTTGCTCTCGCGGGTCTCTGTGATAAAAATAGTTACGGCGATGGAGTTCGCCTTAACCGCCCGAGCCAGACTGGTAATCGCTTCCGGCTGATAACTCCTACAAACTTTGTAGGGAGAGCTCCATCGTGCTGAATTGGCTGAACACAGATTTCCTTGTCATTTCCCTGGGCGCAATCGTCGGCGCCAATGCCCGCTACCTCATCAGCCGCTTCGCCGCAAAGGCATTGGGGCCCGTGTTCCCCTATGGCACGCTCATCATCAATGTGAGCGGCAGCCTGATTGTTGGTTTCTTCGTCATCTGGACCACAGAACGGGTGCTGGCGGACCCGCGCTGGCGCTTGCTGATCGTAGTCGGCTTCTGCGGCGCGTTCACCACATTTTCCAGTTATGCGTTTGAAACCATGGCTTACTTCGAACAAGGACAGTGGATGCTCATGATCACCAATGTGCTCACCAACAACTTACTATGCCTCGCAGGAGCGCTGGCGGGCATGGCTTTGGCCCGGGTGCTGTAAAATGCCAGACGCGATGGCAGTTCAAGTCACTATCTACCTCAACGAAGCCGACCAGTGGCATCACCGGCCGCTGCACGTGGAAATCCTCAACTACTTGCGCCGGGAAGATGTTTATGCGGCGACCGCAATACACGCTGTTGCCGGATTCCTGGGGCGGCACAGAGTTCAAACCAGTCATCTTGTGGACGCTGGCGGCAAGTTGCCGGTGATCATCATATTTGTGGATACGGATGAGCACGTAAACCGTGTTCTGCCGACATTGAAAGAGATGGCAGCGCACCGGTTGATCGTGCGCGAGAATGTGGTGCTGGAGCAGGGGAATCTGGACTGACATGCTCCCTGCGCTGGACATTCTGGCCATCGCTGCTCACCGAGACGACGTCGAACAGACCTGCGGCGGCACGCTGCTGAAAATGGCACAGCGCGGACACCGCACCGGCATTCTCGATCTCACCCAAGGCGAGATGGGAACGCGAGGCACCGCCGAAGATCGGGCTCGCGAAGCCGCAGAAGCTGCGAAGATCCTGGGTGTCTCGTGGCGGCAAGCGCTCGACATCCCCGACGGCCGGGTCGAGAACACATGGGAAAACCGGTTGAAAGTTGCCCGAGTGATCCGCGAGCAGCGGCCGCGAGTTGTCATTCTTCCCTATTGGCAGGGCCGCCATCCCGATCACTACACCGCGTCCGTGCTGGGATACGAGTCGTGCTTTCTGGCTGGGCTAACCAGGATTGTCCTGAACAAGCAGGGACTGAGCGACGATCCCCTGCCGCCGCATCGTCCCTTCAAAATCATCTACGCTACCCTCTACTACGATGTACGGCCTACGTTCGTGGTCGACATCAGTGAGCAATTCGAAGCCAGGTTTCAGTCGCTGATGACGTACAAGTCGCAGTTCAGCGACCAGGAAGCAGGCAAGGAGATCTTCCCTGCCCAAGCAGAAATCCGCTCGCGCATTGAGGCCATGGCGCGGTTTTATGGATTGCTCGGCGGCGTGACTTACGCCGAACCGTTCCTACAGAAAGAAGTGGGGCTCGTTGAAGATCTGACGCTGATTCCGGTGAAGTCGATATAGGTGCCGGCGGTGGGACTGTTCGATGACTTCTTCAAAGGACATTTTGCGCCGCTTAGAGGGAGGTGACCGCCGTTCGATTGGGCAATCGAACCAAATCGCCGCACTTGTCCTCAAGCGGTCTGCGTTTTTCGGGGAACTGATTCGTGCCCTGCGGGCCCCAGACCCCCTGGTGCGGATGCGTGCGGCAGATGCCGCCGAGAAGGTCTCCCTCGAAAGACCGGACCTATTGGTTCCCTTCAAGACAGAACTGTTGCGCTTGCTGCAAGAGGCCACCCAGCAGGAGTTGCGCTGGCATTTGGCGCAAATAGTGCCGCGGCTGCCGCTCACCAAAAGGGACCGCTTGCGCGCTTTCGTCGTTTTCCAGCTCTATCTGCAAGATCGAAGCTCGATTGTCAAGACCTGTGCCATGCAGGCGCTCGCTGATCTGGCTTCAACTGACACCGAACTGCTGCGCCCTGTACTGGAGTTATTGCGAAAATACACGCGGGATGGCACAGCTGCGATGAGGGCACGAGGTAGAAAGCTTTTGCAACAACTGGAAGCTCCCTCAGGGGCTAAAGCCCGTGTTCTCTTTCGCCGGTAGTGGCACGGCTGAAAGCCGTGCCCTTCCCAAAATCGATTCTTGAAACCCAACTCACTTTTTCACCGCCACCGCTACGCCATCGCGAATTGGCAGAATCGTCGTGAACAAATCCGGCGAACTGTAGAGCAGCCGATTGAACTCCAAGATAGCTTTGGTCGAGGCTTCCTTGTTTTTCTTGTC
>Ga0187819_10001293_pt1 | contig 12887 bp, 19 predicted proteins | sample NC_wetland_sal_i_15_FD_132411 | JGI IMG/M metagenome (GOLD analysis project Ga0187819, IMG submission 132411) | Wetland sediment microbial communities from Neuse River Estuary, North Carolina, USA - SO4_4 | ecosystem: Environmental > Aquatic > Freshwater > Wetlands > Sediment | place: USA... | reverse complement strand
CTCACACCATCGAGTGAGGGCGAACACGCTTGGGAGCACGAGGCAGGCCCCACGGCTTTCACCCCTTTTCCTGAGACGACCAAATATTTTGGGGATGCCAACAAGGTCTGGATGGTGAACTTTCGAGTCCGGGATCTCGACAAAATGGCAGCCCAGCTACGAACTGCAGGGATAGAGATTAGTGACCCGCAATCTTATCCCAACGTCGGACGGTTTGCCCGCCTGCATGACCCCGAGGGGAATCCGATCGAATTGTGGCAACCTGCATGACCAAACGCTCCACGCTAAGTTAGTAAGGAGTTCAGGACTGTTTCTGGATTACGGGCAACCCGGAAATTGAGAGGTATTTGAAGTCCACACCCTGGCGTGCAAAATTCAACCCTCCGCTAATTTCTACAACCACCAGATTCCCGATTGAGTCCGTAACACTGCTCTCTCCCCTTTGTCCGCCCGGCCGGCAACATTCCACCCTCCGTTATCCCCTGCGAATTTTCTTTTTTCTCCTGTAGAAACCGCTCCTCCTTACCCGTCATTCCTATAGAGGCGGCTTAGCGATCACGCTTCGCCCCAGGAGGTGCACGATGTGTCCATTCTGCATGGCAACGATGGGATTAGTCGTCGCCGGCGCGGTTTCTACCGGCGGGCTGGCAGCATTGGCCGTGAAAGTATCTCGCAAAAACCGGACAGGGGAAGTCCTGCCGAACTCCGAGGAAAGGAAAAATCAAAATGTCGACCAGAACAATTGAGAACCTGAATCCCGAGATGAAGATGCCCCCGATCGTGTCGCAGCAGGAATGGGAGGCTGCACGCCAGCAGCTCCTCGTGAAGGAGAAAGCCTTCACCCGCTCCCGGGACGCGCTGGCCGCCGAACGCCGGCGGATGCCGTGGATGGCTGTGGACAAGAAGTACGAGTTCGACGGGCCCAAGGGCAAGGTAAGCCTGCTCGATTTGTTCGAGGGGCGCCCTCAGTTGATCGTCTATCGCGCCTTCTTCGAGCCCGGCGTGTTCGGCTGGCCCGACCATGCCTGCCGCGGCTGCTCTTTTGGCGCCGACCAGGTCGCCCACCTGGCCCATCTGAACGCCCGTGACACCACCCTCGTCTATGCCTCACGCGCGCCGCAGGCCGACATCGCGCGCCTCAAGGCCCGGATGGGCTGGGAGATGCCTTGGTACACCATGACCGACAGCTTCGACAAGGACTTCGGTGTCGATGAATGGCACGGTCACAACGTGTTCTTCCGCGAGGGCGAGCGGGTCTTCCGGACATACTTCATCAACAACCGCGGCGACGAGGCGCTGGGGACTACCTGGAGCTACCTCGACCTCACGCCGTTCGGCCGTCAGGAAACTTGGGAGGACTCGCCAGCGGGTTACCCCCAGACACCGCCCTACAAATGGTGGAACTGGCACGACAACTACGACGCCGAGGCCTCGCCTGACCCGAAGTGGGTCAAGCTGTCCGATGCTGGAGAAGCCGCGTTCCGAAAGCGCGACGCAGAAGCGAAAGCGAGCTAGAGAAGGCGGCCATTTCGCCGCCTCGAGCCTCACACCGGAGCTGCGCGAGTGCTTCCACGGGGTGGAGCACAAACGGAGCGCAGTGAGGGTTTAGCCATTGAAAGAATGGCTCCTCAGGTAGGACTCGAATCAACACTTAAACGTAGTTTCAACGAGATGCAGATCACCCTTTCTCGTACAGCTTGTAAGCAATTGTCGAAGTTGGAGGCTCATGAATGATCGTTCAAGCGCGCGATCTATCGGAACAGTCATTCGACTGAGTGAGCCGTGACCTCACGCGCCTCCGCTTGGCCCCAACGGGTCCAAGGAACTGATGGCTCGAGCGGCATTCTCCAGCAATTCCGCAAAATCCAGGCCTTGCACGCGAAAAGCGCGATCGGCGGTGTGGTCAACCTCAAAGCTCATCGCGACCTCGAGAACTGATCGCCAGCAGTGTCAACGCCGAAGTTCCGACATCGGTTCCAACGCTGGTTGCATGACTCTGAGACGGTTCTCAACAGACTCGAGAAGCTTCTCCCTCTTAAGCAGTAAAAGCTTGAATTCGCGATGGTCCGTATGTGAGATCTCTCTCAGCAGTGCACGATGCCTTTCACCAAGAATCTCCAACACAAGCTCGCACTCCTCGATGGTTAACGTGAGTTCCATAACTCCTCCTATGGTGTTAGCGTGACGGTGGCAGATCGCTGGACCATGCGTCCGCAGCAATCAGCCATTTCTTTCCCGCGCGGCTCCAAACCGTAAGATACTTGCCGTGATCTTCTTTTCTCGTTCCGTCATTCCCTGGCAGGTTCATGCGATACGTGCCCACGTCCCAGGCAACGGGCCCCTGTTGCTTGATATAAGTGACGTCAAAGGCAAGGTCGGACACACCATGGCCGAGCGGTGCCTTCAGATATTCTCGAATCGAATCGCGTCCGTGAACCGCTGGGTGGTGTGGTGGAAGGTAAACGGCGTCGGCGGCATAGGCAGCAGCTAATTCGTCCAACTCGCCCGCATTCCAATGGCGAGCCCAATCCTTGCCGATCTGGCGGATCATGCCAGCCGCATCGACGGCTGTGGTTTGGGCGATCGTGCGGTCTCGTTTCGTTCCAGCACCTTGGGCGCGCTTCTTCGCAGTCCTTTGCATGGTAACCCTCCTTCCTCTCCATTCAGACACTCGTTGAAGCACACTCAAGCAGCGCGGGGCATCGAAGGGGCACTTTGGTCCAGCAGCGACCGCACATCTTCATCGCCGATCTGGCTGAAATCCTGATACCACTGTGACACCGCCAAGAAAAGTTCCGGCTCTGCCACGCTGATGACTTCATCTGCTTCCATTCTGATCGCGCTGCAGCCGGAGGCTGGAGCGACCGGGACGGCCACTATAACTCGCGCGGCCTTTCGCCGACGGATCGCTGCGGCCGCCGCTAGAATGCTGCATCCTGTCGCGATGCCATCATCCACGAGAATGACCGTTTTCCCTGCCAGCTCCAGCGGTGGGCGGCCGCCGCGATATAACTCCTCGCGGTATTCAAGCTCTTTGCGCGCGGCCGCCGCCACCTCCTGGATGTCCTTTTCCGACACGCACAGTTCCTTGACTATCGAGAGATCGAGTACCTGCATGCCGCCCTCAGCAACCGCGCCCATGGCGAGCTCCCTGTTCCACGGAGTGCCGAGCTTGCTGACCACAAAAACATCTATCGGGACGTGCAGCGTGCCCGCCACCGCCGACGCCACGGGAACCCCACCCCGAGGAAGTCCCAACACAACCACGTCGTCACGATCGGCGTACGGCGACAGCCTGCTCGCGAGTACCCGACCGGCTTCAGCTCGATCCACGAATGGGAGTACCTCAAGGTCTTCGTCTTCTTCTCGGAATAACATGACTCTCCCTTCTCAGTGTCCAACAACAGGTGAGCCCAACCATGCTCCCAGCCAACCGACGATCAGCTTCCCAAACAGAGCGTCACTGCCCTCCAGAAACCGATAACGAACAACGTTGTGGTAGGCAACAGCAAGGACTGCTCCGATGAGAGTGAGAACCAGAAAGGAAAGCAAGCTCATCCCCAGCATAACGACACCTCCTGGGGACCAGGGGAGACCAAGGGTGGTCTTCGAAGAACGAGGTCCAGAACTGGGTCAAATGATTGCCGAATCGAGGTCCCGAACCGAGACTCGATCCGCAAATTGATCTCTTCATCAATTCTAGGCCTGCGCGATCACAGACTCAATGCTTCTGCAAAGTGATCGTCAAGGATTCCGGCGCCAAACGGGATTCCCCCAGCTTCTAACCTGTCTTCGTCGGTGCTATCGACCTAGAATGCAGTGGTGGCTCTTTGGGCCCGTCTTAGCTGTGCTATGCCGACGCGGCAAGTTTATTTTCGATTTTACGCGGAGTTGAATGAACTGCTCCCGCCGACCAAGAGAGGTTCTTGTTTCGTCCATGGCTTGGATCCCGCTGCCTCGCTCAAGGATGCGATCGAGGCTTTAGGCGTGCCGCACACCGAAGTCGGTCTCATCTTGATCAATGGTGAGTCCGTGGACTTCTCCTACCCGCTGAAGGACAGAGACCGAATCAGCGTTTACCCAATTTTCCGATCCCTCGATATCGATCCGCTCACGCGCGTGCGGGCCGCGTTTAAAGGGGAAAGACGCTTCGTGCTCGACAACCATCTCGGCAAGCTAGCGGCCTACCTGCGAATGCTGGGTTTCGACAGCCTGTATCGCAATGATTATCGCGATGAGGAACTCGCCCGCATCTCCGAGAACCAACAACGCGCTCTGCTGACCAGGGACCGCGGACTATTGAAACGCAGCAGAGTGATCCACGGATACCTGGTGCGGGAAACCCACCCTCAGCTCCAGATGATGGAGGTTCTGAGCCGTTTCGATCTGTTCGCATCCATTTCCCCATTTCGCCGCTGTCTCCACTGCAATGCACCGTTGCAGGCGGTTCCGAAAGAGTCGATTCAACATCGTTTGCTACCAAAGACCAGCCAACACTACAACGAGTTTCACCTTTGCGGGGAGTGTGCGCGTATCTACTGGAAGGGGTCGCACTATCAGCACATGCAAGGCCTCATTGCCCGCGTTATTCAGGGACGCAGCGTGGACTGAGAGCCGGGTCGTCAGCCCGCACATGGAGGACGCCTATGCCCCAGGTCGTGGCAAAGAAGCTGGGGATCGACTTGTCTTCGCGCAAGGAGGAGGAACTGTTCAAGTGGTTTCTGGCCTGCCTGCTCTTTGGCAAGCCGATCCAGCAAGAGATCGCCGAGCGGGCATACACCCGACTGGTGTCTGAGGGCCTACGGAGCCCGGATGCAATACTCAACGCGGGATGGGACAAACTGGTCGAACTGCTCGACGAAGCACACTATGTGCGTTACGACTTTTCTACCGCCACCAAGCTGCTGGAACTGTGCCAGGAACTGAAGCAGCGCTACGGCGGTATCACAGAACTGATCGCGCAGACAACGCATGGTTCGGAGCTCTCTGCGAGGCTGCAGGAGTTCAAACACATCGGTCCCGTCACCGCCCGGATCTTCACACGCGAGGTAGGGCCAATCTGGTACGGCTCCCGCAGGTCGATTCGCCCCGTGTGAGTGTGTTCTCCTATCGCGCAGATCACGCGATAGGCAGGCGTGTTCAAGGGACAACAACTTCGCAGAATAGGCTCGAACCGTCTACTTCGATGACGTTCGGGACGAAACCGAGAACAGCAGCCAGACTCCTGAAGCATCCGGCATCTGCAGTTGTGGCGCGAAAGCCGTCGCTGCAGACAATTACGCCATTACCCGTGGCCCGATAATCGATCTCGCCTATTAGTCCGTGTTTAGCTTGGATCTCAAACCACTTGAGACGTTCCTCCCAGAAACGGCCGGAATAGCTGGAGAAAAGGACGACACCCGCGGACCGAGTCACACGAACCGCCTCCGCGAAGAGCTGCTGCTGATCAACCCCGAAAGCGGCGATCCCATTCTGGATGCAGATTGTCAGATCGAAGGTGTGATCCCGAAAAGCCATGTGCGTCGCGTCCATCGCTACGAGGTGGAGCGAGTTCTTGCGCTCCAGGAAGTCCGCAGCCATGCGCAAACTTCGAAACGAGGTATCGATTCCGACCAAAGTGCGCACCCGGGGTAGGAGCCGTCGAAGCACTCTCCCATAACCACACCCGAGTTCCACGACCGCCATGGAGGAAGACGTTTTCTGAAGTACGAAGTCAACTTCCGCTTCGAGGTAGGCCTTCGCCCTGGCTGGGGCCAAGTCGTAGCAGGCGCGGAGGCGCTCGCCGGAAAGCCTCTCAGTGTAGTAGCCAGGCATGAAGAAAGTCGGGCGTCGGCAAGCCGAACGCATGTGCCGAGGGCCGCATCGCCCCGGTTGGCCCAGCCGCCCGCGTGTCGATCTCCTATCGCTTGTAGCCGATCTTTCGCAGTAGATCGTGGCGCCAGACTACATCTGTCTCGCCCTCTACACCTTTCGGGGAGCTGCCATCGATGACGCCGAGCACGCCTTGACCCTGTTCCGTCCGAGCCACAACGATCTCCACTGGATTGGCCGTCGCGCAGAAAATCGAACACACTTCGGGCACGTTGCGGATCGCGTGCAAGATATTGATGGGATAGGCATTCCGGATGATCAACACAAAGGTGTGGCCGGAGCCCAACGCCTGGGCGTTCCGTATGGCGGTGTCACGAAGGGTTTGATCGTTCCCTTCCGACCGCGTCAAGCACGCTCCAGAGCTCTCGTTGAACGCTAAACCAAAATTGGCTTGCGGCACTGTCGTCGCGACGGCTTCGTAGAGATCTTCGACCGTCTTGATAAAATGTGCTTGACCCACAATAACGTTGGCGTCGGCTGGAACTTCCATGCGGACCGCTTCCATCTCAAGCATGAGTAACCCTCCCAGTCTCGTGACAAATTCTAGCTCGTTTCGACGGGGCGGGATGTGACTGCAAACGGACCTTCGGCCTCCAATTGCAGAACAGCCAGCCATAGACGACTTGGCCGCTCGTCGTGACCTCCGTCACTGCGGAGGGAAGGTACCGGGGTCTATCAATGTAGGTGGACGATGCCGAACGGGGGAGCCCCATGGTGATTGCATCTGAGTTGAAACCGGGAATGTTCCTGCGCATCGAGGGGGAAATCTACAAAGTTCTCGAGGCCGAATCGAAAGCTGGGTCTGCCAAGTTGGGCGGAGTGGTGAAGACCAAGTTGTGCAATGTCACCAGTGGCCGGATGTGGGAACCACACTTTCGGCTACAGGAGCGGCTTGAAAACCTGGAAGTTGAGCGGCGTGTGATGGAATTTCTGTTTGGCGACGCGGAGACCTGTACTTTCATGGATCCCCACACCTTCGAGCAGATGTCGGTTCAACGCGCCATCTTGGGGCCGGCATTCGCATTCCTCCAGTCTGGGATGGAGCTGCCGGTGGAGTTTTTTGAAGGCCGGGCCCTCAGTGTCGTATCCCCGGACATAGTCGAGGCCCGAGTGGCCAGCACAGCGCCCCCGACGCACACACAACAGGATAGCGCCTGGAAAGATGCAACCCTTGATAACGGCGTTCACGTTCGTGTGCCTCTATTTATCGCTCCAGGGGAAGTCGTGCGTGTGGATGTCAGGGACAGTCGCTACGTAGAGCGCGCTCGGGTCGAGCGCAAACGGACTGCGTAGCAGCCTACCAGCGCCACGGGAAGACAAATGCCGGAGCGTCCCACTGCCGTCAACCGAAGGAACTTCCAGCCCGCATATCTCGAGCTGTGGCAATCCGGGGAATTGGCGCGCCACGTCAAGCTTGGCTTGGAGAAGCTGGCCGACTGCGTCCTTTGCCCACGCAACTGCCACGTGAACCGCATCGAGAACAAGACGAAAGTCTGCAGGACCGGACGTTACGCGATCGTCAGCAGCCATTTTGCCCACTTCGGCGAGGAGCAATGCCTGCGCGGCAACCGTGGTTCGGGGACGATCTTTTTCAGCGGGTGCAACCTGCGCTGCGTCTTCTGCCAGAATTGCGAGATAAGCCGGCAGGGAGAGGGCCGCCCCGCCGAGCCGGGAGAATTGGCGGGGATGATGTTGCGCTTGCAGGAACAAGGCTGCCACAACATCAACCTGGTAACTCCGGAACACGTGGTACCGCAGATTCTGGAAGGGCTCCTGCAGGCGGTGGAGCGCGGCCTACGTCTGCCGCTGGTCTACAACACCAGCGCCTACGACTCGCCGGATTCGCTTGCTCTGATGGACGGCATAGTGGACATCTACATGCCGGATTTCAAGTTCTGGGATCCCGGGAGTGGCCGCCGCTATGCGAAGGCTCCGGATTACCCCGAAGCGGCACGCCGTGCCATAAAGGAGATGCACAGGCAGGTCGGTCCGCTCGTCACCGATGAGCAAGGGGTGGCACTGCGCGGCGTTCTGCTACGCCACCTTATGATGCCCGGCGGTGTGGCCGGAACACCAGAAATCATGAACTGGATCAGCCGCGAACTCGGTCCCGAGACCTATGTCAATCTGATGGTGCAATACCATCCCGCCTGCCGCGTCACCGAAAAGCAATATCCCGAGATCAACCGCTGTATTAGCCCGAGCGAACTCGATCAGGCGGTTGATGCGTTTCGTTTGGCTGGGCTTTCTCGGCTCGACCACGACAACATAAGCACCACGCCGTTTCCCGCCTCGCGAATCATTATTTCACCCGATTAAGGGAACTGAGCGCCGCGAACCAAGTAGCCGATATCACTGCAATATCGCATCGAAAAGGTGTTTAATTGAAGTAGGGAAATATAGGCCAGAGATCGGCAAATTGTCCGCTACCTCATCGTCACAGGAGGTTGGTCATGAGGACCCTGGAGCACTTTAGGAGATCGGACGATCGCAATTTTCATGCACATCCGTTCCACACCCTGTTTGCGCTTGTCGCAGGCTTCGTCTTGGCAGTCTTGGCGGTTTTGATTCTTACCGTGCCGGCGAGGTAGGGACAGATCGTTCGCACCGTACCCGTTCGAAGGGCAATTGAGAGAACCTTCGAGTGGAGTGTGATGTCAATGGAAATTCAGCGCGCATGCGAGGACCGGCGTGCGCGCCATCGCGTTGAACGGAAAGTGCCTGCGACCCAAGTGTGAAGAGAACCACGATCTTGGTTACGAAGTATTGAAACGCCTTGCACCTATCATTGAGCGGCGACTGGAGGCCACGCGATTCCAGTTGCTGGATGTCTATCGGGCACACAGAACAGCATGACAACGCCTGCCTACGCGGGGAAATACCCAGCGGCAAGCTATCGCCGTCTTAATACTTGGGATGCCAGTAGGCACCGTCGAAAACCATGACAGCGCCCCGTTTGTCAGCAGCCGACCGCTTCGGCCGGAATAAGCGTGTTTCGCGTGGATGCGATACAGACCATGGTCGACTGCGAATCGGCACTATCACATGTGATCCTCGTCATGGACACAGGCAGCAGTGAGGTGTATAGAGCCTAGAAAGAGGACAGGACCGTTATGGTGACCGTCCCAACTGCGTGTCCCTTCTGCTCCTGTGGCTGCGGATTTTACTTGTTGGCGAGGGAGGGACAACTGGTTGGCGTGGCACCGAGCGAAACTCATCCGGTATCCGAGGGACGGCTTTGCGCAAGGGGTTGGAGCGCGCACGAGGCTGCCCTGTGGGGCGACCGATTGCGGCACCCGCTGCTTCAGCGCAACGGAAAGCAGGAGTCCGTTTCGTGGGATGAGGCTCTTGATCACGTTACTGCCCGCCTCAAGGAGTTGATGAATGCGGGCAAGCCAGTCGGAGTTCTAGGTTCTTCCAGAGCAACCAATGAGGAAAACTACCTCGCGGGCAGGCTTGCGAGGGCCGGCCTCCAAACCAACAACGTCGACTTTTCCTACTATCCCATCTGTCGCCCGCTATTGGAAGGTATTGCGGAAGTATGCGGCAAGCACGCCCCTTCAATCCGCCTCCATGACATTGCATCCAGTCAAGTCATCTTGTTGACTGAGGGTAACTTAGCCGAGACACACCCACGGGCGGCTTCTTCGGTCCTGAAGGCAGTCGAAAAGGGCGCCCACCTTATAACCGTAGGCTACAGAAAAACGCAGATGGCACGTCTGGCTTCCCTTCACCTGCAGGCGACACCTGGAAACGAAGGTGAAGTGATCAACGGCATTCTGGCCGCCGTCCTTGACCTGGGGCTGCAAGATCGGACGTCAGTACCAATCGGATATGACGCACTTCGGCGAGACCTGGAGACTGTCAACAGGACCGAAGAAGTTCGTCAGGCAGCGGAGTGGATCGCGCGTGCCGAGCGGGCGGCATTCCTGATCGCGCCCAGCTGCGGACAGGGGGATCAGTCGCGAAAGGATGCCGCCGCCTTTGCCAAGCTGGCCGCTATCACCGGACATCTGGACAAGCCCGGTTCCGGACTCTTGCCGCTTCTGGCGCGGAGCAATGTCCGAGGGGCGTGTGATATGGGAGTCGTACCGGATCGCTTGCCCGGCTATGATCCGTTGGACGACGCACGATCTCGAGAACGTGTGCAGGATCTCTGGGGCAAGAAACTGCCCCCGGCTCCCGGATTGAGTGCGGAAAGCCTATTGCAGTCTGTAAGCGGATTAATTGTCGTGGCGGATGACCCTCCATCCGTCGTCCCGATGGGACAGCGCGCCATGGCTGCGATGGAGCGGATTGAGTTCCTTGTGGTCTTGGATGCCTTTCTCACACCCACCGCGCGCATCGCCCACGCACTACTGCCGATTGCCAGCCTTGCTGAAACCGAAGGAACAGTCACCAACATGGAAGGCAGGGTACAGAGACTTCGCGTGGCGACGAATCCGCCCGGGGAAGCAAGGACCGGATGGCAGGTGCTGGCTGAGCTTTGCGGGAGGTTCACCGCCTCATACAGATCAGCTTCCGACGTGCTACGCGAGATCGGGCAGGCAGCGCCAGGATACGCCGGGGTGGAGCAACGGCTGACCGAGGACGGATGGGGCGGAGCATTGCTTAAGGATTTTGACCGGGCGAAGCTCGTAGTTCAGCCCACCCGGACTACCGGGTTGGCCGCGTTGACGTCCGTTGAGCGTCCATACCTGCTGGCGCGGGATGCTGCGTTTGACTGGGGACACGACCCACTCGTTTCTTTCTCGCCGACTTTAAGGCGTGACTATCAATCAGAGCGGAAGCTCTTTCCCAATGGCTTTGTCGAAATAGGCAAGGCCGATGCGGACGCGCTCAAGTTGAGTGGGGGACGGCAGGCCAAGTTGACTTCGGTGCACGGTGAGGCAATGGTTCCAGTTTTGGTGAGAACGGATCTCAAGCCCGGGTTGTTGGTTGTACCTTACACGTTTCGTGATCGTGTCTCCAACGTACTGGGCAGTAACGGTGTAACGGCAGTAAAGGTAGAACGACCATAAGAGGCCGTCCATGGCCTTCGCAATCGAAAAAAGGGCTGTAACGAAGTGGCTTGAGAAGTTGCTGGAAGCCGGGGAAGTAGTTGCTCCTGTTCGTACCCCTTGCGGAGACGTCCTCTTCTCAACCGTTCGTTCTGCCGAGCAAGTGGTGTGGGATTTCCCGAATCCTCTTCATCCACCAAAGGAATTTGTCCTACCTCAAACTGATCCCATCGTGAAGATCAGGCGTAACGGCCAACACCACGAGGTTGAGGCGGTTCACGACGGTACCCGTCGCTTTCTTTTCAACGCACGTAGCTGCGATGCCAGAGGAATCGCATTCCTGACTCGAATGCACGAAATGGAGCCAGCGGACGCTTCGTACCTTCGACGCTCCGGCAACCTCACGGTCATCAACCTGGCATGCGTGACTCCGTGCCCGCTCGGTTTCTGTATCTGCACGGACTCAGGCCCTTTTTTGAGTGACAGTTATGACGCTCAACTGACCGATCTAGGCAAAAGCTATCTGGTTGAGGTTGGTAGTGCAAAGGGTGAGGCGGCGGTAGCGGAAGCGCCGAGCCTATTTCGCAAAGCTACCGAAGACGAAGTATCGCGGCGAAAGAACCTTGAGGTAGCGGCAAGAAACCATTTTGGGGAAGAGACCTGCCATTTTGCGTCGGCCATGAGGCGCATCTCGACCGGTCGCGTGCCAGACGCTTTGTGGGAAAAGATGGGCGACTGGTGCTTGGAATGCGGCGGATGCAACCTGGTTTGCCCCACTTGTTACTGCTTCAGCGTGAAGGATCTCGATCGTGATGGCACGTGGATTCGCTGCCGCCTGCGGGATTCCTGCCAGTACGCTGCCTTCACGCTGGAAGCCTCTGGACATAACCCGCGCGCGCAACGGAAGGACCGAATGAAGCGCCGCTTCTTCCATAAAGTAAGCGCACAGTACTACACGCGCGATGGCGCGGTCGGGTGCGTTGGCTGCGGGCGGTGCATCAAGGTGTGCTTGGGCACCACGGACATGCCGGCGGTAGTTGCTGCTATCCGGAAAGGGAAATGGCATGAATGATGTATTCCTTCCCGATATCGCGTGGCTAGCGGATGTCTGCGATGAGACTCCCGATACTAGGACGTTCCGACTGCGCTTCCGGGATTCGAAAAAGGGGGAGGATTTCCATTTCCTTCCCGGCCAGTTCCTGGAGCTGTCGGTGTTTGGCTACGGAGAGGCCCCGTTCTGCATAGCGTCCAGTCCGACCAGGCCCGAGGCATTAGAAACGACGGTCCGGCGCACGGGCCAACTAACCAATGCGCTGCACAAGCTTGGAGAGGGCGATGAGGTGGGCGTTCGCGGTCCATTTGGCAACGGGTTCAACGTGGAAGCGGCCTACGGAAAGGACTTACTATTTGTGGCAGGAGGTATCGGATTGCCGCCGCTCCGCAGCTTGATTTGGAACGTCTTGGACGAGCGCTCCCGGTTTGGCAAAGTGACCATCCTTTACGGTGCGCGGACGCCGACGGACTTGGTCTACAAGCAGGAACTCAACGAGTGGAGAAAACGTTCGGATATGGAAACTCACGTAACCGTAGACGCGGCCCAGCCAGGCTGGAGTGGAACCGTGGGTGTGGTCCCATTGCTGTTCAAAAAGGTCATCGTTCACCCGGAATCCACTCTCGCCTACGTTTGTGGGCCACCCATCATGATCCGGATCGCTATCCAGGATCTCCTTGCGCTTGGGTTCAGAGAAGAAGCGATCATTTCAACCTTGGAACGCATGATGCAGTGTGGCATTGGCAAATGCAATCACTGTGCCATCGGTCATCGCTACGTATGCCGCGATGGTCCGGTTTTCAACTACGGTCAGATCAGGGAGTTGGTCGAGTAGAGAGATTCTGAACCACACATTGCGGAGCGCGACATGTCCACGCTAGTTGGCAATATGAATCTACGAGAACAGCTTTCCACCGCGATGCAGGGCAACGTGGTCGTGATGGGCATTGGCAATCCCTGTCGTG
>Ga0187819_10001292_pt1 | contig 12894 bp, 10 predicted proteins | sample NC_wetland_sal_i_15_FD_132411 | JGI IMG/M metagenome (GOLD analysis project Ga0187819, IMG submission 132411) | Wetland sediment microbial communities from Neuse River Estuary, North Carolina, USA - SO4_4 | ecosystem: Environmental > Aquatic > Freshwater > Wetlands > Sediment | place: USA... | reverse complement strand
ATGTGCGATTACCAACCCATTTGGCGCATGCGCTCCAGGATGAGTCCGCTGTAGCGCTGCATGCGCTCAGGCCGTCGCCTCAGCGGCAACGGCAGAATGGCGGCGAGTTGGGCCGACTGTTGCCGGTCGATATTCCGGGCCGAGGTTCGGTAGTAGTAGCGGCATGCCGACTCCGCGCCATAAACACCAGGGCCCCATTCGACCACGTTCAGATAGAGCTCCAGAATGCGCCGCTTGCCGAGGACCAGTTCGGCCACCGGGACAAGCGTAAATTCGGCGCCCTTGCGGAGGATCGAGCGGCCGGTTCCGAAGAACAGGTTTTTTACCAGTTGCTCCGTAAGGGTGGACCCTCCGCGAACGCGGCCGCCTTCCACATCGCCTTCAGCAGCGATTTCCATCGCGTGCCAATCGAATCCATGATGCTGGTAGAAACGCGCATCTTCGGCGGCGATGACAGCATGCTGGAGATCGGGCGAGATTTGGCTCAGCGGAACGAATTCGTATCGTTCGTGATACGGCGTGTGGCGAATCCAGGACTGCAAGCGACGCTCCATGTGCACCGCGGTGGTCGGCGGGTCGATCCACCGGGCAGCGACAAGGATCAGCACAGCCATCGACCAAAGTAGCGCCACTCCGACGAGAAACCATCGAACGAAGGATCGGAAGGATCCTTTCCGAAGCGGGGCCTGGACGGGTGTGTCTGGATTTTCAGTCACACTTCAGAATAATCGTTTGGGCTGCATCGACATAGTGCCCGAGAGATCGGCTAACCTGACAATTTTCCTACTAAAGCTCTCCTTGTCCGGTTACCGCGTTTGTCGGGAATCGAGCGGTCGACTGCCGAATAAATAACAGGACTCGCCGTTGGGCCAATTCCCAAATGTGTTCCAAACAGCACAGACAGCCACGACGAGGTTGGCTAATGTGGGGCCGAAGGCCGTTGGACCATCTCAGTTTAAGGGCGTGAAACTGCGAAGGCCACAGGATGTGGCCCGCGTCTGATGGCTTGGACTTGGGAACAAGAACAAGCGTCGACGGAGGAACTCAATTGGCGAAATCACTGTCGCGAGCCGCGATTCTGCTGGTGATGTGCGGCGCTTCGGCACTGCCTGGCATGGCCGCCGAGGGATTGGCGATTCAATCCGACGACTTGCCTGCCGTGCAAGTGGGCGTCACACCCGTGACGACGAGCGCGGCGGTTGCCCAGCAGAGTTCCGCGCCCGATCCGCGGACGGGAACCATCTCCGGCACTGTCACCGATGTGAACGGCGACGCCGTCCCCGCCGCGACCGTCGTTCTTGAGGGCCCTTCCCCAAGCGACCGCCGCACGGTCACGACGGACGACAATGGATTCTTCCAGCTCAAGAATCTTAATCCGGGAACACGCTTTCACATCGCCGTCACGGCCAACGGATTCGCAGACTGGACCTCGCGCGAGATCATCGTCCAGCCAGGCCAAGTCTTGGACCTGACGGACGTCAACCTTCAGATCGCGACGCTGGTAACCACGGTGTTTGCGGTTTCTTCCGAGCAGCTCGCCACACAACAGCTCCGAGTGGAGGAGAAGCAGCGCGTTTTCGGCGTCATCCCCGCCTTCTACGTCGTCTATAATCACGACGCCGCCGCGCCGCTCACGACGAAGCTGAAGTTTGAACTCGCCCTCAGGACTTCTGTCGACCCGTTTACCTTCTTCGGCTCTGGCTTCCTTGCCGGCATCGATCAGGCGGCCGGCACCCCCAAATATGTTCAGGGTGCGAAGGGTTATGGCGAGCGTCTGGGCGCCATTTATACGAACGGTTTTACGAACATCCTAATTAGCGGCGCCGTCCTACCCTCGCTGCTGCATCAGGACCCGCGATACTTCTACCAAGGCACGGGCACAAAGAAGTCGCGCATACTTCATGCGCTCTCCAGCCCATTCATCTGCAAGGGAGACAACGGACGCTGGCAGCCAAACTATTCGAGTATGGGTGGTGACCTGGCATCGAGCGCTATCTCGAATGCCTACTATCCGGCGGCGAATCGCGGTCTGGGGTTGGTGCTTCAGAGTACTCTTGTCACCACCGGCGCTCGCATGGCCGACAGCCTGATTAAAGAGTTCGTCCTGCGCAAGCTCACGCACAATTCCAAATTTTGAACTAGAGTAATTGAGGATATCTGTGGTGGAAGCCCGGCACGCGTGCGCAAAGCCGGCTAACTCCTGGTTTCGGATTACCGGACAGGTCCTTCCCTAGTTCTCGTGGTCTCAGATGGTCTCAGCCCCTGCAACGTCATTTTCGACACCAATCTCACGTCGGCAGGAACTCAGCCTGCAACAAATCAGCCGTGGACTTCGTTCGCTCGATCGTGCGTCGTCGAAGAAGTGTGCTCGTATTCAGTGATATGGGACAGAAAAAACTCTTGCGAAGGCCGGCGTCGTTAGAGATACCGCGTTAATCAGGCACAACGGCTGTTCAGATGCGCGAACGCTTCTCGTCAATGGCCGCGATGATCTTAAGCCCAGCATCGCGTCCCGCTTTGCGGAACGCATTCCGAGAGGAGTCAACTTCGTGGTACCAAGCTCGTTGAAGGGTCACGCGGATATTTCTAAGTGGGTTCGGCTCAGCGTTCATCAATGCGTCAAGCAGTCCGAAAATGACAGGGTCCGGCCATCCAACACCTAGCTTCTCAAGCTCCTTCTTCTCAGCAACAGAGTCAACCACGTCGAAAGCGTCCGCTGGATGCACCGTTAACTGAACCTTTGCAAACTCCGATCTTGGGCCGTGGGTCCACTCTCCTATGACAGTCAGCGGAGCGGTCGGAATCCTTGAGTTTTGGTTGGGAGGTCCTTCAGCCCAAAGGGTTAGATAGTCCTTTATAACCTACATCCTTCGCAGGACAATCAGGATCGCGATGCCGCGATTTTAACAAATCGTTCCGTCGCTGAGCGAATTCTCGATCTAACTCCCGGTTAGTCGGATTGCCGGACAAGTTCGTACTGGGACCGCCTTGTCCGGTTTGCAAAGCGGATCATACTTTTCCCGTCTTCTATCATTTCGAACTCTGGTAAGCGCGGGGTATGGAAGTATTGACCTTGAATGCACAATTGAGGCCCGTGCGAAAACATGCTGGCCTCCCGAGCACGAATAAATGCTAAAGTAACCGCTCCTCCCTTCCGAATTTTAACCTGCGCTTTTTTCCCTTCCTAAGCGCGGTGAGGTTCCCATGTATGCATGTGTTTCACACTTGGCGCGGATGCGTCGTGCAGGCGCTGGCTATTTCCGCACGCGGAAGAAGACCATGGCCAGGTTAACCGCGTTTGTGTTGCTGACAATTCCGGCAGGAGCGCAGCAACAGCCTCAGTCTCAACAGCAGGCGCAACCACAACAGCCGGATCTTACAACCGCCAGCATCGAAGACCTGATGAAAATCACGGTCACCTCCGTCTCGAAAAAGGAGCAAACGCTCTCGCGCGCGGCTGCGGCGATTTTCGTGATCACCGCCGAAGACATTCGTCGCTCCGGCGCGACCAGCATTCCCGACGTGTTGCGGATTGTGCCTGGGCTGGACGTCGCGCAAATCAACGGAAGCACCTGGGCCATCAGTGCGCGTGGATTCAACCAGCAATTCAGCAACAAGCTGCTGGTAATGATCGATGGCCGCGTCGTGTACACCTCCACCTTCGCGGGCGTCTTTTGGGACACCATCTCTGATTTTCCTCTCGAGGACATCGCAAGGATTGAAGTGATCCGAGGTCCGGGGGGAACGATCTGGGGAGCGAACGCGGTGGACGGCGTCATCAATATTCTTACCAAGAGGGCCTCGGAAACGCTCGGGGGGGTTCTCGTAGCACAGGGTGGAAACATCGATCAAGAAGCCGGAATGGTTCAGTACGGCGGGAAGCTGAAACAGGGGACGGACTACCGCGTTTATGCGAAGTATTTCAACAACACGAACCTCTTCGACCTCAACGGCCAGAATGGCGCCGACGGCTGGCATCAATTGCGCGGCGGGTTCCGGATGGACAGTGCCCTGTCGTCGAAAGACTCCTTATTGATCGAAGGCGATATTGCCACCGGGAGGGAGGGGGAACTCGGCTTTGTGTTGCCGTCGGTCACGTCTCCCGGGTTTGTGGCTGAACGCGAACAAATCAATATCGCGAACGGTTCCTTCGAGTCTGTCTGGAACCATACCTATTCCGCAAGGTCCGACACGAGCCTGCAGATTTCCTTCGACCGTCACAAACGCGACGATCCGCAGAATCCCGAGACGCGAGACACCTTGGACCTTGATTTCCAGCACCGCATCGCGTTCGGCGGACGTCAGGACATCGTCTGGGGACTGGGTTACCGTTATACGACGGATCTCATTCTGGGGAGTTTAACGGTCGCGATGAACCCCGCCGGCAGAACTCTTCAGGTAGTCGATGGATTTTTCCAAGATGAAATCGCGTTGGTGCCAGACCGGTTATACCTGACCGCAGGTACGAAGCTGGAACATAATGACTACACGGGGTTCGAGGTCATGCCGAGTATCCGCATGACCTGGGCCCTCACCGCACATCACATGCTTTGGATGGCTGTCTCTCGCGCTCTGCGCGCTCCCTCCCGAAACGACACCAACCTGGTCTTAAACCTTGGGACCGGCCCCGCCGGCCCTCCCGACCTGGTCAGGTTGTACGGCAATCCGCAATACCAGGACGAACGGTTGATTGCCTACGAGATGGGATATCGAACCTCTTTGAGCAACCGACTTTCGATCGATTTTGCCGCGTACTTCAACGACTACGACAATCTCCAAACCACGGAGCCGCTGGCGTCTTTTCCTGAATCTACACCCGCTCCGGCTCACGTGGTCTTACCGCTGACCTATGAGAACCTCATGTACGGCGAGACGCACGGGATCGAGATTGCTGCGAATTGGAAAGTAACGGACCACTGGACACTCGCTCCGGGATACGCGTTCGAACAGCTCCACATGCACACCGACCCCTCGAGCGCTGATACCCAAACAGGACCGTTTGTGGAGGGCGCTGCACCACACAACAGCGCGCAAATTCGTTCGTACTTCAACCTGCCGGCAAACGTGACCTTCGATGCCGCGGCCTATGCTGTGGGCCGACTCATCAACCAGGGGCCGACGTCGAATGTGACAATCCCGGCATACACCAGGCTGGACGCAGAACTTAGCTGGAAGCCATGGGAGCGCGCTTCCTTAAGCCTGGTGGGCCAGAATCTATTGAAAAACCGTCATCTGGAGTTCGAAGACGTGAACGGGGCGCTGCAATCGAGCCAGATCCGGCGCGGCGGTTACGCGAAGTTCGTTTGGACGTTTTAGAAGGAGATTAACTGCGAGTCGATAAATCGAAGTTAACGCGTTGGATAAATCCGTGGCGCAACTCGCCGCCAAACTGGAACTTGCACTCGCTCAACTACCTCATCGCACACAGGTGATAGGCGAAAGTAAGTGGTGCATCGCGTTAAGTGCTGGTAAGTCGGATTACCGCACAAGTCCTTCCCTAGTTCTCGTGCTCTCACATGGTCTCAGCCCCCGCAACGTCATTTTCGACACCGATCTCACGTCGGCAGGAACTCAGCCTGCAACAAATCAGTCGTGGAGGTCGTTCGCGCGATCGTGCGTCGTCATATAACCGAACAATCCCGCCACTCCCCAGCGTCCCTTTCTGTATGTGATAACGTCCATTTCCACGCTGTCGTTGATGTACTCGCCGCAGGTTGTGTACCGGCTCGCGCCTTGGAATGCATGCACCTTTTCAACCGAAGCATGGATGATACGTCCCCCAGGCGGTCCGTCAGCAAGGTCCCATCCCCAGTTGCCGAGGCCGAGCTGTGGCCAGAGAGCGCGATACGCTGCAAAATCGACGTGAGTGTTGTCGAGCATCTCCTGCGTATAGGTCGTGGTAGATAGCCGCGTTGTGACGCCTTTCACGCGAAGCCCTTCGAGCGCCTTGTAGCTTCCTTGTGCGGCAACCTCCCACGACGCTCCGCCTGCACCGACACTCAGATTCAGACCCAGCTGGCGGATGGGGCCCCATACGGCCTGCTGGTCATTGTTCATGTAGGCCAGGCAATGATCCTGGCGTAGGCGTTTTGCCGCCGCGACGGCATCGTCATACGCAACGTGAAGCATGTGAGCGGGTGTGAAAATCGTGGACATCGCCTGGATCGCCCACTTCCCGTCGTTGTTGGTAACACAATAAATTCCTTCGCATCTCACCACCTTGTTGCCGTCCGCATTGTAGCGGTTGTAATTCAACGACAGGTTCACGGCCACCGGATTGGAGTTGAATATCTCGATGCCGTCCAGGACGTCGTAGCAGCCGGGCTTCAGGTAGCCGTCATGATCCGTAAACCGCTCCGGGTGTTCGGTCATGTTCATCGACGCCGGCGCGTGCGCCATGAGTTCGTCCGGACTGCGTACCACGAGCCCTTCGGTCCGCTCGAATGTGCCGAACGGAAAGTGCAGCATCTCTGCCATGCCTTTTGAGTCCCTCTGGCCCAACGCGGCAAAGTATTGCGTCATCACTCCCACCGCGGCTGGCACCGACTCCTTGTAGCAGACTGGAAACCGGAGGTCGGGAATGCCACGAGGCGACATGCCGGGGGGCGGCGTCAAGTTCGGCTCTACCGTCGGCGCCTGCTGCGCTGCTTGAGCGGACTGGCCGAATGCCGTTACCGCACCGGCTGCGCCAAGCAGCCCGGCTGCGGCGGCGCTCTTCATGAAATCTCGACGGCGCGTTTGGATTTCACCGTCTTGGGCAACTGCATCTCTCCGATTCTCATCAGCAGCCATGACCGTTCTCCTTTCACGTCCCTCAGAAACTGAAGCGTGCTCCTACTTGAATTTGTCGTAACGATAATTGCGTGCCATGTGGACTCTCGGCTTGACGAGCCCGAGTTCCTACTCCAGGAGAAACGAGAGAGTTTTGTATCACGGAAGATCGAAACGGCCCAGGCGGGCCTGACAAGGCGGATAACCGGACACGTGACTTAGGGCTCGGAATTTTCATACAGGTCTGCTCGCAAACCGCATTTCCTTCACACGACTTGCGAATCGCGAAAACCCCTTCGGCGCGCAACGTCGCGGAATCGGCGCGAAGCATGTGGTTCTACGAAGGCCATTTCCGCATAAATCCGTATTGCCTCCGTCACCAGGCGTAACGGGACTACCTAGGGTAAAACCCGTATTGAATTGTGAGATCAAAGCCGCTACAACATCAGATGGTTATCTTGCTATCGTAAGCCCTAGTCCAAGAGCATTGGGAAGGATTGACATGGTCATCGCAGAAAGGTTGAGAGCACTGCGGGAGCAAAAGCAGCTCTCGCAAGGAGATATCGAGAAACGCACCGGCCTACTCCGGTGCTACATCTCACGCGTCGAGAACGGCCACACCGTTCCGGCGATCGAAACGCTTGAGAAACTGGCACGGGCGATGGAAGTTCCGATGTACCAGCTGTTTTACGACGGGGACGAACCCCCGCAAATCCCGGACTTTCCAAAGCGAAAAGACGGCGAGGGCGCTGCGTGGGGAAACGCAGGAAAAGATGCGCGCCTTCTCGGTCGCTTTCGACACCTGCTCGGTCGCATCGAGCAAACGGACCGAGGTCTGCTGCTTCACATGGCGCAGAAGATGGCGCGGCCCACTCGCCGGCGAGCGAAAGCCTAGCAAACTCCCGGTTACTCGTTTGCCGGACAACCGCCGGTCGTCGACCAAAGGCGTTCTTCTCGCCGCCTAACGGGCGGCCCGGATATTCCCCTCCACGCTGCCCTCAAAGAGTCCACAGACTCTCGTGCTTGACACGCTCATCCCCACTGCTAGCCTGAGCGCGTGATGAGTATGAGAGGGACAACTCGGAAGAACGAGGCGGTCGTCGCCGCGATCGGCGCACGCTGGAGCCGGCCCACCAGCCGTCACTCTCTAGGCCTCGACTCCGTTAGCCTCCAACCTCTTACCTCAAATCTCGGCGTTTCTACTCGAAAGTGCTGGCGACTAGAATTCGCTGCAATTCATTCAAAACACAGCCCCGAGGTCCGCGCTACTCGAAAGTGTTTCGGGGGGTCTCTGAGCCCTATCATCCGGTTACCATTCTCGAATTTCGCCTTCTTCGTCACAGAAAAGGGTGTCAAGCCTCGCCAGGTGTTTTCCCCCGTAAACCATTCAAAACAAACGATGGAGATCCAAAAAGGGTGTCAAGTTTTTGCGATGTGTTTTTCCACCCCCCGAAACTCGCACATCGCGCAACACGCATGAGGAAAAATCACAATGCCAGCGAAAATTGAGGTCGAAAAAATCGGCGAGGAAGAATTTCAGGTTCGCGTGACAGAAGGCAAGGGTCAGACCTCGCATCGCGTCACGCTGAAGAAGGCCGACTACCATCGCATCGCAGGCGGCAAGATCGAACCTGCGGAACTCGTGCGGCGCTCGTTCGAATTCCTGCTCGAAAACGAGCCGAAGGAATCGATTCTTACCCGATTCGATCTGACCGTCATCAGCCGCTACTTTCCCAATTTCGAGCGCGAGATCCAGCGGAGGCTGGCGCGTGCTGATTAGGGACGGGCTATTTCGCTGGCGCTATCGGTGCGTCAATGCGGCTGGGGCGCGGCGGCGGAAATTGGTGCGCGAGGTGCGCCGCCGAAGGATGCCTCACCTTCGACGGCCTTCCCTCTTTGATCATGCGCTGATACGACTCTTGCCACGACGGCAACTCGCGCGATTCCTGCATCCAGTGCGCGACGGCCGCCTCGTCGCACCAATCGAGCAGCTTCGGCATCGCGTCGCGGTGCGCGCCGTGGGTTCGGAACGCGTTCATCGCCGCGTCGGCGTCCCAGGCGGTCATCGTCCAGAACGCGTTTCGCGCTTCTCGCATCAGGCGTCCGCCGACAAGTCCCGGCGAGCGTTGCGCTTGCCGCAACGAACGGATCGCGTACCACATGAATTGCGGCAAAAAGAAGATCGACCGAATCCGCAAGCGCGTAACAGACACGAACACCATCGCCCAGATGCCTCAATCGGTTTATATCACAGGCTTACCCGTAGGCCGGAATCGCTCAGGCGCTTACGGCACGCTCGGTGGGAGCTACTTCTTCGGGCGCAGGTGGAGAACGACGGTGGTCTGCTCGCCCGGCGCGACCCACAAGCCCTGCCGCCATTCGGAGACGCGATCTTCGTAAGTCGCGCGCACCGAGTATTGCCCTTCGGGAAGAGACGCGAACCAGAAGCGTCCCTGTTCGTTCGTGTCCGCGGTCTGGAGGTGATGGCCTTCAGTGGTCTGCACGGTAACGTGCGCGCCGGCGACGGGCTTGCCATTCGCGCTGAGCACCTGGCCGCCGATCGTGCCAAGGCCCGCGGGCCGCGGCGCAGAATGGGCGCTCGCCGCGAGTGCGGCACAAAACAGCGCAACGAAAAACCATTTGTATCGCATGGAAGGCTCTCCAGAAACTCTACTCTCGTTCTTGACGGGCGGCTGCGGTTGCAGACATCGAGGTTTCCGAAAGACAACTGCCCCACTTACTGCACCGTGATGGTGACCGTAGCCGTCGTCCGGCCGAACGCGTTCGTGGCGTAGAGCGTGTACGTCGTCGTTTGCGATGGCGTAACGACCACGCTTGTGCCGCGCGCCGCACCGATATCCGGCGACACAATCAGATACGACGCGCCACTCACGTTCCAACTGAGCGTCACCTGCGTGCCCGCGGAAACGGTTTCCGAGCTAGCCGTAAAACTCGCGATCGAAGGCGCGGCGCCCTGCGGGACATTCGCGCTCGTGTAGATCGGATTCATCTCGATCACGTCGAAATCGGACGCCGTGACGCCATCGAGATTGTGGAGGTCGTCGTTGCTCCAGCGGTCGTCGGGCGCGCCGCTGATGTACATCGACGAGCCATTGTCCGCCATGATGATTCCGTATCTTTTCATCGCGGCGAGGATCACCTGATTCGTGGCGGAATATCCGGAGATGTCGAAGCTGGCTTTCAGCCGCATGCGCATGCCCATCGGCGCGGCGTTGGCATTCGACGAGTTCGCGGCCCAGTGCGAGGCGGGCGGCGTGAACGCAGCGCGGCTCGATTGCAGCGTGAAGCGGATCGCGTGGTTGATCGCGCCGGCCGCAACTTCGTCGAAACGCACCAGGCCGGGGAAAATCGGAAGGCCTGCGGCATCGGCGGAAGTCCATGTGTAGGGCCGTTGTTCGTCCGCCGTCAGGTCCCACACGGCGGCCGAACCTGCGTTCCAGCTCGAGCCGCTCGGCTGCGCGTCGAAAAGTTCGTAGAGCCAGCAACTATTGTTGTCGAGCACAAGGACGTGCTGATCGCCGCTCGGATTCGGATCGCCTTCAATCGGAGCGGTGGTCGGGATCGGCATCGGCCCGGGATCGCTTTCATCTCCGTACGCCGTGAAATCGATCGTGATCGGCCCTTGCGACGAATCCACGACGAGATACGGAATGCCGATGATCGAACCGTTGTAAAGACCCGAGCCGAAATCCGGATGCAGGGGCACACTGCCGCCGATGAAATTGATGATCGCCGCGGAATTCGGATCGACGGCCGCGTTCGAAATGTCCGTGTTCCACGGATTGTCCGACGGGAACGGCACAAATCCGTTGAGGCTGCCTCCCTGCCCCGCGCTCATCACGCTGCATACGGAAGGTGGCGGGGGCGGAGGCCCGCCTCCACCGCTTGTCGAAGAGACTTGAAGATTTTGCGCGGAGGATGTGGCGCTGCCGGGATTCGGATTCGTCACGGTGACGGCGAAATTTCCCGCCGAGGCAGCCGTGCCGCTCGCGGTCAGTTGCGTCGAGGAGACAAATGTCGTCGCGAGCGCTGTGCCAGCGAGCTGCGCCTGTGCACCCGAAACAAAGCCGCTGCCATTGAGCGTGATCGAAAATGCGCCGGTCGAAACCGAATTCGGCGTAATGCTATTCAGCACGGGAATCGGATTCCACAGAGTGACCGCGCTACCGCCCGAAGCGTCGGAATCGGCAGCGCTGATGGCTTTGACGGTCACGATGTTCGGATTCGGCAAGCTCACGGGCGCCATGAAAACGCCCGCCGATGTGATCGTGCCCGCAGCCGCGCCGCCGCCCGTGACTCCGTTGACTTGCCAGGTGACGGACGAGTTCGATGTGCCGCTCACGGTAGCGGCGAAAGTTTGCGTCGCGCCCGCGCGAACCGTCGCCGGATTGGGCGAAACAGAGACGCTGATGTTCGTCGGTGGTGGCGTACCAGGGCTTCCCGGGTTGCCGCTGCCGCCGGCCACACCCGCGCAATCTGCCTGAACGGCAGCCGCAACGAGCACAAAAAATGGAAGGAGGCGTCGCATGACGTGCGCGCAATGGTGATGAATTACTATCGCGCGCCGCGCCGCGCACAACCACTGTACGGAGGTACAAATTTCGGGCAGGGCGAAGAGAAAGGCGAGTCTCGAGGGTTGTGGGAACGACAAAAGCAGATTCCGCACCCCGGCCTGACGGCCGGGTTCGGAATGACAAGTCTCCTTGTTATCGCGCCTCGGCTATTGATTCAGGAGCGGGATGCTCGAGGCCGATTGCGGAGCCGAAAACGATTTCAGGAACGAATAGATGTCCGCAAGGTCCTGATCGGAGACGACCTTCGCGGTGTAAGGAGGCATCTGGCCCGTGGGCGCGCGCACGTAGCGGATCACTCCCACAAGGGGAAGTGCCGGCGGTCCGATGCGTGGGGCAATGGCGGCGCCTGCTCCCTGGCGGCCGTGGCATTCGTAACAGCCGTAGGCAGTGAAGAGCTTCTTGCCGTTTTCGGGATTGCCTTGCAGCGATTCCAAAGCAGACGAAGATGGCGGAGCGATCGATTTCAAGAACGCGTAGATATCGGCAAGCTGCTGCGTGGACGCAGTGGCTGCCGGAACGGGCGGCATCTTGCCGGTCGGCTGGCGAACGTAGGCGATCATGGCTTGCAGTTCGAGAGGCGGCGGAGCAATCGCTGGCGCAAGATTCGTGCCCTGAGCCTGAGTGCCGTGGCACGTGGCGCATCCGGCGCTTGCGAAGAGGCGCTTGCCGTTGTCGATGTTTCCTGCAGACGCGTCCGCGGATTTCGCGGCGGGCGCCTGTGCCTCGACGCACTGGCACCCGAGCGCAAGCGCGAAAGCAATCGCGAACAATCTCAAATGGCGCACATTCATCTCCTAGCGGGGCTGCGTGAGAACGTCGACGAGCGCGGGATCGCCGCCTTTGACGACTTGAATCGCTCGACGGATCGCGGGCGCGAGATCCTTCGGATCGCTGATCGGCCCTTCGCCGTGCACGCCCATGCCTTGCGCGAGCTTCGCGTAATCGATCGGGGGATCGGTCAGCACGTTTCCGATGCTGGCGCGCATGATGCCGCGATTATGCTGGTCAGCCATGATCTGAATCTGCATCAGCTCCTGATGGTAGGCGCGGTTGTTGTGCATGATGATCAGAAGCGGGATGCGAGAGTGCGCCGCGGTCCAAAGAACGCCGGGCGCGAACATCAGATCGCCGTCATTCTGAATGCTGACCGTGAGGCGCCCATGCTTGCGATTGGCGAGCGCGGCGCCAACCGAAGCCGGCGCACCATAGCCGACTCCGTATCCGCCTTCCGCGCCGATATAGTGATAGTGCTTCTGAAAATCCCACAGGCGCAGCGGCCAGCGGCTGACGAACTGGCAATTCGAAACGAACGACCAATCCTCGTTCTTGATCTGCGCCCAGAGTTCCATCGAGAGGCGAGCCGTGCTGATCGGGCTCGCGTCCCAGCCAGACGTGGCGGCGGCGCGCTGCGCTTGCATCGCCTGCTGATGCGCGGCGGCGATTTTCGCTCCGCGATCCGCGAAGGCGCGCATGCGATCGTTGGTCATCTGACGCTTCACGGCTTCGATGAGCGATGGCAGCGTTGCTT
>Ga0187819_10001291_pt1 | contig 12902 bp, 7 predicted proteins | sample NC_wetland_sal_i_15_FD_132411 | JGI IMG/M metagenome (GOLD analysis project Ga0187819, IMG submission 132411) | Wetland sediment microbial communities from Neuse River Estuary, North Carolina, USA - SO4_4 | ecosystem: Environmental > Aquatic > Freshwater > Wetlands > Sediment | place: USA: North... | reverse complement strand
TGATTCCCTGAGTCATCGGTGTGGGCTGGAAGTAAAACCGCCGAATCTTAGGGCAGCTGAGTCCGTCCTCACAGCCGCAATGTATTGAAATGTTCGCGCAGTATCCGTCGCTCAGGCGGCGTAGAAGAAGTTCGGAGACACACGATCTATGACGAAAACATGGAAGCGATCTTCCGTAGTAACTCTTGCCTTGTTGTCTATCGCTGTCGCTGGCGTTTCCCAGAACAGTGGGGACGCGTTGAAAGAAGGTTTTGAAAAGCCGCCGAGTTCCGCTCGCCCGCGCGTCTGGTGGCACTGGATGAACGGCAATATCACCAAGGAAGGCATCAAACTCGACCTGGAGTGGATGCACCGCATCGGGATCGTCGGGTTCCAGAACTTCGACGCTGCGCTTTCCACGCCGCAGGTCGTCGAGAAGCGCCTGGCTTATATGACGCCGGAGTGGAAAGACGCGTTCAAGTACGCGATCGGGCTGGGCGACCAGTTCGGAATGGAAATGGCCATTGCAGGCTCTCCCGGGTGGAGCGAAACGGGCGGACCCTGGGTGCCAGCGTCGCAGGGAATGAAGAAATACGTATGGAGCGAAACCGTGGTGCAAGGCGGTAAAGCGTTCTTTGGAAAGATCGCGCAGCCGCCCACCATCACCGGGCCATTTCAGAACATTGGATTGCCACGATCCGAATCGCACACAAACGCGCAGTTTTATGCGGACGCTGCGGTCGTAGCTTTTCGAGAGCCTGCAACCGAGTTGAGTGGGGGTGTAGCAGCGGCGAAGATCACGTCAAGCGGGGATGGCCTGGACGCCGCATTGTTGAACGACGGGGATCTGACAAAAACTACGAATGTGCCGGTTCCAGAGCCGGAATCGCAGTCGTGGATTCAGTTCGAATACCCGTCTCCCCAAACGATCAGCTCGGTCACTTATGTGATGAAGGATCCTGGCGAGCTCGAAGCATCGGTGACTGGAATTGCCGCTCCGGCGAAAGTGCTCGAGGCCAGCGATGACGGGCAGAGTTTTAGAAAAGTGTCCAACCTGGAAAGCGGCGAGGCGGAGGAATACACCATCTCCTTTGCGCCGGTCACGGCAAAGTATTTCCGGGTTACGTTCAAACGAACACCGGCACCAGCAGTGCCCGGTTGGGCTGTCGGCATCGATCCTTCGGTTTTCGGCCTGAGTGCCTCCGCGAAACCGACATCGTATAAAGTGGCTGAACTTGTCCTCCACCCGGTTCCGCGGGTCAATCATTTTGAAGAGAAGGCAGCGTTTGTCTCCACGCCCGATCTCCATCGTTACGCGACTCCACAGACCGATGCCTCGAACGCGATCAAAGAATCAGACGTTGTTGACCTCACGGCGAAGATGCAACCGGACGGAACCCTGGACTGGGCGCCCCCGGAGGGCCAGTGGGTGGTCGTGCGCATCGGGTACTCGCTGCTGGGAATCACGAACCACCCCGCGACGCCGGAAGCGACCGGACTGGAGGTGGACAAACTCGATCACCGGTTCGTGAAGGACTACTTCGAGAAGTACCTTGACAGCTACAAGGAAACCGTCGGCGCGGATGAGATGGGGAAGAAAGGGGTCCAGTACGTCATCAATGACAGCTGGGAAGCCGGCTCACAGAACTGGACCGATAACATGCTGGCGCAATTCAAAAAACTGCGCGGCTATGATGCGATCCACTGGCTGCCCGTATTGACGGGGCGAATTGTGGAAGGCGCCGAGGCCAGCGACCGTTTCCTATGGGATTTCCGTAAGACCATCGCAGACCTGATTGCGAATGAGCACTATGGGCAGCTGGAACAGACTTTGCATGAACGCGGCATGGGGCATTACGGAGAGTCGCACGAAAGCGGGCGCGCCTTCGTGGCCGATGGCATGGAAGTGAAGAAGTTCAATGAAGTGCCCATGAGCGCCATGTGGACACAGAGACCGGGCGTGAACAAGGTGCAGTACGGTTACAACGCCGATGATCGTGAGTCTGCATCGGTAGCCCACATCTACGGACAGAACATCGCAGCCGCGGAATCGCTGACCGCATCGGCCGCTCCGTGGGCATGGTCCCCGGCTACGTTAAAACCGACGGCGGATCAGGAGTTGCTGAATGGGATCGATCGCTTCGTAATTCACGAATCCGCGCATCAACCGCTTGTGGGGAAAGCTCCGGGCCTAACGCTTGGACCATTCGGGCAGTGGTTCAACCGCAACGAGACATGGGCTGAGCAGGCTGGGCCGTGGATCGACTACCTGGCGCGATCGAGCTATCTCCTTCAGCAAGGGCGTTTCGCCGCCGACGTGGTCTACTTCTACGGGGAAGACTCGAACCTGACCGCGATATTTGAGCACAAGGCTCCCGAGATTCCAGCCGGCTACGGGTTCGACTACATCAACGCGGACGCTCTCATTCATGAACTCAGCGTCGCCGGCGAAACTATCGTGAGTAAGGCTGGAATGCAATATAAAGTGCTGGTGCTCGACTCAAACAGCCGGCACATGTCCCTGCCGGTACTGCGGGCGATTCACACTCTGGTTGAAAGCGGCGGCGTTGTGGCCGGACCGAAGCCGACCGACGATCCCAGCCTGGCAGACGATCAGTCTGAGTTTGAGAAGCTCACGTCGGAGTTATTCGGCACCGGCACGGGCGTACACAAGGTTGGCAAAGGAACGGTTTATGCAGGCGAGAGTCTGGACGAAGTTTTCAGTGCTTTGCATTTGGATCCGGACTTTGACTACTCGAAGCACAACAGCGATTCGGACGTTGAATTCGTTCATCGGAAGCTGAAAAACGGTGATATCTATTTCGTCGATAACCGCAGCGACCATGATGAGTCGATCGACGCCGCGTTTCGAGTGACGGGGATGCAACCAGAGTTGTGGCGCGCCGAGACGGGCACGACGGAACCCGTCTCATTCGCCATTGCGGACGGACGCACCACGGTACCGCTCTACCTTGAGCCTTGGGGCGCCATTTTTGTCGTCTTCCGCAGACCAACGTCTGAAACCTCGCACGCTGTCCCAGAGGTGATTGAAACGAAGGTGGCCACGGTGAGCGGACCATGGGAGATTGCTTTCCAGCCCGGCCGCGGAGCCCCCGCCTCTGTCAAGATGGATCATCTTTCCGACTGGAGCCAGAGTGCCGACGCCGGAGTGAAGTACTTTTCAGGAATCGGAACATACACCAAGACCTTGCAGGTGTCTCCGCAATGGTTCCGAAAGGGCGCAAAGCTCTGGCTCGACCTCGGTGACGTCAAGAACCTGGCGGTTGTGACTGTGAACGGTAAGGAACTGGGAGAGACGTGGCATGCGCCGTATCGTGTGGATGTAACTTCCGCGCTCAAGATCGGGGCAAACGAGATCACGATCAAGGTGGTCAATGCCTGGGTGAACCGGATGATCGGCGACGAGCAACCGGGAGCCACGAAGATCACATTTGCCGATGTGAAGCCTTACAAAGCAGACTCGCCGCTGCTGCCCTCAGGCTTGCTTGGGCCGGTGACGGTGGTTCGAAGGGAGCAGCCGTAGAGCGATGGATGCTCGCCAAGATTGCTGTCGGCAGCCAGCTTGTCGCAGGCGCCGATGATTACTCGCTAGAGGATTTCCAGCCCCGCTTTGCGCCGCCGAGGATCAAGTGCTCTACGTCGCGGTGTCGGCGGTCCCCTTGTGATGTGCGCGTGACCGGCTGAATAACGGCCGCAACCAGCGGCGAAGCGAGCGGCAAAACCGCTTTGTGCACGGAACTCTGCCACGCTCATGAGTTCCAGAAATCCGTAGTTCTTCTCGCCGGTCCTACCGATTCTTATAAATCGGATGCCTCGTTTCTTGTTAGACGTTCCGGAGAAATCGGTGTCCGCAAGACTAGTCGGTGAGTGGTCGTCACTTCTCTTCAACCTTTCGTCCCTAATTTCGTGCAGGAGCGGATGCATGGAATCCCATGTGTACGCCAATATTTTGACAGTGCAGTTACCGCAAAACTGTCCCGAGTAAAGGCGGACATAAACCTGCGCTGTTCTCAGGAGGGCAGTGATGAAACGAGGGATCTTCGCTCGCAGCATTCTCGCAGTTCTGGCTGTGGCCGGCGCAGTGCTGTGCAGCCACCTTGCCCATGGACAAGCGACCGACGGAAACGTGGTCGGCACCGTGGTGGATCCGCAAGGCGCCGCCGTCGTGGGCGCGGAGGTGAGCGCCACCAACGTCGCTACCAACACGGTGGCCACCACCAAGACCAACGAATCAGGTGAATACCGCCTCGAGCACCTGTTGGTCGGCACATACAAAATATCTGCGAAGATGACTGGCTTCAAAACCATTGTTGAAGAGAGCGAAGTCCATTTGAATACGACCGGCACTGTGAACCTTACACTGGCCACCGGTGCGGTCAGCGAGACGGTAGAGGTTTCCGGGTCGGCCCCCATCATTGACACGACGACTGCTCAGTTGCAGGTCACCTACGAGGACAAACAGTTGGCGGATTTGCCTACGACGGGACTGGGCGTGTCGCCAGTGACCGGGCAAAATCTTGGCGTGTTGAATCTTTCCTTGCTGGAGGCCGGTGTGGCCAGCACTGGCGGACTGGGAGCCGGCACCGGGCCCTCAGTGGGTGGGCAGCGCCCGCGCGATAACAACTACACCATAGAGGGCATCGACAACAACGACAAAGGAGTGACCGGGCCGCTGGTCTATGTTCCCTCCGATGCGGTCGCCAATTTTACGGTGTTGCAGAACCAGTTCAACTCCGAATTCGGCCACTCCAACGGAGGCCAGTTCAATATCGTGGTGCGAAGCGGCTCGAACAGCTTCCATGGGTTGCTGTACGAGTACTTCCAAAACCGCAACCTCAATGCAATTGATCAGGATGTAGTGAATTCGACCGCTGCTGGCCTCACTCCCGTGAATCCGCGATTCGACAACAACCGCTTTGGAGGCCAGATCGGGGGGCCGGTAATTAAGGATAAGTTGTTTTTCTTTGTAAACTACGAATACGGCATACAGGGTCTGGCTGCCGTGCCGGGCGCTCCGATTCTCGCTCCGACAGCGGCTGGATATACCACTCTGCTCGCGCTTCCGGGCGTTTCCGCAGCAAACGTGAACGCCCTACAAAAGTACGCGGTCGCGCCCTCCGCAACCGCGGCCCTGTGCGAAGGATCAAGCGCGAACCCGTGCCCGACTGCGAACAGCATTGCGGTCGGAACACTTCCGATCTCGGCGCCAAATTTCACCAACTTCAAGGCGCTGACCACTTCGATGGATTACAACCTCAGCGCGAAGGACCAGATCCGTGGCCGCTATATTTACAACGAGAGCGTTGGCCTCGATGCCTCGGCGCAATTGCCCGAGTTCTACACGCCCCTGGTCCAGCCTTTTCATCTGGTAAATCTGAGTGAATACCACACTTTCACCGCAGCCCTTGGTAACGAATTTCGCCTTGGCTTCACAAGAACCGCTTTCAACATAACAGTCAACAACCTGACTTTTCTTCCCACGCTTGACGCCTTTCCGAACATCACCGTCACCGAACTCGGTGGACTTAACGTAGGCCCCGACCAGAACGGACCGCAATACGCGGTGCAGAACCTATACCAGGCCATCGACAATGTGAGCTGGGTCAAGGGGAATCACACGCTGAAATTCGGCATTGAAGGCGCGAAGTACATCGCTCCGCAGAAGGATATTCAGCGTCCCCGCGGCGACTACACGTACCAGTCATTGCTGGAATTTGCCCAGGATCAAGTGCCCGGTTTTGGACAGCGTGGTTTGGGATCGGCAGGATACTCCGGGGACCAGGCCAGTATTTACTGGTACGCGAATGACATCTGGAAGATCCGGCCGAACCTCAGTCTCACCTACGGCGTCCGCTACGAGTACACAGGCACAACAGCCGGGATGAAACAGATGAGTCTGAACAGCGTGGCGGATGTTCCCGGACTGATCACATTTACCTCGCCCCAAGCGCCCAAGAACGACTACATGCCGCGGCTTGGATTTGCCTACTCGCCGGGCAGGAACGGCGACACCTCGATTCGTGGCGGCTTTGGATTGGGCTATGACGTACTCTACGACAACATCGGCTCTCTCGCCCGCCCGCCGCAGATTGGTCAGACCATCAACTGTCCGAACCCCGTCTGCCAGAACCCGTTCCTGGCAAACGGCGGGATTCCAGCTGGGAACTACAGCGGGATCGCGACGCTGACTCCGGCGCAAGCCATTCTGGAGACGTCGAGCTATCTCCCGAATAACTTGAAATATCCCAAGGCACTGTCGTGGAACTTGGGCGTGCAGCGTGTGATTGCCAAGGACTACACGCTCGACGTCCGCTACGTGGGCACGCGAGGCGAAGACCTGGACGTGCAGAACATCCTGAACTTTGTTGCCGGAGCAAAAAATGCTCCGGGATACTTTCTCCCGACTTACATTCAGCCGACAACCCAGGCGACGGTCAACGGCCTGCCAACTGCGTGGGCGCAGTGCTTGCCGTCGGCAATTCAGACTGTCAATGGCCTCGCCGTCTGCAATGGCATGCAAACCAGCACGAACGGCCCGTCTGCGGTCGGAGACATTCCCGGAACTCTCGCCAATGGCTACTTCGACGTGGGGACGGGCCCCGGAGGCTTTTACGATCCGCAGTATCTCAACGCTGGGTTCGTAAATCCGATTACGGCCTTCATGCCGTGGGGATCTTCCACCTATCATGGACTGCAAACACAGCTGAACCGTCGGTTCACCAACGGCTTGCAGTTCCAGGCGGCCTACACCTTCAGTCACCTGATCGACAACAGCACCGCAGACTTTCATTCCACTGACATTTCGCCACGCCGCCCGCAGGATTTTCGCGACCTGTCTGCGGAGCGGGCGAATTCCATCCTCGATCATCGTCACCGCATCACCATTGCTGCCATCTACGACGCGCAGTGGTTCAAGCATGACGCTAACTGGGTCAAGCGGAACATCCTGGGCAATTACGAAATCGCTCCTGTGTTCAGTTGGGAGTCCGGACAGTGGGGAACTGTGCAGAGCGGCGACGACGCGAACTTAAACGCAGACGCGGCGCCGGACCGCGCCATCTTCAACCCAAGCGGCGTGAAGAGAACGGGCAGCGATGTGGTGGGACTCGTGGCGACCTCGGGTCCCAACGCCGGAAACATAGTGGCTTATCAGGCGGTGAATCCCAATGCGCAATTCATCATCGCGCAGATGGGTGCGATCGCCACCTCCAGCCGCAACACGTTCGCGACCGCACCCATTAACAATTGGGATGTAACCGTGGCCAAACATCTTTACGTCACCGAACGTTTTCATCTTGATGTAATGATGCAGGCTTTGAATGCCTTCAACCATCCCCAGTTCGTCACCGGCAGCGTCAACCAGGCTCTGCCGATTTCCGACGTGGGTTCGCAAAGAAACTACTTCATCCCAAACCAGCCGAACTTTGGGGTCGACAAGTTAAGCTTCCCCAGCAATGCGCGCAACTTGCAGCTTGCTGTGCGGTTCAGCTTCTAGAGCGGCGAGGCGCTGCGGCTCGGAGGTTCGTGAGAACCTCCGGCCGTGGCGGCGACGGACTAGAGTAGGGCCCGGGAACGTCAGCCAGGCTCAGGAGCCCTTTTCGACGATCCCTTGCAGTGCGGCGCGGTAGCCACGGCTGCACGAGAGCTCTCTTCCGCTTTTCAGGACCACGACATACTCTCCGCTGTTGACGGGGATCAGTTCCTTAATCTTGCGGACGTTAACGATTGTCGAACGGTGGATGCGGACGAAATGACTGGAGTCCAGGCGTTCCGAAATCCTGCTGATCGTCTCGCGGAAAAGATAGGATTCTTTGCCGACGTTCAAGCGCACGTAGTTAGCCGCAGCTTCCACCCACTCGATGCTGTCCAGATCCAGAAACACGACTCTTCCATTGGCCTTGATCACCAGGCGGCTGTCCCGTTCCGGTGCGGGCAACGACAACGACCTGACCTGCGAAAGCAGATTTAGAATCCGGTGGGTGATCTCGCGGTCGCGCGCCTTGCGCAATTCCGAGCGTGCTCGCTCCAGGGCGTGGTGCAGCCGCTCCTGGTCGAACGGTTTCAACAAATAGTCGAGCGCATTCGCCTCAAAGGCACGAATCGCATATTGATCGTAGGCTGACGTGAAGATGACCACGGGCATTTCTTCCAGAGGGATCTCGCTCAGCACCTGGAAACCATCCAGCTCAGGCATCTGGATGTCGAGCAGCAGCATGTCGGGTCGGAGGTTGCGGATTGCAGAAACCGTTTGACGGCCATCCTGGCATTCCGCAATCACCTTGACCTGAGGTTCCGAGTCGAGCAGGATGAGCAGTTTCTGGCGCGCCAATCGCTCGTCATCGGCGATGACCGTACGCACGACCACGTCTAAGGGCTGGTTTTGAGGCGAGGCAACAACTGAGTCAGGGATCATTGGTCACCCGCATCCGTCCAACAGTTGGATAGACGTGACAGGGTGAGAATGGTTGTCTGAAAGAAGTCTGGAGTTCAACAACTGATCCCGCAGAAATGGCATTCAGTCACGCTAAAGACGTCGTTCATCCCGCGGCGACATGTCCCAGTCCCGCGGGTTCTGAAAGAGAGCATCGTTTTCGGCAACGGACCATCTGACAGCCTGAAATTCGGGTCCGCGTGAGATGTACATAAGTGAGAATCGTGCAAGCACGTCCCTGAATTCTCGGAGCCCGTCCCCGGTGATCACAAACGGCCTACTGTCGCGTCCATAATGCGACAGAGCCATGCCCGCGACACGATTTCAGCCAACGTCCGCTGTGAGGGAGACGGCAGTCTCCGAGACTGTGAAGCGAGTCAATGCCGAGGCTCTCGATCTATTAACCCGGCGGGCTGAAATCAATCAACGAATCCGCTGTCTTCATCAGGTGATGAAGGCCCTACGAGATATGGCGACCAATGCGACATTCAACATTTGTGAGAGAGGTCGGCCTGAGCCCGCCTTTGACAGGACAGGCCCTGCCAATCTCAGCACCCCGCGCCGACGCTTCGTCGGACAGAGACGATCCTGTATCTCAGACCGGCCAGAACACTTGCCAGCTGGACTGACCCGCGCTTGCCGCATCGCGCTCATGGAGGCGGGAGGCACCGCGTCCCCCGAGGAAATCCGCGCATCCATCGTTCGACGGGGATCTTTTTCATTTGCGGATTCTGGATTCCCAGACACCGAGATTATGCGAACACTAACCGTTATGACGGAACGCGGCGAGGTCCGGCGTTTAGAAACGGGTTCTCGATCCGTATGGCAGCGAATCGCGCCCGCGCCAAAAAACGATTCCGCAAAGTAGATGGCAGCTGTCGTAATTCGCGAACCATCGTCAGCCTTCTGCGTCTAATCCAAGGATCCATCCGATCACATAGAAATAGAAAACGATGGGACGAATGGTTGTGAATGAGGGACGAATGACTCACTTACCGGGACTGAAGACTTAGTCCTCATGCGCATCCGATCTCTGATTGCTCTCGGGCGGAAGTTGGTCCATCATTGTAACCCGCACTTCTGGCGCGCATAAGGCATGGATGAACAATGGTGCAAGGGTGAGGCGCGTTCGTCGCGAAAAACTTTGCCAGGCATGCTCCTGACATGAAGACAACTTGCGAAGGTTGCGGGCTCGGTCTGCCGGCTGACAGCACAGCCTACGTGTGTTCTTATGAATGCACTTTCTGCCCAGCTTGCTTCTCGAAGAAGCACGGCATTTGTCCGCATTGCGCTGGCGAGTTGGTGCGTCGCCCGCGCCGGGTGTCATCGCGGAACAGTCGATCCGTAAGCAGCGACATTCCCAGAGGGTTTCGTACTTCGATCATCTGGGCGCTGAGTTTGGGCGTGTGGACGTTTCTTGCTTTGGCATACGCCATTACAATCTATGAATCGTATCGTTCGACCGGTTCGTCCGTGAGCTTTCTGACCGTTCTGGGGATGCAATCCAGCCAGATTCTAACCTACGTTCCGCTGACCCCACTCGCCTTCGCGCTGGCGTATCGCTACCAAATACAACGCAACTATTGGGCAAGAAACTTGCTGGTCTTGCTGGCGGGAGGGCTGATTTTCACCGTGGCGCAAGTGGCTTTGCGCGGCATGACACCGTACGCGTTTTGGGATCCTCAAGTCCGGCACTGGGTTTCCGCCTTCGCGTGGAACGCGCAAACCCACGGATTGCGAATCCGGTGGTTCATGTTTGAGAGGATATTCCTCACCAACGTAGTCGATGACGTTGTCACCACCTACCTGCCGATCGTATTGGTCGCACACGTGGCGTCTTACTATCAGAGGTTGCGCGAGCGGGAACTGCGCACGTCGCAACTTCAGGCACAACTTGAGAAAGCGCGGCTGCAATCGCTAAAGAGTCAACTGCAGCCGCATTTTCTGTTCAACACGCTGAATTCGATTTCCGCGTTGATGTTGACCAACGTGGAAGCGGCCGATCGAATGATTACCAGGCTGGGCGACCTGCTCAGGATCAGCCTTGAAACCGCCGGCACACAGATGACCACCCTGAGCCGCGAATTGGAATTCGTGAATTGTTATATCGAGATTGAGAAGGTGAGATTCGAGGAACGGCTCAAGGTGACGATCGACGTCGCTCCGGAGACGCTCGACGCCAGTGTCCCGCACTTGTTGTTGCAGCCGCTGGTGGACAATGCCATCAAGCACGGAATTTCCCGGCTTATGTCCGGCGGTGAAATTCGAATCTCCGCCCGTCAGGATGCTGCCGATCTTCGTCTGGAGGTGAGAGACAACGGCCCCGGATTCAGGGAGCCGGGCCATTCCTCAACCGGTGGCGTAGGACTGAAAATCACGCGCGAGCGTTTGGAGACCATCTACGGCCGGAATCAAAGCATGGAGTTGCTCAGCTTGCCGGACGGCGGCGTGGCTGCTCAGGTCTGTATTCCTCTCCGCCTGGCAGTCGCGGGCACCGAACAGCCTCCGGTTGCAGCCGCATCAGTTGCTCCAGCCTAGTAACTTCTGTTCAAAGTCGAAGCTGATGCGTTTTGGCCGGAGACAGGAAATGCCCATCAGTCCGTCCAGGTCTTTCCCAATCGCTCGCTGCGTTGCTACTACCGAAGCTTGCTGGGGTCCTACCTCAAATGTTCCAATCCTGGCCCGCGGAAGGATAACGGCTTTGAACGGAACATTCCCGGTCGGATTCTTTCCACTCCCGAATACGCCGGTCCACACATAGTCGAACCCGCGCAGGTGGCTCTCGAATAACACCAGCTGCGCTGTTCCGGTATCCACAAGGAGATGCAACTCCCGGCCGCCGCTTTTCAAATTTACCGTAATGAATTGCGGCCCTGCGGTAAAGGGCACAGTGTGGCGCTCCACCGAAGCTGCAAAACCAATGCGCTGTTTTGCGTAATCGACTGTGAAACTCGTTGCGCCAAGGACGTCGAGTCCGATCACAGCGTCAATGCGAGTCCCCATTCCGCCGCCAATTGCGGAGAAGTCCGCCACCAGGACCGGCAGATTCTGCCTCCGCATTGGACCGAACTGAAGATCTGGAAGCACGACGCTTTCTGTCGCGACACTCTTGTTGAAGAAAGCCAAGTCTCGCGACGCGCCCTGTAGTCCCAACTTTGCGGCGACGCTCCGGCCGATCATGCTCGGGTTAGAACCGGTATCGAGCAGCAGGTTTTGGTGCTCGAAGTTGCCAATTCGTCCTTCCACGACGATCAAGTATCCTTCGTAGGCCTTAAAAGGAATCTCCGCGACGCGGCCCGTGGTGTCTGGCCTCCGGGAACTGGTATCACCGCCGAAGCTGAGTACGGACAAGGCAGCGTTCATGACCGCCAGCAGAGTCAACCGCCCAATGGTGCGATGCGCGCACGCAATCTTTCCTTTCCCACGTGTTCTGGCGATCCCGGAGGACCGTGCCGGTAACGATTCAGAGTTTTCCACTCTGGTGGTGCCGAAGCTGCACGGGAGCCTTGCCATGCGCAAGAGACGAGTGATCCCAAATCCCCGCCGCAGGTCCTGGGATATGTAGCCGATTTACCGGGATGAGAACCCCAGAACACAAATGGCAACTGCTGGGTGCAATGAGGAACTAAGGGTGAAAGGCGTCCCATGCTTTGGCGGCGTCCAACAGTTGGGACTGGCAAGAAAGGCGCTGCTCCGCTAGGCAACCGAGCCTGAGCCGTTTGAATTGGACGCGACACTCGAACTGCCGACATTCTCTGCCGCCCAGATCCAGGCGCGCTGCCCGTGATCTCCTGACATCACGATCGCTTCACCGTATTCCACCAGCCGGCTCAGAATCGTGTTCACTGTCGCCATCGGATCTTTGTGGCTAGCCAGTAAGGTCGGCGCGCTTCGTTGAATCTCATCGCAGACAGCGCGGGCGCTCATCGGCTGTCGAGCTTCGATGAGTACTCTGCGGCATGCCCAAGTGATACCAGGCTGGCGCGAACGGCTTTTGTGATCGACCAGGTCCAACAGGGCAGCATTCAAAATACCGTCGCCGAAGAGCTTCGCCAAGCCCAAGATGGTCTGCTTCACGGTGCCAATGCGCTTCGTAACTTCTGTCCGTTCCGCGAGCAATTGGCGCAACTCCTGCTCGGCCCTCCGCATCACGTCGAGCACGTGCGCGTTTGTGTCTCCCCGTGAGCTGGAGAGCGCGTTGCCTGGGATTGGTCCGTCATCCATTGGAATTACATAACACTCTTGCTGTCTCCGGAGCGAGGCGCCGGGATTGACACAGCTTTGCCCGGGACCAGTAAACGATCAAGCGCCACGAAACTCATCCGCTTCTCGGCATAGTCGGATCTCCGGACCCCCAAAGATCGAGTCTCATCTTCGGCTACAGTTTCTATAGTTTCCCCTGTTCGCTGGAGTTGCACGGAAAAGGGCATCAGTGGTATCAGTATCACCGACACTCATCGCAGACATCGAT
>Ga0187819_10001290_pt1 | contig 12913 bp, 12 predicted proteins | sample NC_wetland_sal_i_15_FD_132411 | JGI IMG/M metagenome (GOLD analysis project Ga0187819, IMG submission 132411) | Wetland sediment microbial communities from Neuse River Estuary, North Carolina, USA - SO4_4 | ecosystem: Environmental > Aquatic > Freshwater > Wetlands > Sediment | place: USA... | reverse complement strand
GAAGCAGCGCTGTTACATGTAAATTCTCATAACACGACCGGCTACATCCGAGTAGTGCCATGTCCTATTCGGACGTGGTCTTCGGTGACGTTCTCTTATCTCCCCGGCGTTGCTAACGTTGCGACAGCAGCAAGAAAGGCTGGCTCTAATCTCATCATGCCAAAAAGCGAGAAATCGTCATTTCAGCTCAAGATCCTCTACGGTGAGGGCGATGCGCAAGTGCTTGTCTCACAAGCGGTCGCCATTCAAAAGGCAGGCCATCAGGTAGAGACGGCGGTGGGCCGCAAAGCCATAGACGAGGCGGTACGCCACGGCGGATTCGACCTGGTGATCCTCGGTCCAACCTTGACCAAAAACGACCGCCATCACTTGCCTTACGTGATCAAGAAGGCGCAGGCCGCAACCCGCGTTCTGGTCATGCACACCGACGGCGAACGCCATCCGGCGGTGGATGCGAATATCGACACCGGGAGGAGCATTGCTGATCTGGTGGCGAAAATCGCTTCTATGATGACCTCCGGCGAGCTCGCTTCGAACGGGCTAGCCAAAGGTGCGGCAGCCGGCAAATAGTTCATCTGTAGTTCTGTTTTCTCCGATGTGTGTCTAGGAAAGGCGGCCGTGGGCCGCCTTTCCTAGTTAGAGGCCATATCTCATCAGACAAGAATCAAGATAGTAAGAGTGGGACAGAACGGCTGATTCTCGCCCTTCTCGCATCTGATTTTTTTGGCTAATGGACCGAAATGACCCTCTACACGTGTAGGGACGGGTCTCAGACCCGTCCAAGCCGAGCGAAGCTCGGCAGCCCAGCCTCTCCATTCAAAGTCCCCAACCACCAAGGCCACACTGGCTCGCGATAAAATATCGACGAAATCCCAATTTAGAGAACGGTATGACCAATCACGACGCGGGTAATGGAAGCGGACCCAAGAAAATTTTTGTGACCCTGACTGGGCTGCCTCTTTCCTTTCATCTCGAATGGCCTTTTCGCAAATCCACTTCGGGCGCGGATTTCTTCGTGCTGCATGCCGACATCCGGTTAGAGAACTCGGCGGGCTTGCACGCGACAGTAGCGGTGAATCTTTCGGCTACCTTGCGGGAAGTGCTGCCGTCGCTCGAGGCAAAGGATACAGAAGGGCCTGTCATCAACGCATTGCGCAAGGAAGTGGACCGCAGGCAACTGGAGTTCGTGAAGTCGGGCAAGCTGGTTCCGGTGCAGTTTTCCAGCCGCCACTATGATTTCAAGCGCAACAAATGGATGTTCGGCAAAGCGACGGATGAGGAAATGGCGTTGCTGGTGGCTCGGAAAGTGTACTGGCAGACGCGAGTGGTGGGCGGGACAGCTTGGATCGCCGACCCCACAGAAGCGCTGTATGTCGAGACCTCCTCCGAACACCTTCGGGATGTCGCCAAAAAACTGGAAGCGCAAGGGCTGGTGACTTTAGACGGAGAATGGGCCGTAGCCAGCCCTTCATTGATGTCGCAGGCGGAGAAGTTCGAAATCGAAATGCGAGCGGCGCTGGAAGAGTTGGAAAAGAAGCACGCTTTTGAAAGAGGCTGAGGAGAAGTCGGCCGAGTATTGCGATTTGCAGAAATAGTGACAAACCACCAAATTCCTGTCATTCCGAGCGTAGTCGAAGAATCTGCCGTTTGCCGACGCAAGCGAAAAAGCAGTTTTCTCGACTCAGCTCGAAATGACAATTGAATTTTGCAATGCTGAATAAGCAAGCGATTACGACCCTCTACGGTGCCATTCCTTCGTCCATCCACTTTTTGAACAAGGCAACCCGCTCTTTGGGCCAAGGCTCGTCGCAGGGCATGCTGCCGTCGAGAACACGCGCATAAATCTCTGCGGCATGAGTTTTGACATCGGCGAACGACGAAAGATCAAGCCCAAAATCCTTCATCGTATCCACATCGGGGCTGTCGCGAAACAGCGGGCGAATATCTTTCGCAAAGCTTAGAGCCATGAAATACCTCGAGGACGATGGGTTCTAACTGCCCGCCTTCATGGCATCGATCAACTGAAAAAGCTGGGTGCGGTCCACCACCTCGACAAATGGCTTGCCCTGGGTCTTGTTGCTGACGACGTAGATCGTCGGCGTGTGTTCGAGGTGGATGGATTTTCCCAAGTCACGATCCGCTGTGACTTCGGCTGCGAGCTTGCCTTGTGGGTCCACTACGAAGGGCAGATCGACTTTGTGATCGGCGGCGAACTTTTCTGAATATCCGCGAAGATTCTCCGCCGTGATCTCGGGCTGGTGCTCGAAGATGTAATCACGGTATTGATTCCCCAGTTGCTTCGAATGGGTATCAAAATAGCGGGCAATTACGGCCGCGTCGAAGGACCATTTGTGAAAGGGCAACGGGAAATCGTGGCGAACCACGGGAATCTTATAAGTCTTCGAAGCTTCTCGCACCAGCGGGGCAGCGCGGCGACAATCGGGACACTCCAGATCCTCAAACACTACGATGGCGACTTGCGCCCCTTTGGGAGGTCTAAGGACTGGATTGACTTCGTCTTGGGCCAAGCCCCGAACAGCGAGCAGGAGCATTACCGATGCAAGGATGACGTGAATTCTATTCATGTGTGGAGCGTCCCACGTTTATCCTATGGTAACCCAAGTGCGAGCGAATTGTCAGGGGCGGTCAATGGAGGCCGGGCGTCGCCGCCCGGCAGGACGGGCCAGACGCCCGTCCTCCAACATCTCGAGAGCGCATTCAGAGAAGCCGTAACTGACGCCGTTCCAGGGCGAGCAGCTTTTCTTTGATGGGCAGTCCGCCGCCGTATCCGGTGAGCTTGCCATTGCTGCCGATCACGCGATGGCACGGGATCACAATGGGGATTGGGTTGGAGCCGTTGGCGAGGCCTACGGCTCGAGAGGCTTTCGGGTTTCCGATTCGGCTGGCCAGTTGGCCGTAGGAAATGGTTTCGCCGTAGGGGATTTCGCGGATGCTACTCCATACGGCGAGTTGGAAGGGTGTGCCTTCGGGGGCGAGTTGGAGATCGAAGTTCTCCAACTCTCCGGCGAAGTAGGCTTGGAGTTGGCGGATGGTCTGGCTGAACGCAGTTGGGTCTTCTTTCCACGAAGACTCTGGCTTTACCGGGTGCCTTCCGTTTACAAATAAGATTTGCCGCAGGCGGGCATCGTCGGCGACCAGGAGTAACGGACCTAGCGGGCTTTCGATTTGAGTGTAGAACATGCTCATAAAGCGTCAATGAGAGGTCAAAAAATCCAAGAACATTTGAGACGCCTCGCGCTGCTCGCCGGCAATCCATGACGGGATGAACGCCGGACATAGCTGTTTATCAGAGCACAGATTTACTGACTGGCCCAATTCGGCTGGCAACTTGGGATTGAGGAGAGCATCGTCAGGAGAGTCGAGCACGATCAGCTCACAGCAATGATCGGCGAAGACCCTGACCGTATTCCGATAATCGTGGCTTTCTAATGTTGCGATCATGATTGGATGTCCCCTGCGCGTAAAACGAGTCCCGTTAAAGGCGGGAAGAGCGTGATTGATTCTCGCGGCTGGCGTGGCGTTTGCATCACGCAAGACGTGAACGACGATTGGGCTTTCCGGCTTGCTCCTGTTGCATCCGACAAAAAGGAGCGCCGTGCAAAACACAAGAGCCATTCCGGACATTCCCCATCTCTCCACTGCCTAATTGTATTCGCAGTGCAGACATTATCGCGGATCGTTGTTGTTCAGAAAATTGCGGCGGCTTGCTGGCGGCGTTTGGCTTGAATCTCGATGTAGACATGCACCAACGAAACCGCTGCTGGGGTCACCCCGGGAATCCGCGAGGCGTGAGCCAACGTGCGAGGTCTGATCTTCAGTAGGATTTGCTGCACTTCCCGAGAGAGACCGCTGACCGAATGGTAGTCAAACCACTCGGGGATGGAGCGTTGCTCGGCTTTCTTCAAACGGTCGATGGCGCGCTGTTGTTGCAGCAGGTAGCCTTCGTATTTGATTTCGGTTTCGACCGACTTGAGTTCGTTGCGGATTTCAGAAGAGAGAGCGGCCACGGATGGGCGCGGCGTTTCTTTTCGTTCAAAAAATCTGGGATCGAGTTCGCGTAGGGCTGGGACCAGGTTCTCGATTGTGATCTCGGGGCGTTTGAGGAGTTGGGCGCAGGTCTGGCCGAGGGCGGAGGACAAGTCGTTGGCCTTCAGTCGTTGGTCGTTGGAGCCGTCACCGTTGTGGAGGACAGGAAGAGCGGATCCCTCGACTTCGATCGGCTGCGCCTCACTCCGCTCGGGATGACAGATTGAAACGTTTTCTGCACGCGAAATCTCTCCCAGCATCGCGGTGGTGAGTTTGGTTTTCTCCAGCAATTGCTTCATTGCTTCCAGGCGCCGTTGCTTGGCCTGGAAGTCAGCCCACGCTGAATCGGAGATCAATCCGATTCTGCGGCCGTGCGGGGTCAGACGCCGGTCGGCGTTGTCGATGCGCAGATGCAGGCGGAACTCGGCGCGCGAGGTGAACATCCGATACGGTTCGTTCGTGCCCTTCGAGATCAGGTCGTCGATGAGAATCGCAGTGTAGGCTTCGGTGCGATCGAGGATGAGCGGCGGCTGCTTCTTCACTTTTAGGGCGGCGTTGATTCCGGCCATCAATCCCTGGCATGCGGCTTCCTCGTATCCGCTGGTTCCGTTGATCTGGCCGGCGAGGAACAGTCCGCTGATCTTCTTGGTTTCAAGCGTGCGCTCAAGTTCGGTGGGATCAATCGAGTCATACTCAATGGCATACCCAGGGCGCAGCATTTCCGCTGTATCAAGCCCAGGGATCGACTTCAAAATGGCCAGCTGAACCTCGACCGGCAGCGAGGTGCTCATGCCGTTGACGTAGATCTCATGCGTGTTCAATCCCTCGGGTTCGAGGAAAAGCTGGTGTGTGGTCTTGTCCGGGAACTTCACGATCTTGTCTTCGATCGAAGGACAATATCGTGGGCCGATGGATTGAATCTGCCCGCTGTACATGGGCGAACGATGCACATTCTCGCGGATGATGCGTTGCGTTTCTGCCGTGGTCCACGCGATGTAACAGGGAACCTGCGAATCGTGATGAGCGACCCGCCTCGTGCGGAAGCTGAAGGGCGTGGGATCAGCATCACCAGGCTGAAGTTGGAACTGTGACCAGTCGATGGTACGGCCGTCGAGGCGGGGAGGCGTACCGGTTTTCAGGCGGCAGCCGCGCAGTCCTAGTTGCTTCAACGATTCGCCGAGAAGCACAGCCGCTGGCTCGCCGGAGCGTCCTGCCGGATATTGTTGCTCTCCACAATGAATAAGTCCATTGAGGAAAGTGCCCGTCGTGATGATGATGGCGCTGGCGCCGACGGTCCGCCCGTCACGAAGTTTGATGCCGCGGCAAACTCTGTCGTTGGTCGTTGGCCGTTGGTTGTTGGCAACAGCGCTTGCGTCAATCGGGTTGGCCAATGACGAGCGGCCACCGGCCAACGACTGCTCCACGATCACGTCCGCCACTTCCGCCTGCTTGATTTTCAGATTCGGCTGTGACTCGAGCACTTCGCGCATTTTCAGTCGGTAAGCTTGCTTGTCGCACTGGGCGCGAGGAGACCAGACGGCCGGCCCGCGAGAAGTGTTTAGCAGGCGGAACTGAATGCCGACCGCGTCCGTGATTTCGCCCATGATGCCGCCAAGCGCATCGACTTCGCGAACCAGATGTCCCTTGGCAATTCCGCCGACCGCGGGGTTGCAGGACATCTGTGCGATGAGATCTACGTTCAGCGTGTAGAGGCCGGTCTTCAGGCCCATGCGGGCCGCAGCCATCGCCGCTTCGCATCCGGCATGCCCGGCGCCGACGACGACGACATCGAAATGTTCGGTGAAGACCATCCTGTGATTTCTATTTTAGCAATGAGTGTGCGTGTTATGCCCACGTGGGGACAGCCGCCCCGGCTGTCCAGCGGAGCGAAGCTCCGCGGTCAATGCGGCAAGAAGCAGTCCGAAAATGCACTTGGGTAAACAGAGTTCCAGCCTGAGGATACCCCGAACTGTCGAGCTTCGCTCGACCGGACAGCCGAGGGCGGCTGTCCCCACGTAATTCTTGCTAGAACTGTGGCCCTCCGATATCGGTAAAGACGGCTTCTTGCCATTGGTCAGACGAAAAATACCAATTACTGGCGCCGGCTTCGTGGTTGTTACCGCCCGCGCCGTAGCCTATGGTCGGAGTGCGCCAATAGTCCATGCCCATCTGCAGCAGCGCTCCCGGAGAAATTTTGACGCGGGCTTTGACGGTGCAGCCTTCGAGGTTGCCGGAGGGTAGCGCGGCACGGGGCGATGCGCTCCAAAAATGCCAGACGCGATCAGGGCGCTGGCCGACGGAGAGTACGACCGCTCCATCTGATTGCCTGCTGCCGCGGCGCGGCAGGACCGGGTCTGAGACCCGGTCCCACACAGTCGTCGTATGAGACACGGGCATGGGATCGTGTTGATCGGTGCCGAACCACGGTACACGGCGGTAGAGTCCGCCCCTAACATTACCGCCGTCGTCGTTGAGGACTACGTCCCTGCCATCTACGCGGCACGTAAGCTGAGTCGAGGCAATTTGCACATTGGCAGATTCATAGCCGGGGATGCGTGTGTCGGCGATTGCGATTCCCCACAGCATTGCGGACTTGAAGTCGCGAGCCGGTGGCACCGGGTTCACGTAGCCGGCTTTGTAGCTGACCTCGTCGGGAACGCGCGGATCGTTGGAGACGACGAATGCGAATGGACTCGAAGCGCGGCCTCGCGGTGTGACCACCGTGACTGTAGACGTCACACTCTTATGCGGGATGAGCGTAACGATCTGTTCGGGCGAAACGATCGTGAACGCCGAGTTGGTGCTGCCGAAAAAGACCGCCGATGCTTCCTGTAAGCCCGTGCCTGTGATTTCCACGCGAGAACCCTCCGGCCCGCTGGTGGGGGAAATGCGAAGAATCCCGGGGTGGGCCGTTTGCGCCACTAACGATGCGGACAGCGCTGAGATCAGCGCTGCACAAGCCAGCGTCGCGATTGCCATTCGCTTTCTCATGTTCAGACTTGCAGTTAAAGACAACCCGCACGGGCGAGGGCGTGTACACCTTCATTATCTGACGGGACTTGTTCGCTTCTCGCTTGAAAGTGCGTCATCGGGCGACGAATTCCCGGATTGGTGCCAGTTGCATGCACTCTCTCGCACTCGTATATTGAAGTGTCCTGGAGGAGCAATCATGACTACCGAGCAATTCTTCGAACAACTAGATACGCGGATCGCGAAATACGATTTGCTTTGCCATCCTTTTTATCAGGCATGGAGTGCGGGCGAGCTTACGCGCGAAGATTTACGGGAGTACGCGCGGGATTACTACCATCATGTGGAAGCTTTTCCAATTTATCTGGCGGAGCTGGCGATCCGCCTTGACGAAAGCGAACTCCGCCAAACTGTGCTGGCCAACATGGCGGATGAGAAAGGCATGGCCGACGCGTTGGGCGAGAAGCCAGCCCCGCATTCCGAGCTTTGGCTCGACTTCGCCGAAGGCATGGGCGCGCGCCGTGACATGCGTGGACATAGTCCAATCCCTGAAATCACCGAGTTGGTCTCTTTTTTCCACGGCGTGGCTAGTGAGGGCGCGCCGGAAGAAGCGCTGGCTGCTTTCTACGCCTATGAATCCCAGGTTCCCCGGGTTGCAAAGGAGAAGGCGCGCGGGCTACGCGAGATGTATGGAGCCGACGAGCGCGTCACCACCTATTTCACCCTCCACACAACTGCGGATGTTTACCACGCGCAGATATGGCGTCAACAGCTAGGAAAGCGGCTGGCGGCGAATCCGCAAATGGCAGACAAGGCGCTGGCAGCGGGAGAGAATGCCGCCAAGGCCTTGTGGCATGCGCTGGATGGAATCGAGACCCGGCGCAAGGAAAAGGTGGCAGCCTAGGCGAAGATTCTTTAATGTAGAAATCAACGATAGAGGACGGGCGTCTCGCCCCTCCAACCGGGCCGATGATTCGCTACAATCATTGGCTCTTTCTTTTTGTGGGGACTTCTTATGGCGAAAGCAATGCCCATTGGTGCCCGCGCCACGGCTGAGGAGACGGTGGAGCTCGAGCACACGTTAACCTCGCATCATCCTGAACTGCCGCCTGTCTATTCCACGCCTGACATGATCCGGCTGATGGAAACGGCCGCCTTTCATGCGCTGCAACCTTACTGCGAGGGCGACGAGATCACGGTGGGCACAGCAATCCACGTGGAGCATCGTGCAGCGAGCGGAATTGGAGCGCGGATACGGGCGGAGGCGGTATTGGAGTCATTCGACGGCAAGTTTTATGCGGTTCGCGTGACCGCCTGGGATGATGTCCAGGAGATTGGCCGTGGGACGGTGGGGCGGGCGGTGGTGAGCGTAAGGAGATTTTTGGAGAAGATGAAGAGTCGAAATACGTAGCTGGGCGCGATTCGCTTTGGCTGGCGATTCAGAGCCACGCAAAAGGGCCGGCGTTTGTGGCGAATCGAGCCAGTTGCATAGGTTCTTCGCTTCGCTCAGAATGACAGCCGACGGACCTAAACTCGTACGGGCGAGTCGTCCGTCCCTACACATGAGCAATGCAGAATCTCATGAGCGATATCGAAAAGCAAAAAGCGCAGGCACATGCATTTCGCGCGATGCATCACGGCGCGAAAATTCTGGTACTGCCCAATGTTTGGGATGTAGCGAGTGCGCGCATACTCGAAGAAGCCGGGTTCGGAGCGATGGCGACAACCAGCGCGGGGATCGCTTTCACCCTCGGTTACCCCGACGGCCAGAAGATTTCGCGCGAGGGGATGCTGGCGAGGGTTGCGCGAATTGTGCGTGCTGTGAAGGTTCCGGTCACCGCCGACGTTGAGGCTGGGTACGGCGATCGTCCTGAAGATGCCGCCGATACTGCTCGCGGCGTCATCGAGGCCGGGGCGGTCGGCATGAACTTGGAGGATGGAATCGATCAGCCTGGGCAGCTTGTCGACTTGTCATTGCAGTTGGAAAAGATTCGCGCCGTCCGCGAAGCTGCGCTGAAGTCGGGTGTGCTGCTGGTGCTGAATGCGCGTACCGACGTGTATCTCGAGCAGATAGGCGCGCCTGAAACCCGATACGGCGAGACCGTCCGCCGTCTGCTGGCCTACCGCGATGCCGGGGCAGACTGCGTATTTGCACCAGGGGTGCGCGACTCGGAGACGATCTCGCGGCTGGTGCAGGATGTGCAGTGTCCGCTGAACATACTTGCCGGACCAGGATCTCCGCCGGTCCCGGAATTAGAAAAGCTAGGGGTTGCCCGCGTGAGCCTCGGCTCCGCTCCCATGCGAGCAACCCTGGGATTGCTGCGGAGAATGGCCGACGAACTGAAGACGACGGGAACCTACGCGGCCATCGAGGGCGCTCCGTCTCATGCGGATGTGAACCGGATGCTAGGGTAGTTGTCCGAGCGTTGCTCGGCTGCACAGCCGAGGGCCTGCCCTGAGCGAAGTCGAAGGGACGGGCGAGTCGCCCGTCTCGACGCTGCCTGTGGTTGTACTATGGTCCCGTGGAGAGGCTGCGGGAATCCGTACTCAAATACATTCGGAAACATGAACTTCTGAAGGCCGGGGACCACGTCGGGGCAGCGGTCTCGGGAGGCGCGGACTCGGTTGCCTTGCTCCGTCTGCTGCTGGAATTGCGCAAGGAACTTGGCATCGTCCTCTCGGTGGTTCATTTCAATCACAAGTTGCGCGGGGCTGAGTCCGAGGAAGACCAACGGTTCGTCGCCGAATTAGCTCACAGATACAAGTTGGAGCTGCGCTGCGAAAGCGCTGAAGTGGCGACCTACGCGGCGGAAAAACATTTGAGTCTGGAAACCGCCGCCCGCGAAATGCGATATCGGTATTTCCGAAAAATGCTGGCGGAAGGCCGGTTAAGCCGGATTGCTACCGGCCACACGCTGGATGATCAGGCGGAGACGGTACTGCTGAAGATCGTTCGCGGGGCGGGTGGCCGTGGGCTGGCCGGAATCTATCCTCGGTTGGCATTGGCCAGCATGCAGCCTTCAGCTTTCAGCTCTCAGCAGGAGTTAAATCCGGAGGCTTCGATTATTCGTCCGTTGCTTGGAACCAGACGGCGTGACCTCGAAGCGCATCTGCTTTCGCTGGGGCAGAGCTGGCGGGAAGACAACAGTAATCGCGACTTGCGCCATATGCGCAATCGGGTGCGGCATGGGATCCTGCCGCGTCTGGAGCGCTATCTGAACCCGGCGGTGCGGGAAGCTTTGGCGGAGACGGCCGAGATTGCCCGATCCGAAGAGGAATATTGGACAAACGAAGTTGCGCGCGCCTTGCCCCTGGTTTGGGAGGCGGCAGAACGCTTCGACCGCCGGAGAGACCGCGGCACTGGAGGCGTGCTTCGTCTGTCGGCCTTTATGGACTTGCCTCTGGCCCTTCAACGTCGAATAGTCCGCGCGGCCAGCGAATCTTTGGGCTTGCGGCTGGAGTTTCATCACGTGGAGGAAATTCTTGCTTTGTGCTGCGATCGAAACGAGTCAGCCAAATCCGCTACGCTGCCCGACGGGTGGACGGTTTCCCAAAAAAAAAGTGGGTTATGGTTCACGTCCAAGGGAGACATTCCTACTGAGTCGCACTACGAGTATTGCCTTTCGGTACCCGGCTCGGTCGAAGTCCGCGAGACCGCATCGCGCTTCGAGGCGCTATTAGTTTCAGGAAATGCTGGCGAAGGGTATAATCCCGAGGATTTGTTGGATCGCGCTTCCTTGGCTGCAGAACTGAAAGTGAGAAACTGGCATCCCGGGGACCGCTTCCGGCCAGCCCATACCAAGGTCGCTAAGAAGATTAAAGAATTGCTTCAGGAGCGGCATGTGACTGGCCCGGAACGAAAGCTCTGGCCGGTGATCGTCAGTGGATCGGATGTAGTCTGGGTGCGCGGCTTTCCACCGCCAGTACAGTTGCGGCCGGGCACCGTTGGTGACAAGGCCGTTCTGTTACGAGAGACAGAACTGGGGAAGCAGGTTGATTTCGGTCAGTAATGGATCTTGGCTCAAACCGGACGGGCGAGACGCCCGTTTCCACACGAATACAACCATGAACGCCAATCCAAAAGCTGAGCAGTTGCGCATGGTCATTCCCACCGAGCAGATTCAGAAGCGCGTGCGCGAGATGGCCCGGCAGATCTCCAATGACTATCAAGGCAAAACCATTCACGCCTTGGCGCTGCTGGAAAATGGCTTCATTTTCATGGCCGACCTGGTGCGAGTTCTGGAAGTGCCCGTGATTTGCCAGTTCATCAAGCCGCGCTACCGCAGGGAACAAGAGAATACTCCGGCGGGCTTTTTGGAGATCTTTTTTAGCCACGAGTTGGACATCGTTGGCCAGCACGTCTTGCTCATCGAGGGCCTGGTCCATTCCGGCGTGACCAGCGAATTCCTGATGAACGATCTGCGAGCCCGGGGGGCGGCCTCGGTCAAGCTGGCCACTTTGCTGGACCGGCAATCGGCTCGCAGAGTACAATTGCAGCCAGACTATTTCGGGTTCTTGGTGGACGAAGCGTTCCTGGTGGGTTATGGGTTGGGTTCGCCGCAGCAGACGCACCGCAACCTACCGTATTTGGCGGCCGCAAGCTGAACCTTCTCTGTGACTTAAGTTACAGCGGCGAGTCCATCCTTTTTTCCCCAAGAAGCGTTAGAATGTGAACGTTAGCAATTTCCTCGATCCAATTCCCGCGGCTGGCATCTAATTATGTGGCGGAGCCCCAGTTGCGTTTTTGGAAACAAGGGCGCAGCTTTTTCAGGAGTTTTAGGTGAATTCAACAGTTAAGACCGTGGTGTTTTGGTTAGTGATCGTGCTCTCGGCGTTCCTGCTTTGGCAGGTGGTCAAGGCTGGCGGTGCGGGACAAAAAGAGAAGGAAGTCAACTTCTCGCAATTCATGACCGATGTGGATCAAGGGAACGTCAAAGAGGTCACCATTAACTTGCAGGAAGTACATGGCAAGTTCGCAAATGACGGCTCGACCTTCCACACTACCGTTCCCACGAATTATCCCGACATGATCAAACTGCTGCGCGACAAGGGCGTGGTGATCAACGTCCGCGACGCCAGTAGCGGAAGCTGGCCTAGTTGGCTGTTGAATCTGGCGCCGCTGATTTTGCTGGCGGCCCTGTGGTTCTTCATGATCCGGCAGATGCAGACGGGCGGAAACAAGGCCCTGTCGTTTGGGAAGAGCCGCGCGCGCCTGCTCTCCATGCAGCAGAAGAAAGTCACGTTCAAGGACGTGGCGGGCGTGGAAGAAGCCAAGGAAGAGCTGAAAGAAATCATAGAATTCCTGCGCGAGGCGCAGAAGTTCCAGAAGCTAGGGGGACGCATTCCGAAAGGCGTATTGCTGGTCGGACCTCCGGGAACCGGCAAGACTCTGCTGGCGAGAGCAGTAGCGGGCGAAGCCAATGTTCCCTTCTTCTCAATATCCGGCTCGGACTTCGTGGAAATGTTCGTCGGCGTCGGCGCAAGTCGGGTCCGCGATCTGTTTGAGCAAGGCAAGAAGAATGCCCCTTGCATCATCTTTATCGATGAAATCGATGCAGTTGGACGTCACCGCGGCGCCGGCCTCGGTGGTGGCCACGACGAGCGCGAGCAAACCCTGAATCAATTACTGGTCGAAATGGATGGCTTCGAATCGAACGAAGGCGTCATCCTGATGGCCGCAACCAACCGTCCTGACGTGCTCGATCCGGCGCTGTTGCGGCCTGGCCGTTTCGACCGCCGGGTGGTGGTGCATCGGCCGGATGTGCGCGGACGCGAAGAGATTCTCCGCGTCCACACTCGCAAGATTCCTTTGGCCGACGATGTCGATCTCTCCGTTCTCGCACGCGGCACCCCGGGCTTCTCCGGAGCGGACTTGGCCAACATGGTGAATGAAGCT
>Ga0187819_10001288_pt1 | contig 12917 bp, 10 predicted proteins | sample NC_wetland_sal_i_15_FD_132411 | JGI IMG/M metagenome (GOLD analysis project Ga0187819, IMG submission 132411) | Wetland sediment microbial communities from Neuse River Estuary, North Carolina, USA - SO4_4 | ecosystem: Environmental > Aquatic > Freshwater > Wetlands > Sediment | place: USA... | reverse complement strand
GGAAACGGTTCGATCGTTTTGACACGCAACGGGGTCAAGTCCTCGGCCTACACTTTTCCGGTGGCGACGTTCTCACCCGGCATTTATACCACCACGCAAGACGGCAAGGGCATGGCTTGGGTGATTAATAACAACGACGGAACCGTGGCTCAGCCCTCCGCCGGTTGGCCGTTCCCAAAGATCAGCACCCGGCCCGCAAAGGCGGGCGACAATCTGTTTTTCTACATCACCGGGTTGGGTCCAGTGTCGCCGTCGATCGCGGATGGCCACGCACCGTGCCCGTTGTCGGGCTGTCCGGCGAACGTGGTTTTGCCGAAGGCGACAAACACCGTGACGGTGTTGATCGGGGGCGTAGCGATACCCAGCGGGAATGTGCAGTTCGCCGGTCTGTCACCGCAGTTCGTGGGCACGTATCAGGTGAACTTCAAGATGCCCTCGGGCGTTCCGGCGAGCAACACGACCACGCTGCAGGTAGAGGTCGGTAACGCCATTTCGAATACGGTCACCTTCGCCACGCAGTAGAAAACCGCTCCCTCACGGTCGCGGCTCCGTAAGCGCAGACGGTGAAGTGCGGCACCAAACGATCAGAACTCCACGCGGGCGCCTAATTGGAAGGCGCGCGGGCCGCCGGAGCCGAATACCTGGCCGGCGCGGCTGGTGGGCACGCCGAACGAGGCCGGAATGGTCAGATCGTAGCTGTAGCCTTGCAGGTTGGCGTAATTGAAAGCGTTGAAGACCTCACCGAACACTTTCAGCGTCACGTGCTCGCGCCAAACCCTGAACTTCTTGGTGACGCGGAAGTCCTCTGAGGTGAAGTTGCGCCCCCAACTGAAGTTCGAAGGCACCGTGAGGATGGGAATGGGCTGGCCTGAAGGCGTGGTCTTTCCGCCGTATTGTTGGTTGAAGGCATTCACCGCATTGATCAGATCGCTGGTTCCCTTGGTGATGTTGAATTCGTTGTAGCCGACGCCGGGCAACGGGACTCCGCCCTGGTCGGTGCCGCTCCCGTCTCCATAGAGATCGATTCCACCGCCGATGAACGGCTGGACCGGACCGCGCGTGGCGAAGGTGGAGATGTTGGAAATCTCAAAACCCCACGGAAGCTGGTACGTGCCCGAGAAGGTGAGACTTTCGCGACCCATCTGAGGGCCGTTACTGGCGAACCAGTTGCTGTCCAGGGCGATTCCGTTGAATCCGCGCAGGTCTTGAAACGCATACGAGGCCACAAAGGAGAAGTGGCGAGTGAATCGCTTGTCCACGCGGACCAGGAGGCCTTGGTACGTAGACCGGCCGCCGCTGATATCGAACGTCATCTCTCCGGTGGAGCATTCCGCGGCGGGGTCGTTTGCCTGCGCCGCACTGGTGCATACAGGGATCACGGGCCCTTTGACGGAGTAGAAATGGTTGAGGTCGGCGTTGCGGATACGCTCGCGCAGAATATGGCGATACACGTAGTCGGCGCTCACGGAAAGATCTGGCGTGATCTGCCGCTGGATGCCCAGGCCAGCCTGCTGGGAATAAGGAGGCCGGAAGTCGGGAACGAACATATCCTCGCCGGGCGCCTGCTTGAAGATGTTGATGTTTCGGACCGAGAGATTGGTGTTGGTCGGGTTTTGATGCAACTGCTGCGCGGCTCCGGCATCCAAGGTGGGCAGGATGGCCACCAGATCCGCACCCGTGAACACCGTGGGGAATGTCGAGAGATTGCTGACCTGCAAAGGAGTGGGTAGATTGGCATTGATGCCGAAGATCTGATCGATGGCGGAGAAGAAGTTGGAATCGCCAAGCAAGACGCGGCCCGTGCCGAGCGGGCCAATGGCGGCTCGTTCCAGCAGGCGAACCTCAAGGTTCATGGTGTCGTAGTAAATGCCGGCGCCGCCGCGGATGACGGTCTTGTTGTCGTGACCGACGTTCCAGGCAAAGCCCAGCACGGGGCTCCAGTTGTTAAATGCGTGCAGCTCATGGCCCAATCCGTTCGCTCCAAGGATTGGCTCCAGGTATTGCGGCTTGGTGAGGTCGTAATTCAACAGATTGGTCTCATACGACCAGCCCAGCCCGTAGATCAGCGTGAGGTTGGTCCGTAACTTCCAGGTGTCCTGCGCGTAGAAATGGAAGCGGTGATTGTGGTCGGCATTGCCGCGGTCGTAAGAAGGCGGCTGATTGATGTCACCGACACCGGTCTCGAAGCCAGCTACCGGCAACTGGAGAATGTCCTGATAGGTGGTGAACGAGGACGGTATCTTGATGTCGAAAGCGCTGAGGCCTACGGAGTTGATGTAGGCGTTGTAGCGCTCGACGTCTTCGGGAGCGTAGAGGACGGCGCCGCCCGGCTGGGCATACGCGTAAGTTCCCGTTCCTTGCTGGTACTCCCATTCGCCGCCCATCTTGAGACCGTGTGTGCCTTTCTGCAGGTTCACGTTGTCGGCGAAAATGTGACGGCGCAGCACGCGGCTCTGCGGCGTGTTGCTGGCGTTATTGCCGATCTGAAATCCGCCTACGCTGTGAATGGTGAACTGGGGTCCACCTAACCCAATGCAGGGCGCCGGGCAGATGGATGCCGTGGGGACGTCCTTCTTGTTATCCCAGAAGGTCATGGAGTACCGGAATTCATTCACCACCGACGGCGTTAAGGCGCTGATCAACGAGAAAACGCCCGAGTCGGCGTAGTTGGTGTTCACGCCCCAGTTCGACGGCTGGCTGTTGTCGGTCGGCGAGTAGGCGTTGTTGCCATCGTGCGAGTAACGGAGGAATGCCGTGTGCTTTTCGTTGATGCGGTAATCGAAGCGCTGCGTGAACTGGTTGCTATTGTACGGAACCGTGGCGTTGCTCAGGAAAGCCGAGAAGAGCGGATCCGTGGGTTCGGTGCTGTAAAGGCCGCGCTGGTTGGTGTGCTCGTAGCTGGTAAAGAAGAAGAGCTTGTCTTTCTTGATGGGGCCGCCGAAGTAAAAACCGGGCTGGCGTCGCGCGAAGAACGGGTTGGGCTGGAGCGGGTCGCGCGCGAGATAAGGATAAGCGGCCATGTTGTGATCGCGGAAATAGAAATATCCGGAACCGTGGAAATCGTTAGTGCCTGTGCGCGTAACCACGTTGACCGCGCCGCCGGCCGTGATACCAGTCGATAGATCGAAGTTGTTTAGAGAGACCTGGAATTCCTGCACCACTTCCTGCGAGAAGTTTTGCTGCGTTCCGCCCGTGACCGCGTCGTTTACGGTGGCGCCGTCCACGGTGATGCGAACCGATTCCGAGCCTGCGCCCAGAATATTCACATCGAACTGCCGGTTGTACTCGCCGATGCTCGCCGCTGTCACCGAAACACCGGGCTGCAACTGGGCCAGTTGCAGGAAACTACGGCCGTTCAAGGGCAGGCTGTCGATCTGCTGTTTGTTGACCACACCGTCGACGTCGTGCCGGTCGTAGGAGATCTGTGCGGCGAGGGCCTCCACGGTGACCACCTCCTGGGCCTGCCCAACCTGTAGATGCAGGTCCACCGTGGCTACTGCCCCGGTCTCTACGGTGACGGCTTGGATCTGCGTTCGGAAGCCTTTGGCCTCGCACCGGACTTCGTACTTACCGGCCTGCAAAGAGGGAAAACTAAAGAGACCGTCGCCGGCCGATGTGACACTCCGGTTGACTCCTGTACCCGAGTTGGTGATGGTGACAACGGCGCCTGGAACAAGGGCACCCGTCTCGTCATAAACCCGTCCGTCTATATGGCCCGTTGGCGCTTGAGCGACCACGCAAACAGAAATGCCCAGGCATAGCAATAGCGCGCAGAAACGCGTATTAGTCAACATGGACCCCCTCCCCCTTTGAACGGTAACTCCCCTTATAGTTCAACCGCTCTGTGAAATTATGCACTGTGGCCGTCAGTTGTCAAGCACCATTACTGCCTGGAAAGTGAATATTTCTGTGGTTGGGGGCTACTACTCGGCGGCGATGAGGCGCTTCGGCGTCTTGCCGACGGAAATCCGAGCTAATTCGTGGAATGAGAGCATATCGATCGCGGAGACCGAATCGGAACCGGCATTGGAGACAAAGCAACGGCGGCTGTCGGGCAGGAAGGTGAGCCAGTCGGGTGCGTTCCCCACGGGAATGGTGGCGAGCCTTTTGAGATCCGGCAGGGAGAATACGGAAACCGAGTTATCCAGCAAGCTGGTAACCCAGAGCGTCCGGCCGTCCGGCGAGCGGCCGATTCCGTGGGCGAGAGTGTGAGGGATGAGGGGCTGGGCGCCCGCCGGCGCATCCGGCAGCAGGACGCGATTCACTACACGGCGCGCCGCGAAATCCACCACGACAAAGCCGTGCAGATCCGAAAGGGGCACAAAGAGGCGCGCCGGAGAGCCACCAGGACCGGGTTCGATGGCCGCGGGGCGGGGAATGCCGCCCAAGGGAATCTCGAATTCCGGCGATTCGGTGCGGACGTTGATGGCTGTGATCTTCTGGCCGCCCATCGAGGTGGCCAGCATCCATTTGCCGTCGGCCGTGCAGTAGATGTTGTGCGGGGCGTCACCGACCGGCACGCTCTTCACTTTTTCAAGCGAAGCGGTGTCGACGATGTCCACCGTGTCGCCGCTGCGGATACAGATGTAGACACGGCGCCCGTCCGGAGTAATGGCGATGTTGTTCGGGCGCTGGCCGATGGGCACACGGCGAATGATGCGGAACGAACTGCGGTCGACGACATCCAGCACATTCTCGCCTTCGCTGCTGATGTAGAACCGCTTGCCGTCGGGCGATGGCACAATGCCGTGCGGGTTGCGTGACACGCGGAACTCGCCCACGACGTGGTCGGATACGGGATCAATGATGGTTATGTTGTCGCCCGCACTATTGGTGACGTAGATACGAAGCGGGGCCGCGGCCAGAGGCAGTGCGGCGATCAGGGCCAGCCATTTCATCCCGGTTCAAGATACACCACGCGGCGCGGAACCTCAACATGACAGGAAGAAGAATGGTGACGGGCAGCGCTGTCCACGCGCCAACGAGGTTGAATGAAGCTAATTCTGCGTGCTGCTCGGCTTGGGACGGCGAAGGCACGAAGGTGTGAAAAAATCGATCTGGCTGAGCATGCCCGGCCCTTACAACGAATGACGAAAGCGCCTGTAGTGGTCGGGCACGCCCCACCTGATTTTTTCACACCTTCCAGTCCCCATTTTTCAACACGCCCTTAGCGAATGGCGGGCAGTAGTGATAAAAACGAAGTAGCACGATTGGGCGCCACTTAACTATGCGAGTCTTATTGGCCCTTTGGGCGATGGGGTTGGGACTGACCGCGGCCGAAACCATCCGGTTCGATTCCGTGCCGCCGGGTCCTTTGCCGCCGGACTGGACGGTGGCCATGACCCATAACGGAGCCCCGCCCAAATGGGAGATCCGGCACGATTCGACCGCTCCCAGCAAACCGAACGTGCTGGCGCAAGTATCCTCCGACCCGGGTGATAGCCGGTTTCCGCTGGCCATTCTCAACCGGGTGCACTATCGGGATGGCGAGGTCAGCGTGAAATTCAAGCCTGTGGCTGGAAAGACCGATCAGGCGGCGGGAGTGGTGTGGCGCTACCGCGATGCCAACAACTACTACCTAGTGCGGGCCAATGCGCTGGAGAACAACATTGTGTTGTACAAGGTGGAGAATGGAAAGCGGATCTTACTCGCTCCCAGAGGCAAACCGCCGCAGACCTATGGTGTGCGGCACCGGATTCCATCGCGCGCGTGGAACATTCTCAAGGTGACCTTCAGGAAATCCCGCTTCGAAGTTTACTTTGATCACCGCAAAGTGTTCGAGGTGGAGGATTCCACCTTCACGGGGCCGGGGAAAGTCGGACTTTGGACCAAGTCTGACAGCATCACGTATTTCGACGATTTCCAGTTTTCAGGAAAATAGCTTCAGTGGTTGGTGAACAGGTACTTGCCGCCGCTCTCTTTCACTACGTGCAGCGGGCTCTTCCCTACCAGCTTCTCGAAGCGGGGAACTGCCGGGCCATTGGCAACTAAGTAATAACGGTCCGGCTGCATCCACAATCGCGCAAACTGCTGGTCATTCAGAAAAACGTCCAGTGCGCCGGGGGCGTAGGAACCGTATTCGATGTTGGTCACCCGGCCGTTCAAGAGTAAGGCACTACGATTGGCATAGAAGAAGACCGAGGAAAAAGCGTAGTACTGATCGTCGACGATGAGTTGACCTTGAGGTGAGTGGCTGAGCGATTCAGCCAAAGGCCGCGACCCCATATAGGGATCGAAAGTTACCAGGGCCAGGCGGGCGGCGTGGAAGAAGAGAACCATCATGACCACGAGAGCGGGAACCGCTTTGCGGCCAGCGAGCTTCCAACAGCCCGCGGCGCCGATCAGAAACGCTACGCCGGCGACAGCCAGCGGCCAGCGCAGATAGGCGAAAGCCGCGATGGTGAGGTCGCCCATATGTCCGAGCGACAGCGTGTAGTCTTTGTAGATATCGAGGCTCTCATTCAGCGCTGCTGAGATGTCACCCGGCGTGGGGAGAGAGCGCACCAGCCACAGAACTCCCGCTACGGCGGCGCATGCGATCGTCGAGATGACAGCCGCCGCGCGGGTCCCGTAGCGGAGCAGCGGGCTATCCGCATCCAGGGCGCAGCCGATCAAGAGGGCCAGCGCGGGGTAGCAGGGCATCGAGTAATATTCCTGAGTGGTGGAGAACGAAAAGAACAGCAGGACAAACCCAATCCAGATGAGTGACATCAGGCGCGCGCGGCCGGCGCGATCGCGGCGGTTGAAATCGAGCTTCCAGATGGCAGGCAGATATACGCTCCACGGGAAAAGCCAGACCAGGTGCAGGAGCCAGAAATAGAGCCGGGGCACGGTGTTGTAATCGCGCGGGTAACGCAGGCCCAGGTACCGCAGCAGATGCTCATTGATGAAGTAGAACCAGAAGAAGCCGCGGTAGGAGCCCTGTTCGCTGTGCATCGTAAAGTCGAAGTACGGCGGATTGCGCAGGGTGGCGAGCACGTGCCACGGTGCGGCGATGGCGAAAAGCAGCGTGATTCCGGCAAGCGGCTGCACGCGGCTCCAGGCCCGGCGATCAGCAATCCGCCGGTCGGTGAGGAGAAACAGGAAGCCGGCCGCGACGGGAAACACGATGGCGATGAGCCCCTTGATGAGCAGTCCGGTTCCGAGAGAAGCCCACATCAGCATGGCCCAGCGGCGCGGGTGTGGTTCGGTTTCTTCCAGCGCGCGCAGGAGCGACCAGATGGCCAGCGTGACGGTTAGCGTCAGCATCACGTCTGAAATCAAGACACGCGTGAATAGAAACAGGCCCACGCAGGTGGCCAGGCACAACCCGGCGTACATTCCGGCTCTCCTCCCGAAGGCCCAGGCGCCGAATTGCGCCGTCACCCAGCAAAGCAGCCCAGCGGCGAGTGCGATGGGGATCCGCGCCGCCCAGTCGTGCACGCCGAAGATCGTGAAGGAGATGGCAATGAGCCAGTATTTGAGAGGGGGCTTTTCCAGATAGGCGATGCCATCGAGCCGGGGTGTTACCCAGTCGCCGGAATCCAGCATGGTGCGCGCGATCTGCGCTTGCGTGGAGTCCACGTCGTCCATCAAAGCCGGCGGGCTGATGATGCAGCCCAGGAAGATAATCGCGGCAACCAGAAGGACGATCAGTTGATGTTGCGAGCGGGCGGGACCGTCACGGCGCGGCTCTGTCCTGTCCAGCGCAGCCGCATGCGGTGACCCCATCCTTGATAATCCGACCTTAGCACGTCTGCTGATATCATTGCGAAGAACGATAAACCCTTGGAACGATCTCAAATCACTGGGATCCGCCGGCCACTTCGCGGCATCTAGCAAGGATCGGCGCTTCAAGGCAAGGAGTGGGAATGAACGGGACGACGAAGCATTGGGGAATCGCCATTTTGCGGGTCGGTTTGGCGATCGTTTATCTGTCGCACGGCGGTCAGAAGCTGTTCACTTTCGGATTCAGCGGAGTACAGGGGGCGTTTGCGCACATGGGAATTCCGCTGCCGACGATCACGGGGCCGTTCGTAGCGTTGCTCGAATTTGTGGGGGGCGCGCTCCTGGCGCTCGGAGTGGGGGTTCGGTGGGTTTCCATTCTTCTTGCCATTGAGATGGCAGTGGCGATCTTCAAAGTGCATCTGCCCAACGGATACTTCATGCCGAACGGATACGAGTATGCGCTCACCCTTTTTGCAGCCAACTGCTGCATAGCGCTGGAGGGGCCGGGCGCGGCGTCGGTTCAAATCATGCGCAAGAGAAGCGCGCCGGCAGGTTCCTAGCGGGATGAAGCAGTTCGTCGAATTTCTGTTGAAGCACGGCTACTCGGTCGTATTTGTGTCCGTGCTCGCCGAGCAGATCGGGCTGCCGTTGCCGTCTACCCCGATTCTACTGGCGATGGGCGCGCTGGCGGGACTTGGGCGGCTGTCGTTTGCGGCCGCGCTGGCGATTGGTGTGGCGGCCTCGTTGATTGCCGACTCGCTCTGGTACTGGCTGGGGCGGAAGCGCGGTTATTCGGTGCTCAATCTGTTGTGCCGGATTGCGCTGGAGCCGGACTCCTGTGTCCGGAAGACCGAAAATGTATTTGCGCGCTACGGAGCCGGTTCGCTCCTGTTCGCCAAGTTCGTTCCCGGGCTCAGCACAGCGGCGCCGCCGCTGGCCGGCCTGTTCCGGATGCCGCTGGTGCGCTTTTGGCTGGCGGACGCTGGCGGGGCGGCGCTTTGGGTTGGCTCGTTCAGCGGCGTCGGATTTGTCTTTCGAGGGCAACTGGAAGACGTTGCCCAGTGGGCGATGGGTATGGGGAGGTGGCTGGGGCTTGTTCTGGCGGCCCTGCTCGCGGTCTACATCCTGTGGCACATCTGGCAGCGGCAGCGCTTTCTGCGCAAGCTGCGCGTAGCCCGCATCGCGCCCGAAGAGGTGCTGCGAAAGCTGGAAGCGGGTGAAGAGCTGATGATCGTCGATCTTCGCAGCTCGCTGGATGTCGAAAACGAAGGACACAAGCTGCCGGGCGCGCTTCTGATGGCGCCCGAGGAACTGGAAGCGCGGCACCAGGAGATTCCGCGCGACCGCGACATCATTCTCTACTGCACTTGACCCAACGAGGCCTCGAGCGCCCGTGCGGCGCTCCGTTTGAATCGCCGCGGGATTAAGCGCGTGCGTCCGCTGGCGGGCGGTTACAGCGGATGGCTCCGGCGGGCGTACCCGGTGGAGAGCATTGCGGCAACGGCGACAGTTAGCGGTGATAGAGTGTAGCGATGATGAACCGACGCCAGGCCCTTCGGGCCGCGAGCGCAATCTTTCCGGTGGGCGCTCAACTGCGGGCGCAAACTGCCGCACGGGAACCATTGAAGCGAACAAACCTCATGACACAGGATCTGCCACAGATGGACGGACAGAACCTCGTGGTTACCGTGCAACGGTTGGAATACGCGCCGGGCGGCTCGAGCGAGGCGCACCGGCACAACGGCTGTACGTTTGTTTACGTGCTGGAAGGCGCACTTGTCGCGAAGCTGGATGACGGCCCTGAAACCACCTATACAGCCGGGCAGATGTTCTACGAGCAGCCGTTGCACCTGCACGCCGTATCGCGCAACGCCAGCCAGACCGCACCGGCGAAGTTCCTGGTTTTTCGCGTCATCGAGAAGGGCAAGCCGGCGACGGTTCCGGCCCAGTGATCGAGCCCGCCTCCGTCAGCCGCCCCACGCACGTTCGGCACATCGTGCTGGGCCTCACGGTGGCGGCTTATTTGATCACCTACATGGACCGGGTCAACATCGCCTCGGCGGTTCCCGTTATCCAAAAAGAGCTTGGATTTTCGATGGTGACGGTGGGCTGGATTCTCAGCTCGTTCCGGTGGGGCTACGCCCTGTTTCAGATTCCCGGCGGCTGGCTGGGCGACCGGATCGGCCCGAGACGCGCTCTGGCCCTGATCGTGACCTGGTGGTCGCTCTTCACTTCGGCCACAGCCTTGGCTTGGAACGCCCCGTCCATGGCTGCGTTCCGGTTCCTGTTCGGTGTGGGTGAAGCCGGGGCCTTTCCCATCGCCACGCGCTCGCTTTCCCGCTGGATCCTGCCCGGCGAGCGCGGGTTTGCCCAGGGCATCACCCATGCCGGATCCCGCCTGGGCGCGGCGCTCACTCCGGCCATCGTGGTCCTGTTAATGGGTGCCTGTGGATGGCGCTTGCCTTTTGTTGCTTTTGGCGCGGTGGGCCTGGTTTGGGCCGCGATCTGGTACTGGTATTATCGCGACACACCCCTAGAGCACGCTGCCGTCAATGCGTCAGAACGTAACTTGATTCTTTCGGCGATTGGCAGCGCGCAGGGGTCAAGCACACATTCGGTGCCGTGGAGGCGGATTCTCCGTAGTTCCACGCTGTGGACGCTCTCGCTCATGTACTTCTGCTACGCGTACTGCATTTCGGTGTACCTCGATTGGTTTCCAAAGTACCTTCACGACTATCGCGGCTTCGATCTCAAACACATGGGGATGTATGCCAGCCTGCCGCTGCTGGCGGGGACTGGGGGCGACCTGATCGGCGGTTGGCTTTCAGACCGGTGGGCCAGGCGCTCGGGTGATTTGAAGACCGCCCGGCGCAGTGTTGCGGTCGCGGGTTTTGTGCTGGCGGCGGGCGCGATTTTACCTGCGACCTTCACCAGCACAGCTACGGTTTCGGTCTGGTACACCTGTCTGGCCGTTTTCGGGCTCGAAACCACGGTAGGGGTGTCCTGGGCGATTCCGCTCGATATCGGCGGCGACTATGCGGGCTCGGTTTCATCGGTCATGAACACCTGCGGTAACATAGGAGGCGCGATCTCTCCGGCGCTGCTCGCGTATCTGGTGCGATCGTACGGTTGGAATGTGCCGTTCGTGGTCGCGGCGGCGTTGTGCATCGCTGCGGCGGTGCTGTTCGGGAGAATTGACGCCACGCGCAAGATCTTTCGGGAGCCCGCGAGGTGAGTGAATGAAAATCGACCCGGACAAGTGCGTTGCTTGCGGAAACTGCACCTACGTTTGCCCCATGGGCGCGATCTACATCGACCCTGCCATCAAGCGCGCCACGGTTGACCGCAACGAGTGCGTGGAATGTTACGCTTGCTTCAACGGGCTGAGCCAGGAACATCTGAACCCGACGCTGGTGCGGACGCTGCGAACGGTGTTTCAGTTCTTCCGGCTGCGCTTTGACCCCGAGCCGGACGTCTGCCCGACGGCCGCGTTCGCTCCCGAAGAGCTGGCATGGCCGCGCATCGTGCGGCGGGCGTTCTCCGATCCGCGCGTGCCACATGAATCCACGGGCGTGCAAGGCCGGGGCACCGAGGAAGTCAAGACCAACGATGTTACGGGGCGCGTGCAGCGCGGTGAGGCGGGATTCACCATCGAGTTCGGACGTCCCGGCGTGGGCGTGTGGTTCCATGAGATCCAGAAAATGACGTCGGCGCTGGCCAAGGCGGGCGTGGCGTTCGAGAAGAAGAATCCCATCACGTCATTGATGACCGATGTGGCAACGGGAACGTTGCGCGAGGACATTCTGGGCGAAAAGATTCTTTCGGCGATTGTCGAGATCAAGGTTCCGGTGGCGCGCACCGAGGAGATGATTCGCCTGGTGCGCGAAGTGGAGCAGCAGGTCGATACTGTCATTGCGCTGGGCGTCGGCGCCCGTTGCGACGAGAGCGGCGAGGAGAATGTCGTCGCGCCGATTCTGGAGCGCCTGGGATACAGACTCGAGCGGGCCAAGACTAATGCCGGACTCGGGCGGATCACCAATCCGGTCGAGGAAAAGCGGGAAGAGCCTGCGGGAGTAACTCGATGACCAACACCTTACACCGCTACGGCGATGCCGCCAGCTTTTACGACGATTATGTGGTTTTTGCGATTCCAAGCCGCGGCAAGAACGACAAGGGCAGTGTTCCCAAGCTGAAAAAATTTCTGGAGATGGCCGTGCCGTTCAAGCCCGTGAACCTGGGCGATGCCATCCACGGCGGAGCGTTGCGGCCGTCGCGGCACATGAATCCCACAGCGCACTGGAAGCGCGATATGACGCCCGATTTTCGCGCGGTGATCGACGGCGTGGACACGCCCACGACGGTAGCGGCGGTCTTCGATGACCGCGTGGCCGCGGAAGACTTCCTTAAGACCGTGAAGCAGGCAGACCTCGGCCTGTGCATCAACGTTTCCACCTCCATCGATGGGGCGGAGCAGTGCTGCCACGCCGCGGGCATTCCCCGCCACAGCGTGGGCTATTCGCTGGGCTTCGAAGGCAAGACCGAGAAGCTTCCCAACAGCCAGGTTCTGATGCTGACCACCATGTGCGGCCACGGTATGATTTCCACCAGCCTCGCCAAGAAGATGATCGACTGGGTGAAGGAGGGCCGCCGCACGCCCGACCAGGCCGTCACCTACATGGCGCGCTTCTGCTCCTGCGGTGTTTACAACCCCTCCAGGGCCAAGCGGATTCTGGAAGACGCGAGGACGAAAATAAAATAGGTGCCAGGTTTCAGGTGTTAGGTTTCAGCGAACGTGCGCAGGCTGACACCTGGCACCTAGCACCTGGAACCTGATTTGCTTAGCTTTTCACGGCGCCGAACGCGGCGAAGCAACTGTTCTTATGCAAGATCTCTATCTCACAGAATCCGGATTCGCGCAGCAGGTCGATTTGAAATAGCAAAGGCCGCGGCGTGTCTTCGTACTCAATGTACTCGAACACGTGCCGACGATAATCCTCGCCCTTCAGAGCCTCCAGATATTTTCCGTAGCGCCCCCACATCACTTCCTGCACTGCTGGGGTCGAATGCGAGATCAGGTCGGAGATCCACAACGACCCTCCTGGCCGCAGACTTTGGTAGATTTTTCCGAACACCGCGCGCCATTCCTCGTCGCCGCGCAGATGATGGAATACCGCCGCCCCGACCGCGATGTCGAAGCTCCCGGGCTTGAG
>Ga0187819_10001287_pt1 | contig 12922 bp, 12 predicted proteins | sample NC_wetland_sal_i_15_FD_132411 | JGI IMG/M metagenome (GOLD analysis project Ga0187819, IMG submission 132411) | Wetland sediment microbial communities from Neuse River Estuary, North Carolina, USA - SO4_4 | ecosystem: Environmental > Aquatic > Freshwater > Wetlands > Sediment | place: USA... | reverse complement strand
GTCGTCGTCTTACCGGAACCTTGTAGTCCTACAAGCATAATGACATTGGGCGGCGTTCCACTCAGGTCGAGCTGGTTCTTGTCTTCAGTCCCACCGAGCACCTCGACCAGTTCCTCGTTGACGATTGAGAGCACCTGCTGCGCTGGGGAGAAGCTCCCTAGCACATCTGCACCGATAGCCTTCGCTCTAACACGATCGACGAATTGCCGTACCACTTTGAGGCTGACATCTGCTTCGAGCAAGGCTAGTCGCACCTCACGCATAGCCTCATTGACATCAGCCTCAGTCAGTTTACCCTTGCCACTGAGACTGGTAAATACGCCTTCAAGACGCTTTGATAAGCTTTCAAACATTGCCATATATTGTTTCTTTCCTCTTCTCCACCGGTAGCCAGTTTATTCCAATTATAACACGTTTGAGAGCCGATTTGGTACAGTACAATTGTTTCCTTGACAACGGCAGAAACGTATTGTACCATTATATACACTATTTCTGTAGGGATAGGGTAAAGGAAGATATTGGTAAAAATTTTCCTCGCCGAAAAGGTCGAGGAAGAAACTTCTACACATGTTCGCTCGGATTCGAACTAATATACAAACGTGATGTTTATGTTCAAACGCAAGCGTTCGCAGCAGGACATCTTTGCGTCTTTTGACTGGTGGAATAAGGGCTGCATTCTCGGCCAGATAACCGACGATCGCTGCGACTACATTGAATCTTGCGTTACGAAAGTATTTGGTGCGGGAGCATTGGCGCAGCAAGAGATTTTAGAGGTGGGCTGCGGTGGTGGCCTGGTCTGCGAAGAGCTTGCGGGACGTAATGTAGTAATGGTGGGGATAGACCCATCTCAAGGGGCATTGGCAACAGCTCGTACGCACGCCTGGCAGCGTGGTTTGGGTCATATCATTCATTATGAGCAAGGTTCTGCTGAGGCATTGCCCTATGCGGATGGCAGCTTTTCGGTGACCGTCTGCCTGGACGTGTTGGAGCATGTACGGGACCTGAAAGCGACAATTGCGGAGATTGCACGTGTGCTTGCTCCGGGTGGCGTCTTTGTCTTCGATACGATCAATCGCACACTGATCGCACGAGCGGTCTTGATCTGGTACGGTGAGAATTTCCCCAACGGCAGCCTGGTACGAGGCGTTCACAACTATCATGATTTCATCAAGCCCAGGGAACTGCGGGCAGTGCTGGCGGCCAGCGGATTGCAGGTCCATGAGTTGACAGGGTTTATGCCGCGCGGTTTCGCAAATGGTCACATCAAAATGGGACCAGGGTGGTTTACAGGTATATCGTATGTAGGGTATGCGACGAAAATGCGCTGAGACCTTGAAGATATCATCTTGTTACACATCGAAGGATACAGAACCAATTATGCCAGGAAATAGTGCCCAGTCACTTGCCATTGCCTGCTCTGCAGGGGGCTTCAAGGGCGTCTTCGTCCACGGCGTTCTGAGCGCATTCGAAGCAGCTAGCGTACATGCCGATGCTTATGCCGCCGCGTCGTCATCTGTCTTCCCTTCCATCTGTGCCGCTATCGGGCAGGCCGACGAAGTCGGTCTCAGGTATTGGCGCAACGCACTCCAGACATTGAGGCAACCGGGGAATGGTATGAGTGAGGTGGTCCTGTGGAGTATCTCTGAGTCAGGCCCTGTACTGTTCAACCTGTTATTTCAACTCGGAGCGCCACGTTTTTTCATCGCCACCAGTGCTGTCAAGACCACCACGGGTGCCGAGCAGACGCAGGGCGATGGGGCCAGGCGACTTGGCCGGCGTCTCCTGCTATCCGCGGCTCGCGCCGATCGCAGTTGGGTCGATGAACACCTGCAAGCATACTTGTTTGATAGTGCCGCACCTAACGAAGAGCAGCGTCTGACCATTGACAATATCAACGAGGTTATCTACGCCTCTACTCGTATGCTACACGCCTGGAGTATTCCTGCATGGGTGGCCGGTCTTCCCTATGTCGATGCATCTTATACCTGTACCTGTCCCGCGCTGGAGATGGCTCAGCAAGGATATGCCGAGGTGATAGCTATAGCTACAGAACCCGGACAGTTATACAGGGACATTTTTCACAGCGAGCCAGTACCCGATTTCTGGCAGGGGGTATCCATCAATGTGATCCGCCCCGACAGGGACCCCGGCGAGATGGGTACTGGCTTTACTGATATGACTGAGGAAGGAATGGTTGCGGTATACGAGTATGGGAAGGAGAAGGGAAGAGAATTTCTTGCTGATCTGGCTTGATCGAATAAGCTCCGCTAAAAAAGCCGGTGAGGGGATATCCTCACCGGTTCTTCTGTCCCATTAGGCATCTTGATCCATCGAACAAACGCATCTACCAAGCTGGAACGTAAAGGGTCACGTCGTTGGTAACTCCACCAAGTGGGCCGAGTGCCCGCAGGACGATGAAGTGGCCGTGGATCCCACCGGGCTTGCAGATGACTACATTTTTAAGGAAGGAACCAACCTGAAAAAAATTCGCAGGGGAGACGAACAGGGGATGTACTCCCTTGAAGGCGACCACATGAACCACACCTGCGTGGAAATGGCTTCCAGACAGTCGAACGCGGACACAGAGGGCACTAACCGGGCTGAGATAATGGGCACCCAGATTCGGGTGAAGGGCAATGTTCGTCTGACTGGTGTTGGCCGTATGTGCCGACGCTGTGATAGGGAAGGCAAGCACACCGAGGAAGAGCATGAACGATACGATAACACTTAGCAAGCCAATTCTGAAAAGGAGAAAGCGCTGCATAGGTAGTACTCACTTTCTAAAATTGGAGGGCCGATCACCTATTGCATCGACCCTCCAAAAACTCACTCAACCTATTTGTAGAACCAGAAACGTTTGAACAGCAGAAGCATTTGCCTAAAGAGACTATCATATGTAGAACGTGCATCAAACCGCTCAGTAACTATGCCGAACGGGTAGGTTCTTTAGAATTACTTCAACTTATGGAACTATTCGACTATCAACGGCTCTTTTAGCAGACGACATAGGTAGTCTCTAAGGAGCGTCATCTTTTAAAGGTTCGTGCTCAGTGTCGCGCATCGACTTCTCCCGTCAAAACTGGAAACCGCTGGGTGATCGCAGAGGAGATGACGCGGAAGGAGCCTGGGTAGAGGTAGCCATCATTTCTTTCCAGGTATCCTCGCCCCCGATGTGATAGACCGTCGCGCCGGCTAACCTGTTTGGCAGAGGCGTATCGCCCGCGTACATAATGCTGAGGGCGTGGCCGGATTGTTTCACCCGTGCCAGCGAATCGAGTAAGAGGTCACTGATGGTGCTGGTGATGACAACGATGGTAGCGCCAGCAGGAAGGCGAGTGCGTTCAGTCTGTATCACGTCCTCGATGGTGCTGCCGAAGTAGGATTGGACACGAGCTAGCACCTCCATGATGCGTTTGCGCTGCTCCTCGTTGCTGGCCGGTGGCAGGTGAATACGACGACGCTTCAACTGGTCCCGTAGGGGCAGGGATGGGGTGGTGTTCGGTAGGATACCTGCCCCCCAGGCAGAGTGCCCTTGTGGTCGCCCGCTTTGCCCCTGCTCTTCACCCTTTGCTTCCCGCGCTCCATCCTGAGGGTTCTCGTTCTCCCACCCTTCATCAGCAGATAGGCCCACTTCCGGCATATACATGATGGTATTGGCGTACAGGCCAACGGCGAACCCCTGGTCGAGCGCCCAATCGGCGACCGAGGCGGCGGCACAGATGCTCAGTTCCTGTAGTTCGGGATTAATGCCATAATAGGCATCAAGCTGCGATACGACATTAAGGAAGATGACCAGTGTAAATGTTGTCGTGGGTTCATAAATCTTGCTTTGCAACTGCATGGTGCGTGCAGTCGCTTTCCAGTGGATGCGCCGCAGATCATCACCGTAGGCATAATCGCGCACGCCAATCACCCGCGAAGGATCTGTCAACAGGCGCCGAGGAGCGCGGTAGTCACCGAAGGGGTGGCGTGCAGGCAGGCCAAAGCGGGTTAAGGGGACTACCATTGGATAGACGAGCAGGTATTGCCAGTTGGGCAGCGATACTTCACGATTGAGAAAGCCAAACACATCACCACTGCGTAAGACAGTTGGACCGAAGGTGTGCACGCCCCGCGCAGTGCATCGTATGGCATAACGGCGGGTCACTCGCTGATACGGGAGTATGCTGAACAGGTTCTCGAATACGACTGAGTTACTGCGAATGCTGACGCGCATATGCTGGCCAGGATACGTCAGCGAACTCGGTACGCTATCTTCTGCCTCTAACCAGGGCAGCGGCAAGAGTTTTGCATTCTCAACCGAGAGCGAAAGCGATACCTCCTCACCGAAGAGCACGCGCCGTTCACTGAACTCTCGCTTATAATCCAGGTCTTGCAAGCAGTAGCTTGCCCAGATCTCAGTTGTGCCGGTGACGATCAGGATGAGGAGGCCGATGATCAGCAGTAAGGGTTGGTGGAAAGGGACGGCGGCAATGGCGATTGCAACGCCGAGAAGGTATAAGCGCCTGTTGACGCCTGCATCGGTACCGAATCTCAGCCGTCTGCCTTTGGGAAGTTTCGGAGACCGGAGTTGTCTTCTGTCTACTCTGGGTAGAAACAAGAATCTGTTTATCATGATTCGACTGGAACGGGGACGGTATGCAGCACATCATCTACGATTTGCTCCAGCACGCGCCCGTGTAGGCGAGATTGGCTGGTGGCGATCATACGATGGGACAGCACAGGCCGCGCCACACGCTTCACATCATCGGGGATGACATATGATCGGCCACCGATGGCTGCGTAGGCCTGGGAGGTACGATAGAGCGCCATTGTGCCACGGGGACTCACACCCAATTCAATACCACTATGCGTACGAGTAGCCCGTACCAAGTCAACGATGTAACTTTCAACTCCTGGCTCGACGTGCACGCGCCGAACCATCTTCTGCAAGTTTTGCAGGCGTTCTGTGCTCAATACCGGTGTCAGTTCTTCTAGCGGCTGCTCTTCTTTGAAACGGCGTAGAATGAGCCGCTCCTCCGAATGGCTCGGATAATCCAGGCGCAGGCGTATGAGAAAACGATCAAGTTGTGCCTCGGGCAAAGGGAAGGTGCCTTCAAGCTCGATAGGATTTTGCGTCGCGATAACGATAAAGGGGCGTGGTAACGGCAGTGTTTCACGCTCAATGCTTATCTGGCGCTCCTCCATCGCTTCCAGGAGCGCAGATTGGGTGCGTGGCGTGGCACGATTGATCTCGTCGGCAAGCACGACCTGTGACAGAAGTGGGCCAGGGCGAAACTCGAACTCACCTTTTTTTTGATTGTAGAACGTGATGCCGGTGATATCTGAAGGCAGCAGGTCGGGGGTAAACTGTATACGTTGAAACAAGCATCCAAGGGATTTTGCCAATGCTTTTGCCATGGTGGTTTTCCCGATGCCAGGCACATCTTCAAAAAGGACATGTCCTTCGCACAGCAATGCGACCATCATCAGGTCGATCACGCTTTCCTTGCCTACCATGACCCGGCTGATGTTCTGGCGAATAGCGCGAGCGGCCTCTTGCACCTGGCGGATTTCGTCTGTTTGTGTCATGGGAATCCCCGATTCGAGTAGGGGCATTACCTGCCCCCCAGGCAGGGTTCCCTCGCGGTCGCCCTGGGTGGAGCTTGTATTCCGGCACGTTTAATTATACGCACAAACAGCGAAGATTTGAAAGGCGCTGCGCAAGCTTCGCTCCATCACCCGCCAGTCGTATCTACCCGAATCACAACAGGTGCAGAGCTATTTTGCTCGCCGTTAATTGAATTGGTTGCTATCGCAACCACGGTAGCGGTCACCGGGTTGAATCCTCCCCCGCTAACATGCACGGGCCAGGGAATGATTGCACCCCCACTCCCATCAGCCATATACAGCGGTGTGACATAAGAGAAGGGAGGAGCATTATACTGAACCTGTAACCTGACCTCGGCAAGTGCGTGGTTGGTAACAACGTCGATAGCTACCTTGCTATTGTTAGTTACCTGTACCGGAGAGTTTATGATGACTACAATCAATGATCCGTTCTGGTTTGGAGTCGGCACACCAGGTTCGAGAGTAGGCGTAGTGTGCGCAGGCGGTTGACTACTTGTAGTGCTGCCGTTGCTACCGCTGGGGGTAGGAAACGTAGGACGGAGATCAACCGTGCCTGAGGCAGGAACTCCTGTTGGTGGGTTCTGAGGTATCGTGTTGTCCTGCGTGGTACCATTGGAGTTCTGTAAAAATGTAATACTGCCAAGGATCGTGAAGATGATGCTTGCCACTATTACCGTGGCGCTAGCAATGATCAGTACTTTGTAAGCCGGGTCCTTGCGCCAGAAGTACTGAAGCTTTGCCATTGGATTAGTAGGTGGAGGCAAAGTATTTGGACTAATGAGTTGTTCGGGCCGTAGATGCAGCTTACTATTGACGTTCTGCTGCTCATCAGGATAAGCTGGTAGGACCAGTTTCCTCGGTTGAGTCGTCTGCTCTGGTGCATTCGGTTGGTCTGCCATAAACGTCCTCCTGATAGTGATATTTAGTTTGATGAGCCCGACCTGCTGCGGCAGTCGGGATCATCAAAGGCCGCGTATCGATAGGAAGGATTCAAGCGCCTCTATTACCACATCGCTCCCCAGGTGCTCTAGCGCCTGCGCTCTTATGACCCGCACTAAAGGCCCTACAGGGTGCCATGTGGCAGGATCGCTTGGCCCAAAGAGTGCTACGGTGGGAACCCCGAGCATTGCTGCCAGGTGAGTGATACCCGAGTCATTGCCAAGGTAGCACCTGCATTGTTGCAACTGCTGTGCAACCTCGAGCAATGGCGCATCTACCAACATCTTGAGCATACCTGGTTTGGGTGGATGCCCGATAGAGTTCAGTATATCATGTAAGCGCTCTCGGTCGGCTGGTCCCGCCAGTAAGAGGACTGAATGGCTATGCCTATATAGCCTATGTGGATTCCATAACTGCTCAATAACGGCGGCAAACGAGTGGGCAGGCCAACATTTGTGTGCTCCTCCACTGCCAGGATGAATGGCAATGGGTGCATTGTGTAGGTTTTGTGTAGGGGTTCGATTATGAGTTTTAATACTTTGATCCGGCCATGCGGTGGATTTCTCTGAAGGCCGAAGTATTGATACGCGCTCCGCTTCGCTTTGCTGAGGCGATGGGCACTCGATCCCTGTCCCCCAGACAGGGAGATCGACCCCTACGGATACTCCTCCCGTTTGGGCCAGGTACTCAACAACATGCATATGCATACCTTCTGCCGGACGTCCCTGAGCAACAATTACCTGCCTGACGCCTGCCGTATGCAAGTTACGCTCTACCAGCCCGTCGGTGTCACGCAGCCAGCAGATTGCCAGATCGATGTGCTGCAACTGTTGGCGCATGGCGGGTGTTTGGATGCCTGTTGTCGAGAACAACTCTCCCCACTGCACATGCCCATAGTCGGAGACGGCTTCTGCGATGCCGAATGCTACTGCCAGGGGCAATACGTTGGCATTGCTCACGAAGGTGAGGTGGGGGTTGCCATACTTCTCTCTCAGAGCTTTGAGTATAGGGAAGGTTAGGAGGGTGTCGCCGATGGCTCCTGGCCGGATGAGGAGGAGGTTCATGGTCTTTCACTTCCGCGCCAACGAGAGCACCTCTACTACAACAGCGGCCACAAAGATCACAACCGCCGTAAAGATATTCCAGCTATGCAGTGCGCGCAGAACCAGGTTGAGGACGATACACAGCGACAACAAAGCTCCCTGGCGTAGCGCGTGCCGAACGGTGGCCCGGTACAAACGCGAGGAGAGAAAACGTAGCGTCACAAAATAAGCCAATGGCGAGAAGGTGCTGGTAAGGGCAACGCCTAACAGCACAAAAAGGGCGACAAAGGCCAATATGGTATGTGGCGGCACAAAGTACGTGAAAAGGAGCAATCCTCCCCATGCCAACGGCGCTAGTAACATCAATGTATATAGGGCACTACGATTCGTCATGCTAGAGATCATCTCAACAACTGAAAGCCCTTATTGCCGTTCAAGGGTGCTTCGCTGCGGTGGCGGCTCTCCTGCGCTTCGGGACCAAAGTACTTCTGCCACATGTCTGGTGCGTCTTTGCTCTCGCCTCCATGCCTGGTAATGCGCGAACGCACGCGACAGATTACGGGTGTATTGACGGCTGCCCCGGCAACGATCACCTGCCCCTTGGAGAGTGCCGGTAGGTTATCTAATAGATCGCGACCAACGCCTTCGATAGCAGCTGCAACGCTTTTCTGGTCGATTTCGTTGACGATGCGCATGATACACTGTGTTTGACATTGGCTGAGCACATCCGCGTCAAGTTTGCCGGGGCGTTGACTGATCAGGCCCACGCCGATGCCGAATTTGCGCCCTTCGGCCAGCACCTGCTTGAGAATGGCCGTCGAAACGACCTCCGTCCCACTGGGAGCAAAGTGGTGCGCCTCCTCTAGCAGCACAAAGACGGGATAAGGCAGGTAGAATTCGCCCGCATGGACCTTGCCGCGTTCGGTCTCCATGCGCGCTTTATTGAGGCGGCGTAGCAATGTAGCCACCACGACCTGTTGATCGCGCTCGTCAATATCGTTGAGTTGCACCACCGTACATTGTCCCGGCTTGAAGATTTCCGGCAGGTCCAGGTGTTGCATATCGTCGAACGTGAAGCTATCCACGAAACGCTGGTCAATACGCCAGGTCAAGGCATGCACTGTACTCGAATCGTCCGCGCCCTCACTATCCTCGTCACCTTTCTGCTTCGAGACAGCCTTCACAGCGGCCTTCAGATCAGTCACGCTCCATGGTGACCCCTTCTTGGTCTCGTTCACTTTGCGCAGCGCCCGGCTGAGCAGATACTGCTGCTTCTCCGTCATCTCGGGCAAGAGATGGCGCATATCCCCCATATTCAATGTTGAGATGCGTACCTTGACCTGATCCGGCTTGTAGATCTTCACCTGTGCCCGGTAGCCGCTTCCTCGCCCGTCGCCCTGCTCACTAAACTCGTCATGGTTGGCGAGTTGATCCAATGTGCCATATTCGCCGTGCGGATCGATAATCAGCACACAAGCCTTGTTATGTGGCTGCATCAGTCCTTCGACGATCACACTGGCAAGATAACTCTTCCCCGCACCTGTGCTCGCGATGATGGCAAGATGGGTGCTGACGAAATCCTTCACGGCCAATACCACGGGCACCGCATCCGGCGCACGTGTGAGCAGCGAGCCGATGGTGGCCGAGCCAGGTTGCCCTCTTTGTTTGCGGCTGAGTATACGTGCGAGCATCTCATCGTCTGCCAGGAAAATCTGTTTTCCTGATGGCGGTGGAATCCAGGGATTGATGAAAGAGCCGGTTGCTTCTTCATAGTAACCCATGATGGAGACATGCAGCTCAAACAGTTCGTTGGTGCGTGAATCGTAACCCACCATAGCCGCCACCTGCGATGGTGAGATCTCCGGCTCCGCCAGAAAGGTGTCCGGGTAGAGCTGCAAGGGAACACGTTTGATGATACGACCAAGCACCCGGCGCGCGAAAGTCCCTTGCCCATGGATAACATTGTCAGCGCGTTGGGACGAGATATCAGCCCCCCAGGCAGGATACCCTTGTGGCTGTTCGTCCGTCATGTCGTCGGTACGTAACCCGTGAGTCATATCGTCAGCCCGTAGGGGCGGAGATCCTTGTGGTCGTTCGTGGATAATATCGTCAACCCGTAGGGACCCTTGTGGATACCCATCCCCCGGATGGGGTGCCCTATCTGGGGGATAGGTATGCCCGTGTGTCATCTCGTCGATGTCATCAAGCTCATAATACACATATTCCCCATTCTTAAGGACTTGCTCGTCGTCTCGCGAGACAAATGTATATTCATGTGCCGTTTCACCTGGCCCTTTGGTGATACCGACGGGTCGAAACCTGGGGCGTGCAGCAGTAGATGGCTCAATCATGCGTCAGATACCTTTCTTGTTAGCCTGTTGTCTCCACCTTCAGCTTCCAGGCAAAATTGCGTTTGACGATTGAGAGTAGCGGGAGATTCTGGGGAAAGATTCGTTCCAGTTGGTCGATAATACGGAGTGAAACCATCGGCAGCAGGCTATTGCGTTGAGCGATAATATGCGGCAGATAGCCCATGTGCAAGTACGCTTCCTTATCAGGCTCATTCTGATCACTGAAGAAATGGAAGGCACGTACCTCGGCTTCGGTCATAGTTTCGATCTCACTCCCTAGTTCTAGGGAGAGCAGTGGCACACCGTGCATGGTTGAGAGAAACTCTGCTTCGCCGTTGGGGGTCATGCGCAGATCCATCATACCAAGCACCATGACGTAGATCAGCACTGCTTTCTCGGAGATATAGTCGGGTGAGAAGAGTTCGACCTGTGTCTCGTTTGAGAGGCGCGGCCCCAGCGAGCCGAAGGCAGGATTGAGCAGGATAGTGTCGTAGATCACGCCAACGGCATAGGTTTTGGGTTCATAGCTGATGCCCAGGGCAAAGTTCAGATCCGAGTGGGGATCGTCGGCTTGCTCGGAGCGGACAGCGACGCGCACGAAGCGGCCAAAGGCGTAGTCCGCCGGGCTGGGTTCCACTTCCACCTCACGCGGCCCATAGATCTGGCAGACGTAGTTGATGTGCGAGTCCGATTTGACGATCTTGCCGATAAACATCTCGTTGCCCTCTCGGTTTGTATTTAGGAAATGGCTGCTGTTCTGTTTCTATTCCATAATACGGTACCTGGCGTGATTTACGGAAATGGGTGGTACTATTTTCGTTGGCTGAGCTCGGTTCCTCTCTACGCGGTTGGGTTCTTTGTTGGAAGTATAGCATGTTTGTTCTATTGGGGGCAAATGGAGGTGAAAATTTGCGATAGTGTCAATATGGATTATAGTAGGGAGAGGTAAAGCAGGTAGAAGGGCTAAATGTAGCTAAAATGAGAAATACTCGCAGAATTTAGGCGTATCCTCTCAGAGGAACTAGACGAACTCACGGCTGATGAAGAGGAATTGGGGCCGCGTTTGCAGGCAGAGCTTCAATATCTTCGTGATCTAATTAGAGCGGCGTAAGTGGAATGGCCGGAGATGAGAGAACTACTCGATACACTCTTTTCCCAACACTTCACCAGAGCAAAAAAAGCAAACAGATCTGGAGCATGGGAAGAAGAAATAGAGATCTGTGAAGGGATACTAGCACTCAGTCCACTGAATGAAGAGGCGGCACGCCACATAGTCGAAGATGAGGCGAGAAGGCGTATAGTCCTTGCACAACAACACCAGCAGTACAGGTGGATGTATGAGAACGCTGGGGAACTCATCAAAGATGGCGAGCTCCAAGGAGCAAAAAGGCTACTAAAAGATTTATGGCAGGATGACCCCCTCTACGGCGATCCTGGAAGATTAGCCCGAAAAGCTGGCTTCCGCATTCCACCATATCTCACAGGGGTAAGGATAATCGCTCTAATATCACCGGTGATACTTGAAGGATTACTTATCTTAGCCTTCCTCTATGGAGTAATAACCTCGAATAGTCCACTAGCCGGCATAGGGTTCCTAGGAGGTTTCATGGGTGGGTTTATGATTATGTTTTTTTGGGAAGACTGGTGGTACATCTGGGCATAGGTACAAACAGCAAATAGTTATACAAAATGCCGTCGCCTTCACAGTTGCTGAAGAGCTGTCGGCAAACTATCCCTACCCGCAAAATGCCAGGCCAATGCACAATGGCAATGGAGTGAGCTTAATAATGTCTACATCGTCACTGTGCCCGAACTCCCTGGATGCAACACCCACGGGAAAACCCTCGAAGAAGCCGTACAACAAGGAAAAGATGCAATTGAAAGCTGGATAGATGCGATGGAAGCATGGGGACGGCCAATACCTATACCTAGAGTATTGAAGACAGTATGATTTTTCTTACTTGAAACGAGAAGAGGCACTCGGTCTCCTCTCATTACCCACAAAACTCTCCCGCACACGCAACCAGCACCTCAGCGCACCGTCCCACCTCCTCCAGGTCAACCCACTCGACCACCGCGTGCGCGCCTTCTCCACCGGGACCGAAAACGACAGTTGGAATGCCGGCGGCACTGAGGATCGCCGAATCCATCCACGCCGTCGCGCCAACAATTGCAGGTTCCTGACCAAGAAGAGCAGCCGCCTGGCGACGCACAACCTGGACGAGGGGTTCATCTTCAGGCACCTCGAATGCATCGCGTACTAGCGTTGTTCTCAGCGATGCCTTGAAGGCTGGATCAGATGCTGCTAACTGGTCGAAGATTGTGCGTATCTGAGACTCGACACTCGCCTGCGTCTCGCCAGGTATGGTGCGCCGCTCTACGCTCAAAATGCAGCGTTCGGGATAACTTGAGAGTTCCTGGCCTCCTGTGATCAGAGAAGCATGCAGCGAGCCACTTTTAAGTAGAGGATGAGATGGCTTCGACCGTAGCGAGCGATCCAGTTCTTCCAGACCGACGAGCACTTTTCCCATCTTCACAATTGCGTCGACACCCAGGTCGGGTCGCGAACCATGAGCAGCGATTCCTTGAGTCTCCACCTCCAGCCAGATAAAACCTTTGTGCGCAACGCAGATGTCTAGCCCGGTGGGTTCGGTCACGATAGCTGCATCCGCATGCCAGCTTTTGACGATGGAGCTGGTTCCAATGCTTGCATACTCCTCATCTGAGACCGCAGTAAGAATCACGTCACCGCGCAAATGCTGCCTCTTCGCTTCCGCCGCGGCGAGCATGATGACAGCCAGACCTCCCTTCATATCGAAGGCTCCTCGTCCATATAAACGATTGTCTTTCACCACGGGTTCATGGGGTCGCTCCATGCCGGCAACGCCTACTGTGTCCATGTGGGCATTCAGCAAAAACGAACGGCCACCACCGCTGCCGCGCGCGATGCCGATCACGCTGGGGCGTCCGGGCGCAGGC
>Ga0187819_10001285_pt1 | contig 12935 bp, 10 predicted proteins | sample NC_wetland_sal_i_15_FD_132411 | JGI IMG/M metagenome (GOLD analysis project Ga0187819, IMG submission 132411) | Wetland sediment microbial communities from Neuse River Estuary, North Carolina, USA - SO4_4 | ecosystem: Environmental > Aquatic > Freshwater > Wetlands > Sediment | place: USA... | reverse complement strand
GTCTGCGACAACTGCAACGAGAATCAGACCGTCCACCGCGGCGAACGCGGCGACAGTGCGGAACGCCAGCACAGCGAGGATGCCTATCAGGGCGGCTAGCCCTGCCCGGCCGGTCAGCACCATCGCAGATCGATCCGGTGCGTCCGTGCGTCGTGGTCTGATGGCTGATCGGCCGGTGCGCAGGCGATGTCGCGTGCGGCGCGATGCGATGGGCTCATCTGTGCCGGCCTTACCGCGGCACGACGACCGACGCGAGCACTCCCTCGAGCACTCCGTCCGCCGTGACGCCCTCAAGCTCGGCCTCTGGCCTGAGCTGAATGCGATGCCGGAAGGTGGGCCGGGCCAGGGCCTTCACGTCATCCGGGGTCACGTAGTCCCGGCCGGATAGCCAGGCCCAGGCCCGGCTGCTGGCTAGTAGTGCGGTGGCGCCGCGTGGAGACACGCCAAGCTGCAGCGACGCCGATGTCCGGGTGGCACGACAGATATCGACGATGTATCCGATGACCTCGGCTGAGACGAGAGCCGAGTGCGCGGCCTGGATGGCCGCACTCAGGTCGGCAGAGCCGGCCACCTGGTTAACACCGGCGGCGCTCAGATCCCGTGGGTCGAAGCCAGCCGCGTGGCGGTCGAGTATGCCGATCTCCTCCTCGCGCTCTGGAAGCGCCACCGTCAGTTTCAGCAGGAACCTGTCGAGCTGTGCCTCAGGCAGCGGGTAAGTACCTTCGTACTCCACCGGATTCTGCGTCGCAGCGACGAGAAACGGTACCGGCAAAGGCCGCGGCACGCCCTCGACGGATACCTGCCGCTCCTCCATCGCCTCTAGCAGTGCGGCCTGCGTTTTCGGCGGGGTCCTGTTGATCTCGTCAGCGAGCAGCAAGTTGGTGAATACCGGGCCCTGACGAAACTCGAACTGCGATGTCCTCGCGTCATAGATGAGCGATCCGGTGACGTCCCCTGGCATGAGGTCAGGAGTGAACTGCACCCGCTTGCTCTCGAACGCCAGTGCCGCTGCGAGGGCACGGACCAGCAGCGTCTTCGCGACGCCCGGAACTCCTTCGAGCAGGACATGGCCCTGGCACAGCAGCCCGATGAGCAGTCCCGTGACGACCCCGTCCTGCCCCACCACCGCCTTGCCAACCTCGGCTCGTACCGCGCTCAGGGCGGCCCGCGGGTCGCCAGGCGCCAACTGCGCCCGCGCTGCAATCGGTGCCGGGACTTCGCCGTTCATTGCGCACGTACCTGCCTCTCCAGGGCATCTAGCTCATCAGCAAGCCTGACTAGCTCCGCGTCATTGGCTGGCGCCGGCCCGAACAGCTTCGCCGCAACCTGCTCAGGACTGAGCCCCGTGCGGGCCGCCAGCGCGCTCGTCAGGGCTTGCGACGGTCCGCTGGTCGGCACGCCGACTGAGGGCGACAACCGGTTGATCGTCGCGGCACGAAGCGCCGCTGCCGCCTGGCCGCGGGCCCGGCGTGACTGATACAGCCGGGCGTGGCCTTCCGTCGTCTCCGCCGCGCGTACCACGACCGGAAGTTGCTCCGCGACAACGGGCCCGAGCCGCCGTGCCCGCCAGAGCGCGGTGAGCAGTACGGCTAGGCCGACCTGCAGCGCCACTAGCCCGGCGCCGAGCGGGATCAGCCTGTCCGCCCGGGGCCGACCGTTAGCCAGCCCGGGGCTCGCCTGGATCGCTTCGGTGGGCACCAGCCAGACGACGCGGGAGGAGGACTCGAGCAGGTTGAGTGCGAGCGCGGCGTTGCCAAGCTGGGCCAGGCTCTGGTTGGTCAGCGGCCGTCCGCTGCCGAGGATAGTGACGGTTCCCGAGCCCCTGGCGTACTGGACAAGTGTCGGCAGCCCAGCCACCGGGTAACACTGCTGCTCGCCTGGCAGCACATGCTGGATCTGGTAGGCCTCGCCGCCCATGTCGGCGTTTCCGGCCAGCCGGGTGCCGGCCAGCCCGCACTCCGGCTCGGTCGCTCCGACTGGCACGCTGTAGGCGAGAGCGACGCCGGGTGCAAGCACTGACAAGGCCGCCTGGCTGGGCTGCACGAGTACCAGGTCGCCTGGCAGGTTTGCGAGCGTGTGCAGCTGCCGCGCGGTGAAATGCCCGGGGCTGGTGATGACGACCGTCGAAGCGGCGGACCTTGCTGCCGACGCGGCGCCAGCCGGAGTGTGCTCGGTGATCACCTGATGACCGCGCGCGGTCAGGATGTCGGCAAGGGCGCGCGCGCCCGCCGGACCAGTGCTTGCCGGGTCGAGATAGTTGTTGGTCGCCGCCGCGGGCTGCAGCAACGCGATCAGTGTTGCGCCCGCGAATATCAGCGCGACGAGCAGAATGGGAACGCGCCACGTGCGCCAGATGCCGGCCGCAGTCGCGCCGGGCCCTGCGTCGGACCCTGCGCCAGGACCGGGCGCCAATCGCGGTGGCGAGGGTGCGGTCGCAGTCATGGCGTGGCTCCGGCTGCCACCGTGGAAGCGGCAGATGACCGGCCTACCGGCTTGGCAGTCTGCAGCGTGCCGTCGAGATCACGCACGTACCGGTAGCCAGCCGCCGTCCCGGTGCGGCCCCCGTACCTGACTTCATCGAACAGCAGGGTTGCCGCCCTGAGCTGGCCGGCCAGCGCTGGGATCTGCTGACCCGCTTCGGCGGCCAGCTCGGCGGCAGTCCGGCCGGGCTTGGCCGGCAGTACGCCGCGTTCTTCGAGCCCGGCCGCAATCGCCCGGACACCTTCGATGATCGCCGCCGAGTAGTCGCCCTCGGCCGCGCTTCGCTCGGACAGGTCACGGTGATCACGAGCGGTGAGCTGCTCTCCGGCTACCAGCACGCCGCTAGCGCGGCGCCCGATGCCAGCCGGCCGGACCCTGATGACCACGGCTGCTGCAACCAAGACGATCGCCGCTATCAGTGAAACAAGCGCCCACCAGCCGCCCGGCAGGTGGACGTTGATGAACGCAAAAAACCGGGCCACCCGCTGGCCGAGCCAATGCAGCACCTGGTACTCGATCGAGGGCTTGTAGATGCCCCTGGCCAGTTCCGTGCGGGCCAGCTGCTGGGCAGCGCGGCGGCCGATGCCGGGCCCGGTGCCCTCCGCGGCGAGGGCTGCGGCCAGGCCACGCAGGTCCCGGGCCGCGTGGCTGGGCATCCTGGCTGCAATCACCATGGGGGCGGCGCCGCTGTCTGCTGGCCACCCGCCGGAGGCCGCCAGACAGTTGCGAGCTCATCTCCGGTCATGGTCTGGCTCTGCGCGGCGTTGCGCAGGACGAGGTCCAGGCCTTCCCTGCGCATCCGCAAGTCCAGATACAACAAGACTGATACTCCGGCGCTGATCGGCCTTGTTACTGTCGCGGCGACGATGCTGCCGATGGCGCCGATGATGACCGCGAGTACCGCCGGCTTGGCGGAGCTGGTGAACAGCCCGCTGGAGCCGCCAAGCGCTGTCTCGCCAATGCTGAACGGCAACTGCAGGACAAACGCAGCGATGCCGACGACCAGGCCGGTCAGGGCCAGGATGCCGAACAGGCGCCAGAAACTCCGGCTGCTCAGCCGCCATGACCGCTTCGCCGCCGTCCACGGGCCGAGTTGCTCGAGCACGACTGCGGGGATGGTCAGCGCGAGTCTTACTACCAGCAGGATCTCGAACACGATCGTCGCAATCCCGCCGACGACACCGAAAAGAATGGCGAGCGGGGTCAGATGGATGACCGCGAACCAGATGACAAGCAAAACGACCGGGATCGGCACAGCGACCACGAGCCCTACGATGAGCAGCCCGGCGCCGATGACTGGGCCCAGCCGGCCCACGCGCCAGGCCTCGCCAATGCTCACGTTACGGCCAAGCACGCCGCGGCCGATAACGGCGGTGAGCAGGCCGGTAAGCACATTCTGGATGAGGAATGTGAGCACGATAGTGATGGCGAAGGCCGGAATGAAGATCTCGAGGAACTGGCCCACTTGCTGTGAGGTGACGACCTGACCGGGCGTTATTCCCAAGGTCTTGCGGCCGGCCGACCGCTCGATCAGGGTAAGCGCAGTCGACAGGACTCCGGAGATCGTCATCAGGATGGCGGTCAGGCCGAACGTCGCGGTCGGGTTGCGGCGGGCGGAGGTGACGGCTCCGTTCAGGATGTCACCGAGCGCCAGCGGACGAAGCGGGATGCCGCCGGGCTGCGGCGCCGCGTTCCAGCCGTAGCCGGGGGGTTGCCCGTAGCCGGGGGGCTGCCCGTAGCCGGGGGGCTGCCCGTAGCCGGGTGGCGGAACTCCGGAGTCTGGCTGGCCGAACACAGCGTATGGCTGGCCGGACTGGCCGGGCTTAGGTTCCTCTCGCGCGCCCTGTTCGGTGCTCTCGCTCATGCACGCTCCCGGCGCTATCGCGGTCCTGTCTGGCCAGACCCAGGAGCAGCCCCCGCTGGTTCGCGCCAATACTGCCACGACGCCAATCGAGATCACAGCGAACATCGTTGCGAAATCACATATTTAAGGCGTACTAGTGAATCGCAACTCGGCGCAATCCGGTCGACCGGCTCCGTCAGGTCGCGGATAGGCGTTCTGCGAGGCACACTCCTTACAAATGAGTACCGCCGCATTGCGCTGGCTTGATTCGCCGGACGGCCCGGCCATCGAGCTGCTTGACCAGACCCGGCTCCCGGCCGAGGAGTCGTTTCTTACCTGCCGCGACATCCCGCAGCTTGTCGATGCCATCGGCCGGCTCGCGGTGCGTGGCGCGCCGTTGCTGGGCGTGGCCGGCGCCTTCGGCGTGGCGCTGGCAGCGCTGCGCGGTGATGACGTCGAGGCCGCGGCGGCGGCCATCGCTGCGGCCCGGCCCACGGCCGTGAACCTGGGCTGGGGCGTTCGCCGCGCCCTGGAGTGCTATCGGAACGCAGCCGCCGGCGACGGCCCCGTTCCTTCTCAAAATGCTCCGGGACTGGCGGCGCTGGCCGAAGCGAGGTCGATCGCAGCACAGGACGCTGCGGCGAGTGCCGCCATGGCCGGGCACGGCCTCCGCCTGATCCCGCAGGGCGCCCGGATCCTCACCCATTGCAACACCGGCTGCCTGGTGTCGGCCGGCGAGGGGACCGCGTTTGCTGTGATCCTGGCCGCGCACCGGGCGGGTCGGCTGGCCAGGTTGTGGGTGGATGAGACCCGGCCGCTCTTGCAGGGCGCGCGGCTGACCGCATGGGAGGCGCGCCGGGCCGGCCTCCCGCATTCCTTGCTGCCGGATAGCGCGGCCGCCTCGCTGATGGCGTCGGGGCAGGTGGACCTGGTGCTGACTGGCGCCGACCGGATCGCCGCCGACGGCAGCGTGGCGAACAAGATCGGTACCTATGGGCTTGCGGTGCTGGCCTGGCGGCACGACATCCCGTTCGTTGTGGTCGCGCCGACCTCGACAGTCGATCTCGATACGCCAGACGGGGCCTGCATCACGGTGGAGCACCGGCCTGCCGCCGAGGTCGCCAGCCTGGCCGGGCAGCAGGTCGCTCCCGACGGCACGCAGGCCTACAACCCAGCATTTGACGTGACCCCGCCGTCGCTGATAACAGCCATCGTCACCGAACAAGGGCTGATTCAGCCGGTCACGCCAGGTAATCTGCGAGTCCTAGGCGTGGGTGCCGACGCTGTGGTAGGTCCCCAAGCCAACTTCTAAGTGGAACGATGAGGATTTATGAAGGGTCGTGTGCTGGTCGTCGATGACGACGCCGCTCTGGCCGAGATGCTTGGCATCGTGTTGCGCGGCGAGGGTTTCGAGCCGACGTTCGTCGCCGACGGCGACCGGGCAATGGAGGTTTTCCGGGACACCAAACCGGACCTGGTGCTGCTTGACCTGATGCTGCCCGGCATGGACGGCATCGACGTCTGCAGGCAGATCCGGGCCGAGTCTGGCGTGCCGATCGTCATGCTCACCGCCAAGAGCGACACGGTCGATGTCGTTCTCGGCCTGGAGTCGGGGGCCGACGACTACATCGTCAAGCCGTTCCAGTCCAAGGTGCTGATCGCCAGGGTGCGGGCCAGATTGCGACGGACCGACGACCCGGCACCGGAGACGCTGACGATCGGCGACGTGACCATCGACGTGGCCGGGCATTCGGTGCAACGGGCCGGGGAGCCGCTGAACCTCACCCCGCTGGAGTTCGACCTGCTAGTCGCGCTTGCCCGCAAGCCACGTCAGGTGTTCACCAGGGAAGTGCTGCTCGAGCAGGTCTGGGGCTACCGGCACGCTGCCGATACCCGATTGGTCAACGTCCATGTCCAGCGGCTACGCGCGAAGATCGAAAAGGATCCGGAGCGACCGGAGATCGTGGTGACCGTCCGGGGCGTTGGCTACAAGGCGGGACCGGGCTGAGCAGCATCCGGGCGCCAAGCGACCGGGTCGTCCGACGGGGAAGGGCAGTGAAGGGAGCAGCAGCCAGCATCCGGGCCAGCTACCTCGGCTGGCTGGCCCGGCCGCGCCCCGCGCTGCTGTCGGAAGCGCGGACCAGGCTGCGTCAGCTTGGCGATAGCTGGCGCAGGTCGCTGCAGCTGCGCGTGATCACCGCGACGCTGGTGCTGTCCGCCGTGGTGGTCGCGGTACTCGGTTACTTCTTGATGCAGCAGTTCGTCGCTGATGTCTATGCCAACGCGCGGCAGTCGGCGCAGAACATCGCCGAGGAAGGGCTGGCCACCGCCCGTGGTTCGGGCGCGTTCAGCCCGCTCCCCTCCAGCACGTCCCGGCAGGCGATGGGCAACCTGGTTTCTAAGCTGGATCTCCCTGGTGGCACCCCGTATGCCCTCTACGTGACGCTGCTACGCAAGTACTGGGGCCCCCCGGCCTACACCACCGGTTATGAGGTCGGGTTCTTCGGCTTGCAGCCGACCCTGCCCGCCAAGCTGGTGCACGCGGTCCGGCACGAACAGCGCGGCGGCCCGCTGTTGCGGGCCTGGGCCAGCCTCCGGATCTCGCCCAGCATCTCGACATCACCGAGCCGCAAGCCGGTGCCGGGGCTGGTCCTCGGAGCCCGGTTCGGCAGCGTCTACCAGCTCTATTACTTTTTCCCGCTGTCGGCCGAGCAGCAGAGCATCGCCAGCATGCAGCGGACATTGCTGCTAGTGGGCATCGCCGTGGTGTTCCTGCTGGCCGCGATCGCCTGGCTGGTCACCAGGTGGGTGGTTATCCCGGTCCGGCTCGCCGCGCACGGCGCCTGGCGGCTGTCGACCGGCAACCTGAACGAGCGGATGGAGGTCCGCGGCACGGACGAGCTTGCAGCGCTAGCCACCTCGTTCAACGAGATGGCCACCAGCCTCCAGGAAAAACTGGAGGAGCTTGAGGATCTATCCAAGGTGCAGCGGCAGTTCGTCTCCGACGTCTCGCATGAGCTGCGGACCCCGCTAACGACGATCCGGATCGCCTCGGACGTCCTGTTCGGGGCCAGAGACGAGATGGATCCGGCTGCCGCCAGGTCGGCGGAGCTGATGCAGGGCCAGCTCGAGCGGTTCGAGTCGCTGCTCACCGACCTGCTGGAAATCAGCAGGTTCGACGCCAACGCCGCCACGCTGGATGCCGAGCCTGTCGATGTCTGCACGATCGTGCGGCAGTCGGCAGACGTGGCGCAGCAGCTAGCCGAGCGCCGCGGCACCAAGATCGAGTTCCGGTTGCCGGCCGAGCCGTGCATCGCCGAGGTTGACCGCCGCCGGGTGGAGCGGATCTTGCGGAACCTGCTGCTGAACGCGGTCGAGCACGGCGAGAACAGGGACACCGTCGTTACCGCGGCCATCGACTCCGCAGCGGTTGCGGTCTCGGTCCGAGACTTCGGGGTGGGCTTGGCCCCGGGTGAGGAGCAGCTAGTCTTCGACCGGTTCTGGCGCGCTGATCCGGCCCGGGCACGGACCTCGGGCGGCACCGGCCTTGGGCTGGCGATCGCGCTTGAGGACGCCCGGCTGCATGGCGGCTGGCTGGAGGCGTGGGGCGAGCCGGGCCGGGGATCGGTGTTCCGGCTGACGCTGCCGCGCACGGTCGGGGGCGAGCTGCCCGGCTCGCCGCTGGCGTTGCGCCCTGATCAGGCCGGACTGGACGCGGCTGAGATGCCAGGGCTCGCAGAGCTACCGGAGATGGCAGGGTCGGGCGCGAGCCAGCCAGCCGACAGCGCAACTGGCCTGGCGGCCGACCTCGATGCGGGAAACGGGGCAGGCGAACTGCCAGCCAATGTTGGCCTTGGCGCACAGGCCGCGAGCGAAGCGGCAGCGCATGGCTAGATTCCGCTCGCAGCCGGTCAGCCCTCGGCCCGGCCGCTACTTCAACCGTAGAGCCGGGCTCGTGGCCAGGTTTCCGTTGGCGGTCGCGGCGGCGGCAGCGGGTGTACTGGCCGCCGGCTGTGCGACTGTGCCGTCCGGGGGCGAGCCGCAGAAAGTGATTGGCGGAAGCAGCCAGGTCCAGGCGTATGTGCTGCCCCAGCCACCGCCTCCGCCGGGACGAAGCTGGCAGCCGAAAGAGGTTGTGCTCGGCTTCCTGCATGCCAGCGCCAGTTATGCAATCGATCCGTCAGCGGCCCGGCAGTACCTCGTTCCCAGCCTCAGAAAGGTGTGGCAGCCCGGGCCGGTCACCGTCGTCGGCCCGCCGCACAACCTTAACGTCGTGCAGGCCCCGCCTCCCCATGTGGCCATCCGTCCGGCCCAGCTCATCACGGTCAAGTTCATTGGCCAGCGGCTGGCGACGCTGAGCGACTCGGGCCAGTACCGTTACACGCCGGGCAGCCCCGTGTACCTTTTCACGCTCGCGCGGGTCGGCGGTCGGTGGCTTATTTCTTCGCTGCCGTCAGGACTGCTCTTGCTGACCCAGTCCGACTTCGAGCAGGTGTACCAGCCGAGGAATCTGTATTTCTTCGCCCAGCCTCAGTCGGCCCCGTCCGGGGAACTAGTGCCCGACCCGGTGTACGCGCCGCTGCAGGGAGCCAACGGCGCGCTGAGCACCGACCTTGCCAAAGGACTGGTCAAGGGGCTGGTCAGCGATCAGGGCAGCTGGCTGTCTGGGGCAACCAGGTCGGAATTCCCGCTGGGCACTAAGGTCCTGCAGCTCACGATCTCCAACCGGGCCGCGCTGGTAAACCTGGGCGGAGCTGCGGCCACCGCGTCGCCGTTGCAAGTGCAGGAGATGGATGACCAGCTCTGGGCGACACTGACCAATTCGGCGTACTCGCAACCGCTTGCCACCCGGGTGCGGCTTGAGATCGACGGCAAGGCGCCCTTCATCGGAACCCGCCCGAACCTGATCTCACCGGTGAGCGACGGGCCTGAATCGGTGTTCTTCCAATCCGGGCCTGCCAGCATCAGCGAGCTGGTGCCGAAGAAGGGCGCACCGCCGACACGTATTCAGCAGCTAGGCCCGGCGCAGATCGGGGCGGAAGCGATCACCGCCTTTGCCACCTCCCCTGGCGACGGCCGCGCGCACCTGGCGGTTGCGACCAAGTTCGACCGCGGCTGCACGGTATATGTCGGCGCCGCCGGCGGCGCGGAACCATATCGGGGTTACCGGCTGTCCAAATCCGGCGGCTCGTGCACGTCTGTGAGCTGGGACAACTACGGGAACATCTGGGCCGTGGCCGGAAGGCAGATCTGGGTGCTGCGCCAGCAGAACAGAAGCCCGATGGCGGTCAGCCCGCCTGACTTGCCGGCAATCGGCAAGTTCGTCCGCATCCTGTCGCTGAGGATGGCGCCGGACGCCGTCCGCGCCGCGCTCCTCGTGCAGACCTCGACAGGTAACCGCCTGCTGCTCGGCGCGGTCAGCTATCACGGCGACAAGGTGTCGTTCGGACCCGCCATCACCGCCGGGACCGGTCTGGCTAATCCAAGCGCGATTTCCTGGTACAGCCCCTACGATCTCGCCGTGCTGACCAGCAGTGGAATCTTCGAAGTACCGCTGACCGGCGGTGCCGGGCAGCTGCTTGGTCCGCCGACTCCCGACGGGACGGACTCGCTCTCCACGAACGGCGCGGAGCTCGTAATCGGCACCGAGAGCAATCAGCTCTGGACGTCGTCGGGCTCCGCGGCAACCTGGTCACGTATCCCGGACGTGCTGACCGGCTCGGCTCCGATCTATCCGGGCTAGAGGCCGGGACCTTTGGCCAAATGACATTCGGCCGACGGAGAGCTAGCGTCTTGTCATGGCACCCGTCCGGGTCCGTGGTTGCGCCCGGCCAGCTGTTCGCGCAAACCGACAACTGGCCTGGCTAGCCGATGCCAGCCGCAGGCAAAGCGGCCCACGTAAGGCGACTCGTTGTCGACCGATCACGGTGCGGCTTAGAAGTAAGTCCTGCCCCGCCGAGGGATCCGATGTCCCGCGGGTAGGGAGAAGGGTAGTAGTGGCACAAGCAGCCGCGAGTCCCTCAGCAGGCGGATGTGGGGTAGAAGACCAGGTCGGCCGGGCGGGTGCCGCTCTTGACCGGACAAGAAGGGAGTTCCTAAGTGGACGTCATCTTCAAAGCCCGGCACACCGACGTGCTGGAGAGGTTCCGGAAGCACGCGACGGCCAAGCTGGCGAAGATCGAGAAGCTGGATAGCAAGGCGATCAGGGTCGATGTGGAGATCTCGGCTGAGCGCAACCCCAGGCAGGCTGGACGCAAGGAGCGGGTCGAGCTCACCGTGACCTCGCGTGGCCCCACTATCCGGGCAGAGGCCGCGGCCGAAGACAAGTTCGTGGCCCTCGACATGGCGTTCGCAAAGCTCGAATCGAGGCTCCGGCGAGCCTGTGACCGGCGTAAAGGCCGCCACGGTGCGCACGCCGCGGTTCGCCTGACCGACTTGCCCGAGGCTGACCTGGCCTCCGGCGCCGAACGGCCAGCCATCCGGATTTCGGCAGGGGGCGGCCTGTTGGCCAGCAACGGCGCGGCCGCGACGGCCGCCATGGCGCAAGCCGCTGAGAAGGCCGATGCCGCGGCGGATGCGGCTTCGGATGCGGCTTCGGAGGCTGAGGCCGCAGCCGCCGCTGCTGCGGGTCTCGGGCCCGAGGGCGATCCCGAGGACGTGGTGGCCGTCGAGATGCAAGGCGATGGCCCGCTGGTGGTCCGGCAGAAATTCCATGCCGCGGTCCCGATGGGCATCGATCAGGCGCTGTTCGAGATGGAACTCGTCGGTCATGACTTCTTCCTGTTCACCGATGCGGTGACGAGCCTGCCCAGCGTTGTTTACCGGCGGCGCGGCTACCAGTACGGCGTAATCAGGCTGGTGGAGGAGCATGCTCCGGTCGACCCGGTCGAGCGAGAGGAGGCTGGGGACCCGGCTGCGCTGCGCCGCCGTGCAAACGGGCAGGTCCGGGCTAACACCTCTGGTCCGGCGATCGGGCGGGTCCGGCGCGGCGCAGACATCGGTCGAACCTAGCCCACGGCTCTGGGCCGCGGCTCCGGTCGGGTCGGTTCGGGTCCGAGAGGGCACTACTTCCGATCTGCTGCCCTTCATGGGGGCAGCAGATCGGAAGCGGTGCCCCTAGCGCTCAGCGCGAGGCCGGCGTGTAGCGCTCAGCGCGAGGCCGGCGTGTAGCGCTCAGCGCGAGGCCGGCGTGCCGGCCCGCCGCCGGGCTTGCAACCATTGCCTACGTCAGCGAGAGTGCAAGCACGGGCATCGCGGGGACACGCTCTGGTCGGCCGGGCAAGCAAGCAGCCTTCCCGGTCGCTAAAGGAGGAATACATTCATGGGCCGCAATGTCGGCGTCAGCCCGCAGGCACCCGACCGCCAGCGAGCTAAGGAACAGGCGCCTGCGGACAGCCGGGAGACCGGGCAGAGCCGGGCGACCGCGGACAGCGCGGCTGCCGGTGACGACCTGAAGGTGCCCGAGCCAATCAGGACGCTGATCGTCGACGATCATGCCCTGTTCCGGCGCGGGCTGGAGATGGTGCTGGACTCTGAGCCGGACATCGAACTGGTGGGCGAGGCCGGCGACGGCACGGAAGCCGTCAGCAAAGCCGGGGATACGCTGCCCGACGTTGTCCTGATGGATATCAGGATGCCGCGAACAACCGGCATCGAGGCGTGCCGCGCGCTCAAGGAAGTTGCGCCCAGTGCCAAGATCGTGATGCTCACGATCAGCGACGAGGAAGAGGACCTGTTCGAGGCGATCAGGGCCGGCGCCAGCGGTTACCTGCTCAAGGACATCCCGCTGGATGAGGTGGCCGAGACCGTGCGGGCTGTCTATGGCGGCCAGTCACTGATCAATCCGTCGATGGCCGGCAAGCTGCTTACCGAGTTCGCCGCGCTGGCCAAGCGGGAAGAAGAAGAGCCGCCGCAGGAAGTGCCGGCGCCCAAGCTAACCGATCGCGAGATCCAGGTGCTTCGCCTAGTCGCCAGGGGGATGAACAACCGCGACATCGCCAAGGAACTGTTCATCTCCGAGAACACGGTCAAGAACCACGTCCGCAACATCCTCGAGAAGCTGCAGATTCACTCCCGGATGGAGGCCGTGATGGTTGCCGTGCGGGAGAAGCTCATCGAGTTCGGCTGAGGCCTGATCTAGGCGCCCTGTGCCGCAAGGGCAGCCCGCAGCCGTTGCTCCAGGCGCGGTGGCTCGACCTGCTGCAGTTTGATGTTGTCGCAGCCAACCCAGGAGGCGGCCTCGACCAGCGCCTGTGCCATCGGCTCGGCCGCGGCCGGCTTGTCCATGGTCAGCTTGCGGGCGATCAGCGTGCTGCCACTCCGGCCCGGGTCCACCCGCCCGATCAGCCGTCCGCCAGACAACAGCGGCATGGTGAAGTACCCGTGCACGCGCTTGGGCTGGGGCACGTACGCCTCCAGGCTGTGCTCGAACCCGAATACGCGCAGCGTCCGCTTCCGGTCCCAGATCAGCGAGTCAAACGGCGAGAGCAGGGTGGTCCGGTGTCGGCCGCGACCGGCAAACGCGGCGCCGGCCCGGTCGGCCGTATCGCCGCCAGCTTCCCGGCCGTGTCCTAGGGCCACCGGATCAGCCCACGCTCGGATCGCCGGTTTG
>Ga0187819_10001284_pt1 | contig 12938 bp, 11 predicted proteins | sample NC_wetland_sal_i_15_FD_132411 | JGI IMG/M metagenome (GOLD analysis project Ga0187819, IMG submission 132411) | Wetland sediment microbial communities from Neuse River Estuary, North Carolina, USA - SO4_4 | ecosystem: Environmental > Aquatic > Freshwater > Wetlands > Sediment | place: USA... | reverse complement strand
GTGTTCGTCTTCAGGTTCTGCGCAAAGTAGTTCTGGCTCACTCCGTCCGTGATGTCTGCGCCCGACGTGCTGGTATGGAACGGGCACGTCGCCCCGCTGTAGGAGTCGCCGACATTACAGTTCGCATTGAACACACCGACCGGCGCACCCAGTCCGACCCCGCCAGTTGTAAAGTAGGTCCCTAGGACGCTATCCCACATCGTCGGAATCCGCCAGTTGTAGAAGTGGAACTGATCGACGATGTGCAGTTTGTCTGTCACCGCATAATCGCCTTCCCAGTCCGCATCCACTGACACTCTCTTTGCCTCCGCTGGTCCCGAAGTCGTGCTTCCTGGCGAGCGCGTTCGCGACGTCCAGCCCACCACATTTTCCAGATAATCCGGAATCACATTGTCCGCGGTGCTATATCCCACAGACCCCGAAGTCTCGAATTTGCTGAAGTAATTCGACCGGAACCGGAACAGCTCTCTCGGCATGTAGTTCCGCGGACGTCCCACTTGACTGTACGCAACGAATCCATTGCAGCTCGCATTCGATAGCAGCGGCGGGCTGCTTGCCGTTCCCGAAAACGGATAGTTAGCCCCAGGCCCGCAAGGGAGAACCTCACCTCCCGACGACGACCATACATCCCCGAGGTCCACTGGCGTGGTTACCCCGCCGTTCATCACTTGAAAAGGAAAATTCGTATCCAGTGTGACGTTGTCTTGCTTGTAATACGTAAGCATTTCGTCGTACGACAGCGTTGTCCGCGGTGCCACCGTGTAATCGATTCCCGCGCGGTACGAATTGGTCGTGTAGCTGTAATTCGTGCTGAACGGCGAGATCGTTCCGCCATCCGTCGTGAAGAACCCCGGCCCCAGGTCTCTTACCCGCGAATATCCCAGCCGGAACCGTATCTTCGACTGCGGGAAAAGCGTCAAGTCGTAGTCCTGCATCCTCCGGACCAGGTCTTCTCCGTGCGGCGAGTTCGCCGCAGGCGTCGTGGGGCTGGCCGCCGGGTTCACGGAGATCGAGTTCAGCGGATTAGCCCACAAATTCCAGTCCCAAAAATTCTTGTCCCGCCGGAACAGCAGGCGAAAGTCGTACCACTTGTTCTTTTCGATCCGCAGGCGCGTAATATCGTTCGGATCGCCGCCGTACCCTGAGTTGTTGAAACTCAAATCGTCGAAGAAAACTCCCGCGTGGTTCAACGAACGCATGTCTAGCGAGTAGTCGAACAGACGCACGCCCTGCCCTAGGTTCACGAACGTGTCGTATGTGTCTTGATTCCCATTAATCCAATCCGCTCGATATCCAAAATCAATCGTCTGATGGACGTTGTAGTTGCCCGAATTGACCCCTTCGTCCCCCGTCTGGGCAGGACTGCTCGGCGCGCTCTGCGCCGTCTGCCCCTTCACGCCCGGCGAAAAGAAAAGCCCCGCACCCAACGCGAACACTCCCAACCACCACACCCTGAAACGATTCTTCATGGTTTCACCCCGCCGTCCGTGCGCTCGCTTAACCTGGCTAAGACGCCTCGTCCGTTTTCACTTCCGCCTGCCGATTCATCACTACTTGAAGAAAAACTGATTGAAATTCGACCCGTGAATCTGGCTATGGCACAGGATGCATGCCTGAAAAAATGAATTCTGGTTGTGGAAGCTTGGCGTTCCCGGCGCTCCGCTGAAACTCGATTGCGTGTGGCACTGCAAGCAGAGCATGTTCACATTGCTCACCTTCAGCATGTGCGGGTTCGGTCCCCCGTGCGGCGTGTGGCAAGCCTGGCACCCCTCCATCTTCACCGCCTCGTGCTCGAATACGAACGGCCCTTGCTTGTCTGTGTGGCACTTGAAGCAGACAAAATCCTGAGTCGCCGACGTCCGCAGTTGATGCGCTCTCTCCGTCCCGTGCGGGTTATGGCAGTCCGTGCACTGCACCAGCCCTTCATTTACGCGATGGTGGAACGGCATGTCGAACTGCGGCTTTTGTCCCAGGTGGCACGAGTAGCAGAGTCCGGGCTGCGCGCTCGCCAGCAGATGTTCCGATTTCGCGTGGTGCGGCGAATGGCAGGACGTGCAAGAAACGTCATTCTTCGCGTGGATCGAATTGATCGCGTGCTCCTGCTCTGTCGTGCTCTTCAAATGGCAGGTCAGACACCTTTCGTTGATCTCTTTCGTGCTGGCCTTTTCGAAGAGGAACAGTTTCGAGGTGTCGCTCGGATCCGAAACGTGGCTGGCCGCCGCTCCATGGCACCCTTCACATCCTTGGTGCCCCGGTCCTTCCTTCGTGTTCAGCGTCGTCCGCCAGTGCGGCGATTTTTCCCAACCCCTGTAGATCTCCTCGTGGCAGGTCTTGCATGCTTCGGACCCGGCGTAGTCCGACCCTTTCGCCGCAGCCGCCGGCGCACTCTTATCCTGCGACGAATTTTTCGCAGAATCCTGAGGCGATCGCCCGAATGCCACTGATGCCGCAAAGAACACTGTTGCAACACATAGCACCTTCCACCCCGGTCGCCTCATAGCCACCCTTTTCCTTTCCGGATGTGTTACAGCACCGTTGCATGCGCGCATAAGAACATGTTCGGAAATGGACAGTCTGTGACCCCGATCACGGTTACTTGTGAGAAAGTGATGCCCGTCGCTGACGGCCGACATTCGGTAGCCTGGCGTCGCAACTCTACGGAAATAAGTGACGCCCGTCCCGTTGAACTCCTGAGGAACTCCCCAACCGGCCTCGGGGCCTGTGCTTGCCGTCACGCGCGCGATTCTATATATCTGACTCAGCACAGTGCAAGATCATTTTCAGATTTACTTGGGATTTTGTGTACTCTACATCACCAAATCGCTCTTGTGTTGGGTATCCGACATAAGACCTGCCCCACCGCTCGCCACACTAGATTTTGGCCCGCTGCACTCCCCGCACTTTACTCCCCGCAGATGTGGAAGTGCGGCGTTATCTCAAACGGCACCCGCTATCCGTGTAGTCAATCTCGCACGGGTTCTGCCCATGCAGCGCCTGCCCTTTGGCACAGGCGGCCAGCTCGGTGACCGTAATGTTGGCCGTCACCGGAACCGCTCCGTACATGACATACCGATCCTGACCTCCACCCAGCACGTACACTGCGAATTGGGCGTGCACGAGCAGGATGAACAGGTCATCCCAGAACGGTTCTTGCGTGTAGATATTGGCGTCATGCTTTACTTGCGAGCAGTCCGTCGGAGCGGCGCAGGTGTCCCCGGAGCCGGGGATGAGGCTGACATCGGCTAGCTTGCTCCAGGTCCCGCTGATGGCCATCGAGGAACTGCTCGTGCTGCCCGATTGAGTGGAATTACCGAACCCGCTGAGGACGCTCTGATCCAATGAACCACTGTCCCCCGCCGTGAAAATGCCCACCACTTCCTTGAAATTGAAGGGATCGGACGTCGTAGTCGTGTTTGTGTTAGTGGTCTGCGTACTGTCACTCAGACTGAAATTGGTCGCGTAGGCCGCTCCGGTAGTGAATTTGACCGTGCTCTGGTCGCCCGGTGGGCGATACATAATGGTGTACGGAACCACGTCGAGTTGCATCCACGCTTCCGGGGTGATGACCACGGTGAATGCAGACGAGGTCTGGCCCATTCCCCGGTCGGTATCGGCTACTCCGTTGTTGGTGTCGATCAGGGACCCGCCAATCACCAGCCGAAAGACACGTGCATAATTCTGCTGGTCGAACGCCGCGCTGCTGTCCACGGCAACGTCACCATAGGTAACCTGCCCGGGCCCGCTGCTGGAGAGCGTCACCTGGGTGGGTGGCAGATTAACCCACGTCCCCGTGTTGTTGTCCCAGTTCGTGCAGGGCTGGCCTGTGTCGCTGATGCCGAATGCAGGAACACCGGTAAGACTGCACATCTGCAAATTCGCACCAAAAGTTCCTTGGTTCCCGAGCAACGCGAAGCTGGGTTGCGGAGTTGGCTGACTTGGCGTGTCGTCATTGAGAGACACGCTCACGTGGAAAACCGGTTTGGCGACCGGGTAAAGAAGCTGCTGGGCAGGGTACGCGGATATGTCGTGTCCGGTCCCGTTGTTACCAATCTGAGTCTGAATCCCATTGAGAAAGAACGGCAGCGGCCCCGTGACATCCATCTCGCCCATGGGGTACCAATAGAAGGCCGAGGTGGGGACGTAATTCCCACTGTTGTCGAGCCCCGTTACGGGTACCGTGCTTCCCGCCTGACCACCCATGGGCGCATAGGCGGTAATCGTGCCATCCTTGTTCAGCGTGAAGCCCGCCGGCAGGTTGCCGAACAGGACCGAGCTCACGTTTTGTAAACCTGTTCCGTGGATCGTGACCCAAGTATCCGGCTGCCCCACGGTCGGGCTGATCGACTGGACTCTTCCTGCCGCATAGATTGGGCTATGTCTGACGGATTGACCGCTGCGGTCGACTGATTGGTCCCCTGCTGGGTGGGCGACCCAATCGGCTTCTTTTGAGCTGCAGCAGGCGTAATCGCGACGAAGAGCACGCCACTCGAAACCAAGAGCCAGGCGACTGCCAGCGATGCCGGCCGCGACACCTTTCGGAGCGTCAAGAACCCACTAACCAGCAGGACATTCAATCTTGTGCCCATCAGAGCATCCCCCGCGAGACCCCATCGTAAAAAGCCGCTCGCTCTGCACCAGGAGATAAGGCAAATTCCGCGGGGAGTCAAAGGACCTGCCCTGATTCTTTCCTGACGTGCTACGAGCCCGTTTCTCAAATAGTTACGCATCGTCCTGACTTATGCCCCGTGGTCGGAGAGTCGTACACTCGCAGTTTCGACGCCAACATCCCGCGCAAAGGCTCCCAAAACGCCCAGCCGGTCGCGGCTGGGTCCTGGTTAAGGGTGCTTGGCAGACCCTCGCCCACGCGGCCTTCAATTCTTGATTCCAAACGGGGCTAGCCGTAGTGATCCCCCGTGGGTCCTGGGCCGCGACTCAGCGTCCCAGAAGCAGCAACACGAGTCGACGCTTTCCTGCCAGAATTCCCCGTTTTACCGGCGTTTAGCCTTATACACAGGAATGATGTTGCAGCAGGTCTTTATTCGCCCTTTATTCGCCTAGCCTTCGAAGCCCCTGGTCAACGGAGTGTCCCTGCTCGCTGTCATTCAAGCCCCAACGATCAGGCCAGCGGACTCATGAACTCGTTGGATCAAGTCGGCATGATTGAACCGGCAGGTTCGGCGACGTCATCGCCGTCGAAGGCAATCCCCTCAACGACGTTCTTCGACATCAACACGTGCAGTTCGTCAGGAAGGGTCGTGCCATCGTCCGCAACGACGTTGCGAAATGATGCGTTTGAGGTCGGGCTATACCTCTACCAGAAACTTCCAAATAGCTGATTCTGTGTGGGTTGTAAAAAAGTGTCACCGCCGGTCGACCCGCAGCAGCATCCCGCTCCCGCTGCGTATATCGATTTCCCTGTGCGGCGACTCCAAGATGATTTCCCCGATCGGATTCGTCCTCCCAGCGTGGACAATTTTCATTCCGGGAAAGCCATACGCACCGCAAGCGTCCGACGAGAATAGCCACAGCGCCTGGAGCCACTCATTCCCATCGACGTCCGTCCGGCATGGCTCTCCCGCCCGATTACTGACTCGCACCAGCACCCCATTCGCGACCGGCTCCCCCACCACCGTGTGGCCGCTAATCACGTGCCCTCCGCCGCGATAGACGACATCACCGCCTACTTGCACCGTCGTGTAAGCGTTGGGTCCAGTCCCACGGTCAGTTCCCCACGCCGGGTCCTGCGCGTCCTCGATTTCGCGCAGTGATGCGATGGCCCTCAGGTTCGTGCTGATCGGAGCCTTCCGCCCCGCAAATTCGATTGCATCGAAACTGAAAGAAATTCGAGCGCCGGAATTTGCACTGGCTGGACTAACATCCATGATATGCCCCAAGATTCTCGTCCCGCCTCGGACCCTGCCCCGATCGGGCAGCGGAACATCCTGCATGATCCTCGCCTTAACGGTCTGCCCGGCTTTTGTTTTCTTCGACGAGATCGAATTGTTGAGACGGACAGGAAGGATGGTCCCCGAGGGCAACGCGTTGTGTGTGGACGCTCCCGCCGTCATCATCATCGCGCCAAGGAGCAACACCCATTTCGTCCCCACTGATCTTCTAAATCCCATGTTCGACATTCCCAACGCGTCTTTCGATCGGCTTGTCCGACGACGCGATCTTCCCTCGCCCCATCTCAATTCTACAACTCCTGAGTCGCTGCATATCTCAGCCGGATGGTGCGATAAAATGGCTGCCATTATGCCGGCAAAGCCCTGGAAAGGATTCGGCTCTCCGAGACCGGACGCCGACTCTGTCGCGCTGCTCTCGTATCTCCCGCTGAACAGCTACGCGCGCGTCTTCCCTTTCATGTTCTACACCGCTCAGGTTGTCAACCAGTTGAGCGCCGCACCTGGCCTGCTCGGCTACACGCTTCTCGCACGCCCCTTCTCCAAGAAATTCTGGACCCTCTCCGCGTGGGAATCCGACGCCGCGCTGAACGCTTTCGGCCACGATCCCCCACATGTTCGCATCATGGTCGCTCTGGCACCCCACATGGCCAAAACCGAATTCATCCGCTGGCCCGTCAAAGCCTCTCAGCTTCCTCTGGCCTGGGACGACGCTCTCGCCCGCTTCGAGCGCCATTCTTCGACATAGTCGCCGACGGTGGGTGTGCTGCACAAGTTCTAGATCGCGGCGAGGGATTCGCGCGCGGCAGCGATGGTCTGATCGATGTCAGAATCAGTGTGAGCCGCTGAGACGAAGAGCGCCTCGAATTGCGACGGCGGGAGAAAAATTCCGCGCTCGAGCATTTCGCTGAAGAACGCCGCGAACCGCGCTGTGTCGGATTTCTTTGCGCCGGCGTAATCGCGCATCGGCTCCGCCGTAAAGAACAGCGTCAGCAGTGAACCTGCCACGTTCACCTGTCCCGGAACGCGCGATTCGCTCAGCACAGAGCGCAACTCATCCGCGAGCCGCTGCGTTTTCTTGTTCAACTCATCATAAAATCCGGGGGCCTCGAGTTTCGGCAATGTCGCGAGCCCCGCTCGCATGGCCAGCGGATTTCCCGACAGCGTTCCTGCCTGATACACGGGTCCGAGCGGCGCGACCATCTCCATCACATCGCGGCGCCCTCCATACGCCGCAACCGGCAACCCGCCGCCAATGATTTTGCCAAGCGTTGTGAGGTCCGGCGTGATGTTGAAGAGCCGCTGCGCGCTGCCATGCGCCACCCGAAATCCGGTGATGACTTCATCGAAAATCAGCAGCGCGCCGTCGCGGCGAGTCAATTCGCGCAGGCCTTCGAGAAATCCCGGCACCGGCGGCGCAACGCCCATGTTGGCTGCAACCGGTTCGACGATTACCGCGGCGATTTGCTTGGCGTGCTCGCGAAAGATTTTCTCCACGGCAGTGAGGTCGTTGTAAGGCGCGTTCAACGTGAGCTTCGCCAGCGCATCGGGAACACCCGGCGACGACGAGATGCCGAACGTCGCGAGACCCGAACCTGCGTCGGCGAGGAAGCTGTCCGAGTGGCCGTGGTAGCCACCTTCGAATTTCAGGATTAGATCGCGCCTGGTGAAGCCGCGGGCAGCGCGAATGGCCGACATGGTCGCTTCGGTGCCGGAACTGACGAAGCGAATGCGTTCGATCGAGGGCAGGGCGCGCGCGATTTGCTCGCCGAGTTCGATTTCCAGTGGCGACGTCATCCCGTAGCTCGTGCCGCGCTGCGCCTGATCGGCGACGGCGCTCACCACGTCGGGATGCGCGTGGCCCAGAATCAATGCGCCCCACGAGCAGACGTAATCGATGTACTCCCGGCCATCGATGTCCCAGATTCGAGAGCCTTTCGCGCGGTCAATGATCAGAGGGGTGAAACCAGCTTTTCCTCGCGCCGACACGCCACGAAAAGCGCGCACCGGGCTGTCCACGCCGCCGACAAGAATCTTTTCCGCGCGCGCAAACATTTCAGCCGATCGCGGCCGCGCGCGACCTTCCCGCGACTTGTCCGGCTTTTGTGTTGGTCCTGTGGCCATTTGGGGCGGGAATTTCTCAGCAGGCTTTCAGCCAGCGCGCAACGTCCTTCGCGTGATACGTGAGGATGATGCTCGCGCCTGCGCGCTGAATCGCCGTCAGAATCTCGAGCACGACGCGCTTTTCGTCGAGCCAACCGTTGCGCACGGCCGCTTTCACCATGGCGTATTCGCCGCTCACGTTGTACGCGCCCACGGGGACGTCAAACCTCTCGCGTACCCGCTGGACGACGTCAAGATAAGGAAGAGCCGGCTTGACCATGATCATGTCCGCCCCTTCTTCGATGTCGAGCGCCACTTCGCGGAGCGCCTCGCGCGCGTTCGCCGGATCCATCTGGTAGCTGCGGCGGTCGCCAAACTGTGGGGCCGATTGTGCCGCCTCGCGGAATGGACCATAAAACCCGGAACAATACTTCGCCGCGTACGAGAGAATCGCCACGTTGTCGAATTTGTTCTCGTCGAGTTTGCGGCGGATCGCGGCCACGCGGCCGTCCATCATGTCCGAGGGCGCGACAATATCTGCTCCAGCCTGCGCGTGCGACAGCGCAGCATTCGCCAGAATCTCGAGCGTCGGATCGTTCGCCACTTCGCCGTTTTCGATTACGCCGCAGTGCCCATGGCTTGTGTATTCGCAAAGGCAAACGTCCGTGATGACGAGAAGATTGAGCTTCGCCTTGCGAATCGCTTCGATCGACCGCTGCACCGCCCCGTGCGCGGCGGAAGCCTCCGAACCAATTTCGTCCTTGTGCTCGGGCAATCCAAAGAGAATGACGGCCGGTATTCCTAGGTCAGCCACCTCGCGACATTCTTCGAGAATTTGATCGGCTGATTGCTGGTGAATTCCGGGCATGGAGCTGACTTCGATTCGCACGTTCGTGCCCGGACACGCAAACATCGGATACACGAGGCCGTGCGTCGATATCTGCGTCTCACGAACGAGACTGCGCAGGGCTTCGCTGCGCCGCAACCGGCGTGGACGATGCGTAGGAAATGTCATCGGCTTACTCTCACTGTCTTAACTTTCGAGAAATATTCGATCACCGCTTTCACGACTTCGTTCGGATTTGGCTTGGCCGCCTCAATTTCGACCGAAAAACCAGCGTCACGAATGGCGTGCGCCGTTGTCGGCCCAATGGCGGCAAAAGCCGACCCTTGCGCAAAGCGTTCAAGATCGCTTTCGCCAACAATCCGCGCGAAATTCCAGAAGGCAGACGGGCTGGCGAAAACGAAAACATCGGCTGCTTCGCGGCGAACACCGCTCAATTCCTCCGCGTCGAGCGATTCTGGCATACAAGTTCGGTACGCGACAACCACTGAGACGCTTGCGCCAACCTCCTTCAGTCCATCGGCAACAGTCGGAGTCGCCTGGTCGCTTTGAGGCAGAAGAATCTTCTTTCCCCTGGCCTGGCGCGAGAATTCACCCACAAATTCGCTTCCCGACCGCGCACCGGTCGCCACGAAGTCGACGTGCAGTTTTTCGCTGGTGGCTGCTCTCGCCGTTGCATCCCCTAGTGCAGCGATCCTCAGAGTCGTGGAATCCGGCAACGTGTGTCCCAGCTCTCGCAATCGGCGGGAAAAGAATCGGACCGCATTTTGACTGGTGAAAACGAGCCAATCGAACTCCGGTAGATGTGACAGCGCCGCATCGAGCGGAGCCAAATCTTCGGGCGGCCGAAACTCGACGCATGGTAGCAGCGTCACGCGCGCCCCGCGCCAAGTAAGTTCCGCGACAAGGCTTTTCGATTGCTCGGCCGCGCGCGTCAGCACGATGCGCTTTCCCTGCAACGCGTTCTCGTCAGTTTGCATCACTGCTGACCAACCGAACGGCCCACGAGGCGAAGGATCCGATCTGCGCCAGCCTCGATCAGCTCGCGTCCCAGCCGTTTTCCCACCAAGTCTGCGTGCTCGACGGGCGCGCGGGCAGCCCGGCGTAGATCTTCTTCACCATCAGGGGAGAGCACTCGAGCATCGAGAATGATCTCACTGCCCTGAACTCGCGCCCATGCGCCCAAGGGAACCTGGCATCCGCCTTCAAGTTTGCGAAGAAGGGCGCGTTCCGCCGTGATGCACGCGCGCGTCTCGGCATCGTCCAAAGCTGAAACGAGTTCCGCGGTTGCCGAGTCCTCCGTTCTCGTTTCGATTCCCAACGCGCCCTGCCCCACAGCGGGGAGCATGATCTCCGGCGAAAGGACCTCAGTCACTTTATCGAGTGCGCCGAGGCGCGTGACGCCGGCGAGCGCGAGAACGATAGCTTCGAATTCGCTCGCCGCAAATTTCCTCAACCGTGTATCGACGTTGCCGCGAAAATCCGCCAACTGCAAATCCGGACGGTAGTGGCGAAGCTGCGCTTGGCGGCGAAGGCTGCTCGTGCCAATGTACGCGCCGTTGCGAAGCTCGCCCAATTTCCGTCCATCGCGCGAGATGAGGCAATCGCGCGGATCCTCGCGCTTCGTCATGGCAGGAAACGCCACGCCGTCGGGGTTTTCAGTAGGAACGTCTTTCATGCTATGGACGGCGATATCAATCGTCCCGGAAAGAAGAGCGTCTTCGAGCTCTTTGATGAACACGCCTTTATCGCCGATCAATGTCACAGAACCGGCTTGGAACTGGTCGCCTGACGTGCGAATGTGGATCATCTCGCACTCAACCCCGTGCAATTCGATGAGGCGTTCGCGAACGTGATTCGCCTGCCACAGCGCTAAAGCGCTGGCGCGAGTTCCGATGCGCAGGGGCTTCAATGATTCGACTCCTCGTCCCGGGTATTCTTCTTTTCTTCATCGAGACCCGGCTTTTCCGCATCGAGCCCGAACAAATGACGCAGAGCTTCGATCGTTCCGAGACGCCCGCGCATTCCGCCTGTGTGGCGCAACTGTTTGGTGGGACTGTCGAGCACGCGCTCGATCAGCTCCTCCGTGATATGAGCAATGCGAGCGCGCTCTTCCGGAGAAACCTCGGGCATTTCCACCAGTTTCTCGCGCAGAAGAGCTTCGCGCTGGCGATGGAACTGATCGCGCAGTTCCTCTGCAACCGAACTCGACTCCAGCGCCGCCCGCCACGATTCAAACTTCACCATGTGCTCGTTGACGATCGCTTCCGCCCGCGGGATCTCCGCTTCTCGCGCCTTCTTGTTCTGCTCCACGATTTCGCCGAGGTCATCGATGTTGTATAGATAAAGGTTATACAAACCCGCGGCATCGGGCGCGACATTGCGCGGAACGCCTAAATCCACCACAAAAATCGGCCGGCCATTCCGGGCGGCGATGGCTCGCTCCAGAGCCTCACGTGTCAGCACGGGCCCTGAGCCGACCGAGGTGACCACGATGTCCGGTTGGCTCAGCGTGCGGTCGAGCGACTCCCAAGCCAGTGCTTCGCCGCCTACTCGCCGCGCCAGTTCCTGCGCGCGATTGAGCGAGCGGTTAGCCACGCGCAAACTTCCCACGCCGCGATTGCGCAAGTGTTCGACGACCTGCTCGGCGACCGCTCCGGCGCCGACAATGAGCGCCGCGTGCCCCTTGAGATTGCCGAAAACGCGCTCCGCAAGCCTAACGCCCGCGAGCGCGACCGACATTGGCCGCGCGCCCACTTCAGTTTCGGCCCGAACGCGCTTCCCAACCTCCAGCGCTGTTTGAAATGCCTTGTTCAGCACCGGGCCCGTGGCGCCGTGATCGAGAGCCTGGCCGTACGCGTTGCGCAATTGCCCCAGAATTTCCGCCTCGCCGAGCATCATCGAGTCCAGCCCGGCCGCGACTCGGAAGAGATGACGCACCGCGTCCGCGCCCATCCACCTGTACAGCCGCCCGTTCAGTTCTCCTCGCTCGACGCCATGAAATGAACGGAAGAACGTCTCCATTTCCTCGATGACGTCGGGGGCGGTCCCGGCGGGAACTCCATACAATTCGCTTCGATTGCAGGTGGAAAGCACAACCGCTTCTTCGAGAACGCCGCGATTCCGTAGTTCATCCGCGGCGGACAGCGCCTCCTCCGGCGTGAACGCCACTCGCTCGCGAAACTCGACCGGCGCCGTGCGATGATTGCACCCGATCAGCGCAACCTGAATCCGTGGCCCTGAAATGGTCGTCGTGTTGGAGGCAGTAGTCATCAGAAGAATCGATGAAAATGCGTCATGTAACGATTGACGAACGTATAGCTGAACAGCACAACCAGAAAGTTCGACGCGCAGACAATCGCCGCGCGCGCACCACGCCATGTTGTACTGCGCGACAATCGCAGATACGCCCCGTACACCGCCAGAATGGCCAGCGTAACGATCACCTTCGGATCACCCCAGGAATACCCTCCACTGAGCCGGTGCCGCCAGATCAGGCCCATAATTGCTCCGGAAACGAGTGCGGCCAGGCCCACATAGACGCTGCTGCGCGATAGGCGATCCAGCACATCCAGCGCCGGAAAGCGCCAGAACGTCACACCCACCCGGCGCGAGCGCAGCACCCAGTCCTGCCCAAGGTAAATCAGGCTCAGCACAAACGACAAGGCGAACGCGGCATAAGCCCACGTGTTCAGCGTGACATGAAACGCAAATAGCGGGCCTCGCGCAGGTGGCGGATGCGGCAGACCCTGCGGCACCGCCAGCCCCAACGCGACCGTCCAGGCAGTCAGGAGAAGCGTAACAAACGCCCCAACCGATCGTTGCCGATGGAACAGTTCCAGGCCCAAGTACGTTACGGCGAGCAACCACGCGAAAAGTGACATCGAGCCGTATAGGTCATCGTAGGGTACTGTGTGAATCAATCGCGAGCGTTCGAGCAACGCGAAATATTGCGAAACAATTCCGCCAGCAAGAAGCAAGCTCGCGATGCGCCCGAGCCAGACCTGTGGCGCGTAGAGGATTCGCGTGTAGCATACGAAACTGGCTGCGTAGAGGATTACCGTCAGATACGCGAGTTCATGGCCCAT
>Ga0187819_10001283_pt1 | contig 12955 bp, 11 predicted proteins | sample NC_wetland_sal_i_15_FD_132411 | JGI IMG/M metagenome (GOLD analysis project Ga0187819, IMG submission 132411) | Wetland sediment microbial communities from Neuse River Estuary, North Carolina, USA - SO4_4 | ecosystem: Environmental > Aquatic > Freshwater > Wetlands > Sediment | place: USA... | reverse complement strand
GTGCGTCTGCGCGGGGAGATCTCGGGCTTCCGCGGCCAGCACGCGTCGGGCCACTGCTATTTCGGCCTCAAGGACGACAAGGCCAAGATCGATGCGGTCGTGTGGAAGACCACCTGGCAGCGCCTCAAGGTGAAGCCCGAGGAGGGCATGGAGGTGGTCGTGCAGGGACGGGTGACGACCTACCCCGGCTCGTCCAAATATCAGATCGTCATCGAGGCTCTTGAGCCCGCCGGCGTCGGCGCGCTGATGGCGCTGATCGAGGAGCGGAAGCGCAAGCTCGCCGCCGAGGGGCTATTCGCGGAGGCGCGCAAGAAGCCGCGCCCGTTCCTGCCGCGCCTCGTCGGCATCATCACCTCGCCCACCGGCGCCGTCATCCGCGACATGCTGCACGGCTTCACCGAACGCTTCCCGACGCGGGTCATCGTGTGGCCCGTGCGGGTGCAGGGCGAGACCTGCGCTCAAGAGGTCGCGGCCGCCATCGCCGGGTTCAACGCATTTCTGCCGGGTGGCGCCTTCGCCCGCCCCGACATCCTCATCGTCGCGCGCGGCGGCGGCAGCCTCGAGGACCTGTGGGGGTTCAACGAGGAGATCGTCGTGCGCGCGGTGGCGGCAAGCCGCATCCCGGTCATCTCGGCGGTCGGGCATGAGACCGACTGGACGCTCATCGACCTCGTCGCCGACGCACGCGCGCCGACGCCGACCAAGGCCGCCGAATGGGCGGTTCCGCGATTCACCGAGCTTGCCGAGAGCACGGGGAAATTCGGCTTGCGCCTAACCTCGGCCGCGCGACGCTCGCTGCAATCGGCGCACACGCATCTCAAGGCCGCTGCGCGCGGACTTCCTCGTCTCGAGGACATCGTCGCGCTGCCGCGGCAGCGTTTCGACGCCTGCGAGAAGCGGCTCCCCCGCGCACTGCTAGCCAACACGCGCGCGCACCATACCCGCTACGTGCGCACCGCCGCGCGCCTGCGCCCCGGTCCGATCCGCCAGCGCGTCGCGGTCTGCGGCGAGCGCGTGGGCACCCTCCAGGCGCGCTTGGGGCAGGCCCTCGTCAACCGTCTTGCCGCGCGCCGGCGCCAGCTCGAAGGCTCGGCCAAGCTGCTCTCTTCGCTCAGCTACCAGGGCGTCCTGCAGCGCGGCTTCGCGCTCGTGCGCGATAGCGATGGCCACATGGTGCGCGAAGCTTCGGCCCTGCACGCGGGCGATGCGCTCGAGCTCGAGTTCCGCGACGGCCGCGTCGAAGCTGAGGCGCGCTCGGTGCACACCGCTGGCGACAAGAAAGGCGGGCAAACCGCTCCCGCCGCCGAGCCGAACCCGCAACTGCGCCGCACGCGGCGGCCGCGCGGCAGCGGCCAAGGCTCGCTTTTTTGAGATCCTCTCCTAAGGACAACCACGCAACGCAGCCTTGACGCCGCCTCAGTGAGTGGCAATGTCATGGGCCAGAGAGCCGCGCGGCGCGGCAAGCAGAGGTTTCATGAACCGGATCGACAGGTTTTTCGGCCTCCGGGGCGAGGCCAAGGTGAAGTTCCTCGACGGCGAGTTCCAGGTGATCTCGCCCGGCGACTTCGTACGCTGCGCCGTCACCGGCGAGCCAATCATGCTTCCCGATCTGCGCTATTGGAGCGTGGAGCTGCAAGAGGCATACGTTTCGCCCGAAGTGTCCGTGAAGCGCTACTGCCAGACGCGCCGTCACGGCTGAGGCGGCCGTGTGCGCGGGGGGCCCTGGTTGAGCGCTGCCGCCTCGATCAGCGACACGAGCCGGCTAAGGTCGCGTTGCTCGAACACCATCTCGATGGGAAGCGTGCGCGTTTTGCGCTGGAGCTCCCACAGGCTCTCCTCCCCGGCGAGCCGCACCCAATCCTTCTCGGTCGTGACGAGGTCACACGCCTTTGCCTGCGCGAGCGCGAGCAAGCGCTCTGCGTCCGCGCGCGAGAATGCGTGGTGGTCGGGAAACGAGACGCGCTCCAGCACGCGCGCACCGAGCCTTTCGGCCAGCGCGAAGAACCGCTGCGGATTGGCGATGCCTGCGAACGCCACGATTGGACGGTCCGCAAGCCAGGCGGTATCCCCGCTCGGCCCGACGCGCGCGGCCAGCACCGGCCCCGGAAAGCTTCGCCTCATGCGCTCGTGCACGCTGGCTGCGGCCGCGCCGTCCTCCTCAGGCTCGCGCACGACGATGGCGTCGACGAGCCCGAGCTGGAATTCGAGCGGCGCACGCAGCGGCCCCGCCGGGATGATCTCGCCGTTACCGAGACCTCGCCTGCCATCGACGATGGCGATCGATAAATCCTTTGCCAGCGCCGGGTTTTGCAGGCCGTCGTCCATGATGATGGCGCCGACCTTGCGTCCGCTCACTTCGATCGCACGCGCTCCCGCGGCGCGGTCGCGCGCAACCAGCGTCGGGGCGATGCGCGCGAGCAACAGCGGCTCATCGCCGAAGCGGCGTGCCGCGCTTGGAGCCGTCTCCGCCACCCAGGCGGGGCCCGCATCGTCGCCGCCGTAGCCGCGCGTCAAAAAGACGGGGCTTCTGCCGCGCTCGAGCAGCAAGCGCCCGATGGCGATCGCGAGCGGCGTCTTGCCGGTGCCGCCGGCCGTGAAGTTACCGGCGCAGATCACGGGAATGCGCGAGCGGTAGGGCTGGCGGCGCAGATAGCGGGACTGCGCGATCGACCCGTAGAGCTGGCCGATGGGCGCCAGCAGCCGCGCGCGCACGTCGGACCTCGGCCCGTACCACCAGCTAGGCTCCTCAAGACGCACGCTTCAATCTCTCGTCCGGGAGATAGCGCAGCAGCGCCGCGACCGTCTTTTCCAGCGCGCCCGAGAGCGCAGCGAGCGCCTGCGTCGCACCCGCGCGCATGCGGGCGAGCTCGGCCGGGCTCTGCAAGAGGCGCGAGACGGCGTCCGTGAGCGCTCGCGCTGAGGTCACCTCGACGGCCCCCTGGTGGCGCAGGAGCGCACGGTAGGCGTCGGCAAAGTTCTGCCAATGCGGCCCGGTGATCACGGCCACGCCGTGGCGCACCGCCTCGATGGGGTTCTGGCCGCCCCGCTCGACGAGCGAGCCGCCGATGAAGGCGAGCGGAGACAGCGCGTAGAGCGTGCCGAGCTCGCCGATGGTGTCGGCGATGTAGATCTCGGTGCGCTCGCCCGGCACGGCGCCGAGGGAACGTTGCGCGACCGTGAAGCCAAGATCCTTGAGGCGTTCGGCTATGGCCGTGCCCCGCTCGGGGTGGCGGGGCGCAATGATGGTGCAAAGGCCCTCGAAGTTGCGCGCGAGCTGGCGGTGCGCGTCGGCGACGATCTCCTCCTCGCCCTCGTGCGTGCTCGCGGCGAGAAAAATCGGACGGTCGCGAAGGGCAGCCTTGAGGCGTTCGAGCTCGACCAAATCCACCGGCGGCGGCGGCGCGTCGATCTTGAGGTTGCCCACGGGGACGACGTTGCGCGCGCCGAGCATCGAGAAGCCGACCGCGAGGCGGTCGTTCTGCGCGAGCACCACGTCGAAGCGGTTGAACAACGGCTGCGCCATGCCGCTGTTGCGCTGCCAACGGCGGCGGCTGCGGTGCGATAGCCGCGCGTTCACCAGCGCCAACGGGATGCCGCGCGCCGAGGTCGCCAAGATCAGCGACGGCCAGATCTCTGATTCGGTGAACACCGCCAGGTCCGGGCGCCAATGGTCGAGGAAGCGGTCGGCGTACTCGGGTGCGTCGAGCGGGACGTACTGGTGCAGGCTGCGCGCGCCAAGGCGCCGCTGCGCGAGGTTCGCCGAGGTGACGGTGCCCGTGGTCAACAGGAAACTCAAGTCGGGGCGCGCAGCGCTGAGCGCCTCGATGACGGGCAGCACGCAATTGGTCTCGCCGACGCTCGCCGCGTGAACCCACATGAGCACGCCATCGGGGCGCGCGGCGCGCGACTCCCCGAACCGCTCGGCGCGACGCCACGGGTCCTCCTTGCCGCTGCGCTCGCGCAGCTTGAGGACCAACGGCGCCAGGGGGCGCAAGAGGCTCATGCCGGCGCGGTATGCCTTGAGGCGCAGATCGGGCTCGGCCGGCGGAGCCTGGGGATCGTCGAAACTGAGCGGCGCGATGCGCTTCACGTCGGCACCGGCGAGCTCGTAGGCGCGCACAGTCGCGGCGTGCAACGAGCGCTCGAGCTCCAGGCGCGCAGCCTCGAGCGCGGCCTCATCCGCGTCGGGCGCGACGCCGATCGGCTCGCCGATCACGTAGGCGAGCTTGGAGAACGGCAGGTTGATGGTCATCCGGCTCCACGTCCGCAAGGCTACGAAGCGCGAGGTCGCCGAGGCGACCGGCACGATCGGGCGGCCCGAGAGGCGTGCGATCGTCACGATGCCGGTGCCGGCACGCCGCGCCGGACCCGGCGGGACATCAGCCGTCATCACCAGAGAGTAGCCGTCCTTGAGCGCGCGCACCGCTTGGCGCAGCGCATGCGCGCCGCCGCGGTCCTTGCGCCGCACGCCGGCGCCGGCCCCGCGGATGAGCTCGACCCCCAGATGCGACATGGCGGACCCGATCAGCTCGGCGTCGCCGTGGCGCGCGACCATTGCCGCGACCTTGACGCGCTTCGAGGGCCAGAAGCCCGACGTCATCATGAACTGGCCGTGCCAGGTCGCCACGATGACCGGATGCATGGCTTCCAGCCTAGGCAGCAGGTCGGCCGGCTCGTAAAGGATGCGCGAGGTGCGGCCCACGGCGCCGATCAGGCTGGCGATGCCGCGGCCTGCAAGCCGGTTCAGCCTGGCTTTCGTCTCGGGCGAACGTGCCATCCGGAAGGGTGCCTCGGCGCGAAACGCTCCACGCGAGCGGTCCGCGGGCGAACCACTTGCAGCTGGTTCCTATAGCGAATATCAAGCGATGGCAAACTGGGACGTTCGGGCACACGCCATGGCCCGGCGGGGCCGGCCGGTGCGGCCGCCAGATCCTGGATCATCCTGGTTCAAACGAAATTTCAACGGACCTATGGCCGGATTGGTGAAGCGGGCAAAGCGCTCCTGGCGGCGCACGACGAGGAGCTCCCGGGAAGCGGTTATGCGCCATTCGCCGCGGTGGCTGCGCCGCGGGCTCGGCCCCGTGGCGAGCTACGTCGACATGCTGCTCGTCGACCACGGCATCTTCCGGCTCGCCTACGCCAACATCCATCAGATATCCGATCGGGCGTGGCGCTCGGCGCAGCCGGCCCCGCATCACATCGGCCGCTTCGCGCGAGCGGGCATCCGCACCATCGTCAATTTGCGCGGCGAGCGTCAGTGCGGCAGCTACTGGCTCGAGCAGGAAGCATGCGCCCGCCACGGACTAAAGCTCGTCAATTTCCAGATCCGGTCGCGCGCCGCACCGACGCGCGAGGAGCTGGCGGGGGCGCGGCGGCTGTTCCAAGAGATCGAGTACCCGATGCTCATGCACTGCAAGTCGGGCGCCGACCGCGCAGGCCTTATGAGTGTGCTCTACCGCTTCCTGCACGAGGGCGTGCCGCTCAATGAGGCAAAGAACGAACTCTCCTTGAAGTACGGCCACATCCGCCAGGCGCACACCGGCATCCTCGACTACTTCTTCGAGAAGTACCTGGAGGACAACGCCAAACGGCCAATGGCGTTCTTCGATTGGGTGGAGACCGTCTACGACCCTGACGAGCTCAAGCGCACGTTCCGATCGAAGGGCTGGGCCAACCGCCTCGTCGACAGCGTGCTGCGGCGCGAGTAGGGCCGCGCCTCACGTGGCCTGCGCCACGCCCCCATCGGTTAGCGCCTGCGAGCGCACGAGGCGCGCGTAGGTACCGCCTTCGGCCAAGAGCTCGCGGTGGGTGCCGGTCTCGACGATCGTCCCCTGCTCCATGACGCAGATGAGGTCGGCGTTCTGCACCGTCGCTAACCGATGGGCGATGACGAGGGTCGTACGGTTCTTGGTGAATCTCGCGAGCGCAGCCTGCACCAGCCGCTCCGATTCCGAATCGAGCGCGCTCGTCGCCTCGTCCAAGAGCAGGATCGGCGCGTCCTTCAGGATCGCGCGCGCGAGCGCCAGGCGCTGCCGCTGGCCGCCCGAAAGGCGCAAGCCGCGGTCGCCGATCTGGGTCGCGTAGCCATTGGGCTGTTCCAGGATGAACTCGTGGGCGGCGGCGGCCCTGGCGGCGTCGACAATTGCGGCTTGCGAGGCGCCGAGCCGGCCCAGCGCGATGTTGGCGCCGATGGTGTCGTCGAACAGAGTGACGTCCTGGGCGACGATGGAGATGGCGTCGCGCAGCGATGCAAGCGTCACGCCGCGCACGTCCTGGTTATCGATGGTGATGCGGCCCTCGGTGACGTCGAACAGACGCGGAACCAGGTTCAAGACCGTCGACTTCCCGGCGCCGGAGCGCCCGACGAGCGCCACCGTCTTGCCGCCCGGCACTACCAGCGAGAAGTGGGAGATCGCCTGCAGTCCCTTCTGCTCGTCGTAAGCGAAGGCGACGTCGTCGAAGCGGATGGTGCTGGTCGAGACCGCGAGCGGCCTGGCGTTCGGAGCATCGACGATGAGCGGGGCCTCATCGACGAGGCCGTAGAAGCTCTCGGCGGCGGCGAGACCTTCGTTGATGCGCCCCGACAGCGCGCCGAGCGCGCGGATCGGCTGCGCCGCCATCAGCAGCGCCGTGATGAAGCCCATGAAGTCGCCAACGGTCGAAATGCCGCTGGCGATGCGCCAGTAGGCGAACGCGATGACGCCCGTCACCGCGAGTCCGCCGAGCGCCTCCAGCATCGGGTCGATGCGGGCGCGGTTGCGCACGGCCTTCATGCGCAGGTCGTAGACCTGCTCGAAGCTCTGGTTTAGCCGCTCGCCTGCGTATTTCTCCAGCCGGAACGACTTGATGAGGCGCGGGCTCGACAGCTTTTCGGTCAGAAGCGAGGTCATGTCGCCGAGCTCGTCCTGCGTGCGCTTGGCGACGCGCCGCAGGCGCTTGCTCAAGGCCGCCACGGGGATGGCGGCGATCGGGTAGACGCCGATCACGATCAGCGACATCACCCAGTCGAGATAGAACATCGAGATGGCGAGAGCGACGACTGAGAGCACGTCGCGCACCGCCGTGTTGAGCGCGGCGAGCGCCGCCTGCTGCACGAAGGAGATGTCGTTCGTCAGCTTCGACACCATCCGGCCCGGCGTCTCCCGTGTCAGCCGCGCAAGATCGGACCACACGAGGTGCTCGAACGCGACCTTCTGCATGTCGGTGGTCATGCGCATGACGATGCGGTTGGTCTCGACCGTCTGCCAATAGAGGAACAGGCTGCGCAGCATCGTCACCGTGATGATGGCGGCGAGCACATAGGGCAGCACCGCGTTCTGCTCCTTCATGAGGGCATCGAAGGAGGCCTTGATGATCATGGGATAGGCGCCGGTCGCGGCAGCGAGCAGTGCGGTCAAGAGGAGCGCCCAGATGAGCTCGCGCCAGCGCGGCGCGATCCACTCGCGCGTAAACCGCATGAGCAGCCCGCGCTGATGCTCGTCGAGCGTCAGCTTCTGCGGTGCGGGCCTCGCGGCCGCTTGCGTACCGTTCCCCGTCACGATGGCGCCTTGGCGTCGGCCGCCGCCGGATGCTCGGGGTCGAGAAGGCGGTGCATGTGGACGATGAAGTAACGCATCATGGCGTTGTCGACGGTGCGGTGCGCGGCGCCCTTCCAGGCGGCGAAGGCTTCGGCATAGTTGGGATAGATGCCCACGATATCGAGATTATGGAGATCGCGGAACTCGACGCCGTCGAGGTTGGTGAGCTCGCCCCCGAAAACCAGGTGCAGCAATTGCTTCGACGGTTTCTTCTCGGCAGTCATTAAGCTTGTTCCCTCACGGATAGCGTTGCGACGGTCCTTAAGCGTTTCCTGCCGGAAGGTGCGGGCTGGTGCAAGCCGGCTGGGCCCGCTCCCCGCTTTTCCTCGGCGGACTTAAAACCGGCCGCCGGGTTACGGCGAATTTACGCTATCTCTTAAACTGCCGGGAAGGCGCTTAATGCATGATTGGCGATACGGTCGCAGCAGTCGGCTGCTCTGAAGAAGACGGCGGGGCGAGTTAATCATCGGCTTGGGAACGGCAGCGGCCGCTCCCAAGCCGACTTAGTCTCGGCGCCCGCTCAGCTCAAGCCGGCGAAACGCGACAAAGCCATGTCGGCGACCAGCCCTAAGAACATCACGAGCCCCACGTCGCGATTTGAGCGGAAGCGCCTCAGGCAGTTGGCAGGGTCGGAGATGTCGAGCGTCGTCACCTGCCAGGCCATCTGCAGCGACACGAGCACCACCGCAAAGAAGAAGATGAGGTGGGCGCCGGCGAAGAACCCGGCGAGCAGCCACAGCACGACCGCGCCGGCATAGAAGCCGCCTACCCACGTCATCGTATTATCGCCGAAGCGGATGGCCGTCGATTTAAGGCCGAGCAGTAAGTCGGTCTCGCGGTCCTGATGGGCGTAGATAGTGTCGTAGCCCATGGTCCACAGAACCGAGCCGGCATAGAGCAGAAACGCCGGCAACGCGAGCGAGCCCGTCACCGCGCTCCAGCCGACGAGCGCTCCCCAGTTGAACACGAGCCCGAGCACGATCTGCGGCCAGTGCGTGACGCGTTTCAGGAACGGATACACGGCGACGAGGATGAGCGAGGCCATGCCGAGCTTGATTGTGTAGGCGTTGAACTGGATCAGCACCAGGAAGCCGGCGAACGCGCAGACGCCCGCAAACGCCAGCGCCTCCCCTGGAGTCACTTGCCCGGATGGAATGGGTCGGCTCGCCGTGCGCTCGATCTGCGCGTCGTAGTCGCGGTCGATGTAATCGTTGTAGGCGCAGCCGGCCGCACGCATGACGAGCGCGCCGATCGCAAACAGCATGAGCAGCCACGGGTTGGGATAGGGCTGCTCGAGCGCGACCTCGGCGAGGCCGACCGACCACCAGCAGGGGAGCAAAAGCAGCCACAGCCCGATCGGGCGGTCGAGGCGAGCGAGCCGCAAGTAGGGCCGCGCGTATTCCGGCGCATAGCGGTCGGCCCAGTTTCCGACGGGTGCGTCGGCGACGGGGGTGGAGCGCTCGGACGATAGGGGGCTCGTGGCCATGGCTTGGGGTTCGGCTCCGGTCAAGGGAACGTAATGACGGCGCGGCTGCGCCGCAATCGCACAACGGAGTGAATTTGGCTATGACGACGCCATGTCAGGCAGCGAACGCACGGCGCAACGTCTGTTCCTCGAGGCTCGGCTGCAGGCCGGGGAGCGCATCGCCTGCAGCCCCGAGCAGGCGAACTACCTCTTAAACGTGCTGCGGCTCGGCGCAGACGCGAGGATCTTGGTCTTCAATGGCCGCGATGGCGAATGGCGCGCGCGCCTTGTCGACGTCGGCAAACGGCGCTGCGCGCTCGAGTGCGTGGAGCGTACGCGGGAGCAGGCGCCGGGCCCCGACATCCACTACCTCTTCGCCCCGCTCAAACACGCGCGCCTCGACTACATGGTGCAGAAGGCGACCGAGATGGGCGTCGCGAAGCTGCAGCCGGTGCTCACGCGGCGCACGATCGCCGCCCGCGTCAACAGCGAGCGCATGCGCGCCAACGCCATCGAGGCGGCCGAGCAGTGCGGCATCCTGCGCGTGCCCGACGTCGCCGCACCAGAACGCCTCGAGACGGTGCTGCAAAACTGGGATGAAAGGCGCGCGCTCGTGTTCTGCGATGAGGCGGCGCAGGTCGCGAGCCCGCTTGCCGCATTGGCGCGATTGGAAGGACGTCCGCTCGCAGTGTTGATCGGCCCGGAAGGCGGATTCGACCCCGGTGAACAGGTGGTGCTGCGAGAGAAGCCCTTTGCGGTGCCGATCTCGCTCGGACCGCGGATCATGCGGGCGGATACGGCTGCGGTGGCGGCGCTGGCCCTCGTCAATGCCGCGCTCGGCGACTGGCGCTAGGAGCGCGGTCGCCTGCCGGGGAGCGGAATAGCCTCGCGGCCCGTCAAGCGGGCCGGGCAATGTGCTGCGGTCAAGCAGCCTTCAAGCCGCTTACTTCCCGCACTTGTCGTCGAGCTTGTCGAGCGCCGCGTCGTAGGCCTTGCCGTCAGCCGACTCAGGATCGAGGTCGGCGCCAGCCTCATACGCCGTCTCGAAGTCCGGGCCCAGCTGCTTCATGTACTCCTGCATCTGCTTGTCGAGGGCTTCACTCTTGCTGTCGTCGGCATCATCGCCGCCGCCGGCGGAGAGCTTGCTCATCTCGCAGTAGGTCTTGAGCTTGCCGGCATCGGCAGCGACCGCGTCGAAGGTCTTGATGGCCGCATCGATGGTCGGATTCGCCAACGCCGGCGAAGCGAGGAGGCCGCACACGGCAAGAGCGGCCAAAATCGGTTTCATGCTTTGCTCCTTACGTTTCTGTCGAGGCGTACCGGCAATGAGCAAGGCGACCACTTTCAGAGCTTGTCATTGCGTGCATATCCAACGTCGGCTGGCGGCCCAAGCCGTCGAGACGGCGAAGAGATGGTCACGGCCAATGTTGCTTTTTTTGTGGTTGCTGAAAGCCCCCTCCGCGCTCCGGGAAGCGATAGATCATAGCGCACAACGCCGCACAAGGTCTGTGCGTTGCAACAGGAAGCGGCAAGTGGGCGCCGGGTAATTGTCTCCTCACTTGTCCCCCCTTACCTGGAAGGCCATAAATCCTCGACCCTCAGCCCTCCCACCCGAACGCCCGAGGCCTTTCAATGTCGACCCGTGAAGAAGGCGCGCCAAGCCCTCTCGTGCGTTCGCGCGACGACTTGGTCGGCTGGATCGCGGCCGGCGCAAAGCCTCGGAATAATTGGCGGATCGGCACCGAGCACGAGAAGTTCGTGTTCCACACCGACACGCTCACGCCGGTTCCCTACGAGGGCGAGCGCAGCATCCGCGCGCTGATGGAGGCTCTCATCGCCCGCTTCGGCTGGGAGCCCATCCTGGAGGGCGACCGGATCATCGCGCTGAAACGCGCCGAGGGCGTGCAGGGGGGCAACATCTCTTTGGAACCCGGCGGGCAGTTCGAGCTCTCAGGCCGCCCCGTCGCCACGCTGCACGAGACGGCCGAGGAGACGACGGACCACTTCTACGAGGTCCTGAACGTCGGCGAGCCGCTCGGCATCGGGTTCTTGGGCCTCGGCTTTTCCCCGAAGTGGACGCTCGCCGAGACGCCGCGCATGCCGAAAGACCGCTACGCCATCATGACGCGCTACATGCCCAAGGTCGGCTCGCGCGGCCTCGACATGATGTACCGCACCGCGACCATCCAGGTGAACCTCGACTTCGCGGACGAGGCCAACATGGTCAAGAAACTGCGCGTGTCGCTGGCGCTGCAGCCGATCGCGACGGCGATGTTCGCGGCGTCCCCCTTCACCGAAGGTCGCCTCAACGGCTTCCAGTCGCTGCGCAGCGAGATCTGGCGGGACACCGACGCTCAGCGCACGGGCATGCTTCCCTTCGCGTTCGAGCCCGGCATGGGATATGAGCGCTACGTCGACTACGCGCTCCAGGTGCCGATGTATTTCGTCTATCGCGGCGGCCGCTACATCGATGCCTCCGGCAAGTCCTTCAAGGATTTCATGGCCGGCAAGCTGCCGGAGCTCCCTGGCGAGGTTCCGACGCTCGACGACTGGTCGGACCATCTGACGACACTGTTCCCCGAAGTGCGTTTGAAACGCTTCCTCGAGATGCGCGGCGCCGACGGCGGGCCCTGGCAGCGCATCTGCGCGCTCTCCGCTCTATGGGTTGGCCTACTCTACGACGATGACGCACTTGAAGCGGCGTGGTCGCTCGTCAAGGACTGGACGGAGGAAGAGCGCGAAGGCCTGCGCAACGCGGTTCCGCGCACCGCGCTTACGACCCGCTTCCGCTCGACGACGGTGCAGCAGATCGCCCGCGACGTCGTCAGGATCGCACGCCGGGGCCTGCGCCAGCGCCGGCGCATCAACCCCGCCAGCCAGGATGAGTCGATCTACCTCGAGCCGCTCGCCGAGGTCGTGCAGAGCGGCCGCACGCTTTCCGACGAGCTGATCGCGAAATTCAACGGCCCCTGGCGCGGCAACATTGACCATGTCTTTGAAGAATATGCCTTCTGAGCCCCTTCCCCACCGGTTCAGGTTGTGTTCATGCTAGGGGGCCTTAACTCGAGCCAAAGCGGGTGAGGGACAGGCCGGAATCCTTTAATACGGGTTGTAGCCGGGCATAGCTCGCCGCACGCCCTTTTTGGCGACGGGAGATGAACGTGGTCGATCGCAAGAGCTTGTGGGCGCTCGCGGCCGTTGCGGTTGCCGCCGCGCTCCTCGCTGTGTCCGGTCTCATGGCGACGGGGCCGGCAGACGCGGAGGGCGGGTGCGGCGAGAGCTGCCGCAGCGCCTATAATCAGTGCCGCATCGCCACCAAGGGCTCGGCCGCGTGCGAGGCGGCGTTCACGAGCTGCATGCAACAGTGCATAAAGCGGCATTAATTGCGCGACGATGAGCCGGCAAATCCCCTGAAAGATCCGGGATATGGAGCCGGTATAGATGCCTTGCTGCGTTAGTTGCCGCCGAGCAGGATGACGGCGAGGCGGCGCGGCCCGTGCGCCCCCATCACGATCCTGCCGCCGATATCCCCGGTGCGCGACGCCCCCGTCACCAGATTGAGCGTATGCGGAAGGGCGGCTGAGCCCAGCTCCGCTGCTGTGAGCGCGACGGCTTCCTCATAGCTCCCGACGATCGTGTCCCGGCGCAGCACGACGAGGTGCGTCTCCGGCAGCAGCGCAAGCGTCGTCGGATTGTCGGGACCGGAAGCGAGCAGCAGCGTTCCGGTCTCCGCAACACCGGCGATGGCGCGCGACAACGCCGCCGTGTCGTCGGGACGAGCCGCACCGGTGGCACGCGCGAGGCTCGGCGCCTCGGCCCATGGCGGGCCCGCAAACAGCGGATCGCAGCCGGTGCGCACGCGCAACGGGAGCCCGCGCGCTTCAAGATAGCCGGCGATCGCTTGAGGGATTTC
>Ga0187819_10001282_pt1 | contig 12958 bp, 9 predicted proteins | sample NC_wetland_sal_i_15_FD_132411 | JGI IMG/M metagenome (GOLD analysis project Ga0187819, IMG submission 132411) | Wetland sediment microbial communities from Neuse River Estuary, North Carolina, USA - SO4_4 | ecosystem: Environmental > Aquatic > Freshwater > Wetlands > Sediment | place: USA: North... | reverse complement strand
CTCTCTCTCCATAGCGAAGAAGGCCGCGACCAGATTGCCTATCTCGTCCTGTCGGTTTCGATCCTTGTAAAGCAGTTGGGTATGCATTACCTGGATAGGATGACCTGGTTGAATCTGCGAAACCGCTTTCGCAAGCCTGGTAAGCGGGGAGATGACACGGCGATGCATCATAAGCCAGAAAAAACTTGCACCCAGGATGAGCAATGCCAGGGCAGCTATCAACCCATGCTGAAAATTCGTGAGCACGGCAAAAGTAATATCTGTCGGACGTTGCACCACCACAGCCCAACCTATCTCTGGTATAGGAACGTAGCTATAGAGCCAATCACGGGACTGAGCGTGTGTGATGAAATTGCCAGCCCTTCCTTGAAGCGCATCATGAGAAGCTCGTATGAGACCATCATAGTCTTCAGGTAAATTGAGAAATGCAAATATCCCTTTGGTCGTTGCTATTGTCTGTCCCTTGTGGTCGATGACCCAGAGACCCACCTGACTGCTCGGTGATAATCGCTGATGTACTGTATTCAGACGAGTGGTAAGTTGATCGAGAGACAAGTTAATGACCATCACACCGACTATCCGTCCATTGTCACTCGTAATTCGGGCCGCAATAGAGACGACAAAGGTATCTGTAATAGTACTAATGCTGCCTGATGAGATAAAAGGCGCATCGCTTTTGAGCGCTTCTTGAAAATAATCGCTGGAACTGAAATTTTGACCGATGGTACTTGGACTGATAGGATAGTTAATGATCATCTTACCAGACGGATTGCAGACAAAATAAAGATTGATATCAGGGTGAGCGTGGGAGGCATTGGCGAAGACAATTGAGAGTTGCTTCAAGTCCAAATCTTTCGCTGCCGGGGATGTCGATAATTCGCTATCTATCTCTGTCGCGGCCCGTAGGTTGGCTCCGACTTCCAGCGCTACGGCTTGTGAGAGAGCCAGATCGGCCTGAAAAGCGTTTTGTGTCAACACACTCTGTTGAAATGCATAGAGTCCCGCACCACCCAGCAGAACCGGAATGACAAAGAGGAGATAGAGGCTGAGCAACTGGAGACTGATCTTCTGCCGTATTAGGTAGTGCATACTACACCTCCCGAGAAGAAAACAAGAGCCTTTCTGTGCTTAGTATGCCTTAAAACTCCTTCTTTAGCAATCCTTCGTATTCGCGCACGTTCCTTTTCTCTCTGAAACGGCATCATGCACAAAATTGTTATGCATTTAGTTATATTTCAATCGCCGTGTTTATGGGTTTTTTACAGCAGGTCACGTATACTTGTGGCATATCTTTCTTTGTCTTCTCGGCTTATTTTCTTCAACCTCCCTGCTATCAGAGGTCAGTTGTTATTATGGCAGTGTGCGAAGAGATTGAGCCGAGAAGAGAGTGATGACTGTCCTTTTTATTTGTGGAGGGAGAGACATGTTCAAAATCACAACATTTGCTCAAGGAAAGAGGAGCGATCAGCATGGGTTCCTACGGATCGTTGCTGTCTGCCTGGTGCTCGTGCTCGCACTGGCGGCATGCGGCACGACTCCTACCGCAACCACCACAGGTGGAGGTCCAGTGACCATGGGTGTCCTATCCTGCTTTACGGGCACGCTGGCCAGCCTGGGACAAGCCATGTTGCAGGGCTCGCAGGTGGCGCAGAAAGCGATCAATGATGCGGGGGGTATCATGGGAAGGCAACTGAATCTGGCCCACGCCGATACCCAGTGCGACGAAGCTGACTCTGTCCCCGCGCTTCGCCAGCTCCTGGCCGCCCAGAACGTGGTTGGGATTATCGGCCCGGAGACCCAGGAGATCAGCGCCGACGCCCCCATCATCACTTCGGCCAAGATCCCGGACGAGTTCCAGGGCGGCAGTACCCTCTTCGACCACAACACTAATCCCTGGTTGTGGCGAGACAGCCCCTCCGACTCACAATTGGGAGTTGCCATGGCTCTCTACGCCCACAAGAAGGGGTACCAGAATGCCGCGCTGCTGTTCTACTCAGACATAGCGGCGCAGACCTTCATCCAGCCGATCACGGCGACATGGCAGAAGATGGGTCACAAGATCGTGTCCAACATTACCGTTGCCCCGGACCAGACCTCGTACCGCACCCAGGTGCAACAGGTCATCAACGCGCACCCGGACGTGATCTTCACGCAAACGGACGCGGCCACGGCTGCTGTCCTTTTCCAGAACTTCAAAGAGCTGAACAACCTTGCCATCCCGTTCGTGGGTACAGACATCACTGGCGTTGATGAGTACCTGAAGGCCGTCACCTACACCGCCGCCAACGCCCACCTCACCTCGGTCTACGGTACCTCTGTCACCGGGCAGTCTGCCGACGAGTTCAACAAGGTCTTCGCAGCCCAGTTCGGGAGCACGGCCCAGCCGCTCGCCAACGCGAACTACGCTTACGACGCGGTCATCAGCCTGGCCCTCGCCGTCGACAAAGCTGGCTCCACGACGGGATCCGCCATCAACGCCGTCATGAGCGCCGTAACCAACCCTCCGGGGACCCAGTGCTACACGTACAAGGACTGCCTCTCGCTGCTAAAGGCAGGAACGAAGATCAATTACGAGGGCGCCAGCGGCGACCTCGACTACAACCAGTACCACAACGTGTTCGGGCCCTACGGCGCTTTCCAGGCCAACCTCAGCGGCCAGGAGCAGCAGGTCATGCTGCTCTCAGCGCCTGACCTGGCGGCTGCCACACCGTAACGCCAGGCTGACAGCTACAAGGTTCGTTCCGGCCATCGTTTTGCGCAATGATGGCCGGAACGAACCCCGTCTCTGATGCCCTCTCTCCCCGACACGTTTTGAGTATGGGTAAACCCTTGTGGTCGCCCTCGAACCTCTCTCCGCCTGTTTTGGAGCATCTCCAAACAGTGTCGGGGAGAGAGCCCATAATCCTCGGTGCCAATCATGTGGTCTCAGGAAAGGCGTCCCACATAGAGGTCTACGACCTCGTCATTCTCTAGTAGATCTTGTCCGCTTCCTTCCAGCCGGTTCTGGCCGAGGACCAGGACATAGGCCCATTGAGCATGGCGCAGGGTCTCGCGTGTGTTCTGCTCGACGATGAGAACTGCGACATTGGTCGACCGGATCTGCTCGATGCGCTCCCAGATCAATCCCTGGAAGCGGGGCGCCAGACCAGCGCTTGGCTCGTCCAGTATCAGAACCGACGGTTCGACCATCAGGCCCCGCGCCAAGGCTAGCATCGTTCGCTGGCCACCGCTTAGCGTACTGGCCCGCCGGTGCGCCGCCACTCGGAGGTCGGGAAAGAGCAGGAATAGTTGCTCGATCCTCTCCCGGACGCCGGACTTGCGGACATAGCCACCCATGTCGAGATTCTCCCGGATGGTGAGGTCGGGGAATACATTTGCCACCTGAGGGACGTAGGCGATCCCGTGCCGGATGAGCTGCTCTACTGGCAGGCCGGTGACCACCTTTCCTTCTACGAACACTCTGCCCGCTATAGGTCGGATAAGCCCGGCTACCGCTTTCAGCAGCGTGGACTTGCCGGCTCCGTTCGGTCCCACGATGGCCGTGATCGCTCCCCGGCGTGCCGTCAGACTAACCTGCTCGATAATAGGCGGACCCCCATAGCCAGCGGTAAGCCCCTGGATGTTGAGCGCCGCTACTTCGTTACTCATAAAGGCACCTCACCGAGATACGCGTCTATCACGCTCTGGTTCGAGCGGAGAGACTCGAAAGGCCCGTCTGCGATCACCAAGCCCTGAGACATCACGATCACGTGATGAGCGACCCGTTCAATGAAGGGAAGGTTGTGCTCAACGATGATGACGGAGGTCCCGGAGGCGATAAACCCCTCGATCGCCGCCACTATGCGTTCGCCGAGCACAGGGTTCACGCCTCCCATCGGCTCATCGAGGATCACGAGCCTCGGCTCGGCCATCCGGATGCGGGCGAACTCGACTAGCCGCTTCTGGCCGCCGCTGAGGTTCCCTGCGCGTTCGTTGCTCAGTTTATCAAGGCCGAACTCTGTCAGGATCTCGCGCGCCTGGACTAGCTCCGACTTCGAGGCTACGCGCTGGGCTTGCCTGAACCCGATGAGGCCTCGCCAGAGAGTCTCCTGTTCTCGGTCCCATCGAGCCAGGAGCACATTCTCCAGAACGGTCAAACCAGGCCATTCTCTCGGCGTCTGGAATGTGCGGATCAACCCGAGACGGGAGATACGGTGAGGAGGCAGGCCCTGGATCGCGACGCCTTCGAAGAAGATGGTACCTGCGTCGGGGAGCTTGAACCCCGATATGAGATCGACCGCCGTGCTCTTGCCGGCGCCGTTGGGGCCGATCAGCCCGGTCACCTGACCCTTCTGAGCTCGGAATGAACACCTATCCACGGCGGTGACGCCGCCGAAATGCTTATGAAGCCCTTCAACCACCAGCACCGCTGACACGGATGGCGTCACTACGGGTCTGTCCTGGTCAAGCGGTCGGTATACAGGTGATGCGGCAGCAGCTCCTGGGGCCGGAAGCGGAGGAATAGGACGAGGACTCATCTGATCACGATCTCGCGCAGAAGGAGTAGAATGGTCGGGTGTCCGAGAGTCTGAGGGAGGCAGCGCGTCGACTTTTGGAGCACCATCACGATCATGGGGCAAGCGGTCGATGTATCTCTGCTCTGGCAGCAGCCCTTGGGGCCGGAAGCGGAGGAATAGGACGAGGACTAATCCGATCACGATCTCGCGCAGGGCGGGAACGATGTTCGGTTGTCCCGGAACATCGGGGAGGAAGCGCGTCGATTCCTGGACTAATATGATCATGAGCACTACGCCCAGGACGACGCCCTTGATATTTCCTCTCCCTCCAACCAGGACGGCGGAGTAAAGAACGATTGCTTCGATCGGAGACCAAGCCGACGGGTTGAAGGCGCTCAAGTACGCAGCGAATAGGCCGCCGGCCAGCCCGCCGAACGCGGCCCCAAGGACATAGGCCTTCAATTTCAGCCGGTAGATATCACGACCGAAAGCGGCTGCCGCGCGTTCGTCCTCGCGAAGAGATCGCAGCGCGAGGCCAAACCGGCTCCCGGAGACTCGTGCCATGAAAATAAAGACGAGGATGAAGATGAACGCGCAGAAGCCAAGGAAGAAGTACTGGTAGGACTGATAGTCGAGGCCAAGGGTGTCCCCCATCGGGTTGAACAGGCCGGACAGCCCGTTGTAACCGTCGAACAGTGGCACATACTGACCGGCCATCACATACAGTACGTAGACTGCTCCTAAAGTAACGATGGAGAAATAGATTCCACGGAGATGTCGGAGCGCGATCAGGCCGACGATGAGTCCCATAAGTGCCGAGGAAACCACGGCAACAGGCAGGGCGACCAGGTACGGCAGCTGCAACCCCAGGATGTATTGGGCCGGCGGGGTCGGTTGGCCGATGGTGAGGACGAGCGTCATGTAGGCGCCCAACGCGACATAGCCGTAGTAGGCGAGATCAAAATCGCCAGACCAGCCCCAGATGACGTTCAGTCCGAGCGCCATGATCCCGAAGATCGCTCCCTCGGTGAGAATGGAGACGAGGTATTGTATCATTCGAATACGGTCCTCCTGGCATTGGCGAAGAGGCCGCGTGGGCGCACCAGGATGATCGTGGCCAGGATCGCAAAGGCAAAGGCGAGCTCGTAACTCGCGCTGATGTATCCGCCGGTGAACTCAAGAGCTATGCCGACTATGAGTGCTCCAGCCATCGTGCTGAACGGCTTCCCCAGTCCACCCGCGACCGCCGCCGTCAGGGTGATGAGGAAAAAGCTGAATCCGAAATAGGGATTGAACGACCCTACACTCTCGGCAAGGATAAAGCCGGCATAGCCAGCTACCAGGCCGGCCAGAAACCAGGTAGCGGCGCCCACCAGCCGTGCGTTGATGCCGGTGACGCGGGCCAGATCCCGATTCTGAAAAACGGCCCGCAGGGCCTTTCCGAACTTCGTGTGCGTGATAATCACGTAGAGCACGGCCGTGATGCCGAGCGCGGAAATAATAATCTCTTCCTCAGCGGAGGTCCACAGGAAAGGCCCCACCAGGTGCGGGGCGCCCTGGGGGATCGTGTAGGCGACGTTAGCCGCACCGAAAATGATGACCAGTACGTTCTGGATCACGAAAGACATGCCGAGCGTTGCGATGAAGGTCGGCATTGTCCCGAAACCACGACGGACGAAGGGATCGATCACCGCGGTGTGCATCGCTAAGGCCACTATTCCGCCCGCGGCAGCAGCCCCAAGTGCAGCGAGGAGCGCGCTTCCGGTCGACTGGTGTACCAGGTAGGCGGCGTAGGCTCCTATCGTCAGGATCTCTCCGTGCGAGAGGTTGGCCACATTGGTTACCGCGTACTCGAGCGTGAATGCCACCGCGGACAGCGAAAGGATGGCAGCAGTCACGAGCCCGAAGCCGAGAGTCAGGAGCACCTCATGCATGGCGCCACCTCTTTCTTTCGATTACTGTACCCAGAGTGGCAGGCAATCTTGAGAGAATTGCTATATGGAGTCGGCCTTTCAGCTGCTGTAGTAAGCTCTGTCCTTGTCCAAGTGCGGCCACTGAAGCGCGTGTCAGCAAATACTGCCTTCGTTGGAACCGTCCATGATGCCTGAACTTGCGGTATCGTCGAGCAAGTAACCGTTTCACAGGAACTTGCTCGAGTTCAGTGATGGCATGAAGCAGATGATGCTGAAGTGCCTCCATGACTAAAGGTGGATCAGTGTGTGCTCCTAACGATGGTTCTGGTATAATGGCATCTACAACACCCAGTTGTAGGCAGTCAGAGGCCGTCAATTTCAATTGCTCCGCAACCTGACTGGCCTTCTGTGCATCTCGATACAGGATAGTTGCCGCCCCTTCAGGCGCAATGACCTCATAGATGGCGTTTTGTAGCATCAGTATGTGATCGGCGACGGCGAATGCCACTGCCCCTCCACTGGCTCCTTCACCGATGATAGCAGTCACAATTGGCACAGGTAAACTGCTCATCGTAGAGAGGCAATGAGCCAGGGACCAGCCTATACCATGTCTCTCACTCTCATCTCCCGGATCGGCACCTGAAGTATCAACGAATGTCACCAGTGGACAGTGTAACTGGGCAGCCAAATCCATCATGCGAATCGCTTTGCGATAGCCTTCTGGCCGGGGCCTCGTTTGTATCTCTCCTGTAGCACCGTGGCGACGCTCTTGCCCGACAAAAATGACGGTACGCCTATCGATTTCCCCCAGACCTGCTACTACCGTTGGGTCATCACCATAGCAGCGGTCGCCCTGCAATTCCAGGAAATTTGGTGACAGATGACGAATGTAGTCCCGTGCTGTGGGACGGTCTGGGTGACGGGCCAAGTTCACACTTTCCCAGGCTGTATGCCTGGGTACGTGGGCAGATACGAGCGGAAGCTCGTTTGTGTAGATGCTATGTGAGCGGCGCTGCTTTGCGTGAACCACTGTCGCTTTCAGCAGTGTAGCGACAACATGTGGTAGGTCGTGTCGAGCAGTGATAGCATCGAGCTGTCCAGATGAAAGCAACATTTCGGCTCGATGTGAGCCTCCAGGAAGCTTTTGACCTGTGACTTGTTCTGCTACACGAGGCCCAGCGAAACCAACAAGTGCTTTTGGTTCAGCCAGGATCACATCTCCCAGGCTTGCGAAACTGGCAAACACTCCCCCAGTTGTAGGACTCGCCAGGATAGAAAGATAGAGTAAGCCTGAGGTGTGAAAGCGCTGAACTGCAGCAGCAGTTTTCGGCATTTGCATCAGGCTGATGATCCCCTCCTGCATACGTGCGCCGCCGCTATTGATCACGGTCACTACTGGCAAGCGGTGTCTCGTAGCATACTCAAAGGCAAAAGTGATTTGCTCTCCCACAACTGATCCCATACTACCACCCATGAAGTGAAAATCCAAAACCGCCAGGACGGTTTCTGTTCCACCTATACGACAGCGGCCAGTGAGAATAGCATCACTGAGTCCAGTTTGCTTCTGGTCCGAGATGAGTTTCGTGGAATAGGGATGCTCATCGACAAAGCCTAAAAAATCCATCGGACGGATACGTCGACCTATGGGCCTGAAGCTACCGGGATCAACCAGGTGTTCGACTCGATTGGATGCAGACCAGACAAAGTGATAGCCGCAATGATCACAAACAGCAATGCGACTGTATACCTCGTTCGCGGCTTCTAGTTCGGTCTTACACTCAGGGCATTTTTGAGAATGGGGGAGAAGTCTAGAGGCACCCGCGATATTTGTCTCGCGTGCCATCGGGAAAAGGCCCTTGTACAATTGCTGCAAGCCAGCTACAGAAACTGAGTTGAGCACATTTGACAGTCTCAATTTCCCTTGAGCAAATGTTTTGGTTAAGGACATATCTAGGTCTCCACGAATGAAAAGGACGGTCAGCACTCTCTTATGATTTTTCCTCAAAGGAAGCATGCTAAGAAAACAAAGATATGTGTTAAGTATATGTGACGTGCTGTAAAAACCCCGTAAACACGGCCATTGTAATATAACTAAATACATAACAATATTTGCATGAAGCTGTTTCCGAGAGAAAAAGGATTGCTAAGTACATCACCACATTACATTGCGTAGCCAGTACAGGGGTTCATGGCTAAAAGAAGGGTTGTGTTGCAAAAACTCTCAGAGGAACACGATGCTTACCACATCATCATCATTTTTGCAACACAACCGTCCATCTCATCCTACTTTCTACTCTCGCCTCCCAATCCCACCGGAGAATCTCCCTACGGCAACCCAAATGCATGAGGCAACAACTCTGCCACAGTGAAGTCACGTGACGCCCCATCGATGTAAATGACAGCGTCCGGCGCAAGATCAGCCAACCACTGACGGCAGGCTCCACATGGAGTACGTTCATTGAGAGGAGCATCGGCGGGTGCATCGATACAGGCAACAGCAACCTGGGTAATAGGACCCGCACCATCCGTAATTGCCGCAGCCAACGCCGAACGTTCTGCGCACAAAGTCAACCCGAAACTTGAAATCTCGACGTTTACGCCAACATAGGTCTTTCCGCCTGCGACCAGCGCCGTCCCCACATGGAAATGGGAGTAGGGACAATGCGCCCGTTGAGCAACCTCGCGAGCTAAAGCCAGCAAATCCTCACGTGGAGTCATCATGAATTACTTCCCCCTTTGTCACCCTGAGCGCAGCGAAGGGTCCGTCTCGATGGGCCCAGAGATGCTTCGCTGCGCTCAGCATGACAATGTATAGTGATCATCAGGATTTGATATAAGATGTCGACAGAATGGCTACCTGGATGACTGTTTATAGCCCAAATTGTATCATGATGTTACTGGCAGAACACCGTCCCGTTACTAGCTGTAAGAGACCTTCCCATGCCACAGGAACTGTGATTAGAAGTTGCGCCTTTGATTAGAATTAGTTTGATGATAACGAGCTGCTGGGCTGCTTCGCACCCAGCACTCGTTCTAATCAAAGGATGCGCACCCGAGATTTGCCCAAGTGCGAAGCAGCCTCGCAGCTTGGGATCATCGAGCATATCATCAAACTCATATTGGTCTCGCATGCAGAGTAATGCACACCTGTAGGAGGAAAGCCTTTGAAAATCATGGTGGCCGATGATGACCGCGACATGGTCGACTTGCTGAGCTATTGGCTCAAGGGACATGGCTATGACGTTATACGTGCATTCGATGGCGAACAGGCGGTCCAACGCTGGCGTGAAACCCTGCCCGACCTGGTCATCCTGGATGTCCAGATGCCCAAGCTCGATGGCTTCGAGGTGTGCCGGCAGATGCGCAGTGAAACCAATTCTATGGTCTTGATCCTCACCGCCCAGGATCGAGAAGATGATGAGATTCGTGGATTAGAGGTGGGAGCCGATGACTATTTACGCAAACCGTTTAGTCCTCGGCAATTACTGGCACGTATCAAAGCCGTGATGCGTCGTTCTTCCGCTGCACGGAGCTCGGCCTCCACATCTGCTGTCACGGTGGGTTCTGTGACGTTGGATGCCATGCGCCACGAAGTGATCAGAGAAGGCGTGAAGATCAGATTGACACCCACTGAGAGCCGCCTGCTGCACCTCCTGCTCACCCACACCGGACAGGTGCTCACGACTGATATGATCATCGAGCGTGTCTGGGGCTATGACGAAGTGGGCGACTCCGGGCTGGTGAAAACGCATATCCGTCACTTGCGTCAAAAAGTAGAACCCAATGCCAACAAACCCAAATATATTACAACTGTGCCTGGAGTAGGATATACCTTCACCACTCCAGCAGTTCTTACTGAACCGTGAGCAAGCCAGACCCTTCGCTGCGCTCAGGGCGACAGCCGTTTAGATCACCGTCCGCCAATCCTGCACACCAAGACCATCATGAAGCGCGAAGCACAAGAAGCCTCAAGTCAATCAATAATATATATAGACGCTCCAGCTTATGAACGCTGCAGTTGTCTACCGCTCTCCTCGCAGCATCGAGCATCAGAAGAAGAGAGCAGAGAGCGTGAACCGTGGACTCCTGCCACTCAAGAGTTGAATAGTCATCTGCGCACCCTGCTTGCTACCTTCTTCCCGCGTTCGACGCCTCTCAGCGTGCTGCATCTACATATCTCACAACTCGAGCCTATCCACTCTGTTCCGCAGTCCGCCACAATCTACCATCGTCCGCGCTATCATGCCCCTGATAGCTTCCTCGAGCAAGTCCTCGTCAATACGCGGCGCGTAATCAGGATAGATGATCAAATGCTAGTTCACATGGGCATTGGAGCAGTCATAATCTTTCCCGGTGTGGATCAACACGCAATACAGGCCATCGCAGAACGTGTCTTCAAGAGCATCAGCCTGCTGCGGGCAGAAACTGTCATCCCACCATTAAGGCGTGTGACAGATATTCTCTTCGGCATCGGTTCCTATCCAAAACCAGCAACGTCCCTGGAGCAGATGCTCTACCATGCGAGCCTGACAACTCGCAAATTAACATTACGCCCGGCCATCAGCAGGCGACTGCGCAGTATGAACTCTGCCCATCTCCTGATTCAGACAACGTTTGACCGGGAAGACTCACCAGTCAATGGAAATCTGCCGGAAAGTCCCAACTCCAATGCTGTCCCGTCAACCCACGGCCTTATCCCTTTTCTGCAGTTGCCAACCCACCTTCCTAGACGTTTGAAGCAGCTCATTCCATACCAACTTGCTCTCGAGATACGCTGCGCCCCCGTTGGGCGCGATCATGACCGCCTCACTATGGCTATGGCAGACCCAACTGATACAAATGCACTCCGTCAACTGGAAGAGGCTACTGGCCTATCAATTTTTGCCGTATCATGTGACCTGGAAGCTCTTGATGCACTGCTGGCACGTAAATGGTAATATGTCGGATTTTTTGTGTCCAGGAAATGTCATCCTGAGCGCAGCGAAAGGTCTGGCTCGCAGGACGAAGGGATCCTTCGTTGCGCTCAGGGTGACAGCCAGGCTTATCATGGGCGTCTCCCTTGCCACATCGTGTATCACGGTGATGAAATCTATACCGGAGAATCGCCAAAATTAACCAGATCGTAACTAATTCTTAACATAAAAGTGAGGCACCGTCGATTACACTAATACGTAGTGAAACTGCCTGCGGCAATGCTCGATAAATCGGCATTCTACAGTCTACAGTAGATACGACAACCGTTATGGTCAAACCTGCCTGCGGCAATGCTCGATAAATCGGCATTCTACAGGTCCAGGTGTATCTATCTACCTATCTATCAATTTGAGGAGAAATTTCTATGGTTATGCAAATGATCCAAGACGATGTCCTGCTAACGTTCAAAGAGGCTATGACCTATCTTCGGGTAAGCCGTTCAACCCTCTACCGACTTATGTGGTCAGGCCAACTGACCGGCCATAAAGTAGGAAGTACCTGGCGCTTTCACCACGAGGACCTTCGTGCCTGCGTGGATCGAGAGGTATCAATGCCCATTATGTCTACAAACGCTGCCATCAGCTAATCCCTCCCACCAGGGCGCAGGCTCCCCGATTTATCGTGGGAGCCTGCGCCCTGGGGTCAGGTGGCTTGGCTCCACGAAGTATTTATACGCGCTTCACTGCGTTTCGCTGATCTGAACCTCACCCATGTATCAGCCTTCCTTCCTGGTTTTCTCCGAAGGGCAACCGCCAGGGCTACACACAGACGCCATCTGGGGGATGGTGTGCCCCAGACTGCGTCCCAACCACCCTTGCCACCACTCGATACGAAGTTATCCTCCGCGTAACAAATTTTTATACAATGTTAATATCAAAGCACTACAAATGTATTGCATTCCCCATTCTCGCATGTTATACTCCTCACATATTCAAATCTATTGTAGCTATCACAATTGTATAGAAGGTAAGGATAGTCTTATGGCAGTAAACAACCTTGTTCACGTGAACGAGTGCGGTCTACCACTCAATGCAGTCGAATGGTTAGTCACACACCACCGCAGCAAAGCTCCCGAACGTGAGCAAATGATTCGCGACCTCCAGCTCAAACCTGGTAGCCTGGTAGTAGATGCCGGCTGTGGACCAGGGCTTTGGATACCGCTACTCGCCTCGGCTATCGGCCCTGAAGGACGCATTATCGGCGTAGACATTTCCACAGAGGCTTTGGTTACAGCTCAACGACGAAACGCGCACAAGTGGTATTCCCGGCAGGTGCAGTACAAACAGGCGGCATTAGAGCAGTTACCCGTCCGGCCTGGGACTGCTCACATGATATTTTGTGCGAACGTCAGCCAATACCTTCCTGACCCTGCGCAAACATTTGCTGCTCTGGGCCGCTATCTGGCCCCTGGTGGACGCCTGGTCATCAAGGATATTGACTTTGGCACCATGCACTTCCACAACATTGATGCAGGCTTACAGGCCCATGTGCTCCAGGCTCGTGAACGTTGGGAGCAAATACGCGTCGACGAAGGCTTCACCTTCGAGGATAGCTATATTGGCTCCAAGCTTGCTG
>Ga0187819_10001281_pt1 | contig 12968 bp, 12 predicted proteins | sample NC_wetland_sal_i_15_FD_132411 | JGI IMG/M metagenome (GOLD analysis project Ga0187819, IMG submission 132411) | Wetland sediment microbial communities from Neuse River Estuary, North Carolina, USA - SO4_4 | ecosystem: Environmental > Aquatic > Freshwater > Wetlands > Sediment | place: USA... | reverse complement strand
GTATTTCGAATGTTCTTCACCGGCAGGGGCCCGTCCGCAATGAAATCATCCAGCTTCCTGCCGTAGCCCTCAGCCTGGAGCCAGAAACCACGGTACTTCATTCCGGCGGCTGCTGAGACCAATTGATACTTCGCCCTCGTCACCGTCACACCGTTGGCAAGAGCGCCAGTATCAAACAGGTTCAAACTATCGGCGAGGCGAAGGGTCGTGTTGCCCGATGGTTCGCCAATGAGGCTTTGACGCTCTTCTGGGCTGTACGTGTAGGCGAGATTGAAGCGGGTAGCAAGCTTCTTATGGCGCTCATAATCACCGAAGGCGCCGCGGGGGCCGAACTCGCCTGTCGTCGGAAGCCAAGTGATCGCGAAGCCAGCGGAAAGATCCCGATCAAGCTTGGTAGCGGGAATATCGAGATTGCTGTTGTTATTGCCGACCATCCATCTGTACTGAAGCCCGGGAAGCAAGTCACCTTGCGCGAACACGCCTTGCGAGAAGTAAGGCCGGAAGACTTCGTCTGCCATCACGCGGTCGTAGGATTCCCAATACGGGTGAGAACCCTGCAAAGATAGTGTACCTGGATAGGCGTTCCAGCCTGCTCCGAGCGTCAAATATTTGCTGAAGCTGTAATATAGCGCGCCGCCCACGGCTACCTGATTGGTATCTTGCACCGTCCACACGAATGTGGAGTACTGAAACTTGGGATCAAAGAGCCATCCTTGAGAAAATAACATGACCCGATGAAACTGGAAGTCATTGCGTGGTTCTATCGGGATTGGGCGGCCCAAGTGGTCCGTGGCTGACTGGTCTGGTGGCAACTGGTTTAAATACCGCACAGCCATATAGCCGCTGAAATTCAGCTCGCCATACTCGCCCTTCGCGACGGTGAATCCGCGGCCTGGATTGAACTCTCCGAAAATGGCAGGATTTCCTCCAGTGGGTTCCGGGAGCAGTGTTCTGTCGTCACCCTTGCTCTGGGCCTGGCCAGAAGATTGGTTTCCGGTTTGGTCTGCCGGTTGCTGCGTACTTACCGTGCTTGGTTGGGCCGGGGACGACGGAGTCTGAGCCGCTCGTTGGGCCGTCCTATCCTGATTGGCAACGAATTGACGAAGAGAATTGATTTGCCGCATCAGTTCCTGGTTCTGCTGCTCCAGCTTGCGGTTTTGCTCGATCAGCCGATCGATCACATTCAAGACGTCAGTAGCGTTGCTGGTTTTTGTTTGCCCATCTGCGTTTGCGGATTGAGCGTTCAGAAATTGGGAGGCCGGGGCCGCCACGAACAGAACGAGAACAGTAAGCAGAGTCGCGGTCAAAGTTGGCTTGTTCAAGGCGTCTCTCCTGTGCATATTAGTCACTACGTAACAGCCAACCTAATTGTCCAGCCAACTGTCAGGTTCCTATTCGGCGGTGAGTATATCTACGGCTCACTGGAAAGAAAGGACAGCTTCAGGTGGATAGCACCCCGCATTCAAGGAAGCGTGACCTACTACATCAACAAATATCCAAAGGAATAAAACGGAGGCACAAGTAATGCTCAGTAACAAAATACTCCCGACGACTTTCACCTGGACTGCGCTACTCACAAGCCTCATTTCCATTCCGGCAACGGGACAAAGCGTTAGCCCCGTCGCTCCGCAAGCTGCGCAGCTTAAGGCGGCCGTAAACTCTGCGTTTTCGATGTTCAGGGGTGATACATCTGGAAAAAATGCCGACTACATCCCCTATTTGGCCCAGGTTAATTCGAAGCTGTTTGGCATCGCCGTGGTAACCACGGACAACCAGGTATATGCTGTGGGCGACATCAGCTACTCGTTTTCCATACAATCGATCTCGAAAGTTTTCACCCTTGCGCTAGCGATAGAGCAGGGTACGTAGTTCCTGGGTCCTCTACGGCGTTATTGATTTGCGTATAGCCATAACTAACCGTGGACCGTAATAGTTTGTTCCAGTAGTGCTGATATCCGAACGTGCCGGAGCCGGTAGGCGTTGCTACCAGTTTGCCTTTTGCATTAAAACCAACGTCCGTCCCCAAGCCGAAGTTATCGTTGTAGTAGTTCGAAATTCCTTTCCCAAAAATGAGCTGGAGCACGATATTGTTCTTGCTCGTCCCCCACGCGCTGGAGAGCGAGCCACCAAATCCGTCAACGTGGTTCTTGAGATCCGGCAGGAGCGTGCTCGGTATAACGCCTCCTACGGAGCGCGAGAGGAATGCGAAGTGGAGATGGCCATGCTTGTTTTCATAGCGATAAAAAGCGATTAAGTCAGGTCGCAAAGATGAGGCAACCGGCGTGCCGAATTGAGTGCTAAACGGGGTATCCGTTCCGGATTTTTCAACCGAGATGCCGATCCTGTTGGAGTGGCCGAGAGGTTGTGTATAACGGATCATTGGCTGCCGGAGGCCGATAATCCCGGGCGGCCCTTCAAATTCCAGCGTGTCGGGAAACACGTCCGGATCGCCGAACGAACTCCAGGTCTGCCCCACAAGGATGTTCTTGTACTCGGCATAGAACTGCCGCAATCGCAGTGACGTGCGCTCATAATTCCCGAGGAAATCATATTCCAGATATGCCTTTACCGTATCCCCGCTCTCGTCCCCCTGAACTGGCTGCCGGAATTCGGCTGAGAAGCGCGACGGGCGCATTGAAACGGTCGCATTAACGGTATGCGGCTGCGGGCTCGATGGAAAACTCGATGGTACGTACCCACCGTAGTAGGTTCCGGCCTGGTTTGCGTCAACAAAAATGTCGGTCTTAACAAAGCCACCAAGCTTGATAAGAGTTCCGGTTCCTGGTAAACGGAAGAAGCCTCGCAATGATGGATCCACATCCTCCGCATAAAGGCGCGCCGCACCCTCGGGGTCCTGGTTTGCAACTTCGCGAGTGCGTGTAAGTTCTCCGATATATGTCGTCGGCACCTGAGGCGGCGGTACTTTGGACGGGTGAGAGGGTGACGCGACAAGTGGGGCAACCGGCGTACTCTGATTGGCCTCGACGTTTGCGATCTGCTGCTTCAGATCTTGCATCGCCTGTTCAAGTTGCTGCAGCTTGGTTTTTAGTTGCTGGAGATCAGCCGTCTGGGCGAACGTAGTGGTGGCGCTCATCCAAAGAAGGAAAATCGGGGAGATAATATTCCAATTCTTCATTTAAGCCTCCATTCGTAGGACGTTGGCCGTATCGCCGGTCTGTCGTCGGAATAGTGATGCCCTTCCCGCACAGGAGGTTTAATTTAAAAAAACGCTACTTGCCTGTACGGGCCAGTACATAGGAAATGCCTTTGCTCGGAAAGTACCATTGCGCTTTCAAACAAGGGATTCTCTTTACGTCGCGTCGTAACCGTAAAGAACACTCGGTCGATAGCCAGAAAGTCGGAGGCTGTCATAAACATCCGCTCCAGCATCCTAACCTTGACTTTCCTATCCATTGCGCCGCTATCCGCCTGATAAAAAACGATGAAATTGCTCCCGACAATGCAGAGTGTGGGTCAGGTGAGATCAAGCAGTTCGAGGCAGGTGTGCTTTACGTGGACTCGACTTTGTAGCCGGCACTATCGCAGTTCAGTGGTGGAAGGCAGCACGAATGGAGAGCCGTAGACGCTTTGGACCGACTGGGGGCCAGGATCTGGCGGCGATGAACTGGCTGCCGCCAAAGGTTGCGCCACACTGCCGGATCGTGTTTCCGACCGTTGATGTGCCTGCCGCATTAATCAGACGCTAGGTTGCTTCTTAGCCGTTTTCCGTTGAGCAAGCGGGAGACTTTAAACCTGTGGCTGAAAGATGCCTGGCGGACATTGCAGAAACCGCAGTGTGGCGGCAACCTTCCGGTATATCCACAAAAACAGCCGGTACAATCCCACAAGATTCCATTATCTTCATCGCAGTCTAGCTCCGGTCCTACCGTGTCGCTGCCAGACGCTGGTGGGACCGGAGCCAAGAGGCTTGGCCACCGAACGGGTAGCCCAGCCGTTTTGTTGCAATAGACACTTTGATGTCCCGCCTTCGATTGTGGATGTAAAGTATTTTGTACTAATCACGCCATTTTGTGGGTAGGATGGCCTCGGTCCGGAGGAAGCCGAGGCCAACCAGACTGGGCACTGCACTCCAAGCCCAGCTGGGAAGGAGGATGCCCATCCCACTGTTGTCTGATTCGAGTTTTGATTTTGGAGATTCAGACGTTTTTCGCCCAGCCTGTCGCGGCGTACGTGAACCTGGCACATTCTTGAATTGGGAGTGCCTGTCGTCAACGTGCACGAGCGGACCGTATGAACAGCCCTGCGATACATGTAGACTAGCCTCGCAGCACTCAGCGTGCCTCAGCATCTGGCCGGATTTCCAGAGAACCAAGTCTCATGGACCGCGTAGCCTGGGCGCATTATGCTTGGGAAAATCCCGAGCGGGGATTCGCACAACAGATTTTACGATACCTGAAGGCGAAGCGCTGGGACCGGAGCGGTACTTTTTCCCGTAACCCCGTGAGCAACCGGCGCCATGGGCGTTGGCTTGTATGAGGCGCTCGACGGTGAGAGGCGACAGCGAAGGAAGGCGGGATGCCGCCGCGCCGTAGCCGGAAGGCCGCTTAAGTTAGATTCTTCCGGAGCTCTGGGATTCCGCTTACTGCAGCACCCCACGATTCTGTGGGCTGGCTGCGGGCGTGGCACTGGCCGTCCCTATTTGGCTGCCAACTCGGACTTCTTGTACCTCGGCTCGCTCAGGTAGCCCTGCACGTGGTCTTTGTCAACCTGGTTGATCACCAGTTCGAGCGGCTCCGGGCGGTCGGAAAGGGTGATCCAGACCGGCTCATAGAGGTTGACGTTCTTCAAAGTCGTCCACCATCATGGCGAGGTTGTAAGACTTGTGCTTGGTGTTGACCTTGCGCAGGGATAGGCTGAGCGGCCCCACGCGCTGGAAGCGCTTGGATTTGTCCAACTGAAATTCGTAGTAATTGCGCTCACCGCGTTTTTCTAGGGCCACCAGTTCCTCATGCGTACGAGCAATGGAGTCGTTCGCGCGCCCGATCGAGCCGTTCAACTCGTCGCGGGCGGAATTTAGCCTGCCGTCGAGATCGGAGCGCGTTTTCTGCAAATCCTCGCGCGTACTGGCAAGCTGCTTCTGCTGCCAGGAGAGCTGATCCTGCATCTGCTCGATGCGAAGATCGTCGGCCAGTCGGCGTCGGGCTACCAAAGTCCGGTTTGCAGCCGCACGTCTATGATTTTCGTCGGGCATGACCGAGGGCCGCGACTTCGCAGGCGGCGCGGAGGTCAGTGTATTCAGCTTATCCGAGAGAGTCTGAACTTGGCTCTGCATCTGGCGCAGACTTGCGGTCAGGGCTTGAACATCGGCGGCTTCGATCACCGTGTGCCCGTTCGCCGGCTTGGAAGCCGCCAGATCACCCGCCTGTTTGTGCTCTTTGACAAAATAAATTGTGACAACGCCCGCAATGGCGCACAGGGTGAGCCCGAAGAGGCGAGCTTTGAAGACGCGAGCTTTACAGTAGTTCCGCATCCTCGCGCCGAAAAGATTCTCTCGAATCGTGCTAATATTTCCGGCCCCAGATGTCTGTTCGGCCGAACGGTCCCAGTTCCCTTCCTGGTCGGTTATTGGATCAGCGGGCACCTCTCTTGCCCCAGTAGCCATAAGTTTGTCTCCTTTCGGCCAATCGGACCACCGCTCTGTATCACCCGTAGAACATCAAATTCTGGATATGGATCAGCATCCATAAGATGCGACAATTCTTGATGCCGGAAATTCCATCGGGATTTAAGAAAAACGAGCACCGGTGCCGGGCTCACCCGCCGGTTCTTGTATGGAACTTGCGTGGGTTCAAGCCGATAAGGGCAAAGGACAGGTGGAGTTGTCACTGGTGATTCGAATCTGATGCAACAGCTCGTCGCGCCCTGCCGTCAGGCAATTGGAGCCCAATTGGGAGCTGGGGTATGCACAATTGATCGTTTCCTGCATTCACTGGTTCCATCTGCGAGGCTGGCTACAACAACATCACGGTGCCGTTGGCGATGTCGTAGTACGCGGCCGCAACTTTCAGCTTGCCTTCCTTCACCAGGGCTGAGATCACAGTGGACGATTCGCGCAACAGCGCGGCCTGAATCCGCGCGTGTGCCTTGATGGCCGCCTCCAGGTTGTCGCCGGCCTGGTCAACTGCCGGCTGAATATGGGGAAACAGCGCGCTGATCTGTCCCGGAAGTTCCTTGCCCTGGATCGTCGCCTTTACCGCGCCGCAACCGGCGTGTCCCATCACCAGCAGCGCCTTCGTGCCTAACGCAGCCGCGCCATATTCGAGACTGGCAACGATTTCCGGAGTGATGACATTTCCTGCGATGCGGGTGACGAAGATGTGTCCGATGCTTTCGTCAAAGACCAATTCCACTGGAACCCGGGAGTCAGCGCAGGAGAGCACAGCGGCAAACGGCTCCTGTTTTTCGACGGTGTTTTGCTTCAGGATCGCGAGGTCGTGCTCGTGAGCAGTCATCTTGCCAGCGACAAAACGTTTGTTGCCGGCCATCAGCCGCCCCAGGGCCGCATCGGGAGTGAGCGTACTCTGCGCGAAGACTGGTGCGGGAAAGCTCAGCTTTGTCAATGCCGTCGCTGTCCAACCCACCCAGGCGCCTCCAGCGGCCATCTGCAAGAAACGTCGCCTCGCGGGCCCACGAACATAGCAAGGCCCCTCCTGGCATTTGCAGTCGTCCGGATGGAAAACCGGCGCTCGCTTCATTGATGTTGCTTGTCCCTTGTCTGACTCATGGGATTGGGTTTGCGCACCATCGCCGAATTTCGGTATTGAGACGTATCGACTTGGGTTAGCTACAAAGGCGATGCCGCTCAAGTTGGAAAAGCTTTTATTAATTGTGTTGTGCGATCACTCGACGAGTACGTTTGCACCATGGTCTCGCCGGCCCACCGCGGACCCAGTTGCACGGCACGAACACGAGAAATTGAAACTGCAACTGCCTTGAGGTGCCATATGGCGTGCCGACAATTCCCATTGAAGCCCTTGCCGAATCTTTATTCTGTTTTGACGTTGAATCCCAGCATCACTCCGGTGGGGATGGTCAGCATGCAAATAATCGCGCTCTCGACAGTTGGTTTATTCATTTCACGAGGCGCAATGGTCGCCGGTACCGATTATTACCAAAGAGGGCATACCCATCTCTACAACCTCGAATACGACGAAGCGATCGCCGACTTCACAAAGCTGATTGAAACGAACCCTGCCGATCCGATTTCATACAATCAGCTTGCTAGTGCTCAACTCTACAAGGAACTGTATCGGTTGGGGCTGTTGGATTCAAGCACCCTCCGCCGGGATCAGAATTCCCCTCGAGGCCGGCGGGTCGAGGCTGACCCCGTTGCCAAAAGGAGATTCCTGGAGACGCTGGAGCGCGGCCAGCGTGTGGCTGAAAACATCATTCAGTACGACCGACGAAATCAATCTGCCCTGTATGCGCTGTGCACAGATAATGCTTTGCGCTCGACGTATGACTTCATGCTGGACAAATCTTGGTTGTCCGCCGCTCGCAGCGGATCAAGCGCGCGGGGTTTTTGCGAGGAAGTGCGCAAACTCGACCCGGCGTTTATCGATGCCTATCTGATACTCGGTATATTCGAATATGCGGCTAGCACTCTTCCCCTTCCGATAAGGTTGCTTGCCGCTGTCGGTGGTTTGCACGGTAGCAAGAATAGAGGCATCGAATATATGACTCGTGTGGCAAGACAGGGTAATTACGATCGCGATGCCGCACGTGTAGCGCTCGCCGTTGTGTCTCGCAGAGAGAAGCGTCCGAAAGACGCTGCAGCAATCTTGGAAGCGCTGATGATGGACTACCCGCGCAATTACCTCTTCGGACTGGAACTGGCGTCTGTCTACACCGATGCCGATAGGCCGGAGCGTGCGCTCGACGTTCTCAAATCGCTCCTGCAAGGCGCATATGACCGGTTCCCCAGGGCAACGGTTCAAATGCAAGTCGAGGCGTTGGAGGAGAGGCTTTCCTCACAGCGCGCCGGCAGCGCACACCGGGGTTGGCGTTCCGGCTCCCCTTAGCCGAAAGCAGGTCTGCATAAAATAATGAAACATCTTTTATCTTGCCGCCGTGCCGGCCTTCGATGCTTGCTTGTCCTGCTTGAACACAATTCACGTTCCCCTCAAAAGAACTGAATCTCACCGATCAGAAGTTCATCAGCCCTGATCGTAGCGATCTAGAACTAGCTCTCGAAGAAACTTCAGGCCGAAAAACGGCCTTAGTGGTGTTAAACGGTCGACCCGTTAATCGGGCCGGCGGAGAAAACAGCCTTAAGGAGGCTCTGTGGCGCAAAATAACCAACAATTCGAGCGACTCAAGCAAAAATACCAACCAGCCCTTAATCTGATGCAGCAGCTTCAGGTGCAGGTACAGAACATCAATATGGAAGGCACCAAGCTGCTGATCCGCGGCGTGGCGCTGTCGGCGGATGTCAAGAACAGAATCTGGGATCAAATCAAAATGATCGATGCAACGTCTTCCGATTTGATCTGCGATATCAATGTTTCACAGCAGCAACGGCAACCGGCTGCACAGCAAGCGTCGGCCACAATGACCGCGGGTGCGTCTGTAAACGGAGGCCAAAACCAGCGGCACTATACCGTAAAACCTGGAGATACTCTTTCCAAAATCAGCCACGACTTTTATGGCGACGCCAATCAGTACACAAAGATTTTCAACGCCAATCGTAATATCCTGCGGGATCCGAACACGATCAACCCAGGTCAGGACTTGGTGATTCCGGAGTAAATCGGCGAAATCGTTAATCAATACTCGGGGGCCGGCTGGCGGAACGGCCTCCGCTCCCGCAGATCCACACCAGGACCACCACGACGTTTTCGATCCGCACAGACGTTTAGCCTTCCGGATCTTCCGGCGCTGAAGGAGCTCGCCGCCAGTTTCGCTAGAGGCGACCGAGCGTAACACCTCAGAAGGCAAGCCAGGTTTCTTCAGAACAGGTACAGGCCATCGCACATGTACAGGGCGACAACCTTCGATCATAGATAAAGTTAGTTGTTTCTATGCACAACATCTCCACGCTGCGAAAGCTCTAATATATATGTATAAGTTAAATGTGTAGCGGTTCGGCACAGTTGCAGAGACGGGCGGTACCGGCAGTATTCCCCCTGGGCATCGTGCGGTTGACGGCTCCCCGTCTGCGGACACGCTAGCGGACAGGATATAACATGTTTTGTTGAAGTTGCCGCCGAGGCCGAAGGACGTACAGTTGCTGCTCAATGAGGGTTAGTGCTGACGCGGTCAAGTATGCCTAATGCCTAAACGCTCCCGAAGTGACGATGGTTTCTGTACCGAATTCAAACATCAGCAGCGCGTCACAATTGAAACATATACTGAACTTGATTCGTCTAGTCTTTGTAACCTCCAAAAACTGGGAAAGAAATGAACATCTTACATCGCCATAAGAATCTTACTGTCTTCGCATTAGGCTTCTCTATTCCAGCGTGGTCAGCTCATGTTGAGCCGCTGGGCATCCCCAACTTCCATCAGGTCAATGAACATGTCTTCCGTGGTGGGCAACCCACCGATGCGGGATGGCAGAGCCTTGCCAAGCTGGGCATCAAGACCGTCGTCGATCTACGCCGGACAGACGAGCACTCGCCGGCCGAGGAGGCCAGGGCGGTGGCGGCGGCTGGTCTGAATTATGTCAACGTGCCCATGAAGGGTGTCGTCGCACCGACCGATGAGCAAATAACCAAGGTCCTCGCGCTGCTGGATTCGAGCGAACCGGTCTTCGTGCACTGCCACCGCGGCGTAGACCGCACCGGCACTGTAATCGCGTGCTACCGCATCGTGCATGATGGCTGGGAGCCTCGACGGGCGCTCAATGAGGCGAAGTCCCTAGGTATGGGATGGGCCCAACTGGGATTAAAACGTTACATCATGGCGTTTCAACCGGGACGCGTTGCTGTTCAAAAAGACCCGCACCGGACATCCCCCCAGCCCACCGCTGCGGGCGACGGTCTGTAAAGCCTCGCTCTATCCGCCCGCATTTCTAGTCTTCGCCTTTGGCGGATCTGTAGCATTGCACGCCAACCGCCGCGGGTCCTGTGGCTCGGATAGCGCTTTTTGCGGGCAGTAGGTCATCCCGGGTACCTTGCGCGATAAGAAGGTACTTGTCTGCTTTGAGCGCCGTTTCGTACTGCAACGCGTTGTTTTTCGGAATACCGATGCTGAACAGTCCACAGCCGATGGCGCTCAAACCATCCACAACTACCGCGGCCTCTGTAGCTCGCACGATGTAGGCGGCCAGCGGACCAGCGACGAGTACTGGCCCAATTCCCGGGAGCAAATAACATCCCACGATATGCTGATCGGTTCGGTGATCCCTCCCAACAATGGACAGCTTCTGTAGATCGAAGCCGATCTTCTGCAGCTCATTCACAGCGTTTTCAGTATCCTGACCAGTATCGTAGACGGCCACAATGGTGTTTTTGTCGGACATCTATACTATTCCTTCCTCACGTTTTTTTTGGATGCCGATTCCCGCGTTGTAGCGGGATTTTTTCCTCTGACCCCCGCCCCGACATTCCCAAGAATTTAGATCCAATGATGACGTCAATGCATCCCTGCGTAAGACGAAGTCTGGTCGATGCGCTAAGGACCACAGCCTAGACGCGAACCGCCGAAAAATCAAGGACATATATGAAAAACTATTCGATTCTGTTCACTGCTGCATTGTTTTGTTGTGCAGCTGTGTCGGGTGACGATTTCCGGGAACTCTCAAAGGTTCACACGGTTTATATCGTCGGCATGTCGAACGGCCTGGATCAGTTTCTCGCAAGCCGACTCACGAGTTCTGATGTGCTCTGGGTCGTTTTGGACCCGGCGAAGGCCGACGCAGTTCTTACGGACAAGCTTGATGAGGCCTTCTGGGGTTGGTTAAATAGCCGCTTTCCAGCGAAGGAATCCTCAAGCAAGGACGACCTTCGCTCAAGAAACGTAAGCCACCCCGCCGGAACAATCCGGGGAACCGTTTTCCTGATTGACCCCAAAAGCAGCCTCGTGCTCTGGTCCACCTACGATCAGGTCAACAGAGCATCGCCTGCTGAGTTGGACCAAGCCGCTTCGCGCATCACTAGCCGCCTCAAGATCGGGCTCCACAAGAAATGAGACCTGCTGCCGGGGGCGGCAGCCCGCAACTAAAAAGGGATTAGGCTTAGCGCAAAGCATGCCAGGCCTTGTTGGGGTTAAATTGCATCATCGACTGTGCGGTCTCTGCAGTGTTCACTCCAAGATCCCTCTCGTAGATCACGCCATCCTGGTTCACCATGAAAGTCTTAATGCCCGAAATGCCATATTCAACAGGCCAAGCGATGAGGCCAAACCCGCCGATCATCATCCCACGCACAAGATAGTCGTTCGCCCCGCCCGGCGCCTGCTTACCCTGGCTCTTGAGAATCCTGAAGTAGTAGCCACGATATGGCATCGGTTTATCACCGGTCTTGGTATAGCCCTCTGCGATGGCTTTCGTCACCTGGGCCGCGATTGGGCTTTCGGTTTCATCGGAGGATGCTGGCCAAAATAGTCCATCCTTCGTGCCAGGCGAACTTATCAGCTTTTGCGCGTACTCGCGGACGCCATTTGAGTTATGGTCCTCAGAGGCATATTCATATTGCGCCGTCACGAACGCGGAGCACGCGCCTATTGCGTCGAGTTCATTAGCGCCAATCCGACGCGCCAGGAGTTCTACCTTGCCTTTTTGTGTGTCAAAGCGCCACTTGCCGTTGGTCCTGATCATGGGTACGGCGAACGGGTAGTCATCTTTCCCAAGAAGGATGCGGACGCGATTCGGGTTGTTAGGATCGTGCTCAAGCTTCAAGGACTTTTTAGCGCTGGTGACGAACTGGCTCCGGTGGTTCCTGTCTTGGACGGGATCACCGGACGTCACGATCTCCTGCCCACCTCGTCCGAACAGGAGAAGAAGGGCAGCCACATCGTCTGCTTCCGCGGCGGCCAGGAGCGCGCGGGCGGCTTCTCTTGCGGTGGCGAATGACTGCTGTGCGGCCGCTGAGGGTTCCGATATTGGTGTGGATGTAATCGGTGAGGCTGATGACGTTTGTTGTGCAGACGAATTGGCGGAAAGCCACAGGCATAACCCCAGCGCGGTCAGAGATGCCGCTAATAAAGTTTGGGATGAACTGTGTTTCGTGTTCATGTCTTCCTTTTCCTTTCGCTCAATGAGACAACCAGCGTTCAGCGCCGCCGCCCTCCGCCTCCGCGGGATCCGGCTCCCCGACCACCCATGCTGCTGAAGCCTCGATTACTACTCGATCGCGCCCGGTTGCCGCCGCCGGCACCGGCGCCGGCGAAGGCACCACGCGCGCCTGCAGACGGGGATGCACTCCAGTTGCCCCATTGTTTACCACCGCCCGCCATGCGGTCTGCGCTATTCATACCTGGGTTGGGGCGCGCTGTCTTCGGAAGATTAGAGACGGTGTTGTTGGGCATCTTGATTGCGGAGCCAGCAGGTGTTTTGATCCCTGCGGCGTTTCCACGAGGTGTCGTGATGGCCCCTGCTGTGGCATTCGGTGTCCTCATGCCTGCGGCTGCGCCACGGTTCCCTGCAACGGCTCCTGCGGTACCGTTCGGCGTCTGCAGGCGTGCCGCTGACCCACGCGGGGCTGCGACCGCTCCTGCCTTGCTGTAGGGCGTGCGGATACCTGCTGCCGATCCGTACCGGTTTGCCACAGCCGCGCTCGAGTAGGGCACGTGGCCTCGAAAAGCCGGGTTATGCGTCCACGCCCCTGTGCCGGCACGTGGTCCATACGGCCGGGCGTAGCCGTAGCGACCGAAGAAATTGTTGTTGACTATCACTGCTCCGCGAGGGCCCCAGTTGCATCCCCAGCCCCATCCCCAACCGGGACCGCAGCAACCGCTAAATGCTGCTCCCAACGCAATACCCACGCCAAACGAGATGGCGCTGGCTG
>Ga0187819_10001280_pt1 | contig 12980 bp, 8 predicted proteins | sample NC_wetland_sal_i_15_FD_132411 | JGI IMG/M metagenome (GOLD analysis project Ga0187819, IMG submission 132411) | Wetland sediment microbial communities from Neuse River Estuary, North Carolina, USA - SO4_4 | ecosystem: Environmental > Aquatic > Freshwater > Wetlands > Sediment | place: USA: North... | reverse complement strand
GCCCCTTGTGTTGCGGACAACACCTAGCCGGCGGTCTTAAGAAAAATCCTGAGCGACTTGCCTGCAGACAGCTTCTTCGCCTTCTTCAGTTTCTTTTTGGCCATTTCGAGTCCCTCCACAAACGAGTAAAGCCCGGTTGGGCCACCTTCGCAGCGAGCACGTACTGGGCCCAACGCTGCGGCGGATTGTCGCACTGGCCCAGCGGCAAACAAAGCGCTTAGGGGCGTGCCGAGCTTGCGCGCGTGGGGGAAATCTCCTCCAAGGGGAAATTTTCCCCAGTCAGGGGGACCCATTCCCCGAGAGGCCGGTGGCCATTTGGGGTCTACCCTTCACCCGGCGAAAGCATGAGACATTCGCTCTCAACCCGAGCCCCGGCGTTCGAGATAGGGAACCAGGGCAATGCCGGAGAGCGTGGGCAGCCAGAAGGAAAGCAGACGGTATCCAAGCACAACCACGATGGCGGCGGCCTTCGGCACTCCCATGAGCGCGTAGAGTCCCACCATCGTGGACTCGACCACGCCGATGCCGCCGAGAATGACGGTCAGCTTGCCGAGCAGTTGCGGAACTCCGTACCCGGCGAGCAGCACGGCCGGGTTGACCGGGTAGCCGGCCGCCAGAAAGAAAAAGCCCAGGGCCGACATGTCAAAGCTGGTGCAGAGAACTGCGCCCACAGCAGGGCCGCGCCATCCGCCCTCGACGAGCGCGTCCCATCCTTCGAGCAGGTGGCCGATGGCGGTTTCGATCTTGGATTCGTCCGGAGGCTTGCGGCGGACCCTGGCCAGGAAGCGCGCGATGCCCGTGGCAATGGCGTGCAGCTTTTCCCGGTGCAGCAGGATCCACACCAGCGCGCCCACGCCGGCGCCCAGCGTCAAGCCAACCAGCGTGAAGCCCGCGGCCAGCAGGCCCGAAGACTTTTTCAGGAAGATCAGCACCACAAGGCCTGCCAGCGAAACCACGGCCAGTGCGGACACATTTAGGCAGATGAACAGCCAGCCGCCCAGGCCCGCTGCTCCGGGATTCACCCCCCGGCGGCGAAGAAACAGGTAGGCCATCCCCGCGGTTCCCAGCACTCCACCTCCCAGGCTGCCCACGCTATTTGACGCCGCGATCACCAGCGCTCCGTCCACGATGGAAACGTTCTTGCTGCCCCGGCTGACCACCGACCGGAGCAGGTATCCATTGCTCAGGCCACTCAGCAATTGCGCCCCCAGAGCCAGCAGGACGTACGGGACGCGCAGCGTGGAGACCACCAGCAGTGTGTGCTCCATGGCGGCCAGGCGCGGAAGGAAGAAATACACGGCCAGTCCCAGCAGCAGCAGCAAAAGCAGGTAGCGCCTTACTTTCTTTTTCGGAGGTACAGCGGCAACCGGTTCGAGACCTACTTCCATGGATATCCCCAAAGGTTCAGAGGGTGAGCAGAAGGATGTAACACGGAGCGATACTACCGCGGAATAATTCCCTGAGGGATTGGCAACTCGAATGGGCTGCGAAAACGAGGAGGAATTCCTACCTCTGCTCGACCGCGCGAGGACGGGCCACTGTTTCATTCGGCGCGGTCTTGAATCCTCGCTCCCCACTAGCCACCAGCCACTAACCACTAGCCACTGCTTTATTCATTTCCCCGCGCAGGGGGACTCATTCCCCGAGCGGCCGGTCTGCGCTCGTGGCGCGCGGCCGACCGATCTCGTCTCGCGCAGAGGGAAGCAAAACCTCCAAAGGAGCCCTCGCTCGCCCGACAGCGCAAGGATGGACCACACGCCTCGTGTTGCTAACGTTCGCGTAGTTCAGTTCATGCTTTTCACTGCAGAAACACTTCGGGAGATAAAATGATGAATCTGAGATTGCTGGTTGTCCTCGTGTAATGCAAAAAAATGAACCTCTTCAGCCTCCAGATCAATTTCATTGAGCCACATGAATTCCTTCTTTCCCGAGTTGAGAATCTGGCCGAACCCTAAGGCCTCAGCGCCCTTCTTGTCCACAGCGTATGCCTCGAAACAAAGGACCTGCGGGCGCGAATAGTAGATTCCTGACCAGCATAGAGTTTGTTCCACGGTAAAATTGCAGCCCATATTCTCGGCTCCGGTACCCTTTTCCCTTTCCTTCACTTTCGTCGCCCTGATCGCTTCGCGCAGCATATTCTTCAGAGTCAGTAGCGACTGTACGCCACGTACCAGCTCCCAGCCGACCTTTTCCATCACCATGCCCCTTTCTATCAAAAACTGTAAGAACTGACGGATTAGAAATCTGCTTGATTCTTCGTTGGCCTGATCTGCACCTTGACCTAGAATCCGACCAACCCTATGCCATTCAAGGTGAAGATCGACCTTTTCCGTTTCTTTCTGGTCGACCGGATAACGGCTGAGCAACACCAGATGCTTGTGGAGCTCATCCCTTGTGCCTAAGAGTGCTTTGTATCGGTCGAGTTGATCCCAACCTGGCTTTGACTCTACTTTGACTTCTATAATCACAAAATGTCTCGGGCCAGCAACCAAAATATCCGGCCTACCTTCCATGAATAGATTCTGGGTTGAGATTTCGAGTTTCTGGCAGTCGTCTAAAGTAAACTCGAGCCGTCCGTTGGTCAGGAAACCGAAGACCGCGCAGGCAATCGGTGGGTCGTAGAGTTGCAGGTGACGAATAAGGTTTACGAAGGCTTCCGTAGTGAAATCCTCGTCTTGGCGTGCGAACTTGTGCAGCGTAAGCAACAAATTGTTCTTTGCGCCTATTTTAGCCGTCGGCAAGTGGGTTTGGCCTCTCTACGAGGGGTTAGAGTAAGACAGGCGGTCAATTATTCAGACCTTACCGACCGCTTTAGATCTCGCATCCCAAAATCCTCTTCAGAAGGTGCCGGCGGCAACTGCTTTCTTTGTCGGCACAATGGCGCATTAGGGTAACGTTTCCGCGCTTACCCAGCGCCCTCAGCAAGTGCAGAGTGAATTTCTGGCACGGTTTTGCTCCTTTTTTTAATATATCAAGAGAGTTTTTGGAGGACAATTCGTGCCGTTAACCTCGCACGTGAAAGTGATTTCCCTTGCCTTGCGGCCGCGACGCGCGGTAAGGGCTCTCCCATAGTAACATTTGGCGCAGGCCCCCGGAGAATGACTGGTATCATTTCCTGTCGTCTTGCTGCTGAACCAAGCGGCGCCAGCGGCGACTTTGCTTAGCCAGAGACCAAAACGGGTTCCCGCAACGGGTCACGGCCCTAGCCATTGGTTTGGCTATTACGCGGGCTACTCTCCGACCTTCGTCCAGGAGGCAATCGCGTACCTGAATCTAAGAAAAGCCGACACAGTGGCCGACCCGTGGAACGGTTCAGGCACCAGCACAGAGGTTATCCGCGAACAAGGCATGATTGGGCGCGGATTCGACATTAACCACGCTGTCGTCCTCGTTGCCAAGGCGCGCCTCCTAGGGGCAGACATAAAGCCAAGCCATCTCAGCATTTGTAACACCATAGTCGCCAGTTCACGCCGGCTGACCGAACCAGGGTTTCTCCCAGAGGAGCCCCTCACTGCATGGTTTTCCCCAGGAGCGGCAGCTGCAATCCGGGGAATCGAGCGCGCGATTCAGTCGGTGCTAATTCCGACGCCCCGCTACACTCGATTGGCCAGCCTGTCCAGTTTGGAGTCGGTTTCCACAGTCGCAGCTTTTTTCTACGTTGCATTGTTTCGGACCGTTCGAGGATTTCTAGATCGATTCAAAACCTCCAACCCTACTTGGATCAAGGACGCATCGAGCGCCCATGCACGGCTACGACCGCCGACCGAGGCGATCTGCAATGCTTTTCGTCGCGAGGTTCGTCTTATGTTCGATACAGCCGGTCCGAAAACGAGGGCCGTTTCACGTCATCCCACTACGGCAGAGGTCGGGGAATCTACTTCCATTCCACTTGATGCCGGCTCCGTGGCCGCAGTGATATCTTCCCCGCCCTATTGCACCAGAATAGATTACGCGGTAGCGACGAAGCCAGAGCTTGCGGTGCTTGCTGCTACCCGAGAGGAGTTCCAAGCCCTACGACTAGCTATGCTCGGCACGCCTTTAACAGCCGGAATCTTGTCGAAGCCCGCTCCCTGCTGGGGTGCGGCCTGCAATAAACTTCTACATCGAATCAAGGAACACCCCTCCCGTGCTTCCGCAACTTACTACTACAACAACCACGTCATCTACTTCGACCGGCTTTTCCGTTCTCTTGGGGAAATCTCTCGAATCCTGCGACCGAGGGGTCGGTGTATCCTCGTCTTACAAGACTCCTACTATAAGAACCTCCACAATGACTTAGCAAGGATCACAGTCGAGATGTCCGGTGAGTTCGGGTTAGGGTTGCGGAAGAGACATGACCGTCAGCTCTCGGCGAGCATGGCAGCACTCAATACCCGAAGCCTGAGGTACCGCGCCCACTCTGCCGCGACGGAAAGCGTCCTTGCTTTTACGAGAATCTGACGAGTAACCAGCTTTGATGCTAAGCCCGGTTCCATGCGATAGGGCGTTCTCTCGACTAGACCGCGTCCAGCTCATGCTACCCGTTACCCGTATAATCATATAGCATACGGTCATCGATGCCTGGCCGTCGACGATATGCCTCCAACCGAGCCAAAACGCGTTGCCTACTTGTTCGGCGCGGGGGCAACTCACGCCGAGCTGACCAACCTTTACCCCGACCTGACAGAGGAGGAATTAAAGGAATCGGGCCTTTTGATAAATTATGTTTCAGCGAGAGTTATAGAGAAGGCTCGACGAAACCCCGAATACCTGAAAGGCGTGGAAATGGTTTCAGCAACGTCGGGCTCGCTGAATATTGAACTACTCATCAGCCTTCTCGAGAGCAGCAAGATCCACAAGTGGGCAAAGAAAACGAGCTACCTGAAGGAGCTCGTCCAAAAAGACATCGAAGCCGTCCTAACCAGGCCAAGGACTAGACGTTTCTACTTACACAGGGCACTCTTCGAACTTCACGGGCACCCCATCACAAGGCTTCAAGAGAAACTGACCGGCCTCATTTCGTTGAACTACGACGATGTCCTGGACGAAGCCTATAGGAAGCATGACGGCCCACCCAACTATTGCTTTTCCATGGAATCGGGCGTTTCGCGGCTAGAGCCAATCCCCCTTTTGAAGCTACACGGCTCCTTTAATTGGAGAAACCAGAAGATACGCGGAAGGACCAGGACTATTGAAATAATCCCCTTGGGAGTCTCGAAGAATTATCTGCACGCCCCATACAACTTCATTTGGAACAGGGCTCTAGAGATCCTGATAGAATGCGACACGCTTCGCGTAATCGGCTGTTCACTAAGCCCAAATGATGTTCATCTGATTGACCTGCTATTCAAGGCGCATTTAGAGAGGCCGGACCCATTCGACATAGAAATCATAAGCCATGAAGATACGGGTCAGCAAATTCGCAATAACTATGGATTTCTTCCTGGGATCAAGCCCCTCTTGGAGATTGAGGGCACCCTAATCCGCGACCGAGCGCCCGACAATCCTTTTAAGGCGTGGCTGAAATACAAGAGCCTTGCCACTATCAAGGACAGGACCAAGCGGACCCAATTCCTAAAGATGGTCATCAGGTGAGGCGGCCTGCTATGGCGAACAAAATTAGGTTCGGCAACATAAGAGAACTAAGGTCAATTTCGGCCAAGAAATTCATCGATGATTATGTCTATCGAATAGACCTTGATGCGGACTACCAACGTGAGGTGATTTGGTCCAGAGACCAGCAAGAGATGCTCCTGGATTCGATTGTGCAGAATATCGACATCCCTAAGATCTATCTCGCACGGGTCGAAGGTAACGAGAATTTTGATTTTGAGTGCATTGACGGAAAGCAGCGAATGACGACGCTGCTTAGTTTCTTTAAGCCCGAGCCGGGAGAAGATAACCCACTACGCGTAAGAGTGGCGGGCGAGCAATACACCTATAAACGGTTAAAAAAAGACCTGCCTCAGATTGCCGCAAAAATCGAGGAGTACGAAATATCATTTGTAATTTACCCGGAAATCGACGATGAAGAGTTCATCCGAGAGATCTTCCGCCGATTGCAACTCGGGGTGAGGCTGAATTCCGGGGAGCTACTGAAAACCTACATGGGCAAGATGAGAGATTTTGTTTATAAGGAAATGGGAAAGGATGCGCCATTCCTCAGGCATACAGGTTTGTCTGAAAAACGGTTTTCCAGGCAATTTACCCTCGCACAGATCTGCATCAATTCTTTCAAGCGCGATGAAACCGGGGAGTTTGTCCGGGCACGTTACGACGACCTCGCGGATTTTTTCAAACAGCAATATAAGCTGGATGATGATGACAGGAATCTGGGCCGAATCAGGAAAGTCCTTAGAATCATGGACAAATACTTCGGGGATGAAGCAAGCATGATCTCGAGTCGGGCTGTGGCCGTCTCAGCATATTTGTTTGTCGAGCGATTATGGCTTGAGAAAAAGTCGCGCCTCGTTCCACAGTTTGTTCGCTTCTACATCAAATTGTTGGAGGAAGTTAAGCGCAACCTGAAACTTCTGAGCGCATTTGAGAAACCAACAAATACGATGGTCTTGGAAGACTTCCAAAAGTACATCTCTCAGGCTTCCGTCGAACCGTACGCGATTCGGAGAAGAGAGCAGTTTCTCCAATTAGCCTTTAAGTACTATCTCAGCCCAAAAACAAAAGGCAAAATTATCGGGACCTAAGGGCTTCGATCCGTATCGGTTGTCTACTGACTGAGGGGAATATCATTCTCGCTACTCCGTACGACCGAATGCGTTACGGCTCCAGGGAACCGAGGGCCTCCACGAGCGTCCCAACCTCCTCCCCCGTATTGTAGTAGTGCGGAGAAATCCGCAACGCTGACTGAACCCCCTTTTGGTCCATATCAATCACCGCGTAGGCACGCAACGAGGCATTGGTATTGATGCGCTGCGCCCGCAGGAGCTTCACCAGCTCCGGCGCGGAATGCCCGGCGACTTCCACGGTGACGAGCGCGGCCAGCTCCCGGCCGCGGTCGAGGACGCGGCATCCGGGGATGGCCGCGAGGCGCGTGCGCAGATTGGCGGCAAGCTCGCGGGCTCGCTGGCCCGTCTTCTCGATTCCCACCTGGAGCGCGTACCGCGCCGCTTCGCCCAGGCCCAGCACCAGGCTGTGCGCGAATTCCCAGTTCTCGAAGCGGCGCGCGTCGGGCGCCAGGGCGAAGGCGTCCGCGGAGGTCCAGTCGGCGCCGCGCATGTCCACGTGCAGGGGGAAATCGCCGCGGGCCAGCGCGCGATCGGACACGTACAGGAAGCCGATGCCGCGCGGCCCGCGCAGGAATTTGCGCGCGGTCGAGGAAAGGTAATCGCAGCGCAGGCGCCCGACGTCCACGGGAATCTGGCCCACGGCCTGGCAGGCGTCCACCAGATAGGGCACCCCGGCTTCTTCGGCGATCTGGCCGAGCGCCTCGACCGGCTGGATCAGGCCGGAATTGGTGGGCACCCAGGTGACGGCCAGCAGGCGCACCCGATGCGCGCGCAGCAGCCCGCGCACCGATTGCGGGTCCACACCCCCTTCGGGCAGGTCCGCGGCGCGTTCCACCTGGACGCCGCGGCGGCGAGCGAGCGAGAGATACGCGATCTGGTTCGAGACGTAATCGTTGCGCGTGGTCAGGATCACGTCGCCGGGCTGGAAATCGAACGCGGCCAGGGCCTGGAAAAACGCTACGGTAGCGTTTTCCACGATGGCGATATTGCGCGGGTGCGCGCCGAGCAAACGGGCGACGTGCTCGTAGGCCAGGGCCACCTCCGGCGCGGCGGCATCCGCGGCTTCGTAGGCGCCGAGCTGCGCTTCGCGCTCCAGATGCGCGGTCACGGCGCGTAGCACGGATTGCGGCACCAGCGAAGCCCCGGCGTTGTTCAGGTGAATCACGGACGAGCAGCCCGGAGTGTCCGCGCGCCACGCGGGGTCGAGATCAGGTATTGGAGGCATGAGAGATTGTAGCCCGGGTCTTCCGCGTTTTTTGCGTCCCGACGGGTTCGGTCGGGAAGACCCGGGGCACGTTCCGTGCTCCCGATTCTCCCCACCCAAAATTCCCATTGACTTACTATATACCATATGGTATAGGGTACAAGGGGTATCGCGCATGGACCGCGTCAGACCAATCCGACGAGGCCGCTGGCAATCTCTCTCTAGCTCATTTAGTTTGTGCAGATCCACGCTCGTCGCTGTAACTCCATTTAGTTTCTGCACATCCAAAATCACCTCGGATCTGTTCATTCCACACGTACTTAAAGTCTCCTGTTTTCAATCGTTTCACCGAGAATCGCACCTAAGTCCCGCAGTTTGTGCAGATCCACAATTGGGGGGGGCAGGGGGTACCCCTGCTGGCTCCGGCACCCCCGTCGCCGCCGGATTGCTGTAGAATCCAGCCGGCAAAAGCCATCAGGGGGAATTTATGAGTCACTGGAAAATCGCAAAGGCAATTCTCTCGCTGTCTCTCTTCCTGGGATCTTTGCTTTGTGGAGCGTCATTGCGAGCGCAATCGCTCAACGCGGAGGGCATGAAAGGAATGGAGTGGCGCCAAATCGGCCCGTTCCGCGGAGGGCGCGTACTGGCCGTGACGGGCGTGGCCGGCGACGCGAACACCTTCTACATGGGGACGGTGGCCGGCGGCGTATGGAAAACGACGAACGGCGGATGGACGTGGTCGCCGCTGACGGACAAGACGGGAATCATGTCTGTGGGGGCGATTGCGGTGGCGCCGTCGGACCCGAACGTCATCTACGTGGGCACGGGCGAGTCGTGCCCGCGCGGAAATATTTCGTTCGGCGACGGCATGTACAAATCGGTGGATGCGGGGAAGACCTGGACGCACATCGGCCTGGAAGATTCGCGGCACATCGCGAAAATCCTGGTGAACCCGCAGAACCCGGATCTGGTGTACGTGGCGGCATTCGGCCACGCCTACGGGACCAACGAGATGCGCGGCGTCTACCGCTCGGCGGACGGCGGGAAGACCTGGCAGCGCGTCCTCTACAAGGACAACAAGACCGGGGCGATTGATCTGGATTTCGATCCGCACAACGCGCACATCCTGTTTGCGGCGCTGTGGGAAGCGAACCGCTCGCCGTGGGGCATGACCAGCGGCGGGCCGGGCAGCGGGCTGTACCGCTCCGCGGACGGCGGCGATACTTGGAAGCACCTGGAGGGGCACGGGCTGCCGGAGGGCGTGCTGGGGAAAATCGGCGTGACGGTTTCCGGCGCGGACGGCAACCGCGTCTACGCCATCATCGAGGCGGCGAAGGGCGGCATCTACGCGAGCGACAACGGCGGCGAGAGCTGGCACCTGGTGAACGGCGACCACCGCTTCACGCAGCGCGCCTGGTATTTCCATCACATCTTCACGGACCCGAAGAGCGCCGACACGCTGTACGTGCTGAACACGGCGCTCTACCGCTCCACGGACGGCGGGAAGACGTTCAACTTTGTGCGCGCGCCGCACGGGGATCATCACGGGCTGTGGATCGACCCGACGGATCCAGACCGGATGATCAACGGAAACGACGGCGGAGCGACGATCACGCAGGATGGGGGAAAGAGCTGGTCCACGCAGCTCAACCAGCCCACGGCGCAGTTCTATCACGTGGCCGCGGACAACGCGTTTCCCTTCCACGTGTACGGGGCGCAGCAGGACAACTCGACGGTGGCCATCGCCTGGCGCTCGGATCACGGCATCATCGACCGGCCTGATTGGTATCCGGTGTGCGGCGGGGAATCGGGCTACGTGGTGCCCGACCCGCGCAACGCCAATGTGGTGTACGCGGGATCCTACGACGGGCTGATCACGCGCTACGACCGCGCGACCGGGCAGGAGCAGGATATTTCCTCCTGGCCGCTCAATCCCATGGGCTCCGGCGCAGCGGATTTGATCCATCGCTTCCAGTGGACCGCGCCGATCCTGATTTCTCCGAACGAGCCGGACGCCGTGTATCACGGCGGCGAGGCGGTGTTCAAAACCACGGATGAAGGGATGACCTGGACGGCCATCAGCGGCGACCTGACGAAGAACGACAAATCGAAGGAGCAATCGTCGGGCGGGCCGCTGACGCAGGACAACACCAGCGTCGAGTATTACGACACGGTGTTTACGATCGACGAATCGCCCGTGGAGAAGGGCGTGATCTGGGCGGGCTCGGACGATGGGCTGGTACACGTGACGCGCGACGGCGGGCAGCACTGGGCGGACGTCACGTCGAAGGAGTTCGGCGAATGGAGCCTGGTGAGCCTGATTGCGGCCTCGCCCACCGACGCGGGCACCGCGTATGTGGCCATCGACCGGCACAAACTCGACGACCTGCACCCCTACATCTTCAAGACATCGGATTACGGCAAAAAGTGGACCAAGCTCGTCAACGGGATTCCCGACACGGCGTACGTGCACGCAGTGAAGGAAGATCCGAAGCACAAGGGCCTGCTGTTTGCCGGGACGGAAACGGGAATCTACATCTCGTTCGACGACGGGGCGCACTGGCAATCGCTGCGGCTGAATTTGCCGCAGGTTCCAGTGGACGATCTGGTGGTGAAGGACGACGCGCTGATTCTGGCCACGTACGGGCGGGCGTTCTGGTCGCTGGACGACATATCGCCGCTGCGGCAAATGAGCGCCTCCACGCAAGACGAGGATGTGCACCTGTTCCAGCCGGCCACCGCGGTTCGCTTCCGCGGCCCGGGTTTCTTCATCACCACGGGCATTCCGGTGGGGCAGAATCCGCCGGCGGGGATGGTGCTGTATTACTCGTTAAAGGAGAAGCCCAAGGAGCCGGTGACGATGGAGATTTTGGACGCGCAGGGCAAGCGCGTGCGGAAATTCTCGAGCAAGAAAGAAGAGCAGGCCGCCGAGGAGGAGGAATTTCCGCAGCTGCGCGGGCCGGGCGACACGCTGCCGGCCGAGAAGGGGCTGAACCGCTTCGTGTGGAACATGCTGAGCGAGCCGCCGGAGAGGGTTCCGGGCGCGGTGTCGTGGGGCGGCCGGCCGAGCGGCGCCCTGGTGGTGCCCGGGACTTACCAAATCAAGCTGAGCGCCGGGGGCAAGACCTACACCGCTTCCGTGGAGCTGCGCAAGGATCCGCGCACCAGCACGACGCAAGCGGACTTCGAGAAGCAGTTTGAAATGGCCACGCGCATCCGCGACTCGGTCCAGGAAGGCAACCAGGCCGTGAACCAGATCCGCAGCGTGCGCGGCCAGATCGACGCGCTGAAGAAACGCTTGCGGGGCGACGAGAGCGCCAAGCCCATCCTGGAAGCCGCCGATGCGCTCAACAAGAAAATGAACGCGGTGGAAGAAAAAATCATCCAGCCGAAATCGAAAAGCAACGAGGACCCGTTGAATTATCCGATGCAAGCGGTTGACCAACTGATGGCGCTCGAGGGAACGGTGGAGAGCGCGGACACGGCTCCCACGAAGTCGAGCAGCGACGTGTATGCGGAGCTGCTGAACCGCCTGAACGTGCAGCTCAGCGCGTGGCGGGAGATGCAGGCCAAGGATCTGGCCGCTCTCAACGACCTGATCCGGAAGAGCAATATTCCGCCTATCGCTCCGGCGGCGGAGCAGAAAAAGTAGAAGCTACCCCAGGCGCAATCAGGATTCCGGCTCGTCGGGGATGCCGAGTTTCGACAGGCGGTAGCGCAGGGCGTTGCGGGAGAGGCCCAGGAGGCGCGCGGCTTGGCTCTTGTTGCCGCCGGCGCGGCGCATGGCTTCGCGGATCATCTCGTCCTCCCACTGTTCGAGCGTCATGCCAGCGGGGAGAAAAGGCGCGGCGTCGGCTGGTTTTTGCGCCATCTCGTCAATCAGGATGTCGCGCGGCTCGAGCACGGGTCCGGGGGAAAGCGCCACGGCGCGTTCCATCACATTTTCGAGTTCGCGGACGTTGCCGGGCCAGTGGAAAAGCATGAGGCGTTCCATGGCCGCGGGACTGATTTCCAGAATCGTCTTGTCCGACGATTCCGCAAATTTGCGCAGGAAGAGAGCGGCGAGGGCGGGGATGTCCTCTTTGTGGTCGCGGAGCGGCGGGATATTGATGGGCACGACGTTCAGGCGGTAGTAGAGATCCTCGCGGAAGGTCCCCTCTTCGAGCGCGGCGCGGAGGTCGCGGTTGGTGGCGGCGACGAGGCGAACGTCCACCTTCACGGTCTTGGTCCCGCCCAGGCGTTCGAATTCGCGCTCCTGGAGCACGCGCAGCAATTTGACCTGCACGGGCGGTGGCACGTCGCCAATCTCGTCGAGAAACAGTGTGCCGCCGTCGGCCAGTTCGAATTTGCCCGGTTTGCTGGAGGCCGCGCCGGTGAACGCGCCTTTTTCGTAGCCGAAGAGTTCGCTCTCGAGCAGGTTTTCGGGAATCGCGGTGCTGTTGATTTTCACGTAGGGCCCGCGGGCGCGCCGCGAACGCTGATGGATGGCGCGGGCCACGAGGTCTTTGCCCACGCCGCTTTCGCCGCACAGCAAGACGGTGGAATTGGTCTGCGCCACGCGCTCCACCAGCCCCAACACCTCCTGCATTTTCGCGCTCTGCGCGACGATGCCGGAGACGTCGTAGCGTTTTCCGAGGGCTTCCCGCAGGTCGCGGTTTTCTTCGCGCAACCGGCGCACGTCCAGGGCGCGCCGCACCACGAGTTTGATTTCGTCGAGCGAGAAGGGCTTCAGCACGTAATCGCTGGCCCCGGCTTTCATCGCTCCCACGGCGCTTTCCACGCTTCCATAGGCGGTCATCACGATGACGGGCAATTCCGCGCGGGCTCGCCGGGCAGCCTCGAGCAACTCAAGCCCGCTCATGCCCGGGAGCTTCAGGTCCGTGAGCAACAGGTCCACCGGCTCGCGCCCCAAGAGCTTCAGCCCGGCCTCCGCATTCTCCGCCGCGAGCGTGGCGTAGCCCTCTTCGCCCAGGCTCAGCTCGAGCAGGCGGCGCATACGCGCTTCGTCTTCGACGATGAGGATGGTGGGCTTCATCCAGCGGTCCTCGCGG
>Ga0187819_10001279_pt1 | contig 12993 bp, 12 predicted proteins | sample NC_wetland_sal_i_15_FD_132411 | JGI IMG/M metagenome (GOLD analysis project Ga0187819, IMG submission 132411) | Wetland sediment microbial communities from Neuse River Estuary, North Carolina, USA - SO4_4 | ecosystem: Environmental > Aquatic > Freshwater > Wetlands > Sediment | place: USA... | reverse complement strand
TTGCCGGGAGATTTGCCGCGGCTTTTTGCGTCTTACCATCCTAGCCAGCAGAATACGTTTACGGGGAAATTGACGGAGGAGATGTTGGCGGGGGTGTTCAAGGATATTCGGAGATTTTTGCGGCGGGAAGGCGCACGTGGGGCGCGCTAGCCCATGGAAGCGCCGATCTAAACACGGAGAACACTGAGGAAAGACTGAGGGCGCGGAGACTCGGGAGAATTGTTCAGGGCGTGCGAGCGTTGGTCGAATCGAACTTCGCGAGGCGAGCCTCGCGGTAACAAAGCGGCGGCTAGCCGCCGCACTCCACATGGGCTGTGCCGAGGTCGCGAGTTGGGAGGCCAAGATTTGAACCTCGGGGAATAGCTGCGACGACTCGGATTTGGAATCAGCGGGGGCGGGGCATGCAGATTAGGTAGGTGAAAAACGAGACGGCGAAGCCTACAAACCAGGCGTACTGATAGAGGCTGTGGAGCGCGGGGACTTCGAGGCCGATGAGCGCGACGAGGATTCCGGCGGCGAGGGCTCCGATGGCGCGCCAGTTGAAGCCGGCCGAGAATTCATAGGCGCCGCCGCGCTCGAAGAGATCGTCGGTCGAGATCACTCGTTTGCGCAGGACGTAGTAATCCGCAATCATCACGCCGGCGATCGGTCCCAGAAAACTCGAGTAGCCGACGAGCCAGCCCATCACATAGCTGCCGTGGCTCGAGAGCCATCGCCAGGGCTGCATCAGCAAGCCGATGAAGCAGGTGATGAGGCCGCCGATTTTGAAGCTGATGCGCCGCGGATACAGATTCGAGAAGTCGTTCGCGGGAGAGACCACGTTGGCGGCGACGTTGACATTGAGCGTGGCGAGCAGCAGCGCCAGCATGGCGACCACCACGGCCACGGGACTTCCGAGGCGGCTCAAGACCACGACCGGATCCCAGACGGCCTGGCCGAAGACGATGACGGTGGCGGATGTGACCGCGATGCCGATGAAGGAATAAAACGTCATGGTGGTGGGCAGGCCGAGCGCCTGGCCGAGCATTTGTTCGCGCTGGCCTTTTGCGTAGCGCGTGAAATCGGGGATGTTGAGGGCGACGGTGGCCCAGAAAGCAACAACGCCCGTGAGCGAAGGGATGAAAAACGCGAAAAATTCGCGGAAGGTGCGGAATTTCGATGGCGCGGAGAGCATGGGGCCGAGTCCGCCGGCTTTGACGTAGGCCCAGGCGAGCATGGCGACGCCGAGAAGCAAGAGGGCGGGGGCCGTGATGCCTTGGAGGAAGCGGATGGTGGAGATGCCGCGGAGAATTACGGCCAGGTTGAGCAGCCAGAAAAGAAAGAAGCACAGCCAGGGGTGATCCCACGCGGGGATGAGCGCTGCGAGAAGCGTATTGATGGCTTCGCCGCCAATCCAGGTTTGGATGCCGAACCATCCGCAGGCGACGAGCGCGCGGAGGACCGCGGGGACATTGGCGCCGAGAACTCCGAACGAGGAACGCGCGAACACGGGGAATGGAATGCCGTAGGCGGCGCCGGCGTGCGCGTTGAGGAGCATGGGAACGAGGACGATGATATTGCCGAGGAAGACGGTGAAGATGGCCTGCTTCCAGTTCATGCCGCCGGCGATCATGGCGCTGGCCATGAGGTAGGTGGGGATGTTGACGCTCATGGCGATCCAGAGGGCGGCGTAGTTGTAGGTGCCCCAGGTGCGGCGCGAGGGAGGGATGGGAGCGAGGTCTTCGTTCCAGAGCCAGCTGGAGGAGGCGCGCGGGGCGGGTTCGGCGGCGGGATTTTCGTGTCGGAATTCGGTCATCGCGTTCTAGCTCTCGTCGCGCGCGTACGTCCGCGAAATGCGGCGCTTATACCCTCGCCGGCGTCACTGGGCAAGGAATTTTCTCGCCAGGGCCGCTGGAGGCTGCTTCATCCGCGAATGCTTGCGAATTGGCCAGTGAAAGGGCTGTGGATAATCGGTCGCCGAGCATTTTCCGAATATTATCCCGCCATTCACATGGCTGACTTAGCGTTGGCGCTCGACTTGGGATGACTGTGCCCGCCCTCCAGAAAGTCTTGAGCGACAACAGGAGAATCATGGGACGCGCACTCTGCTCGTTTTTTGTTCTGGCATTGACTGTGGCCCTGGGAAGCTGCGCGGGGAATTCGGATTCTGCGCCTCCTCCAAAGGCCAACTACGGGTACACGCTCCTGCTGCGCGGCTTCGATCCCAACGGCAAGCCCATGGCGCTGGCTGGAATCCTGCTCGCGGACAATCACGGAAGCATCCTGGGAGGCGAATTGGATTTAAACGACGCGGGGCAGATCACGCATGTGCCCTCGCCGGTGACGGGCAGTTACACGACCAGCTCGTCGTTCGGCGGAATTCTTCGCGGCGAGACGAGCATCACAACAAACTTCAAGCTTCCTGGCACGAACATCCCCCTGGGCTTGAAATTTGTATTCAACAACGGCGCGACGCAAGGGCGGATCATCGAGTTCGACAACAGCGGCTTTTCGAATTCCGGGATCGTGTATATCCAGGAGCCCACGGCGATTGAGGAAGCGAACCCCGTCGGCAATTTCGCTTTCGGATTGGATTCGGACGCGCCGATGGGGGCGCGCACGGTTGCGGCCGGCGAATTTGAGATCGTCAACCAACTGCAGCGGGCCCCGAACGGGGGAATCGCCGGCGGCCTGGTGGACCAGAGCAATACATGCGCTCCCGCGCCGACATATTGCACGTCGCCGATCGCCGCGGGGCTGGCCACGGGGCCCGATGCGTTCGGGCGAGGGACGCTGACACTGAATGCCGGCGGAACGCCAGCTCAATTTGCCTTCTACGTTGTAAATGCCGGGGAGATGTTCCTGATGGAAATTGACTCGGGCGCGAAGCCAGGAACGCTGCTGGCGGGCGTGGCGCGGCAGCAAGCGACGTTCAATATGAACAGCCCGAACACAACGGCCGTGCTGCAAATGACGGGCCTCGATACAGTGCAGGGAGGGGACTCCATCGCGCCCGACGTCATCATCGGCGCCATGTCCATCATCCCGGGAGGTTCCTTCACGCTCACGTTTGACACGAATGACGCGGGGAGTGTGCAGACCGGACAGCAGGTAGCGGGCTCAGTCCTCTCGTTCGATCCCTCGAGCGGACGCGGGGTGATTAGCATTGCCGGGGGCTTCAGCAGCGGGTTCATGGATACCGCGATTTTTTATCTTTATAGTTCCGGGGAAGGATTCCTGATTGATGCGGATCCGGCGAGCGGAGGCGGAGCTGTGAACAAAGGTCTCTCCGGGAATTTTATCTTGCAATCGGCAGGGCCCTTCAGCGATGAAACTTTGGGTGGGCAATCGCTGGTTGGCTCCGGCGGTTCGTCCACGGCGGCGATTCCGAACGCGGAGGGCGCGGCGGTCTTCGACAGCAACGACGGCACGTTTTCCGCCATTGGGGACTTGACCTCGATATTGAAAGGCGACGGAAACGTGACGAATGGGTCATTCAACGGCACTTTCCAGGTGAGCGATCCCGTGATGGGCCACGGCACGGCCATGGTGTCAGCCGAACTTTTCGGAAATTTCACGCAGGGCCTGCTATATCCCGCGACGTTTTACATAGTGGCGCCCAATCAATTCGTGCTGATCGGGACGCAGCGGGGCTCGAGCTCCGGCGTGACGTACTTCGACCCACAGTAGCCTGCGGGGCGGCGAGCACGGCTGACTCGGACACAGCGATTTCCCGCATCGAATCCACGCAGTTGGTTTGACAGCTTGTTCATCCATTGTTAGCCTGCCGGGCAATGGAACGAGCCGCCGCAACTCCCGCCGCAGACAGCGCCGTTATCGAATTTCGCCACGTCAGCTACCTTCTGGATAGCCAGCAGGAATTGGTCAAGGACGTCAGCTTTGCCGTGCAGCGCGGGGAGACGCTTGTGCTTTTGGGGCGGAGCGGGGCGGGAAAGACGACGGCGCTGAAATTGATCAACCGGCTGCTCGAGCCGACCGAGGGGCAAGTGCTGGTGGAGGGGCGGGCGACGACCGAGTGGGATGCGATCGAACTGCGGCGGCACATCGGATACGTGATTCAGGAAATCGGATTGTTCCCGCATTTCACGGTCGAGGAGAATATTTCGCTGGTGCCTCGGCTGGAAGACTGGGAGAAAGAGCGCACGCGCGTGCGCGTGAAGGAGCTGCTCGCGATGGTGGGGCTCGATGCGGCGAAATTTTCGCGGCGGTATCCGCACGAACTTTCCGGGGGGCAGCGGCAGCGGGTGGGAGTGGCGCGGGCGCTGGCGGCCGATCCGCCGATCCTGCTGATGGATGAGCCGTTTGGGGCGCTGGACCCGCTGACGCGCGGGGAAGTGCAGCGGGAATTTCAGGAGCTGGAGCGGCGCCTGGGGAAGACAATTGTGATTGTGACGCACCACGTGAGCGAGTCGCTGGTGCTCGGGACGCGGATCGGCCTGATGGAAGGCGGGCGGCTCGCGGGGATATATTCGCCGAGGGAATTTTTGGAGTCGAGTGAGCCGACGGTGGCCGCCTACGTGGCGCATCTGCGGATGCACGAAGGCATCGAGGGGGGGGAATGAGCCTGATCGAATTTTTTCTGCGGCATCAACGGGAAATCGTGCAAGCGACGCTCGAGCACGTGTGGCTGGTGGGAGTGACGATGGTGCTGTCGGTGGGGATCGGCGTGCCGCTGGGAGTGCTGGTGACGCGGCGGCCGTGGCTCTCAAGGCCGATTTTGGGCGGCGCGAATATTGCGGAGACGATTCCGAGCCTGGCGCTTTTCGGTTTTCTGCTGCCGGTGCCGTGGCTCGGGGATCGCGCCGACCGGCTGGCGGTGGTCGCGCTGACGCTTTACGCGCTGCTTCCGATTATTCGCAATACTGCGGCGGGAATCGCGGGGGTGGACGCGGCGGTGCGCGAGGCTGCGCGGGGAATGGGAATGACGGAGTGGCAGATTCTGCGGCAGGTGGAGCTGCCGCTTTCTCTTTCGACGGTGCTGGCGGGGGTGCGCGTGGCGACGGTGCTGACGATCGGAATCGCGACGATTGCAGCGGCGGTGGGAGCGGGAGGGTTGGGAGAATTTATTTTTCGTGGGCTCGCGATGGTGAACAATCAATTGATTCTGGCCGGGGCGATTCCCGCGGCACTGCTCGCGCTGGGAGCGGATTATTTGCTGAGCGTGCTCGAGCGGCGGCTGCGTCCGGCGCGATGAAGGCGGCGACGAAGAAGCGCTGGGCAGGGCTGCTGCTTTGCGTTGGCTTGCTGGCAGCGGGGTGCGGGGGGGACCGGCAGAATACGATTGTCGTCGGGTCGAAGAATTTTTCCGAGCAGGCGCTGCTGGGCGAGATTCTCGCGCAGCACCTGGAGGCGCGGACGCATTTGCCGGTGACGCGGCGGTTTTACCTGGCGGGATCGTACATTTGCCAGCAAGCGCTGCTGGCGGGGCGGATTGATACATATGTGGAGTACACCGGGACCGCGCTGACGGCGATTCTGCACGATCCCATCGAAAGCGACCCGGGGGCCGTGTTTGGAAAAGTGCGAGCGGAGTACAAGCGGCGGTTCGGGCTCGAAGTGATGCCGCCGCTGGGATTCAACAATACATTTGCGATTGTGGTGCGCGGAGAAGACGCGCGGCGGCTGCATTTGAAAACAATTTCGGATGCCGCGCCGCATGCGCGGGAATGGCGCGCGGGGTTCGGGTACGAGTTCATGGAGCGCCCGGACGGGTATGCGGGACTGGCGCGCGTGTATGGGCTCGAATTCGAAGCGCCGCCACGGATTCTGGATCTGGGGCTGCTGTATCGGGCGCTCTTGGATAAGCAGGTGGATTTGGTGGCCGGGAATTCCACGGACGGGCTGCTGGCGGCGCGCGATTTGACGGTACTTGAGGATGACAAGCACTATTTTCCGCCGTACGAGGCGGCGCCCATCGTGCGGAAGGAGACGCTTGAGCGTCATCCGGAAATGCGCGCGGCCATCGCCGAACTGAGCGGGAAAATTTCGGACGCGGAAATGCAGAAGATGAATTATGCGGTTGATGGGGAGCATCGCGACATCAGCGAAGTGGCACGCGAATTTCTGCGGTCGAAGAGGTTGGATTGAGATTCAGAATGCGCATGGGGCAAGCAACGGGATTTGAGGCGATTCGTTACGCCGTGGGGCACGGCCCTCCTGCGGCGTGTCTTCGACATGCCATGGCCCTGCGGGTTTGTGGCGCAGCGGTTCATACGAAGACGAGCGAGCCGATAGGTCACATAGATGAAGGGAAGAGTTCAGACTTGAGTGGCTGACCCGAGCTAATCGGCCGAGGTAACCTTCGCGGGCGGCGCGGGCGGCACTTTGTCATCCTTGAAGGAGAATTCGTTTTTGAGGCCGTCGAAAGGCTTGCCGTCGAGCTCGGCATAAGGAAAAACGAAATAGTTCAGCGGGTCGCCTTTTTGGCCCGGCTTCAGGCGGATGTCGCGGCCGAGTGAGAACATGACGCGATTCTGATCCGTGGCACCAAAGAAGTAATCCACCTTGTCCTTGTTTTTCCAGGCTTCGGAGGCGTCCACGGGAATCCAGCCGATGCCCCGAATGTAAAATTCCGCCCAACAATGATAGCTATTGATCACGCCCTCGTGCGCGTTCGTGGGAATCGAGAATCCGATTTCGAAGCGCGCGGGAATGCCGGCGGCGCGGGCCATAGCGATGAAGAGGGAATGAAAATCGGTGCAGTTGCCGTGTTTATTTTCGCAGGCCCAGACGGCATCGCCGTGGCCCCAGCCGGTGCCGTCATGGTCGTAATGCATGGTGGCGATGACGTAGTTGTAGAGGCGGCGGGCCTTTTCGAGCGGCTCCGTGGCTCCGCCGGTTTGCTCGGCGGAAATCTTGGCAATCTCGCCGTTGATGGGGACGAGGCGGTCGGGCTCGAGAAAGCGCGCCGGGGAAATCAGCGGCTGCGAGGGCGCATCGTCGGAGGCGGTAAGTGAAACGCGATTCTCGAAGCGCTCGGCATGAAAGGTCATGCGAATGTCGAAGGGCGGCTTGACATCGTCCGAATTGATGTCGAAGTAGGCGTAGCGATTGCCATATTCCTTATCGTGTTCGGTGCGGAAGCGCGGCAGGCTTTCGATTTTGATGTCCCTGATTGCCTGCGAACGGTCTTCATAGGGCGTGGGGAGCCAGATTCGCAGGCGATGGGTTCCGGGGGGGAGAGCAGGGACGTGGGTGACATAGGTGAAAACAAAATTGCGCGAGGGGACGAGAGTTTTCGCTGGAGCAGGCCTCGCGTGAACGAAGTTCAGCGCCGGGATGAGAGCGACGCTCAGGAGTAACACAACCAGGATTGCGATTCTTTTCATATCGAATACTCCCCATGGAACCGCCAGAGGATTTTATGGCTGGTGAATTCTGCCACTAAGCGGCGGGATTGCCAAGAGGCAGCGGAGAGCGAGGCAGCGGCATGGGCGCGTACCGAGGGTGCGGGGGATCAAGATTTTGAGATGAGCAGCTTTTCGAGTTCTTCTGCGAGTTCGCTGCGGCTGAGGATTCCCTTGCGAAAAAGAACGCGGACGACGGCTTCGAGGGCGTCGGAGGTTGTTGCTTGCCTGGCCGACGGCATGGGGGGAGCGGGTGGGTGATTCGCGGGCGCTGGTCTTGGCGGCGCGGTTCTCTGCTCGGCCCGCGCGGGAGGGGACGCGGGCGGCGGCCTTGGGGGTTCAGGGGCGGTTATGGACGGCGGAGCCAACTTTCGCAGCTTTTCGAAATCTTCCGGGGCGACTCCGGTAAACGCGATTCCCATTCCCATCCCCATTTGCGAAGAGCGCACCTTGCCGTGCACATGAAAAATCGTGCCGCCCGGATTTAGGGTTACCTCGACAAGAGTATCGACCGGGAGGGGCGACAGCATCTCCATGTAGCAGCCGCTCATGGAAATGTCGGTGACCTTCGCGGGGACGTCCATGGACGTGCCCTCGATGGCCACGACCGCTTCAATGCGGCAGGCGTGCCGCGGAAATTGGCGGCGTTCACTTTGCGCAGCCGCGGGGGGCGCTTCGTATGCCGAAAGCGACATGGGAGGCGGGGACTGGGGCGCCGGCTCCGCATCCGGATCGAATTTGTCCTCGGCCCAATCCGGCAGCGGCACACCCCAAATGTAATTGCCGGGCTCAAGGCAGCGGAGGCCCACCTGATTGGCGCGTGCCGTGCCCTCTTTGCCGACCCATTGGATTCGATAGCGCGCTCTGCGGCCCTGATATTCGAGGTCGATTTTGGTTCCAGCCAAACCGACACCATTCAGGCCGGTGAGCGAAGCGCCGGAACCGCTAATATCGTGGGCATGCGCGGTGACGGTGAAGGGAATACCGCGGCCGTCCGTCCCATGGACGAGGACCGGCATATGTTTGGCGATGCGCACTTCGGTGCGACGCCCCATCGGACAGACCTCCGGAAATGCGCGCCTAGAAGGATGCAAACCGCCTGACTCGGAGAGGTAATACCAGCGTAGGCTTTGGCGGGTAGCGGGTCAAGGCGTCGCCCAGCTTGATTCCAAAATAGTAACGAAGTACTCGTGAATGTGACGCAGATGGGCAACGCGGAGGTGGGTGGCGGCGCAGAGATTCTTCGCGCAACCTCGCCGGATGCGCTCAGAATGACAGGACTCCAGGTGCGGCGCAGGAGGAAATCAAGAGTGCCAGAAAATTCCTATTCGACTTCCTGGAGAGTTTTGATGTGAGCTTCGAGCGCCGCGCAATATTGATGCTGAGCTTCGAGATCGGCTCGCAGCTTCTTGACAAGGAGCTCGAGGCGGCGGATTTCATTGCGCAACTTCTGAGTATCGGCGGCGGGAGGCGCAGCGGCGCGCTGCGCGGGGGCCGAAGCGGGCGCGACAGGCCGCGTCGACGGCGCAGGGGCGGAAAATTCAGGGCGTGAAGCAGTTGCGCCCGCGCCACTCGGCGAAAAAAGGCCGCTCAAGGCATGAGGCTGGGAGCTGGAAGGCGCGGGTGATGTGGCGCGCGCGGGATTGCTTGACTCGTCGACGGCGCGAGGAGGGGGCGCATTCGGATAGAGCAGAGTCTTGACGCGAAGGATCAAATCCTGGGGCTGAAACGGCTTGCGAATCAGTTCGTCGGCTTTCACGGCCATGGCTTTTTCCGCGACGGTGCGATTGACGACGCCGGACATCAGAATCACGGGCGTCTTGGCGAATTGTTCGTGCCGGCGGATGAATTCGCAGACTTCGTAACCGTCCTTATCCGGCATGATGACGTCGGTGATGACGGCATCGGGATGGGCCTCGTTGAATTGGCCGAGGGCCGTGGCCGCGTCGGGACAGGTGATGACGTGGATATTTTCGTTGCGGAAAGCAATCTTGATGACTTCGCGCATGGTCGCGCTATCGTCGATGAAATAGACCGTGGGAGTCCGGGCAGCCGTGAGGGTCTGCGGTTCGTTCATGACGATTCCTCCACCTTGTTGCGTTCGCCTTCGTCGAATTCGCGCATGGCATCGAGCAGCAGATCGGTGGCCGAGCGCAGGACGGTGCGCTGCGCCGCTGTCGCGCCGTAGACAAATTTGTAGACGCCCTTGCCGGCACCCTGGCAGTTTTTCACGATTTGCGTGACGGCTTCATCGCCGAAAAACGTTCCGCACTCGGAATGCAGGATTTCGCCGCCCTCGAAGAAAATAATTCCGTCGGTATCGCCGGCGTTGACGTGCAGCGCGCCGGTCTGTCGGGCCTGGCCGAGCATTTGAATCACGCCGGGAAGATCGAGATGCGAGAGGCTGCCGGTGAGGGCGGTGTCCGTGGCCGCGAGCATCTGGGTGGGCTGAAAGCCGTCCTGGCGGCTGACGAGAAAATTGCGGACGTGCGCGGCGATGTCCGAGGGCTGGCGACGGCGGTCGACGTAATCGTCGCAACCGGCGCGATAGGCTTCGAGGAGCGCCTGATCGCCGCCGCTGCCGACGGCAATCAAGGGAATATTGGTGGTCTTCGGGTCGGCGCGAAGAATGGGGGCGATTTCGTGCGCGCCCATTTCGCGGAGATTCGTGGCGCAGAGAATAGCCGCGGGCGCGCTCCATTCGAGCATGGTGAGCGCATAGGCAGCCTGTGTGCTGGGGACGACTTCGAAGCCTTGCTGCTGCAAGGCTTCGCTCAAGCGCTTGGTGAAATAGACGTTGCTATCGATGAGCAGGATGCGCGGAAGATTGGCCGGAGCGTTCATGGGCGAGCCTCGTCGCGCGAAGAGCTGTTTGATTCCGCGGCCTGGGGAGTTGCTGCCACCAATGCTTCGAAATTGAGGACGTCCACGGATTCGCCGCCCACCGCGAGCGTGCCGGCCACATAGGCGGGGCGCCCGGCTTCCGGCGGCTGCATTTCGGCGGTGGCGAGTTCGCACTCGCCGTTGACGGGCAGGGCGCTCGGCTCGACGGCCGCGCCGAATTCGCGTTGCGCGATCAAGTAGAAGCGATGAGCGGGAGACTCGCTGCCGAGCAGCGCGGGCGCGACGTCATAGACAGGCACGATGCGGCCGCGGCGGACGATTACTCCGGCAACGAGCGCGGAGGAATGCGGAAAAGTGTGCAGGCGCACGGGAGGAGCGAGCTCGGCTACTTTGTCCGCGGGCAAGGCGAAGCGGCGCTCTCCGACCTGAAGGAGGACGAAGGAATCGCGCGCCGAATTTTCGGCCGCGGTCATGCTTGCACCGCTCCTTCCATTTCGCGCTGCGAATCGGCCGCCAGGGTGGCGCGGTCGAGCAACTGGAATTCTTCGTGCGTCAGGAATCCGGCCGGCTGGATTACGGGAATCACGTGATCATCAACGTACGCCAACCCGCGGTACCAGCGGCGCTCTTCGCCGTCGAAGGCGCGCGGAAGCGCATGGACGGCTGAAATTTCGGCCATGCGCTCGATCTTGTCCACGAGCACGGCCACGCGCAATTGGCGGAGGATGAGAACCAGCGTGGGGCGCGTGACGGGCAGGCTGAAATGGGCGCAGGCGTTGACGATGTAATAGATCCGGTGGGCGCGCTCGAGGGTGTGGCGCACTTTGCCAATGGCCGGATGCTCGATTTCGGTAGCGGAACCGGCGAGGCTATCCGTGCTGCGAATTTCCTGCACGGACTCGGCGGAAATGGCGAAGGTTTGATGAGCGACGGAAAACAGGATGATCGTTTCGGAACGGCGCGCGCGCCGCGACTTGCCCGTTTCCTGGCTGGCAATTTTCATCGCACACCCACCGGGACGAGGCGGCACAATTTCGTGACGCGCTTATCGATCGCGGCGCTGATTTCGTCGAGGGCCAGCACCTGATCCACCGTGCCGGTCTTGATGGCTTCGGCGGGCATCCCGAAAATCACGGAAGTGGCTTCGTCCTGCGCGATCACGAAGCCGCCCGCGGCTTTCACGGCTTTCACGCCCTTGGCGCCGTCGGAGCCCATGCCGGTGAGGACAATGCCCACGGCGAGCGTGCGCGCGTAAGACCCGATGGTTTCGAAGGCGACGTCGGCGCAGGGGCGATAGCCGTCAATGCGGGCGCCGGCATCGAGCAGAATTTTTCCCGTCGGGGAGAGGCGCAGATGCTGCGAACCGGGACAGAGATAAATGGTGCCGGGCTGCGCGGCTTCATTCAGTTCCGCTTCTTTCACGGGCAATGCGGAAATTTCCGCCAGTTGCACGGTAAATTGCTGGGTGAAGGCGGGCGGCATGTGCAGGACGAGGAACACGGCAGCCGGAAATTCCTTTGGCAATCCCGCCACAACACGCATCACGGCGGCCGGGCCGCCCGTGGAAGCAGCAATCACGACCATGGGGAACTTTCCGCCGTTCTGAGCAGCGAAGGCCGCGCCCGTGGCGCGAACCGGAGGAGCCGCGAGGGGCGCGTGCGTGGCCGGCAGTTTCGAGCGCGTGGCGGTGCGCACAACGCGCACTTTCGCGGCCATCTTAAGCTTGCGCGTCAATTCCTCGCGCGTGTTGCGCATATCGAGGTCAATGCCGCTTGAAGGCTTGGGAACGAAATCAATGGCGCCGAGCTCGAGCGCGCGCAGCGTGCTGTCGGCGCCCTCGCGCGATTCGGAGCTGACGATCACGATGGGACGCGGGTTCTGCGACATGATCAGCTCGGTGGCCTGGAGACCGTTGACGTGCGGCATGTTGATGTCCATGGTGATGACGTCGGGATGCAGCGATTCCGCGAGCGCCACGGCATCGCGGCCGTCGCGCGCCTGCCCGGCCACTTCGAGCTGCGGATCGGAGTTGATGAGCTCCTGAAGCACCTTGCACATGAAGGCGGAGTCATCCACCACGAGGACGCGAATCTTTTTTTCGAGGCCCTTGATCATGTCAAACCTGCCGTAGCGGCACGGGCTTTCCCGTCCGCGGTTGCGGCGTCTCCGAGCCCATCAGGCTCTCGACGGTCGCGATCAATTGATCTTCCTGCACCGGCTTGGTCATGAAAGCGGAGGCGCCCTCCTTCATGGCGCGCTCGCGGTGCTTGGCGCCGGCACGTGAGGTGACCACGAGGACCGGGATGCGCTTGGTGGCCGGGCTCTGTCGCAAATGAGCCATGAGCTCGTAGCCATTCATGCGCGGCATTTCGAGGTCGGTGATCACGAGGTGGCAACCCACCTGCGCGACGATTTCCGATGCTTCGAGGCCGTCGGAAGCGAGCTTCACGCGATAGCCCGCTTTTTCGAGCATGCGGCCGACGAATTTGCGCACGCTGATGGAATCGTCCACGACGACGACCACGCGGTCGTTTTCCACCGGATCGACGGCTTCCGCGGGAATGCTGCCGGCCGCCACAGCTTCGGCGCCCGGCGCAAAAACGCGCGCGGCGGGAGAAGAAGCGGGCAAGGCGTGGCGCTCCGCTGTGTCGGCGGAAACCAGGCGATTCAGGTCAATGAGCAGGATCAGGCTGCCGTCGGGCGCGATGGTGGTTCCGGGGAAAAGTTTCACGCGCCGCATGTAGTCGCCGAGATTCTTGATGACGATTTCGTCCTTGCCGAGCACTTCCTCGACCACGACGCC
>Ga0187819_10001278_pt1 | contig 13003 bp, 15 predicted proteins | sample NC_wetland_sal_i_15_FD_132411 | JGI IMG/M metagenome (GOLD analysis project Ga0187819, IMG submission 132411) | Wetland sediment microbial communities from Neuse River Estuary, North Carolina, USA - SO4_4 | ecosystem: Environmental > Aquatic > Freshwater > Wetlands > Sediment | place: USA... | reverse complement strand
TTGCGCAAGGACCTGTGGTCGTTCGGCGGCAACCGGATCGCGGCGCGGTTCCAGTACGAGTGCCACGACGCGTCGGGCCAGTGGTTCCGCAGCTACGGCAACGAGCTGTGGGAGTTCGACGCGGACGGCTACATGATGCGCCGGGAAGCCAGCATCAACGACGTGCCCATCGCCGAGGCTGACCGGCGCATCTTCGGGCCGCGGCCGGAAGCCGAGCGAGGGCAGTCGTTCCCGCTGCGCTGATCACCAGGTCGCGCCGGGGGACTAACAGGGCCCAGGTGACCGCGGTCACGATCAGCCCGTCGCGGGCCAGCCAGCGGCCTGTCAGGCGGGATCCGGCCACTCGGGCGTCGAATGTGCCGGCCGGGTCCAGGAAGACCGCGAGCTGGCCGAACCCCAGCCAGTGCCCGGTCAGCGGGTACCACAGCTTGCCTACCGCCTCCTTGGCGCTGAACAGCAGCCGGTCCCAGTTCACCGCGGACCCGGCCGAGGCCTGCCGGGTGATCCACGCCCGCTCGGCGCGGTCGGCGACCGACTCGATCAGCCCGCCCGCAAGCCCGACGTCCGGCTCGGCGTCGATGCCGAGGGCGGCCACGTCCGCGGTCCGCGCCACGGCACAAGCACGGTAACCGGCGCAGTGGGTGATGCTGCCGGTCACCCCGGCCGGCCACCGGGGTTCGCCCGCCCGGCCCGCCAGGACCGGTGCCGCGGGCAGGCCGAGCCCGGCCAGTGCCGTGCGGGCGCACGCCCGGCCTGCGATGAACTCGGCCCGGCGGTGCGGCCCGGCCGTGCGTACGAGCGCCTGCTCGGCGGGGAAGAGCCCCGGGCCCCACCCCTGCTCCGGCGTCGGCCCGATGGATTCCGCGGCCGCCACCGCCCGCGGCAGGATGTCGGCGATCATCGCAGCACCCGCTACTGCGGCCTCAGCGCCATCCAGACCGCGTGCGCCTCGGTCGTGCCCGGGTTCCGCCAGGTATGCGGCTGGTCGCCCCGGAAGTGCAGCGTGCTCCCGATTTCCACCCGGTACAGCTGCCCGGTCACGGTGAACTCGAGCAGGCCGCCGGTGACGTGGACGAGTTCTTCGCCCGGGTGCTGCATGGGCTTGCGCCCGCTGGTCGCGGCGGGCGCCACCGTCGCCCGTGCTCCGGCCAGCAGGAACCGGCCGTACGGCCCGGAGATGCTGCTCAGCGCGATGCCCTTGTGCGAGGTGTACACCGGGCGGTCCTCGTCCAGCGGGGTGAGCACCGCCACGTCGTCGCGGCCGACGTCTTCTTCCACGAAGTACGAGACCGGTCGGCCGAGCGCGCCGGCGATCTTGAGCAGCGTGGTGATGGTCGGCACCATCCCGCCCTGCTCGATCTTGTGGATCGCGGCCGCCGAGACGTCCGAGCGCTCGCCCAGTTGCTGCAGGGACAGGCCCATCCGCTTGCGCAGGCTGAACACCTTCAGGCCGATGGAGCCGACGATGCGCTCCAGGTCCCCCGCGGCCCCTTCCGCGCGGCTGTTCGGCTGCACGTCCAGGCAGGGCGGACCCTCGGTGCGCGGCACTCGGTTCATGCGGCGTCCGCACGGTAGGACGGTGTTCGGATCTTGACGTTCAGCATGACCCCGGCCAGGATAGTGTACGACTCATAGCGGATACTAAACGTCCCGTCCCTGCTGTGGGAAGAGGGTGCTGCCGGAGATGAACGCGGCCCAGCGGATCGTGGTGATCGGCGGCGGCGCTGCGGGCATCGGCGCGGCCGGGGCCGCCAAGGCCGTGGACGCCAGCGCGGACATTCGCGTCTACACCGAGTTCGAGGACGTCGGGTACAGCCCGTGCGGCATTCCTTACGTCCACGGCAAGGAGATTCCCGACTTCGAGCGGCTGTTTCTGGCCACAAAGGAAGCTTACGCGGGGCAGGGCATTGACATCCACTATGAGACACGCGCCGCCGGGTTCGACACCGGGCGGAAGGTCGTGTCCGTGGAGGACGAGGAGATCGGCTACGACAAGCTGATCGTGGCCACCGGGTTCGACTACGCCAGCCCCGGGGTTCCCGGCGCCGATCTGGGCGGCCTGTACTACGTGAAGAACATCCGGCGGGCCATGGAGTGGGACAAGGTTCTGGACGGCGTCCGCTCGGCGGTGGTAGTCGAGGCGTCCCCGCTGGGCCTGGAGATGGTCACCGCCCTCTGCCATCGCGGCATCCAGACGCACCTGATCGACCCTGGGGCGTGGGCGCTGTCGATGGCCACCGATCCCGATATCGTCGCCCCGGTCCAGGATTCCTGGCGGGAGAAGGGCGCCGAGCTCCACTTCGGCACCACGCTGACCGGGTTCCTCGGCGACGGCTCGATCCGGGCGGTGGCCACCTCGGATGGGGAGATCGCGTGCGACCTCGCGGTCGTCTGCACCAAGAAACAGGCCAACACCGCCCTGGCCCGCGCCGCCGGCGTGCGGACCGGATCCGCGGACGGGATCATCGTGGACGAGCGGATGCACACCTCCGCTGCCGACGTCTGGGCGGCCGGCGACTGCATCGAGGTGCCGCACAGCGTCACCAACATCCCGGTCCAGGGTCTGTCCGGCAGCCACGCCTACGCTCAGGGCAAGGTCGCGGGGACCAACGCGGCCGGCGGCCAGCGCACCTACCAGCCGGTCAGCGTGCCGTGGGGCATGGTCGCCGGGGACTGGATGATCGGCGGCGTCTCCTTCAGCGAGACGCTCGCGACCGCGCTGGGCATCCCGCACGTGGTCGGCGTCGCCGAGGGCATCTCGCGCGCTCGCTACTACCCGGGCGTCGAGAAGGTCAGGGTCAAGCTGCTGGCCGAGCCGAAGTCGCTCCGCCTCATCGGCGCGCAGATGGTCGGCCGCGAAGGGATCAAGGAACGCGCCGACTTCCTGGCCATGGCGGTCCGGACCGGGATCACCATCAACCAGCTGGCCACCATGGAGAACGTCTACTCACCTCCGATCGGGGCGCTGAACGAGCCGATCGCGCTGGCGGCGCAGAACCTGCTGTCCGGACTGGGGTCCTGAAGTGTCGTTCTCCCGCTGGCTGCGCGCCACGTCGGAGCACTATCTGATGATCGCGGCGCAGGAGAAGATCGCCGCCAAGTACGGGGTCACGCCGCCGCGCCGGCCTCGCGGGCGGGAGATCTTCTGGCTGCGCGTCTACGTGCCGGCCTACCGGGCGGTGCCCTGGCCGGTCCGTTCGGCGATCATGCGCCGCCTGCCCGGCAGCCACCGCATGACCTGGACGAGAACACAGCGTCCGTAACGAGTACACAAATCCCAGGGAGGTTCCATGCCGATCACCGTCGAGTCGCCGCGTGGCGAGGCCGGCGTCGACTCGCTGTACGACACGCAGGAGAAGATCTTCGAGGACATCCGGGCCAACCCGGGCGAGAAGGCGTTCGTCTTCATCCATTCCGTCCCCTTCGAGGGATCGGTGTCCCTGGTGAACCTGCTCACCTCCACCCGGTTGGTGCGCAAGGGCTTCGACGTGTCGATCATCCTGTACGGCCCGGGCGTGCTGCTGGCCTCCCGGCACCGTGGCTACCCGACCATCGGCACCGAGGGTTTCCCGGGCAACCTGGCCGGGAACCGGCAGATCGAGACCCTGCTCAAGGAGGGCGCCACGGTTTACGCCTGCCGGTTCGCGATGGGCGCCCTGTACGGCTTCCGCGAGGAGGACCTCATCGACGGGGTGAAGGCGTTCAACCCGCTGGACGTCCTGGACTCCGCCCTCACCGCGTGGCGGGCCGGGGCCTTCCAGCTCAACACCTGGACCGTCTGACGCTTGTCTCCCGGGGGGGCACAGGTCGCCCCCCCGGGAGACAACCAGGGGAGGTGATCCGTGGACGGGATCCACGACGTGGGCGGCATGCAGGGCTTCGGTCATGTGCAGCCGCTGACCGCCGCCCCGCCGTTCGCCGCGCCGTGGGAGGGGAAGGCGTTCGTTATCGGGGCGCTCGCGGCCCGGATCGCGGGGACCAACCTGCATGCGTTCCGCCATGCCATCGAACGGGTGCCGCCGCGGGAGTACCTGGTCGGGTACTGGAACCGGTGGACGATCGGGGCCCAGATCATGATGGAGGACAGCGGCATCGTCACCGATGAGGAGGTGCGAGCCCGGGCCGCGCGGCTGAGCGGGCGGGATGTGCCCGAGCCGCCGCCGCCCACCCCGCGCAAGCCGGAGATGCCCTCGGGCGGCGCGGGGAACCTCCGTCCGCTGGAAACGCCACCCGCATTCGCCGTGGGCGACCGGGTGCGAGTCGCCGACCTCGACCCCACGGGTCATACCAAGCTGCCCAGGTACGTCAGGCGGCGGACCGGGACGGTCACGGCCCTCCAGCCCAGCCAGGTCTTCCCCGACACCGCCGCCCACTTCGCGGGCGAGAACCCGCAGCACTGCTACACGGTGGACTTCGACTCACGAGAGCTCTGGGGCCCCGACGCCGAGCCGTTCCGCCTGTCCATTGACCTGTTCGAGCCCTACCTGGAGCCGGCCCCATGACGTCCGCACCCGAACCTCTCGACCCCGCGCTGCGGGTGGAGGCGCTGGCCTCGCTGCTGACCGAGCGCGGGCTGATCGACCAGACGACGGTCGAGACCTTCGTCAAGACCTACGAGCATTCCGTCGGTCCGATGAACGGCGCCAAGGTGGTAGCCAAGGCGTGGACCGACCCCGAGTACCGGGCCCGGCTGCTGGCCGACGGGACCGCCGCGATCGCCGAACTCGGCTTCAAGGGCCCGCAGGGCGAGCACATGGTGGTGCTGGAAAACACCCCCGCCCTGCACCATGTGGTGGTCTGCACCCTGTGCTCGTGCTACCCCTGGCCGGTGCTCGGCCTGCCGCCCTCCTGGTACAAGGACCCGGCGTACCGGTCCCGGGTGGTGCGCGAGCCCAGGAAGGTGCTCCGCGAGTTCGGGCTGGACCTCGACGACGGCGTTGAGATCCAGGTGCACGACTCAAGCTCCGAGGTTCGGTACATGGTGCTGCCCGAACGCCCGGTCGGCACCGAGCGCTACTCCGAGGCCGAGCTCGCGGATCTGGTCACCCGGGACGCCATGGTCGGCGTGGCCCAGGTAGCCCTCCCATGACCCTCTCGGGCGGCCACGCTGATGCTTCCTATCTGCTCGATTCGGCCGGCTCGGCCGCGCCGCCCCGCGACAACGGCGAGCTCGTGTTCGCCGCGCCCTGGGAGAGCCAGGCGTTCGGCGTCGCGCTCGCGCTGCACGACGCCGGGTGCATCGACTGGGAGGACTTCCGCCAGGCGCTGATCCGCGAGATCGGCGAGTGGGAAGCCGCCCACCCGTCCGGGGAGGGCTGGAACTACTACGAGTGCTGGCTGGGTTCCCTGGAGCGGCTGGTCAGCGGGACGGGCCTCGTCACCGCCGACGACCTGCAGGCCCGGCTGGACTTGCTGGCGGCGCGGCCCGCCGGTCATGATCATGGTCACGACCACCGGCATGGCTGAGGGGTCCCGCTCGAAGCCACCGCACACCAACTCGGTGGTCGCCCGGTGGGAGGGCGGCTGGCGTTGCCGCGTCGCGGCCGGCGGATTCGACCTGATCGTCGACGAGCCGGAGCGCTCCGGCGGCACCGGCACCGGGCCGATGCCGACCGAATACCTGTTGGCCTCCATGGCCTCCTGTTACGCCCTCGCCCTGGCCTGGGCGGCCGGGAAGCGGGGGATCACCCTGCCCGGTCTGGCCGTCACCGCCACCGGCACCTACGACGGCCCGCGGTTCATCCGCCTGCAGCTGAGCGTCGAATCCGGCGCGCCGCCCGACGTGGTGGAACGGCTCGTCGAGCCCGCTCTCCGCGTCTGCTACGTGTCCAACACCATCGCCGACTCGCCGCCGATCGAGGTCTCGGTGGCCCCCCGCATCCCGCAACCATGATCACGAAGGGTTTGCTACTCCGTCGAGTATCGGCCGACCCCCGGCCAGGCGGCGGTCGAGGTCGGCCAGCGCGTCGGCGAAGCAGCCCAGCGGAGCCTCCGCCACGCCCGCGCCGACCTGACCGGTCCCGTCGCTGCGGTGCAGGATCCCGGTGGTCACGGCGGGAGTGCTGCCCAGCTCCACCACCTTGCGGACGTCCACCCCGAGCGGGGTCCCGGCGTTGTCCAGCACCGGGATCTTGAACCGGCTCGACCGTCCCGCGCACACCGCGGCGAGCCGCTCGGTCAGTTCGGCCGCCGCGCGCATCTGGCCGCCCAGCAGCTGAGCCACGGCGGGCGATCCGGCCGCGGCCGCCGCGCCGAGCCCGCACAGCTCGAGCACCGCGCTGTCGCCGATGTCCCTGGCGCTGGTCTGCGGTCCCTGGCCGGGGTAGTACAGCGCGTGGCCCACCTCCGGCGCCTCGGCCACGAACCACCGGTCCGAGCCAGCCAGCCTGATGCCGAACGTGGTCCCGTTGCGGGACATCGCGGTCACGATCGAGGCGCCGGGGACCTGCGCCGCCCACTCCGTCAGCGACCGGGCCGCGCCCATGGCCAGGGTCAGGAAGAACAGGTGGTTGCCGGCCAGGAAGCGGGCGAAGGCGGCGCCGTCCGGGCCGCCCAACTCGGCCAGATGCGGCAGCCACTCCCGGATCAGCAGGTTCGTTGCCGCCTGGGTGCGGACGTGCACGTCGTCGCCCATAGCCAGGGCCTGCGCGGCCAGGGCCAGCACGTCGAGCGGGCCGGTGCGGGCCAGGATCCGGCCGATCACCGGCGCGGCCACCTCGCGTAGGAACACCAGCCGGGCCACGGCCGCCTGACTGTCGCACCCGAACCAGGCCACCTCGCCCGGCCCCTGCGAGACCGGCGCGTAGGCGGTCGTCCCCCCGGCCTCGTTGACCAGCACGTACAGCGGCGCGCCCGCCCCGAGCGCCGTCGCCATCGGCACCACCACCCGGTGGGTGTTGGCCGGGCTGAGCCCGATCTCGCCCCGGCTCAGCCGGCCGTCTGCCTGCTCCGGGCTGTCCGCCCAGCCCTCCGCCACCGCCGCGGCCCGCATCGACCGGCGCAGCGGATCGGGGGCGTCGCCGTAGCCGATGGCCGGCCCGCAGTGCAGCAGGGTCGCCTCCGGCAGGCCCGGCACGGCCTGCGCCACCGTGGTGATGCCGGCCAGCAGCGGGATGCCCCGGTCCAGCCGGCGCAGGACCTCGGCGTTGGCCGCCTCGATCCGCTCCGCGTGGATCCCGTACAGCCGGCCCAGCGCCGCGACTGCCGCGGGCTGGCCGCCCGCCGGCACCCGCCAGTCGACCGAGATTACCGGTGCGCCCTGCTCCCGGATCGCGTCGCCGAACAGCGGCAGGCCCACGTTGACCACGCCGACCCGGGTCGGCAGTGACAGGGGTTGTCTCATATCACGCTCCGTTCAGCGAGAACCCGGGGTCCTGGCCCGCGGCGCCGCGGCGGGCGGCGGCCACCAGCGCGTCCTCGGCGGCCTGGTAAGTCTCCCGCCAGCGCCGCGCCTCCCCGGCCAGCGCCGCGGCCTCCGCCGCGGCCTGCTCGGCCATCCTGGTCACCTCGTCCGGAGCGGCGCCGCCAAGGGTGGTCCGGCTCACCACGATCTGCCACGGGTCCAGCGCCGCGGACAGGTCGTGGCCGGTCAGGCCCAGCGGCCGTCCGATGATCTCGGTGGCCGACGCGTCCAGCAACGCGCCGTCGATATCACTGCCGCGCAGCCCCGCGGCGCTAGCCTGCCGGACCGCGTCGCCGACCACCCGGTACGCGCTGCGGTAGTCGATCGCGCAGGTCTGCATGACGTACTCGGCCAGGTCGGTGGCCTGCGAGAACCCCGACTCGAGCGCGGCCCGCATCCGGGCCGCGTTCACCTCCAGGGTGCGGACCACGCCGGTACTGAGCCGCGTGGTCCGCAGCGCCAGGCCGAGCGCGCGGGGCACCTCGCCGTAGGCGAAGATGAGGTTGTCGCTGCGGGCGGAGGGGGTCTTGGCCACCGCCTGCAGACCGGCCAGCCTGCCGATCAGCGTCCCGGCCGCGCCGCGGATGATGGACAGCGCATACGGGTTCCGTTTCTGCGGCATGAGCACGCTGGCCCGGCTGTAGCCGTCCGCCAGGGTCACGTAGTCGAACTCCTGGCTGGCCCAGATCTCCAGGTCCTCGGCCAGCTTGGACTGGGTCAGGACCAGGCCCGCGGCCGCGCCGACCATATCGAACAGGCCGTCGACCTGCCACATCGCGTCGCGGGTGTGCTCGGCGACAGAGCGGAAGCCCAGCAGGGCCGCGACGTGTCGGCGGTCGGCGCGCAGCCGGGTGCCGTTCACGCAGCCCGCTCCGCCCGGGCTGGCGTCGGTCCACGCCATCGCTTCGCTCAGCCGGCGGCCCCCGCGCAGCACCGGGAACGCGAAGGACAGGATGTAGTGACCGAACGTCGACGGCTGCGCGTGCTGCAGGTACGTCTGGTCGGCCATCAGCGTGGCCGCGTGCTCACGGGCCCGGCTCGCGAGCTCGGCGGCCAGCGCGGCGGCCGCCTCGATGAGATCGGCCAGATCGCCGCGCAGCCGCAGCCGGAAGGCGACCCGGACCGCCTCCCGGCGCGGGCGGCCCGCGTGCAGCCAGCCGGCCACGTCCCCGACCCGGCTGACGAAGTACCGTTCCCGGGAGTTGTACGGCTCGCCGTTGGCCGCGTCGTAGGGGAAGTCGTCGGCCGGGATCTCGATGACCTCGAGCAGCAGGGCCAGCAGGCGGCGGGCCGGGTCGGCCGGGATGACCCCCGCCGAGGCCAGGTCGAGCAGGTGGGCGAGGTCGGCCAGGTTCATGCCGTGATGCAGGATCGGGGCATCGGCGTTCTCCAGGTCGAACCCGGCCTCGACGAGCTCGACCGCGGGCGGCCCCGTAGGCGGGCCGACCGGCGAGCCGGCCGCGGGCCGGGACGCGGTGGTCACTGCCCTGCCCCCGCCGCGATGGCGACCACGTCCAGCATGCCGCCGGTGTGCCAGAACACGACGTTCCCGCCCGCTGCGTACCGGCTCACCAGGGCCAGCGCCTTCGCGGTGTAGACCGGATCTACCATCAGTCCCTCCGTCCGCATCGCCTGTTCTGCCGCCGCGGCGCCTTCCGGCGACGCCAGGCCGTGGCCCGGCCCGCGCGCATCGGCCACCACGACGTCCTCCGGCCCCGCGTTGTGCCCGGGTGACAGCAGCGCCAAGCATTCCCGGGCCAACCCGAGCACCCGCCCGGCCGTCTCCTCCGGAGGCCGGCTGACCGACGCGCCGACCAGCCGCAACGGCCTGCCCATCAGCACGTTGCCGGCCACCAGGCCGGCCAGGGTGCCGCCGGAGCCGACAGCCACCACCACCCGCGCGGCATCGAGGGTATACGCGGCTAGCTGCTCGCGCAGCTCGAAGGCGGCCAGCGCGTACCCGACCGCACCCACCCCGGTGGCCCCGCCCCGCGGGATCAAGTAGGGACGGCGGCCGCCGGCGGCGAGTTCGGCCGCGGCCGCGGCCAGCCCGGCGTCCACGCTGTCCCGCTCGGGCACACCGGTCCAGCGGATCGCGGCGCCCCAGGACCGGGCCAGGGCCAGGGCGGGTCCCGGCGGTCCCGGCTGTCCGGCCAGCACGAGCTCACACCGCAGCCCGGCCCGCCACGCGGCCACGGCGGCCGCGGCGCAGAAGTTCGAGCCCGGCGCGCCGCCTGTGACCAGCGTGTCCGCGCCCTCGGCGAGCGCGGCCGCCAGCAGGAACTCAAGCGGGCGGGCCTTGTTGCCGGCGAACGCGAACCCGGTGAGATCGTCGCGCTTGACGTACAGCGCGCCGGCGCCCACGACCTCGGCCAGGCGTGGGACGTGGATCAGCGGCGTGGGCAGCGCCGCCAGCCGGAATCGCGCGGCCACGTCCGCCCCGATCATGGCCATTCCTCCGGTTCGGCCGCCCGGGCGGCCCGGGCCCGCTCCACCACCAGGTCGGCCATGACCTGGCACGAGCCGGTATCCGGCTGCGCGGTCAGTTCCCGCGCCTCGGCCGGGCTGAGCAGCCCGGCGTTCACCAGCGCCTGCTCGGCGGTCAGCCCGGCCGCGCCGGCGCCGAATGCCTGCTGCAGCCGCTCCTGCGCCCGGCGCGCGCCCAGCCGCGGCGCCAGCCGGGCCAGGGCCCGCTCGCTGACCGGATACCCGCCGTGCCGGGCCAGGTTGCCGCGCATCGCCTCGGCGTCCACGGTCAGGCCCGCCAGCAGGCCGATCGCGATCTGCAGGGCCGCCGCGGCCAGCAGGCAGGCTTCCGGCAGCGCCACCCATTCGGCCTTCCAGCCGCGGCCGTCCCGCTCGTGCTGCTGGGCAACCCCTTCGGTCATCACGGCCGCGTTCGCCCGGACCAGCCGGGCCAGGGTGTCCAGGTGCTCGCTTGCTTCGGGGTTCCGCTTATGCGGCATGGTGATGCTGCCGACCGTACCGGCCGGGGACGCCTCGGCGAGCTCGCCGATCTCCGGCCGCTGCAGTTCGTACACCTCGCCGCCGATCCGGGCCAGCGTGCCGCAGATCAGCGCGAGGAGCTGGGCGAACTCGGCGCCGCGGTCGCGGGCCGTGAGCCACGAGATGCCGGGATCGGCCAGCCCGAGCTCGGCGCAGAACCTGGCCCGGACCGCGGGGCCGCGATCCCCGTAGAACACCAGGCTGCCCACCCCGCCGCCGAGCTGCCCGACCAGCCAGCGCGGGGCGCCCTCCCGGAGCCGGTCCAGGTGGCGGCGGACCTCATCGGCCCAGGAGGCCGCCTTCCAGCCGAACGTCACCGGGCTGCCCGGCTGGCCGTGCGTACGGCCCGCCATCACGGTGGACCGGTGCGCCACGGCCAGCTCCAGCAGCCGCTTCTCGATCCGCCGCAGGTCCCGCCACACGATGCCGCCGATCCGCCGCAGCGCCAGGGCGGTCGCGGTGTCGGTGATGTCCTGGACGGTGGCGCCGATGTAGACGTACTGGCGTGCCTCTTCCGGCACCGCCTGCTGCAAGGCGCGGATCAGGCCGAGCATGGAGTGGGAGGTCTGCCGGGTCTGCTCCGCCGCATACGCCAGGTCGAGCCGCGCGGGCCGCGCGTGCTCGGCGATGAGCGCGGCGGCGCTGGCCGGGATCACGCCCGTCGCGGCCTGGGCCTGGGCCAGAGCGACGATCACCTCCAGCCAGCCCCGCAGCCGGCCCTCCTCGCCGAGCAGGTCGCGGGCCTCGGCTGTTCCCCACAGGTGCTGGTAGAAGGCTGAGTCGGTAATCCGGGTGGTCATTGCGCGACCGGGTCCGCGGACCGCCCGGTGGTCAGCGCCAGCCGCAGCCCTTCCCGGATCTGGGCCAGGCTGGCGCCCCAGGGCACCACCACCAGGCCCGCTTCCTGTCCGACCCGGTCCTCCAGCAGGCAGCACTTGGTGATCACCGGCAGCGAGCCGGGCCACTCGCCGTTCCCGGCCAGCGCCGCGCCGATCCTGGCGAGCGCTGAGTCGTCCTCGGCCAGCCTGCGCGGGCACATGTCCACCATCGGCACGTCGCCGCCGTAGAACCAGTCGTGGATGGACTTTGACCGGGCGCACCCGATCAGCGTCCACGGCACCCGCTCAGGGATCTCGTCCAGGTAGGAGACTGAGACTTTACGGGCCGCGCGGGGCTGGTCCGGGGCGGGCTGCCCGGCCCGGCACGGGAACAGGTAGTGCTCCGCGGGCCTGGTCGCGGCCAGCGCGTCCAGGTCCACCAGGTACGGGACCAGTTCGACGGGCGGCAGGTCTTCGGCCAGCTCGAGGACCCGGCTCAGCTGGTCGGCCAGCTTGGGCGGCCAGGGCGGCACCACCTCCACCACCCCGATCCGGATCGGGGCCGGCTCGAGGATGAAGCTCACGTGGCCGTACCGGCCGCGCACGATCACGCACCGGGCGCCAGGTGCCTGCCGGGCCGCGACGCGGGCCAGCTGGGTCGGCACGGCGGTGTCGGTCTCGGGCGCGTCGACGAACGCGGTCTCCTCCGGCCGGGCGAGCACCGACATCTCGATCACGGGGGAGAACAGCGGCAGCTCCGATTCCTTGCTGACCTCCACCACCGCGCTGGCCCCGCCGTGCCTGGCCACGAGGTACCTGGTCCGCCGGTAGACCGGCCGGCCCAGCAGGTGGCCGCGCAGGCTCTCCTCATCGAGCGCCACCGGCACGTCGGCGACGCTGACGTTGCGGTACTGGGAGGGGACCAGGTTCACCGGCGGTCCGGTTACGTCCTATGCGCGGGCAGCGAACCGGGCGACCAGGCCCCGTAGGTGTCGGCCCGCAGCGAGAGCCGGAGAGTCTCCAGCCCGAGCGCCTCGGCCGGAGGCACGTTGGCCAGGTTCACGTCGGGGCCGAACCGGCGGACGAACCACACCTGCTGCTGCTCCCGGGGGGCTTCGAAGACCAGGAAGTCCGGGCCGGCCACCGAGACCAGGGCCGTGATCACGTTCTCGCGCACCGCGCCGGAGGGCTCGTAGATGCCGACGGTGCCGCTGGCGCGGCCTTCGGCCAGCACCCACGTGGCACCGGCCTCGAGGTCACCGGCCAGCGCCTGCGCCCACTGCGCGGGCGTCAGGTGCACGCCCGGGTCCTTCGGGCCCACCTCGGCCAGCACGATGAAGTGCCGGGCGGCCTCGGCGATCAGCTCCTGCTTGGCGGCCTGGTCCATGGCCACCGTGCCGGCCGACACCTCCACGCAGGGGAATCCGCAGCCGCGGGCCCAGTCGAGAAACTCCATGGCCCGGCCCTGCGCCCAGGCGATCTCCAGCAACGTCCCGCCCGGCGAGGCGAGCACACCGTGCTTAGCCAGCAGCTCGAGCTTGCCCGGCAGGGTGGGATCCAGGTAGGCGATGCCCCAGCCCAGCTTCCACACGTCGATGTAGGGTCCGCACATCGCCAGCAGGTCCGCCGCCTGCGCCAGCGGGATGCCCCGGTCCAGGACGTGGGTGATGCCGATGCCGCGCGGCTTGGTCGCCCGGGTCGGCAGGTCGAGGAAATCGGGACCGGGCATGAACGCTATGATAGATATGCCTACACTTTAGTGCAAGGATTGATCGGA
>Ga0187819_10001277_pt1 | contig 13007 bp, 11 predicted proteins | sample NC_wetland_sal_i_15_FD_132411 | JGI IMG/M metagenome (GOLD analysis project Ga0187819, IMG submission 132411) | Wetland sediment microbial communities from Neuse River Estuary, North Carolina, USA - SO4_4 | ecosystem: Environmental > Aquatic > Freshwater > Wetlands > Sediment | place: USA... | reverse complement strand
GCGGTATCGCTGGCCAAAAAAAAGATCCACGTCGACACCGCCACCGATCAGACACTTTTACGCAACTTTGCTCAACAGCTTTCCAACGATGGCGGCGAGACTCGCAAAGGCGGGCGATAGAACATGGCCTCCGTGACCAACACCTACGCCCGCGCCTTCGCCGATGCGGTTTTTGACGGCCATCGTGATCCCGACAAGACTTTGCGGGAAGCGCAAGCGATAGCTGAACTGGTTGCACAAAGCAAGGATTTGCGGGAAGTTTGGGAGACTCCGTCAATCACCGCGGAACAGAAGCGCGCGGTTCTGGATGCGATCGTTGCGCGGCAGGGGATTTCACAGATTGTCCGGAATTTCGTCGCCGTGTTGATCGATCACCGGCGCATTCATTTCCTGGGGGCAATCGTGAAACAGTTCGAACTGGAACTGAACCAGCGCCTGGGATTCACCGAGGCGGAGATCATCAGCGCTCATGAACTCAATCAATCCGACCGGAGTGTCCTGGAGGCCCGAGTGGAGAAATTGACTGGCAAGAAAGTAAAGGCAAGGTACACCCGAGATGAATCCATCCTCGGCGGCGCGGTCGTGAAGATCGGCAGCACAATTTATGATGGCTCGGTAAGCGGACAGTTGGAGAGGATAAGACAAGCACTTAGCTCTTAGCTACTAGCTTCTGGCTCCTAGGTTGGAGCCGTAGAAGCAGAGCTGCAATCGCTATCTGCAACAAGCTTTTGATCACAGAGAGCGCGGAGAACGCCCGCAGAGGACGCGAGGAAAAGCTAAGAGCTAACAGCTAGGAGCTAGAAGCTGACCTTATGGCACAAATCAAAGCAGACGAAATCACACAGCTGATCCGGCAACAAATCGAGAACTACGAATCCAAAATTGCTGTGGACGAAGTTGGCACGGTCATCACCCTGGGCGACGGCATTGCTCGCGTCTACGGTCTCGACAAGGTTATGGCCGGAGAACTGCTTTCTTTCCCGCATAACGTCGCCGGCATCGCCATGAACCTGGAAGAAGACCAGGTCGGCGTCGTGCTCCTCGGTGAATATACCGAGATCAAAGAGGGCGACGAGGTCAAGCGCACGGGACGCATCATGAGCGTGCCCGTTGGCGAGGCCTTGGTCGGCCGCGTGGTGAATTCGCTGGGGCAGCCTATCGACGACAAAGGTCCCATCGCCACCGACCAGTTCATCGCATTAGAACGCTTAGCGCCCGGAGTCATCGATCGTCAGCCAGTCCGCGAGCCCATGGCCACTGGATTGAAAGCTATCGACAGCATGATTCCGATTGGCCGGGGCCAGCGCGAGTTGATCATTGGCGACCGTCAAACCGGCAAGACCGCCGTCGCGCTCGATACCATCATCAACAACAAGGGAAACGATCTGATTTGTATTTACAATGCCGTCGGACAGAAGCGCTCTTCCATCGCGCAGGTGGTGAAAATTCTCACCGACTACGGCGCCATGGATTACACCATCGTCGTGGCCGCGTCCGCTTCCGAACCCGCGCCTATGCAGTACATCTCGCCTTATGCGGCATGTGCGATGGGCGAGTACTTCCGCGACAACAAGAGGCATGCCCTGGTGATTTATGACGACCTCTCCAAGCACGCGGCTTCGTATCGCGAAATCTCGCTGCTGCTGCGGCGTCCGCCTGGCCGCGAAGCTTACCCCGGAGATGTTTTCTATCTGCACTCGCGGCTGCTGGAGCGCGCGTCAAAACTAAGCGACAAAAAAGGCGGAGGCTCGCTCACCGCGTTGCCGATTATCGAAACGCAGGCGGGTGACGTTTCGGCGTACATTCCGACCAACGTCATTTCGATTACCGATGGCCAGATCTTCCTGGAAACCGACCTGTTCAACAGCGGCGTGCGGCCCGCCGTCAACGTCGGCATCTCGGTGAGCCGCGTAGGCGGCAGCGCCCAGATCAAGGCTATGCGGCAGGTCGCCGGAAGCATGAAGCTTGATCTGGCGCAATATCGCGAACTCGCGGCTTTCGCGCAGTTTGGCAGCGATCTCGACAAAGCCACCCAGAACCAACTCAATCGCGGACAGCGCCTGGTTGAAGTTCTCAAGCAAAAGCAGTTTTCGCCGTTGCCGTTCTCCAAGCAGATTCTGATCATCTATGCCGGCACGAACGGGTTTCTCGACGATCTTCCGGTAGACCAGGTACGAGACTTCGAAGCCGAGCTCTACAAATATGTGGACGCGACCAATCCCGGCCTGCTGCGCACCATCATGGAGAAAAAGATTCTCGACGACAACTTGAAAGCGGAGATGAGCAAAACCATCAAAGAGTGCAAAGAGACGTTCGTGACGGAGAGGCAAGCCGTAGCGAGGTAGCTGCTAGCTTCTAGCTCCTAGCTTATAGCTAGAGGCTAGCAGCTAGTAGCCAGAAGCTCTAATGGCCAACATTCTCGATATCCGGCGCCGCATCCGCAGCGTGACCAACACGCGGCAGATCACCAAGGCCATGAAGATGGTCTCGGCGGCGAAGCTCCGCCGTGCGCAGGAGCGCGCTCTGGCCGCGCGCCCTTATGCGCAGATGCTGACCAATGTGTTGAAGTCGCTGGTGTCGCGAGCGGAGATTTATGATCCGGATACAGGTGAGCCGAAGCATCCTCTGTTGGCGCAGCGTCCGGAGAACAACATCCTGTTGATCGTGGTCACGGGAGACAAAGGTCTGGCGGGCGCTTTCAACACGAACATCCTGAAAGCGGCGCAGCGTTTTTTGGAATCGAAGTCGGGCAGGAATGTTGAGATCGAGGCGATCGGGCGCAAAGGCCGCGATTTCCTGCGCCGTAGATACGCGGCCGCCCCTCCGAGAACTGCCGGCTCTCAGGAACCTCCGCGCACAACGCTCGTAGGTGAGCACGTGGGAGTGCTCGGCAAAGTCGATTATGCAATGGTGTCCGAGATGGCAGAACGCGCGATCGATCGTTATTCCAGAGAAGAAATTGATTCGGTCTACATCGTTTTCAACGAATTCAAATCGGTAATTTCGCAGCGGCTGATCGTGGAACAAGTGCTGCCCATCGAGCGTGTCGGTGAATTCGGCGTTGCCCAAGCCGAGGAAATGACCCTCAAAGAAAAAGAGCGCGCTCTTGAGGCGGCCAAGGGCACGGGGGTCGGCCTTCGTCCCGCCGATACCCGGGAGGCGGATGCGGCTGCCGCAAAGTTTGCCGCCGCTCCCGTGGACTATATCTACGAACAGCCTCCCGAGGAATTGTTTCGGTCGCTGTTGCCAAAGTTCGTTGTCATACAGGTATTTCGTTCGCTGCTGGAGTCGGTGGCAGCGGAACACGCGGCGCGCATGACCGCAATGGACGCGGCAACCAGCAATGCGACGGACATGATAGATTCGCTGACCCTCGCCATGAACCGCGCCCGCCAGGCGAAGATTACGAAGGAAATTATCGAGATCGTAAGCGGAGCCGCCGCGGCAGGCTAAGCAGCCATTAGCTCTTGGCTTTTAGCCTCAAGCTAGCTTTGAGGGGCATCGATTTACGAAGGAAATTAACTTTTGTCAAGTATCAAGGCTAATGGCTAAGAGCCAAAAGCCAAGAGCTGAGGGTCTATGCCAGAAAACATTGGACACGTGATTCAAGTTGCCGGTCCCGCGGTGGACGTGCAGTTTGCTGAAGCCACCATGCCACCGATTTATCAAGCACTTCGCGTTGTGAGCGACGGCTTCACCGTTCCGTTCCCAATCAATGTAATCCTGGAGGTGCAACAGCACCTCGGAGAAGGCCGTGTTCGCTGCGTCGCCATGGAAGCCACCGAAGGCATGGTGCGCGGCATGAAAGCCATCGATCAGGGCGGACCTATCTCGGTGCCTGTGGGTCCCGGCACACTGGGGCGTGTCATGAACGTAATCGGCGAACCGGTCGACCAACTCGGTCCCATCGCTCACACGCAGACCATGCCGATCCACCGCCCGGCGCCGGCGTTCGATGAACAAGCCACGACCGCCGAAATGTTCGAAACCGGCGTGAAGGTGATCGACCTCATTCAGCCATTTTTGAAAGGCGGCAAAATCGGCTTGTTCGGCGGCGCGGGTGTGGGCAAGACCGTCGTCATCATGGAGCTGATCAATAACGTCGCCAAGCAGCACGGCGGATTCTCCGTGTTTGCCGGTGTTGGCGAGCGCACCCGCGAAGGCAATAACCTGTGGCTGGAAATGACCGAGTCCGGCGTCATCAAGCCCGGCGACCCAGAGCATTCCAAAGCTGCCCTCATCTACGGCCAGATGACCGAGCCGCCTGGAGCGCGTTTGCGCGTGGCTCTAACCGGACTCACGGTTGCAGAATATTTCCGCGACATCGAAGGCGCGGACACGTTGCTTTTCATCGATAACATATTCCGCTTTACGCAGGCCGGCTCCGAAGTTTCAGCTCTGCTCGGCCGCATGCCGAGCGCCGTGGGCTACCAGCCTAATCTTGCCACCGAGATGGGTGAACTGCAGGAGCGAATTACCTCCACGAAGAAGGGATCGGTTACCTCGGTGCAGGCGATCTACGTCCCAGCCGACGACTTGACTGATCCGGCGCCAGCCACGACGTTTGCCCACTTGGACGCAACCACGGTGCTTTCGCGCGCGTTGACCGAGATTGGAATTTATCCCGCCGTCGATCCGCTGGCTTCGACCTCGCGCATTCTCGATCCCCGCATCGTGGGTCAGGAGCATTACGACGTAGCGCAGGCAGTGAAGAAAACGCTGCAAAGCTACAAAGATCTGCAGGACATCATCGCAATTCTGGGCATCGACGAACTGAGTGAGGATCAGAAATTGACGGTGGCACGAGCCCGCAAGATCCAACGATTCCTGTCGCAGCCGTTCCACGTTGCCGAACAGTTCACTGGCGCATCCGGCCGCTATGTGAAAGTCGCCGACACGGTGAAGGGCTTCAAGGAAATCAACGATGGCAAGTACGACGACATTCCAGAACAGGCCTTCTACATGAAAGGCGAAATCAATGAAGTACTGGAAGCGGCGGAGAAATTGAAGGCGGTAGCGTAGGAGCTTTCAGCCGTCAGCTATTTAGCTTTCAGCTTGAAACACCGAGAGCGGACAAAAAAAATGAGAGCTGACGGCCGATAGCTGACAGCTGTCCTTATGGCTGACACTTTCCAACTCGAGATCGTCACCCCGGAGAAGATGGTGGTCCGCGACGTGGCCGAGGAGATGCAGATTCCCGGCAAGGACGGATATCTCGGCATCCTGCCGGGACACGCTCCGCTGATTACCGAACTCGCGGTTGGGGAGATCACGTATCGAAGAGAAAACTACACTCACCATCTGTCGGTGGCTTGGGGATTCGCCGAAGTGTTGCCGGACAAGGTAACCATTTTGGCCGAGACTGCCGAGCGTGCTGAAGACATCGACACCAAACGCGCCCAAGCGGCAAAACAACGCGCGGAATCGCAAATGGCCACCAATAATACCGAGGAAGACTTCCAGCGGACCGTAGGCGATTTGAAGCGCGCAGACACTCGCCTGGAAGTGGCCGCCAAGAAGAAATAAGCGATTCCGGGCCCGGCTGCCGGCCTGCTCAATAGCCAGTAATTCAATCACGAATCCCGATAGGTCCCATAAATAATTTCAATTTCCGTGAACCTGTTTTCGTAGGTACAGTTTTCAATTATCGGGGGAATACAGATGTTTCCTGCGAAAACGCGTTTTCTCTGGCTCGGTCTTTTTGTGATCGTTCTCCTGATCGGTACGCCCCTTATTTTTGCTCAGGCGACGGGGGTGCCGCTCAGCGTTTCGGACACTGCACAGCTGGCAAAACTGGAGCAGCAAGTCGCGGAAGCCAAGGGCTCCGCCGACAACGCATGGATGCTGACCAGTGCCGCCCTGGTCCTTATGATGACGGGGCCGGGCCTGGCGCTGTTCTATGGTGGCCTGGTACGAAAAAAGAACGTGCTGAGCACCATGATGCAAAGCTTCGCGATGATGGCCATCATCACCGTGTTGTGGGCACTCTGTGGCTACAGCCTGTCGTTTGGCAGCGGCGGCAGTTTCATCGGCCACTTGCACAACACGTTTCTGCGGGGAGTCGGAGCGCAGCCCGACCCAGACTATGCGGCCACTATCCCTCTGCAGACCTTCATGATCTATCAGTTGATGTTCGCCGTTATTACTCCGGCGCTCATCACCGGCGCTTTCGCGGAACGAATGAAGTTCAGCGCCATGGCCCTGTTCATGATTTTATGGTCGGTGCTGGTGTATGACCCCATGGCCCACATGGTATGGGGCAAAGGCGGGCTTCTGAATGCTGCGCTCGGCGGGCGTTTTCCCACGCTCGATTTTGCCGGCGGAACCGTAGTCCATATCACCTCGGGAGTCTCGGCCTTGGTGTGCGCACTCTATTTGGGCCGCCGGGTGGGCTATCCCAAAGAGCCCATGCCGCCACACAGCGTCGTGCTCAGTTTCATTGGAGCGTGCATGCTGTGGGTGGGGTGGTTTGGATTCAACGCCGGCAGCGCACTGGCTTCCAACAGTTTGGCGACCAGCGCATTCGTGGCTACGCACTTCGCGGCTGCAGCCGCGGTGCTCGGGTGGAGCGGCGCGGAGTGGTGGCGCAATGGAAAGCCAAGCGCTTTAGGCGCAATTTCCGGAGCCGTTGCGGGATTGGTTGCCATTACTCCTGCAGCGGGTTTTGTAGGGCCCATGCCGGCGCTGGCGATCGGGCTAATTGCGGGCATAGTTTGCTACCACATGGTCGCAACCGTCAAGCTGCGCTTTGGCTACGACGACTCCCTGGACGCTTTCGGCGTACACGGTGCTGGGGGCACGCTGGGAGCGGTGCTGACCGGAGTATTCGCATCCAGCGCCATTAATCCCATCTTCAAAAATGCGCAAGGGACTGCGCTGCCTTCGGGGCTGCTCGAAGGTAATGCTCATCAGTTGACCAACCAATTGGTGGGAGTAGGAGTCTCCTGGGCGCTGGCCATTGTGGGCACTTTAGTATCGCTCAAAATCGTCGATGCAACCATAGGTCTGCGGGTCGAGGAAGATCAGGAGATCCAGGGACTGGATCTGACGCAGCATGGCGAAGAAGGCTACCAATGGGACGTGCCCGCCTACGATGCCGTGGGCGACTAGAACCAGCGCTGATCTCCATGCTCTCACCGCAGAGTCACAGAGAAACATCTCTGTGACTCCGTGACTCTGTGTCTCTGTGGTAAAAAGGCGCTGGATTTTGCCGCAAAAACTGGATAGCCGTGTGTACTGCTCTTCCTTACACTAAATGCGATAGAGAAGTTTGTGAATGAGGAGCGCCGTACTCATGGATGCAGCCATTAATAAAAGGCTGGCTGGATTTAATTGGATCCCGATTCGTGAATCGTTGTGGCAGTACGGCTACGCTATGACTCCGGCCCTGCTCACACCCTCCGAGTGCGGAGAGTTGGTGAATCTCTATCCCTCCGAAGAGCCATTCCGCAGCCACATCATCATGTCGCGGTATCGGTTTGGCCGTGGCGACTACAAGTACTTTGACTATCCTCTGCCTGCTATTGTTCAGCAATTGCGGGAGCATAGCTATCCTCGCTTAGTTTCCGTGGCCAATGAGTGGAATCAGGCGCTGGGACTGTCCGAAGTTTTTCCCCAACGTCATGCCAGCTTTCTCGATATCTGCGCGAAGAATTCACAGACGCGGGCCACTCCTTTGCTACTGCACTATGAAACCGGCGACTTCAATTGCCTGCACCAGGATATTTACGGGGCGGTTGCCTTCCCTTTGCAGCTGACCTGTTTTCTGAGCCAACCCGGCATTGATTACGAAGGCGGCGAATTCGTGATCGTGGAACAACAGCCCAGGGCGCAATCGAAGGCGGAAGTCATCGTCGCCCAGCAAGGTCAAGGCCTTATATTCGCCACGCGACATCGTCCCGTGAAAGGCAGCCGCGGGTTTTACCGAACCAGCTTGCGGCACGGAGTGAGCCGGTTGAAACGCGGCGTTCGCTTCACCCTGGGCGTGATCTATCACGATAGCCAGTAGCGGCTCTTCACCTACAACTTGCAACTGAGGCACAGAGGCAGACTGGTCCCGATTCGCGGGTCAAGCAATGGCTGGCACTCCCGTGCCAGCAAACGGCACCGAAGGGCCATTACGAATGGACCCCATTCGGAGATAAATTCATTTCCAGGACGGCGAAGCAGCGGTGACAAGGAGCTCTTTGAGCGTTGTCTTTTGCTTTCGCCGTCCGACCATTTCCCCATGACCGAAAAAGTCGTTCGCTGTCCCTATTGCGTGCTCGGTGTTCAGTTCCGGCCCATGGAACCCCATGTCGATGGACGGTTCGTGTGCCAGAAGTGCGGCCACCTTTCCCTGCCAAACAACCCAACTTTCAAATGTTCTTGCTATCGATGCGGAGAACTGCATTCCTCGCGAATCCATCGGGATGTGAGTCCGGTTCTGAAAATCAAGACTGCCGCGCAACAGTAGATTTCAGTTCTCCCAACGGTTGGATTTAGCCATTCGCCTTTGCCACCAGTAAAATCGCGAGGCAATAAAACACAAACATGAGGCCGAGGTAAAGCTTGGCGCGGCTTCCGGCGCCTGCAAATTCCTTCCACGCCAGTACGCCCCACAACGCAGCGACCATGGGCGCGGACTGGCCAATCGCATAGGAAATCGCAACGCCGGTGAAACTCGCGGCCACGAGATTGAAGACCATCCCCGTACCCCAGATTACGCCGCCGAGCAGTCCAAGCATGTGTCCGGAAGCGGGGCCGCGAAAAAATCCGCTGAAACTAACGGGCTCTCCGACTAGCGGCCTCTTCATGAAATAGATGTTCCACACGAAGCAAGAGAGCAGGGCGCCGAGAGTCAAAAAAATGGCAACGCTATACGGACCAAGCGTGTCGCCCTGGGTCATGGCATGGGTTACCAGTGGCGCCCAGAGCCCCATCAAAATTCCAGAAACGATGCAGACAACGATGCTTTTCTTCGAAGTAGAGCGGCCAGCGATGGCCAGGCTGCCGTATGCTTTTCCGTCCATGATTACGGCAACGACGGCGCAAATGACTCCGGCGGCCAGTAACATGGCATTGCCCCTGGGTTGCAGGATGTAGCTCAAAACAACACCGACTACCAGGGCGATCCCAATGGCCACTGGGAACGCAACGGCCAGCCCAGCCATGTCAATTGCTGCCACCAGCAAGAGGTTCGCCAGATTGAAAATCGCACCCGCCGCCATCGTATAAAGAGCGTTCGAAATGCCCGCGGAATGCATGTTGTTGATCAGGCTGTTGGCGTCATTGGGCGACGTGTTTCCCATCGTGTGGCCCAAAATTAGAGAGATGAGAAAGATGCCGATGGCATAGTCCCAATAAAAAAGCTCGAAGCGATAATTCTTGACGCCCTTATACGTGTTGGCCCACGAACCCCAGCAGATAGCGCTGGTGATCATCATCACTAATGCGGTACCCAGACTATGCGGAGTAAACATTATTTCTCCTGGCGATTAACGGGGGAACTTACTTGCCGCGAATTCTCGAAACAAAAAGCTGCAAGAAGCGATCGGCGTCCACATCGACGCAAACTTTTGCATTCGGCTTAACTTTGTCGACGCCCTCGATGACATAGCGATCCCCATGAAGAACATTGCGCTCTACCTCACCATGCCGATTCCCCACCGTTTCACCGCGCGTGAACTCACCTCGCGTCTCGACATCGACGTGCATCTCCTGCACTTTGACTAGAGTCGAGTCGATGGCTACGGCGACCGCGGAAGGATCGTACATCGGTGATCCGGGAAGGCCGAATGTTGCGGAAAGATTGACCAGGAATGTCAGGACCGAAACAATGAAGTCGTTGATCGGGCCGTGAGTGCGCCGAAGTTCATCTAGGTACTTATGGGTAAACAGGGCTTTGTCGCCGATTTCAAGGCCCACCATGGTCAGCGGCCATCCCGCCTGAAAAACGATTTGCGCCGCTTCGGGATCGTTGTAGATGTTGGCTTCTGCCGCGGCATTCACATTCCCGCCGCTGATCGAACCGCCCATAAGAATGACTTCTTTCACCAGTGGAACAATCGACGGATCCTTTTCCACGGCCAACGCGATATTGGTAAGCGGGCCGACTGGAACCAAAGTGATCTCATGCGGCGAAGCGTGCACCAGTTGAATGATGAGGTCCGGCCCAAAGCGGGGATCGACCGTGCACTTGCTTGGCGGCAATTCGACGTTGGCCAATCCATTCTTGCCGTGCCAGAATTCAGCTGTAATCAGCTTCTGAAACAGAGGATGCTGCGCTCCCCCAGCCACTGGGATATCGCACCGGTTGGTCAGCGAAACCATGCGCAGCGCGTTGTCCAGGCCCATGGCGGCCGTGACATTCCCGGGCACAACCGTGATCGCTCGAACATCCAACTCCGGCGAGTTGAGCGCCAGCATCAGTGCCAGCGCGTCGTCGGTACCAGGGTCGGTGTCGATGATGATTTTCTTCGCCGCTGAAGCCGGCACCGCAAGCGTTGCCACGAGGATTACAAAAAGAGCAGATACGGTTGCAAGTCCAGGATTTTTCATTGGTTCGAAAAAGATGAGGAAGCCTAGCGTTGCGGTTGGTCGCTGTCAAGCCAAAACTCAAATGTGGCGCGGGCGCCCCGCCCGTGCGGCCCAACTTTAAGTTCATTCTCACTCAGCCATTCCGACTCATTATCTGAAACATTACCTCTCACAATGGAAGAAAAGGCGTATCCGATCAGCCTGCGCTTTTTCTCACATTCTGCCGTACAATTACCTCGCAAACGTCAGCCGCTTGTGATCGCGACGAAGCCGCGAATCGCAGAAGTGGCAGAGCACATCCAAATGTCCGTGGAGCACAACAATCGTTCCGGAATCTTTGCCCCCAGTGATGGCCTCCCGCCGGGTTCGCCGCTCGCGACCCTGAATGGCCGGCCGCTTCTTTCCAATCGCGGCATCCCGATCAATCTGGAGTGGATAAAGGACGTTCGAGTAAATACCAGCGCCGTCGAACGCAGGGCGCAGACGCATGTTGCCCGCCGTACCGTGAAGAAAGAATGGCAAGCGGCTTGGCTCCTGCGGGCCATTACTTGCATGGATCTCACGACTCTTTCAGGCGACGACACGGATGAGCGGGTACGCCGTTTGTGCGCCAAGGGCCGGCGACCCATCGAGCACGAGTTAGCGAAACATCTGGGAATCGGAGATCTCAATATTCAGGTTGCGGCGATTTGCGTCTATCACCGGTTTGTCGAAACCGCACGAAGAGCGCTCGCAGGCAGCGGGGTGCGAGTGGCCGCCGTTTCCACCGGATTCCCCGCGGGACTCTCTCCGCTGTCCGAGCGCATCGCGGAAATCCACCGCTCTGTCGAGGCTGGAGCGCAAGAGATTGACGTCGTCATTACCCGTGCCCACGTTTTCGGCGGCAGATGGCAAGAACTTTACGATGAGATTGCCGCCTTCAAGCAGGCATGCGGCGCGGCGCACATGAAAGTCATCCTGGGGACCGGGGATCTGGTCACCCTTCGCAATGTCGCTCGCGCCAGCTTCGTTGCGATGATGGCAGGCGCGGACTTCATCAAGACATCGACCGGCAAAGAGCCGACCAATGCCACGTTGCCGGTGGGCTTCGTCATGACTCGTGCCATTCGCGAATACGCGCAGGAAACCGGTATGGCAGTTGGCTTCAAGGCTGCGGGCGGTATTCGCACCGCGAAACAATCGATGGAATGGCTGGCGTTGATGAAAGAGGAACTCGGGCTTCCCTGGATGAAGGCAGAACTCTTTCGCTTCGGGGCCAGCGGACTGTTGAATGACATTGAGCGGCAACTGGAGCATCACGCGACCGGGCGCTACTCGGCGGATTATCGTCATCCCATCGCCTAGTTTTGTGGGCATAGAGCTGTGATCTGATATGGACCTGTCATCCTGAGCGAAGCGAAGGATCTGTGCATTTGTCTGCAGCGGGATTCCGTATGGCAATGCACAGACGTTAGCTCCGATGTATGCCACTTATTTCGAGAATGTTGCCAGGCTGAGGAGTACGAAAACACAAGATGAGCATCGCTGAGAAGTTCGTTGCTATGGAATATGGTCCGGCGCCGGAAGACGCGAAAGAGGCGCTGACCTGGCTCGACCACCACAGACGACGCTTCGGCCACTTTATCAATGGCACGTGGGCCGCGCCCGCTGCCGGAGAATATTTTGAAACCGTTGACCCTTCCACGGGCGAAAAGCTCGCCAGCGTCGCGCAAGGATCGGCCGCCGATGTCGACGCTGCCGTCAAAGCCGCACGCGCGGCGTTTCCCAAGTGGCAGTCTCTTAGTCCGCACATACGAGCTCGCTATTTGTATGCCATGGCGAGACAGGTGCAGAAGCACTCGCGCCGCCTGGCCGTGCTCGAAACCATGGACAACGGCAAACCGATTCGCGAAAGCCGTGACCTCGACATTCCGCTGGTGGCGCGGCATTTCTATCACCATGCAGGATGGGCGCAACTTCTGCAGCAGGAATTTCCCGACTACACGGCTTGCGGCGTAGTAGGACAAATTATCCCATGGAATTTTCCGCTGCTCATGCTGGCTTGGAAGATCGCGCCCGCGCTGGCGACGGGAAATACCGTCGTGCTGAAGCCAGCCGAGTTCACCCCGCTGACTGCGCTTGCATTTGCGGAAATCTGCCAAGAGATCGGACTGCCTGCTGGCGTGGTGAACATCGTGACCGGCGATGGTTCCACCGGCGAGGCGCTGGTCAAGCATCCCGACGTAGACAAGATCGCATTCACCGGCTCGACGGAAGTGGGGAAGCTGATCGTCCACGCTGCGGCGGGAAATTTGAAAAAAGTCTCGCTCGAGCTCGGCGGCAAATCTCCCAACATCGTATTCCAGGACGCCGAAATCGATAGCGCCATTCCCGGCGCCGCCAACGCCATCTTTTTCAATCAGGGCCAAGTGTGTTGCGCGGGATCGCGGCTCTACGTCGAAGATAAGCAGTTCGACAAAGTCGTCGACGGTGTCTCGCAACTCGCGTCT
>Ga0187819_10001275_pt1 | contig 13010 bp, 13 predicted proteins | sample NC_wetland_sal_i_15_FD_132411 | JGI IMG/M metagenome (GOLD analysis project Ga0187819, IMG submission 132411) | Wetland sediment microbial communities from Neuse River Estuary, North Carolina, USA - SO4_4 | ecosystem: Environmental > Aquatic > Freshwater > Wetlands > Sediment | place: USA... | reverse complement strand
CCCACGCATCTGCTGAGCGCCAATGAATGGGAAACATTGTTCCACGACGCGGGCTTCACCAACATCGCGCATCGCCAGATTCCCGATCCTACTCCCGCGCCCGATCCTTATACGGGACGTTGGTTTCAAGACGCTGAACAGTGCCGCGCCTCCCGCCGGATTGGCGGGCTGCTCGTTCACGGGACAAAGTGATATTCTGTCCTTGACGAAACTGGCATTCCGGTTTGACTCATCTTGCCGGGCATGGATATACTCCCCCTTCCCAAGGGACTAGAGGAGACACATGGGCGTTCTCGATCAGCGGTTTGAAAAGAATTTCATGATTTCTTCGGTGGACTACGTGTTCAACTGGGCGCGCAAGTCCGCCATCTGGCCGCTGACGTTTGGCCTCGCGTGTTGCGCCATCGAGATGATCGCCTCGACCACCTCGCGCTTTGACATTGCGCGATTCGGCGCCGAAGTCTTTCGTCCTTCGCCGCGGCAATCGGACCTAATGATCGTGGCAGGGACGGTGACCCTCAAAATGGCGCCGGTCCTGAAGCGTGTGTGGGACCAGATGCCCGATCCCAAGTGGTGCATCTCGATGGGCGCCTGCTCGAGCGTGGGCGGTCCCTTCAATGCCTATTCCGTGCTCCAGGGCGTCGACCGGATCGTTCCGGTGGATGTTTATGTGATTGGATGCCCGCCACGCCCGGAAGGCCTGATCTATGCACTCTTGAAGCTGCAGGACAAAATCGACCAAATGTCCCTGGCCAAGCGGCCCACGGAGATTCGCCTGCACCCTGGGATGGCCGAGGATTTCAAACGCAACGTGATGGTTGCGCAGACGCCGTCACCCCGCTGAAACATTGGAATGTCTGCTGAAGGAGCCGTTAAATGGCTTTTGTGCGTGCTGCACGAAAAGATGAGATCCCAGCGGGCTCCATCCGCGAGTTCCAGGTCGACGGCCTGACGGTCGCTATCGCTAACATAGGAAACAAGTTCTACGCGATCAATAACACCTGCCTGCACCGCGGCGGCCCTCTCGGCCAGGGCCAGCTTCAAGGCGTCGCTGTTACCTGCCCCTGGCACGGCTGGCAATACGATGTGACCACCGGCAAGCTGGTCATGAATCAGGCCATCGGCGTCAAGACCTACACAATTGAAGTAAGGGGCGAGGATCTCTGGATTGAAGCGAGTTAGTTGCCGCATTCCGATAGGGCAGTGTCCCTCCTAAGTTATTCACAAAGAGTCACATAACGCTCACTTTAAGCGGGCTTGTGCCCGGCAATTTCTGTTGAGTCCGAATTTGCGTGATGTGCGTCTAATTCTATAGGGCTGATGAATCGTGGGTTAATCCCTCTGCGGAATGACCCAGAAATGCACGAATTTTTGCACAACGGGCGAGGTCCCGTGTATAGTGTCCGACCGACTCAATGCTCGGAGAACGATAATCCTTCGGAGGCTGCCCGGTTTGACGACTATTCGCCCGCCGGCAAAGAGAGGTCATTGGATTTTCTCGGTCAATCCCCACCATTATCATTGGGATACGCTTTTTGTGAAGGGCAAGGAGATGTGGAGGGGGGCGGGAACGCGCCCTGACGCAATTCGCGCCCTGAAGCAGGTGCGCAAGGGGGACCGGGTGCTGTGCTACCACTCCGCTCCCGAGAGGGCTTTGTACGCAATCGCCGAGGTGACACGCGACCCCTACCCGGACCCGCACGACCGGGAATCGAAGATGATGGTTGCGGACTTGCGCGCCATGGAGCGCCTGCCTCGACAGGTTACCCTCGACGAACTCCGGAACGATCCTTCGGTCCGCAAGGTCAAGTTCCTGAAGAACGTGCGGTTGATCATTTCGCCGGTCACGGAAGACGAGTATCAGGAGATCCTGCGATTGGCGGGTATTGTCGCCACCCCGGGCCTGCCGCTGCCGTAAATTCGTGACTCGTGATTCGTGACCCGCAACTCGCGAAACCTATTCAGGTTTTGCGAGTTGCCAATTTCGTTTCCGCAGGGTCCTTCGTTTCTTGACCCCTCACCGCTTGTCGTTCATCTGATTGTGTTATTTTGATTGAGATTCGCCTATGCCTGAGCTTCCAGAAGTTGAGACTGTTGTCCGCGGATTGCGCGTATCGCTGCCGGGCCGAATTGTTGGTGAAGTCCGTTTCGGCAAGACGGACTTCGTAGACAATCCCGATGAGATTGCGGAACACCTTCCCGGGTTGCGGATTTCGGACGTAACGCGCCGGGGGAAGTTCATTTTTATTGGGCTCGAATCAAACGCATCTGGCGCACCGGACGCCACCCCACCCGCCCCTACTTCGTTAGGCTACCTCATCGTTCACCTGGGAATGACGGGAAAGCTGACTGTAATTCATTCCGCCGATTCCGTTTCGCCCCACACGCATGTTTTTTTTGTTCTCGACGATGGCCACGAGCTGCGTTACACGGATGTTCGACGTTTTGGCCGCATGCTTTTTCTGCCGGAATCGCGATTGGCGGAATTTACGAGGCCGCTCGGAAAAGAGCCACTGGAAATCAGCGCGGATGAATTTTGCCAACGCCTTGGGTCGAGGCGCGCTCGAGTCAAGGCGTTGCTGCTCGATCAAAAAGTTTTGGGGGGGGTAGGCAACATCTACGCGGATGAAAGCCTGTTCCGAGCCCGCCTGCACCCTGCCCGCATCGCGGAAAACCTTACGACGAAGCAGCTTTTGGCGCTGCATGGCGCAATCCGCCGCGTACTGGAGGAAGCCATCCGTTCGCGCGGCTCTTCCATTTCGGACTACGTCGATTCCGAAGGCAAGCGCGGCAATTTCCAACTCCGCCACCGCGTCTACCAACGCGACGGAAAGCCGTGTTTTCGATGCAAAGCAATCATCCGCCGCGTGATCGTCGCGGGCAGGAGCAGCCACTTTTGCCCCCGCTGCCAGCCCCCGCCGCGCAAACCCAGAAAACTGCGGAAGAACTCGAAACCACAGATTCACACGGATAAACACGGATAAAAACAAATTAAAAGACGGCAGAGAAAAACAAGAAGGAAAAAGAGAGGGCGAAATGCTGTGGTTGTTTTCCTCGGTACTATTTCTTAGGTTTTATCCTTGTTTATCCGTGTGAATCCGTGGTTCCGGGGTTCCTGCCAGCTGAAGGTCAGCGAGCGGCTGCGGCGTGCGCGCGTGGGATGGGACGAATCAATGGCGTCGCGGCTGCGAAGATAATTTCGCCCCACACGCGGCGGTCACGCCGGTCCAGCCACAACACACGGTCATGATGGGCGGAAAACGGCGGATGCGTCAGCACGTCCCCGATCAACTCGTGAATGCGCTCCTGAAATTCGAGATTCTCCGAGCGGAAGCCGTCAGGCGGAATGCCGTCCGCCATCGGGGGAACCGAAACCAGCAGCGAATAGCTGTCCAGCCACCACGAGAGCCACTGTTCGATCTGTGGCTGGCGTCCGAATTTGTTCACGAGGTAGCAGTAATTGTCCAAAACTGAGCGGTCGCAAATCAAATGCCGCGCCTTGGAAGAGGTGTAGATCTCCTTGGCGATCTGCGTGTGCAAAATCCACAGCTGGCCTTCGAGCGTGGTCGCTTCATTGATCGGGAAGGGAGAGCGCCGCGCCACTTCCGTCACGAGTTCGACGTTGTGGTCGGCCTTTTTCAGCAACGAGCAGATTTCGTAAGCCAGCGTGGTCTTTCCCACGCCGTGCGTCCCAATCAGGGCAAGTTTCAAGGTTTGGCCTACCTCAAGACAGCCTCTTCTAACATAAGTTTCACGCAGGTGCAAACATGCATTCATCTGGAAAACCTGGGCCGGCGTTGCCGGAGCAAAAACAATGACCACCTTGACCTAATTGAAATTAGAGCTGCGACGCTCAATCCCCAGCGAAGAGAATCGCAACGCATATTGAAACTCATGCCGCGCAAGAGGGCGTATAATTGGGCAGCCCCCGGTTGAGCATTCGCATCGAAGCTGGCATCGGAGAAGCCGCATGAAAATCAAATTGCCGGTTCTTTTGTTGGTCGCGGGGTCGTGGCTAGGGGGAATTGCACTCGCCGCGCAGATGCCGCCAGGGCCGGCGCAAGGCCCTGCTGCACAACCTACGACAGTTCAACCTCCGGCAGTACAGTCGACGTCAGCTCCCTCGGGTTCAGATTCCTCACCCAAGCCTGCCGCGGAACGATACGTGGTTCCTTCCGGCACTCGATTGCCCTTGATCCTGCACAACGCGGTGACCACGCGAAACGCCAAACCGGGCGACCCGGTCTACCTCGAAACTCTTTTCCCGATCGTGATCGACAACCGGATTCTCATTCCCGCCGGGTCCTACGTGCAGGGCGAAATTGAGGACGCCAAGCGCCCCGGAAAAGTGAAAGGCACGGGAGAAATTCGCCTGCGGCTGAATTCGATGATTCTCCCGAACGGCTACGCGGTTGACTTCAATGCAGTCCCCACCAACGCAGGGACGGGCGGCAATGAAGGGACCGACAAAGAAGGCAATATTCACGGCGATACAGACAAAGCGGGAGACGCCGGAACCATAATAAAGACGACCGGGGTTGGCGCGGGCATCGGAGCAATCGCTGGACAAGGTGCTAAGGGCGCCGGTATAGGAACGGGCGCCGGCGCGGCGGTGGGACTCGGCGCCGTGCTTCTTACGCGCGGCCCCGAACTCGAACTGCCGCGCGGCACAACCGTGGACGTCATCCTCGATCGCGCCGTCTATCTCGACGCCAGTCGCGTCAATTTTACCGATCCCGGCCGTGCCTCTTCGCTTCCCGGTCCGCCTAGCCGCGAACCTACACGCAGCCGGTCCCCCATTTAGCCGGAAAGTTCTTCTCACGTTGATGAAATCGTTGTGATTGGTTAGCGCCGGGTTATGGCTTTTACGATGCAAACGCGGAAAGATCCGCGCTTGCCTTGGTGAAGCGAAGCGCACTGAACGCTTCCCAATCGAGGCTCGTCCTCTTCTCTGTGATCCACTCGACGACGAGCTTCGCCGTGATAGGAGCGAGCAGAATTCCATTGCGGTAATGGCCCGTCGCAAGCATCAAGCCATCCACATCCACGGGCCCCAGGATGGGCAACTGATCCGGCGTGCCGGGGCGCAAGCCGCACCAGGTCTCGATGATTTCTGCTTTCCCGAGTTCGGGTGCCAGCTCATTCGCTGCCGAGAGGATTTTTTCGATGCCGCCCGAAGTGACATGCTTTTCATAACCCGTGTTTTCTATCGTGCTGCCCACGACCACAGTCTGCGGGCTTTCCATGCCTCGGGGAACAAGGTAGCCGCGCTCGGAGCGCAGCACATGCCGGATGGGAGTTCCGCGATGCCGCAAAGCGGCCATCTGTCCGCGCACGGGAAGAGTCGGCGCATAAGGCCGGGCCTCGGGAATTTGCGAAGACCAGCAACCCGCGGCGAGCACCACCTGCGACGCGTGAAGAATTTCTCCGCTCGAAGTTTTTACGCCAACGCATTTTTTTCCGTCGAGCGCGAGCGATGTCACTTCAACTCCGGGACGCAGCGCCGCGCCCGTTGATTCCGCGGCGGCAATCACCGCAGCCGTGAGGGCGCGCGGCTCAACCGAGCATTCGTCGGGAAGAAATGCCGCCGCGCGCGCATCCCTCCCGAGCACAGGCTCCATCTTGCGAGCTTCGTCCAGCGGAAGCGGTTCGCAGGCGAGCCCTAGTCCATGGTGCAGCGCCACGAGCGTGCTCAATTCCCGCTCGGCGTCGCCTCGGTAGATGGCTTCGATTGCGCCGCCGGTGCGATAACCGGTGCGCAGGCCGGATGCCTCTTCCACGTCCCCGACAAATTTCGCGTACAGTGCCAGGCTTGCCCGCCCCAGCGGAACAAGCGGAATCGCCGCCGGGCAATCAGGAGCAGGAGACAACATTCCGGCAGCCGCCCAGGAGGCTTCGTGCATGAGTTCCTGACGGTCCAGCACGGCAACGCGCAGATTGCGCCGCCCCAGATCGAAGGCGATAGATCCGCCGATAATCCCCCCGCCAACAATCACAATGTCGTACGTTTTCACAGCGATATCTTATCAGCAATGAGGGATGAGCCGCAGTTTCTGCCATGTTCGAAAGCGGGTTAGTCGCAAGACGGTGGGAGCCCCGGCAAGTATCATACTCTCAGCTTACACGCAGGGATCTGGCCGAGTTTTATCCCGGATGTCTCAAAACGAGCCTAGAACGATTTCACCAATTCCGCGGATAGCACGCGCGCTTTTTCGGCCAGGTTCTGCGCGCGGACCCAGTCATCGGCCAGGATGGCCTCGTGAGCCTGCTTGAGGAATCCGTCTATTTTTTCCGTCAGGTCCTTTTGCGCCGCGTTGAGCTGCTTGCCATTCGCTAGCTGCAAATTTTGCTCCGCGGTGGTGATGTTCCTGGTCGTGCTTTTTTTCGTCGCTTCCAGATCGCTCGCGGAGAGCTGCGGCGAAATCTGCGGGGGCACAGGTTTCGCCGGCACTGGTTCGGCCGTCTCGGTTTCCGCCGGCGGCCGCTTAGGCGCGGCGGGGCGCTTGCCGGGGGCGGGCGGCGGCGCAGGAGACGGCACTTCCGGCGCGGGCTCTTCGGTGGTATTCACCGGCGGCGGGGCTTCCGGCGGCGGCATCGGCGAAGTCTCGTCCGGCGGCGGCGTGCTCACCGATGGCGGCGCAGCCTTCACGATGTGCTTGCTGGCGCAACCGGCCATGCAGGCCGTGAGCGCGCAGAGCAGCACGAGAAGTTGGCTTTTCCGCATCACAGGCTCCGCGCGACGGCCGCGCTGGGATCCCGGGGGCGCGTGAGCGAGGATTCCATCTGGCGAGCCAGCGGCAATTTGATTCGAAACGCCGTGCCGCGTCCAACCTCCGACTCGAATTCTATGGAACCGTTGTGCAGTTGTACAGTTCGAAAGGCGCTGGCGAGTCCAATCCCGCTTCCTCCCGGCCGCGTGGTGAAGAAAAGCTGGAAGATTCGCTGGCGGTGCTCAGGAGCAATGCCGCGGCCGGTGTCGCGGATTTCGATCTCGGCCATTTCGCCGCGACGGCGAAGGGAGATAAAAAGCTGGCCGCCTCCGGGCATGGCCTCGACTGCATTTACCAATAAGTTAATAAATGCCTGTTTGAGCAACGGCCTGTCGACCAGCACTTCCGGCACGTCGTCGGCCAGGCGGGCGTCAAGCTTGATATTTGCCTTGTCGAACTGCGCCCGCTCGACAGCCAGGACTCCCTCCAGAATTTCCTTGAGGCTGGATTCTTCCTGGTGCATTTCCGGTGGACGCGTGAAATCGAGAAAGCGTTTCACCACGCTGTCCAGCCGGTCGATTTCGTTGTCCAGAACGCGCACGGCCTGCGCCGGCAATCCTTCGGCGTCGGGCATGCTGGCCTTCAGATTTTCCAGCCAGATGCGCATCGAGTTCAGCGGATTTTTCACTTCGTGGGCCACGCCCGCGGTGATTCGTCCGAGGTTGGCGAGGCGTTCGGAGACCTGCAACTGGGTGCCGATGCGCTCTCTCGATTCCAGATCCTTGAATTTTACAAGGGTGCCCATGCGCGCCTCGCCTTCGCCGATGGCCTCGACGCTCACGCCCACTCGCCGGGCCGGGCCCTCGATGCCGGAGAGGACCACCTCAGCGGAGGCGACAGGCACGAGCTCCCCATTTTGAATCTTGATCGCTTCCCGCACGTCATGGTCGGGCGGAAAAATATCTTCCGCGCGACGCCCCAGAAGCTGGTCCGACGGCGTGGAAAGAAATCTCTCGACCGCGGGACTCACCATGACCGCGCGGCCATCGACGGAAAACAAGAGCAAGCCGTCGTCGAGGCCGCCGAGTACCTGGTCGATGTTTTCGCGCAAATTGCTGAAAATTTCCCGGACGCCGCGGAGTTGCATTCCAATCTGGCTGATCTTTGTGCTGACCTGGCCGAATTCGTCTCCCCGCTGCAGCGGTTTCTGGTCGAATTCACCTTTGGCTATACGGTCGAGTTGCGCCGTGATGCGTTTGAGCGGCGCGAGGGAAAGGCTGCTGACGAGCGCGGAGAGCAAAACGGAAATCGCCACTGATGCGAGGGCGAGCACAGCCGCCGAACGCAGAGCAGGCGTAATGCTGATCCGCAGTAAGCCCGTTTGCACCGCGACGCGCACCACGCCAAAGGGGATCTGGTTTCCCGGCGGGCCGATCTGGAATGCGTAATCCACCTCGTACGTGCGTGGCGGACCGTACAGCACTTTCACCTGTTGCATGAAACCGCTGGAAACGAGTTGTGAAAGATTCGTCCTGGCGGGCGTGGCACTCCCGGGCAGGGACTTGTCGCTGGAAACCAGAACAGTGCCATCGACTCCGGTGATTGAGACCTCATAAATCAGTGGGGAATAGCCAACCTCTGCGTCAATGGCGGAGGACAGCGGCGCGCTGTCGTCGAATGCCTGCTGGACGTAGGCGCGCAAATCCGCTGGGCTGTCCGAAGCAGGAGTCGCGCCGGATTTGGCGGCGTCCACCAGCGCGTTTTGCGCCTCAAAAAAGATATGCCGGGAAACGAGTTGCGCGCGTTCGTTGGCTTGGCGAATGACTTGCCGCGTGAGGTTGGCGACGTAAAGCGTCGAATTCACGCCCACGACGGCGAGGACCAGCGCCGCCGTGGTCAGTGTAATTTTCGTTTTGAGGCGGAGTTGCATGCGTCGTTCTGCTCCTCATTGCGAGGGAGCTTTTGCAGCCTCGTATTCCTTCAGCTTGTTGTGCAGAGTTTTCAGGCTGATCCCCAGCAGTTCGGCGGCTCGCGTTTTGTTGTTCGTGGAAGCCAGTGTTTGCAAAATCAATTCGCGCTCGGCCGCTTCCACCGTGGTTCCCAGGGGAAACCGCAGCGCGGCCAGATCGGAGGCGGCCGCCGCAGGGGCGTGCCCGAAATCGGCCGGCAAACTCCCGCGGCCGATGAGGTCGCGGTCGGAGACAATGGCGGCGCGCTCCAGCACGTTGCGAAGCTCGCGCACATTCCCCGGCCAGGAATAACTCGCGAATAAATCGAGCACCTCGGGATTCACGCCGCGAACGTGGCGCCCGTGCTTGGCGTTGATATCGCGCAAAATATGTTCCACCAGAAGCGGGATGTCTTCCTTGTGATCGCGCAGCGGTGGCAGCAGGATATGAAACACGTTCAAGCGGAAGTAAAGGTCCTGCCGCAATTCGCCCTTCGAGACGGCCTGCTCGGGCTCTTTATTCGTGGCGGCGATCACACGCACATCGACTGGTGTCTCCACCTTGCTGCCGAGGCGGCGCACTTTGTGATCCTCGAGCACGCGCAGCAATTTCGCCTGGGTCGGCGCGGGCATCTCGCCGATTTCGTCCAGCAGCAGCGTGCCGCCGTCGGCCAGCTCGAAGCAGCCAAGCCGCCGCTCGGCCGCGCCGGTGAACGCGCCCCGCTCGTGTCCGAAGATTTCGCTTTCCATCAATGATTCGGGAATCGCGGAACAATTGATGGCGATGAAAGGGCGGTCGGCACGAGGCGAGAGGCGGTGAATCGTGCGCGCCAGAATTTCCTTGCCCGATCCGGTTTCGCCCGTGATCAATACGGACGCGGACGAAGGCGCTACCTGCTCGACGAGATGCATGACCTCTTGCATCGTTTTCGACTGGCCCACCAAATCGCCCAGCTTGCCGGATTCGCGTAGCTGCCGCGTGAGCGCGGCAACTTGTTTGCGGTCGCGCACGCGGCCAAGAGCTCTGTCCAGCAACACATGCAGGACTGAGCCCTTGAGCGGCTTTTCGATGTACCAAAACGCGCCGGCCTCGATAGCCGCAACGATGCGCTCTTCGCTGCCCTTGCCGGTGATGACGATCGCGGGGACGTGCTGCAGCTCTTCGCCGAGCCGTGCCAAAAGGTCCAGGCCGTTCATTCCCGGCAGCTCGACGTCGGCAATCAGCACAGAAGGCGCAAATTCGGAAAATTTTGCCAGGGCATCTTCCGCGCTGCTTACGCCGAGGACTTCAAATCCCCACCGGCGCAGGAGCGCTTCGTATCCCAGGCGAGCATTTTCCTCGTCCTCGACGATCAGGACACGGTCAGGAGAGGGTCTCGCTGTTTCAAATCGGGTCGCTTCAGCCATTTTGTTTGTGAGCAGTCCCTGGGCTGTAGGGGTGCCGCCTCTGTTCGAATCTACCAGTACCGCCCGGCTAATGCCAAGTTGAGATGCGGGTTGTTCCCAAAAGGGTGCGGGCTGTACTTGCAGCCCCACAGAAGATTAGTTTATTGAACAACTATGCCAGCTTCTTTCATTTCGGCGATGAGGCGTTCGATCAGTTCCGCCGCGGGGAGGGACCGGGCGCGCGTGACTCCCTGGCCCGCCCAGAGGGAAAGATAGCCGGCGTTGTCCGCCTTTGCGGCGGCGGTCCGCATGGGGCGGGTCAAGGCGTTCTGCAGTGGATAGGGAAGGATGGAGTCTTCTTTTCCATGCAGTTTTTCGATGAATGTATTGCGAAGACCGCGCGCTGGTCGGCCCGAGAAGGTGCGCGTGATCACCGTTGTATCGGTCCGCGCCGTGAGGATGGCTCGCCGGTAAGCCTCGGGCGTTCCAGCTTCTGGGCACGGAAGAAATGCGGTCCCAAGCTGGACACCGCTTGCTCCGAGCGCGAAGGCTCGGGCGATATCGCGCCCATCCATAATGCCGCCGGAAGCGATTACGGGAACGGAAACCGCAGAACACACCGCGCGCACGAGATCCATCGTGGGAACCATGGATGATTCGAAGGGTCCGAGGAAAGTGCCGCGATGCGCCCCTGCTTCCGCTCCTTGCGCCACGACCGCGGCGACTCCGGCCTTCTCAAGCGCCCGCGCTTCCTCCAACGTCGTTGCCGTTCCGATTGCCGGGATTCCTCGGTCCTCCAAGCGCTTCATCGCTTCGGGAGATGGTATCCCAAAGGTGAAGCTGAATATTGCCGGCCGTGCTTCCAATACGGCTTCGAACTGGCTTGGAAAGGGATCCGGCGGAACCGAAGGCAACGTAGACGCGGGCAGTCCCAGCGTTTCGTGAATTTCTTCGAGCAGACAGAGCATGGGCCGCGGGTCGGCAACGGCTTTCATTTCATAGCCGCCCGCGAATAGATTGATGTTCAGAGGCTTGTCGGTGAGGACCCTGATGCGCCGGACTTCTTCCAATATCTGCTCAGGCGTGAGATAGGCGGCGCCCAGCGATCCGAGCGCGCCGGCGTTGCTCACCGCCGCCACGAGCGCGGGGGTTGTAAGCCCGCCTCCCATCGGCGCCTGGATGATCGGAACACGAATCCCAAGCCCTTTCAGAAAATCGGCGTCGGCCATGGGCATATCCTCCTCGTGATCGAGTTTAGGGCGGATAGGGAATTTGTGAGGGGCGCAGCTCGCGGCAAATTTGTTTCGTCAAGGAGAGCTGTGGCCCGCGCACTTCAGGACACCGAGGAACGCGCCGAACGGGCCCACGGCCTCCCGATATTGGTGGGCCATGATCCTTGAAATTTGGTGCAGATGAGTCAGGTCATGCGCCGCCCAAGTCGCGAGCAACTGGGATAGGGTAACAACTCCGAGCGCAGGATGCTGTCCGCGCCGCTCGAGGTCCTCCTGTCGGAGATTCAATGCATTCAGTTCACGCAAGTTTTCCGACCGCAAACGGGCAAATTCATCGAGTAATTGCGCGAGCGACTTGCCCTGGTTCTCCCGTATCTGCGCCCAGCGATCGAATGGCGCGAATGGTTGCGTCTCGCCGGGCTGCAGCAGTATCTTCACGCGCGGGACCCAGTTCGAGCGTTCGGCGCAAATCAGATGGCCGACGACGTCGAACGCGCTCCAGGTTTTCTCACCTTCATTTCGAAGCGTCCATGTTTCCGACAAATCGCGCAGAAGTGCGTTGAGGGCGGCGGGGGTGCGAGCCAGAAGCGCCATGGTGTGATTCAGATCATGCTCCATCGTATTCCTCGATTCGCTGGCTTGAATTGTCAGATTTTATATCTTCCGTTTCGGCGGCGGCGCCACAAGAATATATCCGTGCTTTGCAGTTGTGCGGCCGTCGGAGGCGCGCTATTATTCCATAGCGCGCGCTACAGAATTGTGGCACTCGCCGCTCGCGACTGTCAAGAGTTACGTAGTGCACACTATAGAAAGGTGGCAAATGGCTCGTCTCGGCCGCCCCCGCAGTTTTGACCGCGAAGACGCCCTCCTCCGGGCCATGAAGGTGTTCTGGGCGCTCGGATACGAGGGCGCCACGCTGACGGATCTTCAAAAGGCCATGGGCGGCATCACGGCGCCGAGTTTTTATGCCGCCTTTGGCTCCAAAGAAGAGCTTTTCCGGGAAGCCGTCGAGCTTTACAGCAGGACTCTGGGCGCCCCGATGATGAAAGCGCTCGCCGCAGGGACCACGGCGCGCGCGTCCATCGAGGCATTGCTCGATGCCGCCGTGGAATCTTTCTGCAAACCCGGCGCGCCCCGCGGCTGCCTACTCGTGCTCGGCGCCATCAACAGCATGCCTGCGAATAAAGGCGTGCAGGAATATTTGCGCGGCCTTCGCGCACGTCGGCAGAAGGCCATCCGGCAGCGCCTGCAGCGCGCTGTGGCGGAAGGTGAATTGCCATCTGGCCTGGGTTCAGGCGTCCTCGCCACTTTCTATACGACCGTGGTGGACGGCCTGGCAATTCAGGCCCGCGACGGGGCCTCGCGCAAAGCGCTCCAGTTCGCTGCCCGTTGCGCGATGGCGGCTTGGGACTCGCTTGTTGCTGAAGCGGCTACTGCGAATCCCTAAGCATTCGATACCGATTTTCCTGCCGAAGGAGTGTGGCGCGGCTCGCGTTCCAACTTATTAACAAAATCGTTATCCAACAGAGCAACTCAGGTACGGAAGTCCTATTCGATGAAATCCGCCCCATTGTCACAATTTCATCGAATCGACACTCTGAACAGAGGTTCCTACACATGCGCAAATTTTTTGTGGCAGTTGCTCTTCTGGCATCTGGTCCCCTCCTCGCAGCTCAGCAAGCGATGAACAATGACTCGGTCGTCAAGCTAGTGAAGGCTGGCCTATCGGACGAT
>Ga0187819_10001274_pt1 | contig 13020 bp, 7 predicted proteins | sample NC_wetland_sal_i_15_FD_132411 | JGI IMG/M metagenome (GOLD analysis project Ga0187819, IMG submission 132411) | Wetland sediment microbial communities from Neuse River Estuary, North Carolina, USA - SO4_4 | ecosystem: Environmental > Aquatic > Freshwater > Wetlands > Sediment | place: USA: North... | reverse complement strand
CCACCTTCACGCCCGGCGGCAGAATGTGATTGTTGAGCTCCTCCACTTTCTTGTGAACGCCTTGCAGAGCGGTGTCTGCGGCTGCGCCTTTTCGCAACAGCACTATGCCCGACACTACGTCGTCGTTATCAATGATCTTTCCGTCCTCGCGGTGAATGGCTCTGGCAAACTGGCCGAGGCGAATCTTTGGACCTTGCGAAACTACGGCAATGTCCTTCATCCGGAGCGGCGTGCCATTTTTGGTCAAGATGACAGTCTCTGCGATGTCTTGCGAGCGGTCGACCAATCCGACGGCGCGGACGTTGATCTGCTGCAAGCCCTCCTGGATGAAGCTTCCGCCTGCGTTCTGGTTGTTGTTTGTGAGCTGTTGTTCGACTTGCGCCAGGCTCAGACCATAGGCGACGAGTTTGTTGGGGTCGACACGAACCTGGTATTCACGAGTGGGTCCTCCGAAGCTGGCGACGTCGACGATGTCGGGCACGGCTTTGAAGCTCTTTTCGATGACCCAGTCTTCAATCGACTTCAGCTCCATCGGGTCATAGGCCGGATTAGTGCTACGCAGGGTAAAGAAATAAATCTGGCCGACCGGGCTCCAATCCGTACCCATTTGCGGGACCACGCCCGGCGGCAGAGTCACCTGATTCAGTCGCTCCAGAACGTGCTCGCGGTTCCAGTCATTGTCTGATTCGTCGTCGAAGATCAGCTTCAGATCGGAGAGCCCGAAGAGCGAGAACGAACGCAGATGAACGACATGCGGGATGCCGTTCATCACGACTTCAAGCGGGATGGTGACCTGCTGCTCGATTTGTTCTGCAGAAATCCCCGGCCATTGAGTGATGACTTCGACGTAGTTATCGGCAACATCGGGATAAGCCTCGATGGGCAGATGACGGAAAGCGACAATGCCGCCCGCAAAAAGCAGCAGGGCAAAGCCCAGGACCAGCAGCCGGTTGCTGAGAGCAAAGTCAACGACTCGGCGAATCATTTATTGCTCCACGGTATATTGCAGAACCAGCGCATTTGCGACCACCTGATCTCCTGGCTTAATTCCTGAAATAACTTCTTGCATGTTGTTGGGAAGCATGTTGCCCGTGACTACTTCGAGGCGCTTGAAATGCCCGCCGCCTATCGGCGTGTAAACCCACTCGCGATCGTGCAAGTGGAGAATTGCGGTCGCCGGAACTGCGGCCCGCGTCTCCGCTTTCTTTCCGTAGAAGGTCGCAGTTACGAACATTCCTACCCGCATCATTCCGGGGTTTGGGACTTCGATTCGAACTTTTGCAGTGCGGATACTAGGATCGAGAACGGGCATGATGTTATCGATCCGGCCTTTTAAGATCCGGTTGGGGAACGCGTTGAGGCGAATATCCGCGTACTCGTCGACGTGAACGGCATCGAGATCATTTTCGTAAACGTCGCAGATGATCCAGACATAAGAAAGATCGGAAATGGTGAAAGGATTGGGACCGGACAAACCCTGCACGCCCGCTGCATTGGTAACCTGCTGGTCCGTAATTACGCCCGATATCGGAGCCCTAACATCGACAACGCCCGATGGATGATCTTTGTCGATGCCGAGAAGGCGCAACTGCTCGGTTGCAGCATCGAGATCGGCCTTGGCATCGTTGGCGACGTCTTCCGCCTGTTCGAGCGCACTCTTGGCGATTGCACCTTTGTCGTAAAGAATCTGGGCCCTCTGGAGTTGCTGCCGTGCCAGCAATTCATAGTTCTCGGCCTTGCGAAATGCCTGGTAGGCGCCGGAGACGTCGTTGCTCTGAACTCTCAACATCAACTGGCCCTTCTTCACTACGTCGCCTAGCCTGGCCTTTACTTCCACAACTCGTCCAGCGGCTAGCGAGATCACAGGGACGGCGCGGGCTATATCGGGCTGTACCACGCCGGTTACATTCAGGGCGGGCACCGCGTTGTACTCAATCGCGGTTGCGATGGGAAACCGCTCGGGGTGGTCCACCTTAAAGTTGTTGGCATCCAGATCAGGCTCGACCTTGGCTGCAGGCGGAGCCTCGGCCTTTGGGTCCGCCTTGCTCTCGTTACAGCCGGAGAGAAATAAACTTACGGGCAAGCAAAGAATAGTGCCCAGGATCAGGCCAAGAAGTCGGGTTTTCATGGAATCACCTCCCGGCCCACGGCTTGATTCAATTGGGCCGCAGCCGTCAAGTAAGAGCCAACCAGGTTCACGTAATTCAACTGCACGCTGCGGTACTCCGACTGCGCGTTCAGATAATCGAGTAACGAAGCCCCGCCGTGTTGATAGGAAAAGAAAATCGTATCCCGCACCCGAACCGACTGTTGCAGATACTTGGCCTTGTAAGGCCGCAGCAAGATCAGCGTGCTGTCCAGGGTGGCATAGCTGGAGTCGACATCGCTCAGCACCAGGGCTTCGGCAGCGTCGCGCAATCTCTCGTTGCGTGTGATGTCGAGTTGCGTGCGCAGCTTCTCTCCCTGGTTACGGTCGAAAATGCGCAGAGGAATGCTCACGCTGACGCCGAGCGTATTTATGCCAAATGGGTTATTGTTGGACGAGTTGTGCGTATACCATGCGCTCCAGGTGGGATCGGTTGAGCCGTTGGCAATCGCCAGCCTGTGGTCGGTTTGGGCCTTGTCCACGGCCTCGACGGCCGCCTTCAAGTCCGGGCGCGTGTCTAGAGCAATCTTGCGGAACTCGTCGCGCGGCATCAATTGATCGTTGAAATCGAAGGGACCGGTTACGTCGAACTGATCTATAGGAGTTCGGGAATTCAGCAGCGTGAGCAGTTGGATTTTTGCGGTTTCCAGGTTCTCCGTGGCGGCCTGCAAATCCGATTCATATTGCACCCGCTGTAGCTCCAACCGGTCGAGATCGATTTGCGCGATGTCGCCAGCAGTGAAGCGATCTCGGCTGATCTGCAGCACGTGGTCGTAGTAGGCAAGGTTGTCTTTTGCCAGCTGCAGCACCGCTTTGGCTTGCAGGGTTGACACAAATGCGCTACGCAAGTTGAAGAGCAGAGTTCTCTGCAAGTCGGCATGACTCGACTCCGCAATCAGGGTCCCCTTTTTCGCACTCTCCAGGCGCAACTGCCGCTTGTGCCGCCGCTCCTGCAGATAGCTGATGCCGGGAGACTCAAACGTGCCCGCGAACGGACGCCAGACGCCTCTATCAGGAGCGATTTGGGTCCCATCAGCTGTCAGAGTGAAAGTCGGGTTCGGGCGAAGGAAAGCGGTAATCTCCTGGGCCCTTGATTCGTCGATACTCAACTTGTCTGCCAACAGCGTGGGATTGCTCTGCTCGAATCGCGCGCGCACTTCCTCCCAAGTCAAAGCCTGCTGCGCGCCGGCCTTGAGGCCGCAGCCGAGCAGGAGAAAAAGCGCGAGATAATGGCGCACAATCTGCTTCATCTAACTACTCCACGATCATTCCTCGCCGACTAAACCGGCAACGGATAGGCCATAGCAAAGCACATCGCCTACCGCAGTAACACCAAGGGCTCACTTCGAACCGGGAAATTGTCGCCGCAGACTAGGCGGCGAACTGAACACACGTGCTAAGGCAGGAAAAGGGTGGGGCACGAGAGGAGGGCTTGCCGAAACGTCTTTGTTCAGGCAAACGTACTGGCGAGAGCAGGATTTGTCCGCAAACAGTGTTGTCGCGGCCGAACGCCACAGGGAAAACTAGTGCTGGCAATGCGCCAGCGGTGCTAAGCCGGGTCAGGGATTTGTCGCTGGCGGCTTGCTTAACTAGTTTCTTCGAGGGACTGGATTCTTCCATCTCCTGCCGCATTGCGTGCAGGTCGTCCGTAGCTGAAACGACGGGAAAGAGCAACATCAGAACGCAACCGAACAGCACGAAGGGGCGAATCCGATTGAAACGCGGGCAACTCTTGGCGTAGACCGATTCGCGACGCCACATCCAAATGGCGGGCAGCGCCAAAGTCAGCCAAAAAAGATTGAGGAGTAACTCCATTCTGTGCCGGCACAACGCAATCGCAAACAGGGAACCAACAGCAGGCCCAGTCTAAGTTGCGCGAAACACAAGTTTTGCAAAATATCGAATACAAGTCAATGTAAACGCAAGGTCTTGTACGCTCGTGCGGATGACCGGAATCCGCAGAGGACGCACGCACCTCGAATCCACCAAAGTGACAAAGGCACGACCGAAGCCGTGCCTCGCCAGTTTGATTTTCTCTATGACTCTGTGGCTCTGTGGTAAAAAGGCTCGTCAATAACTCGAGGAAACTCTATTGGGCTCGACGCAGCGCGTAAACTCGATGAACCCTTCCATCTGGCATACCTCGTCCGACTCTTCAAGAAGCGCGCAGGAACGGCAACTGAGTCAGGGGTTGATGAAGTTTCTGCGCACCGCGCCGAGAACCGTCCCCGATCCAGAAGATGAAATATGGTGACCGTCGACCAGGTCGCCGCCTTTGCAAAACAAGCAAAGTGAGTCGGGGGTGTCTCGTCGGCCATGATGTCCAGAATTGTAGCGGTGTACGTGGGGTTTTGAAAGACTCAACCCTTTCCCAACCTTACACTCGTCCCCGGTTTTGGTTGCGACGCGGCTACATCGCCCGGTGTTCCTGGTTCCCGTTGGTTGTTTGGCCGCGAACCCGGTTTCGGGCTCACCTCGATACACTTGAGTTGAATCGGCGACGCTGCGGCCACAGCGCAAAAGCCTCCGGAAACACAATTGCGGCATCCTACTTAAGACCTTGGCGATTCAGAGTCGGGTAATGGTGATCCTGGAATGAATATGCTGAATGGCAGTGTCCAATTTTTCCACCACGCTCGTCTTGGTTTAGCGATTGCAGTCTTCCGAATCCGGGCGGACGTGTTCTGGCCGTATTTTAGTTGCGCCATGCTTTCTGCAATCGGGCTGACCAAGGTTATCAAGGACGAGTTGCCGCAAAAACACGGGCTCGACAAGACCTCGCCAGTCGGGCGGTTGTTCTATGCCATCCCGATGGGAGTATTCGCCACGGAGCATTTCACCAATACACAGCTAGTCGCGAGTATCGTTCCGTCCTGGATGCCGCTGCACACATTTTGGGTCTATCTGGTGGGCACTGCGGTGATTGCCGCAGCACTGAGCATCATCCTGCACATACATGCACGGTTGGCGGCCACACTCTTCGGATCCATGCTTCTACTTTTCGTGGTTTTGATACATATCCCTAACCTGGTGGCCACCCATGGCGCTCGTTTGTTTTGGGTCATCTGCCTGCGGGATATCGCCTTCAGCGGCGGAGCTTTTGCGTTGGCCGGCGGACAGTCGAAGAGAACACCTGCGGACGGCGCGCCAGGGCTGGTAAGTCTCTGGCGCTTTTTCGTGGGGATACCGGCGATCCTCTTCGGCGTGGAGCATTTTCTATATCCCAGGTTCACGCCCGGCGTTCCTATGGAAGCAATAACGCCGGCATGGATTCCCGGACGTCTTTTCTGGACCTATCTCACGGGCGCGGCTCTCATGGCTTGCGGCGCGTGTATTGTGATGAATAAAAAGGCACGATTGGCAGCAATATCTCTGGGGATTGTGACTCTGCTTCTCGGAGTGTTTGTTTACCTGCCCATCATAATCGCGAACCCCACCGACATCGACAGTGGGCTGAACAATCTCGTTGATATTTTAGCCTTCAGTGGAACTACGATGGTTCTGGCTGATGCTATTAGGGAACGAACAAGCCATGAGGCCAGCGCTTGATCATCGAGGTGTTGCTTTCACATCGTGGCACGGCCTGGCGATAAGAAAAAGGCACGACCGAAGCCGTGCCTTCTATCTAGTTCCCTCTGTGACTCTGTGTCTCTGTGGTGAAAAGGCCCGTTAGTCCCTCACCCCATCCATGAATGCCCGCAGCTTTCGCGAACGTGATGGATGACGCAGTTTGCGTAGGGCCTTGGCCTCGATCTGGCGGATGCGTTCGCGAGTCACGGCAAACGACTGGCCTACTTCTTCCAGCGTGTGCTCGCTGCCATCTTCCAGCCCAAAGCGCATCTTAATGACTTTTTCCTCGCGCGGCGTTAGCGTGCGCAGCACCTGCGAAGTTTGGTCCTTCAAGTTGACGTTGATCACGGCCTCAGCTGGCGAGACCACGGCGCGGTCTTCGATGAAGTCGCCGAGATGCGAATCTTCCTCTTCGCCAATCGGCGTTTCGAGGGAGATTGGTTCCTGCGCGATCTTCAGCACCTTGCGCACCTTGGCCACCGGGATATCCATGCGCTTGGCGATTTCCTCCGACGTAGGCTCGCGTCCCAGTTCCTGCACGAGCTGCCGCGAGGTACGGATCAACTTGTTGATAGTTTCGATCATGTGCACGGGGATGCGAATCGTACGCGCTTGATCAGCAATTGCACGAGTAATTGCCTGCCGAATCCACCACGTGGCGTAGGTGGAGAACTTGTACCCGCGGCGGTATTCGAACTTGTCCACGGCCTTCATCAGGCCGATATTGCCTTCCTGAATCAGATCGAGAAACTGCAAGCCGCGGTTGGTGTACTTCTTGGCAATCGAAACTACCAGGCGGAGGTTAGCCTCGATCAGCTCGCGCTTGGCCTGCTCCGCATCCATGTCACCCTGGATGATCTCGCGCTGGGTGCGCTTGAGCTCCTGGAACGACACTCCGGCTTCGATCTCGAGCTTCTCCAGTTCGGTACGGATGGCGCGCGACTGGCGCCGGTATTCCTTGCGCTGCTCTTCGCTACGGGTGGCGTCGGCCTTTTTTTCGAGATTCGTCGACTGGCGGTCGAGCGACCGCATCATATCAACCGTTTTGTTGGCCCGGTCGATGAGGCGTTTGCGCTCGGTGTTGGTGAAGCCCAGCCTGCGGACACAGAGAGAGACATCCACGATGGCGCGGGCCAACGCGATGCGGTAGCGGCGATAATCCTTGGGACGCTTTTTCTGAGAGACGGCGGCGAACTTCTCCAGAAGCTGATTGGCCTTCTTGTAGGCTTTGGCCAAATCGTCGATCTTTCCGGTGAATTCTTTCAGCCGGTTCTGCAGGATCTCATCGGTGATTTCTTCCTCGTCGAAGGTGACCACTTCCTTGATGGAGCGGACGCCCTTCTTGAGGTCTTCACCCATCGCCAACAGTTCGTTGATGACGATCGGAGAGCGCGAAAGCGCCTTCAGAACGCGGAGTTGGCCGCGCTCGATGCGCTTGGCGATTTCAACTTCGCCTTCGCGGGTGAGTAGGGGAACGGTGCCCATCTCGCGCAAATACATGCGGACGGGGTCGTTGGTTTTTTCCAGAGCGCCGGGGGTTAGGTCGAGTTCGACGTCCTCGCCGACTTCGTCTTCGTCGAACTTCTTATCGAGCGCGGAGGAGGGCAGTTTCGGTCCCTCCAGCACATCGATTCCTTGCGTACCAATCGTGGTGAGCAGATCGTCGAGGTCTTCGGGAGAATGCACATCGTGCGGGATCAAATCGTTCACCTGGTCATAGGTGAGATATCCCTTTTCCTTGCCTGTATCGATCAGCTTTTTAATGTCGTCGTACTTGTCGTCAAGAGCCAAAACGGATTATCCTCAAGTCGTCCCGGAAGGACGTCGAAACGTCGTGTGTAGCGGTGGGAACGTGAAGTGGCGGGATGAGCGCCGACACAAACCTTCAAAGTATAGCACGGAAAGCGCTTGTCGCCGATCACAACTTTCTTCTGAGAAACCGTCCGCCGCCTATGTTGCCCGCCGTTAATAACTTAGATGGCAAAAGAGCTCATTTAGTTTCAAGGTCCTAGGGGTATTTCAGGGCTCCGCTGCAGGGCCGCCGGATCGGAGACGCTGGGATCCATAAGAGCCCTTTTGAGCCGATCTTTTTCCCGGAGCAAGAAGCGCAGTCTGTCCGGTTCATGCTGTTTCTCCGCCTGCAGCTCCCGCTGTACTTCTTCCATTTGGCGTTTGACTTGGATGCGCCGCAAGGCTCGCACGGCCCCTTCCAGCCGTTCGGCAGTTAGCTCCTCTTCCGACTTCATCACAATAGCCGCCAGAAGGCTGCGCTCGGCATCCGGCAAGGGCAACTCCATTAAATCGGACGCTTCGGCCGTTGGACTCAGCAAGGCTTCGATCAGCGACTCCGTGGCCAATCCTCTGTGCAGGCGCTCGTTGGCCAGCACAAAGTGCGCTTGCCGGGCGGGATCGAACTCTTCCTCGGCGCCGTCGCGCGATGAAAAACGTTCTTCGGAACTTTGCATTTCGCTGGCCGAAGTCAAGGCCCGGATCAGAAGCTTTTCCGCATCGGTGACTTGAGCCTCGATGGGCGCCTTGAGGCTGGCGGTTGATCGTTTGGCCGCAGCATGCTTGAGTTCTTGCCGCAGAACGGCAGAATCGATGCCGAGTTTCTGCGCGATCTCGCGGGCTAGTTCGTCGCGCACAATCCGGCTAGGCACTCGTTGGATATGCGGCAGAAGGTAATTCAGCGCTTTTACTTTGCCTTCAGCACTGCGAATCGGAAACTGGCCCTGGGCGCGCTCGATGAGATAGTCAAAATAACGTTGCGAATGCTTGAGCGCCTCGCCGTATGCGTCTTTGCCTTTTCGGCGGATGAAGAGATCAGGGTCAAAGCCTGTTTCCAGAGTCAAAACTTTGATCTGAAATTCTTCTTCGACGAGGAGACCCAAGGTGCGCTCCGTGGCTTTGGCGCCGGCAGTGTCGGGATCGAAGTTCACGACCACGTTCTTGCTGAAACGGCCCAGCAATCTGGCTTGGAGCTCGGTGAAGGCAGTGCCGGAACTGGCAATCACATTGTGAAAGCCGGCGGCGTAGACGGAGATGCAATCCATCTGACCCTCTACCAGGATGGCATAGTCGAGCTTGCGAATGGCTTCCTTGGCCTGATCGAGATTGAAGAGGACGCGCGATTTGGAATAGATCGCGGTCTCCGGCGAGTTGAGATATTTCGGCCCGGCTTTCTCGTCGGTAGAAAGCGTGCGTCCGGTGAAGGCAATCACTCGCCCGGTTTCGTTGGTTAGAGGAAACAAGACCCGGTTGCGAAACTTGGAGTAAATCGTCGCTGGCCCCTTCGCTTCGCTCAGGGCAGGCTGAAAACGGTCGTCCGGCGTTTGCCGTTGGGCGTCGGCTGTTGGCTTTGCCTCATTCGCGACTGTCGTTTCGGCTGCCGCCTCTGCAGTCCTGTCATCCCGACCGGAGCCGGACGACCCGCTTGCGGGTTTGCCGGTGGAGTCGAGGGACCTGCTATTTGGCTGAGAGCCGACAGCTGACGGCTGAGAGCTTTCTTTCCACGAAAACAGCCCGCTCTCTCGCAGCACTTCTTCGGCGTACTCTCCCCGCAGGCGGTCGCGCAGCAGGAACCCGGAATCCGGCGCGTAGCCAATGCGAAAAGCCTTGATGACCTCCGGGCTCAAACCGCGTCCAGCAAGGTATTCGCGGGCACGGGCACCCTCGGGCCGTCGCAGACACTCCTGGAAGAATGCAACCGCGCGCTCATGAATTTCGAGCAGGACAGTGCGCAGTTTGGCGTCCTGCGCTTCCGCGGGACTGCTGTAGCTCAGCTTGGGGAGGGCGATGCCCAGCTTCTGCGCCACCGCCCTTACGGCTTCCACGAAGGTAACGTTTTCGATCTTCTGGACGAAAGTGAATACGTCGCCTGAGACTCCGCAACCAAAACAGTGGAAAAATTGCAACGTGGCGTGAACCGAAAACGATGGCGTCTTCTCGTTGTGGAAGGGACAAAGCCCCGAATAGTTCTGCGCTCCTGCCTTCTTCAGCTTGACGTAGTCGCCGACGACGCGGACGATGTCCGCTTGCTGCTTGACGATTTCCTTGAAGTCGATGGCGTCGGTCATGAGCGAAGACAATTCTCCGCAGGAATTCTGCGGCAAAAAGGAACAGTAAGGAATATAGCAGTGGACTTGCCTGGCGGAAAACCTGTGAATTTCGAAAGTTAACGGTTGATGCGAGAGGAAAAGCGGGATTTATCCTGTCTTTGTTCCTATCGCCCCATCGCGGTCAAATCCTGCCTTGTTCTATCCGCAATCGACGGCATGTCAGCTACGGTAACCACAGACGCGTTATTGTCTTTGAAGGCATCCAGCGCAAACTCGATATCGGGATTTGTGTGATCAAGATCGCCCGCGACAACAGCGGTGAGGAGGGCCCGTGTACCGTTCTCGGCATGGATGCAGTCCGCAACCTTGGGGAAGTGGTGTGCAATATTGACCGCCATCACCTGATTGAAGTTCGTTCTTAGAGGAACAGCTTGAAAGAATCGGACCTCGCTGCCGAGCACGTATCCAAAATCAAAAACCAGTCGGTCACCATTTTTTTTCGTGTATTGCGCTGCCGGGACTTTCTCTTTGCGTAAAGCCCATATTCCGGCTCGGGTTAAGGCATCTTCTATTCCCGCGAGAAGCATTGCGTGCTCACTCTTTGGGCGGGCTGGGGCGGGCAGTGACTGCATTTGCGGATCTTTCAAATAGATTGAGCTCAGCGCCTCGAGCTCTCGAGCCGGCTCCACTGCCAAACATACTTTTCGGGGCGAGATTTGAATCAAATTTGCGAATGAGTCTTCTAACTTGCGCGGCAGCAGGTCCACATCCTCCGAATGTTGCAGTTGCATCCGAATATAGGCTCCGACACCTTGCAAGACTTCGATGTCGGCTTGTCTGTCGTGGCAGTATACGCGGCGCCAATCGTTCGTCATGCGCACGTCCGCGAACCCGAAACCGTTGGCGCGCGGTTCCAACAGCAACACTCCAATATTTACAAACTCCTCCCTCACAACGTAAGGGACATACCGCAACACATAGAACTCGAGCTGCTTCAGATCAGCCATCGGCATTCGAACCTGGAACTCAGGAGCTTGATTCTTGAATACGTGGTCCATCGCCGTTCAGCGCTGCAGCGAGTCATGCATCTTCCTTCCAGTTGGGAAATGGCTGTCGCGGGCACACCCGGAATGCCATAATGAGCTCGCGTATTTTTGCCCGTCGATCAAGCAGGCAGCGGACCAGTTCTTCGAGCGCGCCCCAATCACTGCCGTACCACTCTGGTGGAATTTCCGCGGCACAATTCCAGACAACGTCTTCGTTCATTCCTTCTATCGTCGATAACCAGGGCTGAAATGATTCCCAACCGCGCACGCTCAAGTACACTTCATTCTGCGCGTACACGCCGCGTAGCGGAAAATCGGGGAATGTCCATTCGCCGGCGTTGAAGCAATAGCCCTGATCAATGAAGGTCACCGTGTACTTTTTCTCTCGCATTTTTCGCCAGAACGTTGCCTGCCTGCCGTTTGAATTCGCGGTCCACTTATCGAGCGCGAGCATTCCGGCAAACGCCTCAAGGTTTCGTACTCGTTCCAGCATCGTCGCGGGAAAGTAATCAAATATTTGTCCTTGCAATGGATCGACCACATACCGCGAGCCAAACTGGAGTCCCGATTGGCACGGGATCACGCTGCCGGAAAGCTGAATGTTGAGATCAGACGAGTTCTGCACCAGCCAGTCGTCAACCTCGACCACCTCGGTAGATGGGACCGGCAATCCGGCGGCCTCCGCTAGGCGCGTGGCGAGTAATTCATTCGCCAGCACCCGCAAGTGCTGAGGATTGTTGCGAAACTTTACCACGTAGAAATTTCCATCGGAGCAACGCATCATGTGACCCTGTGCACCGCCCCGCATTCTTCGCACGTGTTGCACGGCCAGCACCGCCAAAAGGCAAGTCCTCGAAACTACCCAAAAGGCTGAATGCTACACCTCCTTTCGAGGACTTGATGTGATCCATGGACATCAATTGGGTGTGGATTTCTTGCGGCGCGTGGTTCGCTCGCATTCTGGTGACTGCAGGCGACAGCAGATTCCTCGCTTCGCTCGGAATCACAATCTTGGTGAAGCATCAAATATTCTCAGTTTCTCAATAGAACGGGCCCGGAAGATTAGACTCGCAATTCCACCACGGTTGCGCCCCCGCCACCTTCATTCTGTGGAGGCTCGGTAACGGATTCGACGTGAGGATGCTTCTGCAAATACTGACGCAAAGCCTTTCGCAGAATGCCCATGCCGCTGCCGTGAACGACACGGATGCGCGGCAGGCCGGCGAGGAAAGCGCGGTCTACAAATTTCTCGACTTCGCGGGTAGCATCGTCCACGGTTCGGCCGATTACGTTAATCTCTGTCGGAGCGCTCTGGCTCTCACTTTCCAACGAGACCGAGATCCCGCGGGCACGCGCCGCTTTGAGTGGAGAGTCTGACGAGCGCGACAGGATCTGCGCAATATCCTGGCGCGCGATTTTCATCTTCATGGCGCCGATCTCGACTTCGAAGTGATTATCGTCGATTCGACGGGCGACCACGGCAGGCCGGCCGACCGACTTCAGCCTGACCGTATCGCCCTCGGAAACATGCTTCACCAGTTGGGGCTCAGCATGGGGATCACCCTGGTCGGCGCCGGTGGAGTGCGCAACCACGGCGGAATCAAACTGCGCGCGAAATTCACGGCGCAACTTGGAAATCTGCCGCTCGGCATCTTTGGATAGCCTTTGCGCGGCCGCCCGATCCTGAAGGGCACTGACCATCTCGCGAGCGTGGAACTCGAAATCGCGCAGCAGGCTCGCCAGCTTCTTTTCCATTTCCTTAATTTTGGCCTGCTGCTCTCTTCTGCCCTCCGCGGCAAGACGAGCCTTCTCTTTTTGGACTTCTTCTTCGAGTGTGCGCAATCGAAACCGTTCAGCTTCTGCCTCACGCAATTCGGCGTGCAAACGGTCGAGAAACTGGCCGACATCTCGTGCCTGCGATCCCAGTTGGGCCCGGGCTGCGGCGATGATGGTTGGATTGAGTCCCAGGCGCTGCGCGATGTTGATACCCGCGGATGCTCCCGGCACACCGATTTTCAGCTCATAGGTCGGTTGCAGCGTAGCTTCGTCGAATCCCACGGAAGCGTTGACCACGCCGGTGGTGTTCGCGCCGAAGACCTTCAATGAGGTTTGATGCGTGGAAAGAATAGTGTCGCATCCGATGCGGAGGAAGTGTTCGGTGATGGCGACGGCCAAGGCCGCACCTTCTTCGGGATCGGTG
>Ga0187819_10001273_pt1 | contig 13021 bp, 14 predicted proteins | sample NC_wetland_sal_i_15_FD_132411 | JGI IMG/M metagenome (GOLD analysis project Ga0187819, IMG submission 132411) | Wetland sediment microbial communities from Neuse River Estuary, North Carolina, USA - SO4_4 | ecosystem: Environmental > Aquatic > Freshwater > Wetlands > Sediment | place: USA... | reverse complement strand
TGACGAGAAACCAGTGACAGGCGGAGCGTTTCCCGAGAGATTCCCTCGCCTCCACCATTGCCTCGCGGTACTCGAGTTCGCTAGGGTCGCTTGAGCGTTTACGTTCTGTCTGTCACCGGGTTTCATGCCCGATTTGGAAAAGTCCGCAAATCAGCCACGCCCTTATAGATGATTCGCGCAACGCGTTGAGCAGCGGAGGGAGTGTCTTGGCGAATGCGATCTACGATCTGAGCCAGATCATTAGCGGCATTGGTAGTCCAGCGGACACGCATCACGAGCGGAACTTCTGCTCGATGCGTTCCACCACCTCTTCATGCTCCAGCAAATCGCCACGGCGGGCGGAAGCGCGCCCCTCCTCGACGGCCGCGATGAAGCGTTCATCGTATTCCAGCATGCGGTCAACCGCTTCCTCAACCACCTGCGCGGCATCCTTGCCGGTGCGGTTGGCCAGCTCGCGGAGACGGGCCTCCTTATCCGGGGAGAGATTTACTTCCATGCCCGCCAGTCTAGGCGTTGCAGGAGCAACTGTCAAACGCGTGCCTCGAGGTGGGATTTGAGGTCTCCGTCCCGTCCTCCGGATCGATGTGAGCCTGACTTTGCCGATTGCCTCCTGGGCAGGAAGGTGGGGCTCGTGCAAGAGGGGACAGGCTGCACCGTCCACGACGAGCGGGCTGGTAGTTTGTGGGCGGCTCTATTAGGGACGGTGGAGCCAGTCCCCGACGCGCCCATAGAAAGATTTTATGGGCTCGATGCTCTCTTGACAGTGGGAACCAGCCAATTTTACTGTTGATACCCAGAATCCTTCGCGGCTCCTTGTTGAGCTGAAGACACTGACAACTTGGAGAATCACGCATGAGAAACTTCATGCTCAGCTTATTTGCGCTCGTTTGCGTGGTGCAGTTGCCGGCGGCGGCCCAATCGCCGGCCTATCAGCAAAACCTAAAGAATATGGACAAAGCAGCGCGGGGCAGCGACAGCGTCGAACGCCAATTCGACCCGCCCATTGTCAAACGAGAGGACGCACAGTACAAGGAAAAGCAGTTCCTATCGAAGACTCAGGCGTTTGCCGAACTCTGGACTGCCCTCGCACGCGAATACAACGAGAAGGGCACGTTCAATATGAAGCTCGCCAAGGAGGTATCGAAGGCGTTCCACGCTCTGGAGAAGAGCGAGGGTTGGCCGAAGGTGGACCGGCGGTGAAAGCGGCGGTGTGGGTGGGGCGAAACGGGGACAGTTGAGCGTCATGTCGCCGAGGGGCAACACCCGCGAGGATGAAAATGACGGCGCGGGCTCATGCTACAGGGGACAGGCACCGCCGTCCACGACGAGCGGGCTGGTGGTTTGTGGGCGGCTCGATTAGGGACGGTGGAGCCAGTCCCCGACGCGCTGGATTTCTAGTTTCCGGTCTCCGTCCGCAGTCGGAAATAACGCGCGGCGGCGGGGCGGAAAAGAAGCCAGGCGATGACGGCACAGAACAGACAGTGGATGGCAAACTCACGGAACGTGTGAAATGCGCTCACGACTACGTGGAGTGCCATCCAGGCCAGCGCCAGCCAGCGGGCCCAGTTGCGGCCGCGGAGCATAAAGGCTCCGGCGAGAACCGCTAAGAGCCGGACGAGTTCGATCCAGATACCGTCGTATCGGAACGCATCGCTCGCCCGGAAATCGGTGAGGTGGGCCGCAAAGCCGATGGCGCCCGCCACGATATACACACACGCGAGGATCGTGATGGAGAGGGGGCGCTGTCGAAGTGGCGTCATTGCCCCTTGCTCTCGCTGGGGGAAGGGTCGAAGCCCCAACGTCCGCGCAGGCGTTGCCGCATTCGTTCCCGCTCCTCAGGGGTCATGGCGTCCCAGCGCTTAGCCATTCGGTCTGCCATGCGATCAGACATGCGCCGGCGGAAACTGGGGCCGGGGCCGCCGTGGCTTCCCCATCCGCCGAAGAGGACCCGGCAGAGCACCAGCATCCCCAGCGCTTGCCAGAAGGTAATCTGACGCCAGCCGAACAGCGGCGGCAGCAGCCAGTTCCACAATAGCCGCACGATTTCGCCGCCAAGAGCGACGAATGCCACGAGCGCCACAATCGCCAGCGGAGCCCAGAAAATCCATTTCTTTTTCATAGTCCGTTTTTCCTCATGCTTTCATAAATTCGTCGTAGATGCGTTGCAATCGCTCGCGCAGATGCAGCACCGCATAACGTTTGCGCGAGAGCAGCGTATTCACGCTCACGCCGGTTTCTGCGGCCATCTGCTTGAAGCTGCGCCCTTCCAACTCGTGCGCCACAAACACCTCGCGTTGCTCCTCTGGCAGCTCGCCGACCGCCAGCTCGAGTTCATCCAGAAGCACATGGCGGACGTAAAGCGCTTCCGGCCCGGCATCGGGGGAAGGCAGCAGGTCTTCCAAGAGCAGCCTTTCGTCCTCCTCGTCCGCGAAGGCGGTGTCGCTGAAGCTCTCCGGCTTCTTCTTGCGGAAGAGATCGGTGATGCGATTGCGCGCCACACGAAACAGCCAGCCGGTGACGTGATCGATGGGCATCAGCAGCCGGTTCGCTTCCACCAGTTCGCAGAAGACGTCTTGCAGAATGTCCTCGGCGTCGCGTGGGTCGGGCACGCGGCGGCGAATGAAGTTACGGAGCCGGGACTGCTCCCGCTTGACCACCTCGGAGATCCGCTGGTCCTGTTCGAATGCCATCTGCTCCAGGCTCGCCGCGTCCTGCACCTACGGTTATAGACGAATGAGGGGGGAGGATATTGTAGGCGGGGGGGCGGAACGGGGAGAGTTGAGCGGGATGTCGCCGAGGGGCGACAGACGAGAGCGCGAAGACTCTGCTAAGGGCGAAACGGGGACAGGCAACTGCGTCCACGGAGAAGGTGGCGGCCAAGTTGAGAGGGGCTCGGTTAGGGACGCAGAAGCCAGTCCCCGTTTCGCGCAGTTCGGTCAGATGTGACTGCTGGTCGGTCTTACGAGGCCGAGGTCTGCGAGGCCGTTCAGCATGAACTGGACGGCGATGGCGGTCAGCAACAGGCCCATGAGGCGGGTTAGAACGCGGCTGCCGGTTTCGCCCAGGTAGCGACGCACGCGGTCGGCGCCCGCGAGGATCATGTAGGACGCAACTGAAGTGATCACGACCGCGACGCAGACGGACACGGCCTGCCACCATTCCGAAGATTGGCCCATCAGGACCATGACGGTGGAGATGGAACCAGGGCCTGCGAGCATGGGGATGCCTAGCGGGATGATGCCGGCGTTTTCTTTCTCCGCGCCTTCGCGGGTCTCATCGAGGGTTTCTTTGGTGGGGGAGCGGCGGGCTCGCAGCATGTCGAGGCCAATGAGTAAGAGGATTACGCCCCCGGCGATTTTGAAGGCGACGAGCGTGATCCCGAAGAGGCGGAAGATCAGGGTGCCGGCGACTGCGAAACCAACGAGGACCACGGTACAGGTGATGGCGGCGGTTTTGGCCGTTTTCCTGCGTGCCGCGGTGTCGTCTTCGGCGGTGATGACGAGAAATGTAGGGATGGCCGCGAATGGATCGACCAGGAAGAAAACCGAGGTGAACACGAGCAATTCAAATTGCAGAACGGTGGCGAACAAGCTAAGCATGGGCGACCGGGGCGACCAGGTGCTAGAAGTGTACCGCGAGCGGAAAGGCCGCTGCCGGAACGGTATCGAATTCGTGGAGATAGAAGGTCTCTAGCCTGGTTACAGAACGCTTCTCAATTCGCTCTCGAATCGTTCCAGATCCTCTTCGTTGTTGTAGAAATGCGGCGATACGCGAAGATATCCGTGCCGTGCCGCCACCAGCACCTTCCGTGCCTGAAGCTCGCGTGCAACTACGCGCGCATCGCGACTCTCGAATTGCGCCGTCACGATGGGCGAGTCGTAATGCCGCTCCCGGTCCGCCAGCAAGCTGCCTCCGCAGCGCCGCAGAGCATCGCGCGTCAGGGCCGCCAGCGCCATCACCCGCTCCTCAATCGCGGGCGGTCCGATCTCGAGCATCATGTCCACCGACGCCGCCATTCCGTAGATGGGACCGAAGGCCAGCATGCCGCCCTCGTATTTGTCGGCGTTGGCGCCGAACTGCGGCGCGCCATGGTGCAGATTCTCGTGATCGCGCCATTCGTGGTGGCTGCGCCAGCCGATGATGCTCGGCGGCAGGCTTTCGCGCAACTTCTCGTCGACATACATAAACCCGGCGCCCGTCGGTGAAAGCATCCATTTGTAACCGTTCACCGAAAGCATGGCCGGCCGGATCGCCGAGGCATCGAACTCCAGTGCGCCCAGCCCCTGCGTCCCATCCACGTACAACAGCACACCGCGCTCGCGCAGAAACGGCGCAATCTCCGCGAGCGGCGTGCGAAATCCGGTCGAGTAATTCAAAATGCTGAGCGCCACCAGCCGCGTGCGCTCGGTAATCGCATCGTAGAAGGATTCGTACGGCACTTCGACGAATTCCACGCCGCGCGCGGCCAGAAAGCTCGGATAGTAATAATGGTTTGGGAACTCGTGCTCCAGCGTGATGACCCGGTCACCCGGCCGCCAATCGATGCCGCCGATCAACAGCGAAAGCCCGGTAGATGCGTTGGGGATGAACGCAACGTCTTCCGCTTGCGCGTGGATCAGGCGTGCAATGACCCCGCGGATCGAGTCGGCGTCGCCGAACCAGTCCATGAAATCGGAGCAGGCATATTGATCCCGGCGCGAGAAATGGCATGTCTCAGCGTCCATGGCGCGTTTGGAAAGCTGCCCGAAGGTTGCCGTGTTAAGAAAGGTCCAGTTTTCGAGCGCCGGAAACTCAGCCCGGATTTTTTTCCAATCGGTCATTTTGTTGACTCCGCAACACGGCTCTGGACCGCCGCTGCTGCCTCCGCCGTCGGCACGTCGCCCAATTTCTTCCCGTGACGCTCGACCAGCTCCACCATTCCCTGAGCGACTTTCTTCCCGACGGTGATGCGGAACGGAATGCCCACCAGGTCGGCGTCTTTGAATTTCACGCCCGGCCGCTCGTCGCGATCGTCCAGCAGGGCATCCAGGCCTAGCGCCAGGCACGTCCTGTAAATCTCTTCCGACGCGCGGCGCTGCGCGGGCTCGGCGCTGTTCACCGGTGTCACCACCACGGCGAACGGCGCGATCGCCGCCGGCAAGGCCATGCCATCGGCATCGTGCCGCTGCTCCACCGCCGCGCTTAGAATGCGTTCGATACCGATGCCATAGGAGCCCATGATCACGGGCACCTCCGCGCCCTCGGCGTTGGTCACGTGCAGCCCCATGGATTCCGAATATTTGTAGCCGAGCTTGAAAATGTGGCCCACCTCGACCGTTTTTTGCAATTGAAGAGGCGCGCCACAGTTCGTGCACCCGTCCCCCGCCGCGGCCTGCCGAAGGTCGTAAAACTCCGCCTGAAAATCCTCGCCGGGAGTGACGTTGCGCAAATGGTAATCGTCCCGATTCGCGCCGGCGATCATGTTGCGGCGATCCTTGAGCGCGCAATCCGCTACCACCCGCAGACCGTTCACACCCACCGGACCGAGCGAACCGGCATCCGCGCCCAGCCACTTCCGCATCTCTTCAGGATGTGCCGGACGGACTTCGCCAGCGCCCATGGCGCTCGAAAATTTCGTCTCGCTGAGCTGATGGTCGCCCCGCAGCAGCGCGAGCACGCCCTTGCCGTCGGCCACCATGACCAGGCTCTTCATTTGTGAGGTCTCGGGCAGTTGCGTAAACTCGGCGACATCCGCAATCGTCTTGCGTCCCGGAGTGTGAAATGCTTCCGGCGTCAGATCGCCCGCCGGATCGGCTGCCTGCGGCGCCGAAGGCCGCGAGACAGCCTTTTCCAGATTTGCCGAGTATCCGCAGCTCCTGCAAACCACCACGAAATCTTCCCCTGCGTCCGAAACCACCATAAACTCGTGCGACTGGCTTCCGCCCATCGCCCCCGAATGCGCTTCCACCACGATGTAGTTGAGACCGCAGCGCTCGAAAATGCGGCAATAGGCCCGGTGATGTTTCTGGTAGGAAACATCCAGGCCCGCCGCATCGATATCGAAGCTGTACGAGTCTTTCATCAGAAACTGGCGCACGCGCAGCAACCCTGATTTCGGCCTCGGCTCATCACGAAACTTATTCTGGATCTGATACCACAGTTGCGGCAGTTGCTTGTAACTGCGCAGCTCGCCACGCGCGATTGAAGTCATGACCTCTTCATGCGTCATCCCCAGGCAGTGATCGCGGCCCCACCGGTCCTTCAGGCGAAACATGTTGTCGCCCATCACGCCCCATCGCCCGGACTCCTGCCACAACTCGGCGGGATGCAGCGCCGGCAGCAGCATCTCCTGCGCTCCAATCGCGTCCATCTCTTCGCGCACAATCTGCTCGATCTTCCGCAACGACCGCTGCGCCAGAAAAAGATAACTGTAGATTCCCGCCGACAACTGGCGAATATAACCCGCGCGCAAAAGCAACTGGTGGCTCACCACTTCCGCCTCCGCGGGATTCTCGCGCAGCGTAGGGATAAAGAGCTTACTCCAGTACATAGACGAGCGGCCTGTAAATTTGCGGGAAGACTTTCAGTCTATCAAATGCGCCGCGCGTTCATTGGTAGCTTGCCGGATGTTACAATCGTCTTTTCCTATGGACAATCGTATGTCGCGGCCTCTGGCCGAAGTGGACCCTGAAATCTACGACGCGATCCGGCACGAAACGGAGCGCCAAAACTCACAACTGGAGCTGATTGCCAGCGAGAATTTCACCTCCGAAGCCGTGCTCGAAGCTACCGCCAGCGTCCTCACCAACAAATACGCGGAAGGCTATCCCGGAAAAAGGTACTACGGCGGATGCGAGTTCATCGACGTGGTGGAGAATCTTGCGCGCGACCGCGCCAAAAAGATTTTCGGCGCCGAATACGCCAATGTGCAGCCGCATTCCGGTTCGCAGGCGAATGAAGCGGCGTATGCCTCTGTGTTACAGCCCGGCGACACCATTCTGGGCTTGAATCTTTCGCATGGCGGCCACCTCACGCACGGCCACCATCTCAATTTCTCGGGCAAAACGTATAAGGTGATTCCGTACGGCGTCCGCAAAGATGACGAGCGCATCGATTATGATGAACTCGCGCGCCTCGCCGCGGAACACAAGCCCAAGTTGATCATCTCGGGCGGCAGCGCTTATCCGCGCACTCTGGATTTTCCCCGCTTCCGCCAGATCGCGGATTCCGTGGGCGCGATTTTGCTGGTCGACATGGCTCATTTCTCCGGCCTCGTAGCGGCGGGCATTCACCCCAACCCGTGCCAGTGGGCCGACATCGTCACCTCCACCACGCACAAGACTCTGCGCGGCCCGCGCTCCGGCCTGATCCTCGCCAAGGCCCAATACGCCGCGGCCATCGATAAGACGGTGTTCCCCGGCGTGCAGGGCGGCCCGCTCGAGCACGTCATTGCCGCTAAGGCCGTCTGCTTTCTGGAAGCCATGCAGCCCGGGTTTATTGATTACCAGAAGCAGGTCGTGGCCAACGCGCGCGCCCTCGCCCAGGGCATGATGAATGAGGGTTACCGCGTCGTTTCTGGCGGCACCGATACGCACGTGATGCTGGTTGACGTGTTCTCCAAAGGGATTCGTGGCAAGGAGGCCGAGGCGGCGCTGGACCGCGCCCGCATCACCGTGAACAAGAATACGATTCCGTTCGATGTGAACCCGCCGCTCAACCCCAGCGGCATTCGTCTGGGCAGTCCCGCGGTGACCACGCGCGGTTTCGGCGAAACTGAGATGCGCGAAACGGCGGGGTTGATCGCCGAAGTGCTGGGCAACATTCATTCCGATGCCGCCATCGCGGATGTGCGCCGCAAAGTCCAGAAGTTGACCGATCGATTCCCCCTCTACAGTTGGAAGCTGGAGCGGGCTCCCGCGGTCGGTTAGACTGTGGCAGCCGGCGGCGCGCATGCTCAAGATCGTCATTGACGCTCGCCGCATTCGTGACTTCGGCATCGGAACCTACATCCGCAACCTGATTCACGCTCTGGGACGTGTGGACCAGAAGAATCGCTACGTGCTGGTGGCCTCGTCCGCTGAGGCGCCCCTCCTCGCCGGTCTGCCCGCGCAGTTCGAAGTCGCAACTTACAATCGCCCCGACACCGGCGCTCGGGAGCACGCTGCCTTTCCTCTCTTTCTCCGCCGCTTCTCCGCCGACGTGCACCACCTCCCCCTCAATCGGGTGCCGTTCTTCATGACCAGGCCGTACGTGGTAACCATCCACGACATGGCCAGCCTCCTGTTCGACTCACAGGGAGGCTTCAGGATGAACGTTCGACGATTTCTTTTTCGCAGGGGGCTCCTGAGGGCGGACAAAGTTATGGCCGTTTCCGCCGCAACGCGCCGCGATGTGGTCAACATCCTGGGGATTCCGGCGGAACGCGTCCGCTTGGTCTACAGCGCGCCGGCCGCCGAGTTCTTCTGGCATGGGCATGCCGCTGATGCTCGCGCCGCCGGCCCTCGCACCGAGGAGCACGAACGGATGAGAATTCTCGAACGGTACCAGATCAACTACCCGTTCTTGCTGTATGCGGGCAATATTCGCCCCCAGAAAAATATTCCACGGCTGGTCGAAGCGTTTGCGGTGGTTCGCAGCGAGATGGCGCACCACCCACAATATGCAGACCTGCGGCTGATTATTATCGGTGATCAGATCGCCCGGAATCCCGCGGTGCGCCGCGCGGTCATCCACAGCAGGGTGGAAAACTGCGCCCGGTTCCTCGGTTTTGTCCCCTTCGATACGCTGCGTATCTTCTTTGAATGCGCGGCTGCCTTTGTGTTCCCCTCGTTATACGAAGGTTTCGGATTACCGCCGCTTGAAGCCATGGCGTCGGGAACTCCGGTCGTCACCTCCGATGTCAGCTCGCTGCGGGAAGCGGTGGGCGATGCCGCGGTGCTGGTGAATCCGGAAAACGTGTTTGATATTGCGCGCGGCATCCGCGAGGTGCTGCTCGATGACGATCTTCGCCACCGCTTGATCCTGAAAGGCAAAGAACAGGCTGCGCGCTTTAGTTGGGAGCGCACCGCGCGCGACGTCATGGAAGTCTATGAGGAGGTGGCGAGGAAGTAAGCTCGTTAACCTTCCCTGTATATTTCCCGCCGATGCCCTACTTTGAGAATTCAGGACAAATCAAATTCTTTGAGAACGCTTTTGTGCGGAACCCCTTCATCGCCGGAATCAAAAAACGCTTCAGCGGCTTCCACCTCGCGCTTGGCTTGTTCCGCCAACTCTCCTTCGGATTCGGCGGACGCCACGTCCCAGCCAGCAGCGAGAGCCTGAAGCAGTTTGTGGGTGACCGGAAGGTCAGCTTCTGGAACACGATCTAACACAGCGCAGTTGAGCTACGGCGCCACCTGAATCTGCTGCCCCACATACGGCCCCTGGACAACCAGAAGTGTTACAGGCGTGGCGTCGCTGCCCAGCCCAGGTGCGCGGCCAAGGCAGCCCCCCTGGGAGACTACGCTACCACAGCACGCTGAGCGTGGCTATGGACGCGTCTACAATTGACGCGTCTACAATAGCAATTGGCCATGGCCGTCCTGATTCTGATGCTGCTTGCACAGGGTGGAGCACTGAACTGGGCCGTGCGAAATGGCGACTTAGCCCTCGCGCGGGCGCTGCTTGCCGTGGGCGCAAACCCGAGTTCCCCTGATTTTGCCGGTAACCGTCCGCTGGCCTATTGTGTGTTGAACAACCGCGCCGACTTGGCCGAGCTTCTTTTGGACTACAAGGCAGAGGTGCGCGCCGCGCCGCTTGGCGCGGCAGTTGGCGAGGGCTCTTTGCCGCTGGTCAGATTGTTCATTGACCGCGGAGCGGACGCAACCGCCACCTATGCTGATGGAAGAACGCCCCTGCACGTCGCCGCCGACAGTGGCCAAACCGAAATCGCCCGCTTGCTCCTTCAACATGGCGCCGACCCGAATGCACGCGACGTGGATGGTTCGTCGCCGCTCGATGAAGCGGCATGGAGAGGCTATCGGGACCTCGTGGCCCTTTTGCTGGAATCGGGAGCGAAGATCAATAGCCCGCAAGCCAAAACTGGCGCGACGCCTCTGAACGAGGCGGCCTTCAAAGGCCGCGACGCTGTGGTGGAACTGCTGCTCGCGAACAACGCCGACGTTGCCGTCAAGGACAATGCCGGATTCTCACCGCTCCGGAATGCCATTCGCTTCGATCACCCGGGCGTCGCGCGGATGCTCATCAATCACGGAGCGCGAGAATCGTATGCAAGCCTGCTGGAAGAGGCCGTCCTCAAGGGTCAACGGGGTACCGTCGAGGTGCTGTTGAGCCAAGGCGTCGACGCGAATGCGCGCTTTCCATCCGGATCTACTCCGCTTCACGACGCCGCCCTAAAGGGGCACGACGCCGTTGTCAATCTGCTTCTGGCAAGAGGAGCGGACGTGGGCGAACGAGATGCCGCGGGAGCCACGCCAATCTACGCCGCGGCACTCAATGGAAACCTTTCGAGCGTTACCATCCTTCTGGCCTACGGAGCGGACATCAATGCACAGGAAACCGAATCCGGAAACACATCTCTCTACGCCGCAGCATCTCTCGGCCGCGAGGAGGTCGTCGACCTGTTACTCGAGAAGGGCGCCGATCCAAACCTCTGCAACAAAAACGGTGCGAGCCCGCTGCACGCCGCTCTGGCAAACGGATTCGACACCATCGCTGCGAAGATTCGTGCAAAAGGCGGACGCGATCTCAGGTAATGGTGGGCGCGGACTACCATTAAGGAGCGCATGATGCATCGCAAAAAGACCAGTCGCATCCCATTTCCGCATCGGGGCGAAACGATTCGCGAGGACTACCTGAAGCCGCTCGGCATGAGCGTCAAGAAGCTGGCGCTCGACCTCCGCGTGCCCGCCACCCGCATGACCGAGATCGTCAACAGGCGCCGTGGCATCATTGCGGACACCGCGTTGCGCCTGGCGCGCTACTTCAACACTACCGCGAAATTTTGGCTGAACTTACAGGCATCCTATGATCTGGCCAAGACAGCCGAGACCAAGCTCGCGGAGATCGAACGCAATGTTCGCCCGCGCGCGAAAATGCGTGAACACACCGATTCTGCAAATGCGCCTCGGATTCAGCCTGGCGCGACATCCCAATTCGAGGTTGCGTAATAGTTTGCGTGACGGGCAGGTCAGTTCACAAGGATTTGGTCCATGAGGGGAGCAGCTCAGAGCGATGGACGCTCATCGCCCGCACTCCTCTCGGAGGGTACAGGAGCGGCGCCTTTTCCTGGTGTGGACGCTTCATCGCAGGCGCCCGACACGATTTTACGAAGTTCTTCCCGTACACGGTAATGTAATAACCATGCTTCAGGTCTGCTGGAACAGGGTCGAAACTCTCGAAGAGCGGCTCCGGCATATATACCTTTGTGTCCATTCGCAGCAGTCCAAGGCGCTGCAAATCGTCAATCAACAAGCTGAGGCTGCTAGCGGAGTGTGACATGCTCGCATCGATATCCAGAAGATCGCCGGTGTAGGCCAAAAACGGCTTTTGGGATGACTTCTGAAACTCCGTCGCCTTGTCATAGAACGCATTCAGGAACATCGCTTCTTCCCTTGACAGCTGTTTCAACGTGTACGCAAAAGAGGGGAGCGCCTCATCTTGAGAGGGATCAGCTGAATTCGTGAGAAGATTGGCCCACATTGTATGGAGGTCTTCATCATCTTCGACCGATGCGTAGTCTAAGACAGGCAATAGCAGTTTCAAGCCTACCGGTCGAGGATCAATATGGCGTTCGACGCAAAAGCAATGGAATTTTTCGGCGAGCCGGTAAGCACGCCTTGTCCGGTACACGTGCACGGCGTCCTGTAGAGTCAGTCCGATTTCATCCGCTGCGGGGCCCGCAACTCTCTTCAGCAGATCTATCACCGGATCAGCCAGTTTCTCTACTGCCTTTCCAATTCCGAGAACATCACTCATGTCTGAACACCCTCCCCCAACTTCAACTCCGGCAATTCACGCTCGACACACTCCCCGGTGAGTGCGCCGCACCTGAGCACCTCTCGCACCCTCACACCGTCCCCTTCGCTACTTCCGGTACCTGCGCCAGCACCTCCGGCGGAATCTTTACGCTCGCGCACCAGCACTCGGTCTTCCCCGCCGCACCGCCGCAATCGTTTGGCCCACCGCAAATCGGGCACCGGTTCTGGCGCATGTCGCTCACACCGTCTCCGGATGCGCCACCGGCCCGTAAAACTCCCGCACCCGCCGCGCCGCTGCTCGCCCCACCACGCGCGCCAGTTCGTCTTCCGACGCTGCGCGCACCAGCTCCGGGCTCCCGAACTCGCGCAGTAGCTTTTGCACCGTTCTCTCTCCCACTCCCGGTATCTGGTCCAGCTCCGAAGTCAGCCTCGCGGCATTGCGGCGCGTGCGATGGAAAGTCACCGCAAAGCGATGGGCTTCGTCGCGGATCGACTGGATCAAATGCAAAATCGGTGAAAAGCGGTCAAGCACCACCGGCTCGTTCTCCTGCCCGTACACGTAGATGATCTCCTCGCGCTTGGCTATCGATGCGAGCGGCTGGTTGATGATGCCCAGAGCCTCCAGCGCTTCCGCCGAAGAATGAAGCTGGCCGATGCCGCCATCGATCAGCACCAGGCCCGGCATTGCCTGATTCTCCTGCTGCACTCGCGAGTAACGCCGCGTCACCACCTCACGCATGCTCGCAAAGTCGTCATTGCCCGCCACGCCGCGGATAATGAACTTGCGGTAATCCGACTTCTTCATGCGGCCGTCTTCCCACACCACCATGCTGGCCACTTTATCGGTGCCCTGAATGTGCGAAACGTCGAAGCATTCGATGCGCTTAGGCGCGTCGGGCAGTCCCAGCGCATCCTGCAAGGCCTCCTGGATGGCTCGCGAAGACGGCTTCAATACGCGGAAACGCTGATCGAAACTGTGCTTGGCGTTGGTCTCCACCAGGTTGAGCATCGCTTTCTTCTGCCCTCGCTGCGGCGTGTGAATCTCGACTTTCCGCCCGCGTTTT
>Ga0187819_10001272_pt1 | contig 13022 bp, 8 predicted proteins | sample NC_wetland_sal_i_15_FD_132411 | JGI IMG/M metagenome (GOLD analysis project Ga0187819, IMG submission 132411) | Wetland sediment microbial communities from Neuse River Estuary, North Carolina, USA - SO4_4 | ecosystem: Environmental > Aquatic > Freshwater > Wetlands > Sediment | place: USA: North... | reverse complement strand
TCGCCCGCGCCGCAGCTCCAGAAAGCAACCCTGAAACTGGTCCGGTAACGCCGTCCGCTTCTGCTCAGAACCCTCCTTCTCAAAACACTCCTCCTCCGAGTCAGGAGAATGCGCCCGCCTCCACCCCGGCCACTTCTGCATCCCCCCAGAGCGTGACGGCCGGCGCGGCGCCGTTGCGGGTGATGGTGGGAAAGTCCCTTTTAATTAACACGACCGAAAGACTGAAGCGCATCTCGGTGACCGACCCCACCGTAGCCGATGCGCTCGTCGTCACCCCAACCCAGGTTCTGGTCAATGGACTCAATCCGGGCGAGGTTTCCCTGCTGATTTGGGACGAACTGGAGCGCTCCCGCAGCTTCGACCTGCGCGTGGACGTCGATATCACCGCCGCGACGGAAGAAATGCATCGTCTTTTTCCGGACGAGAAGATTAACGTTACGCCTTCGCGTTCCGCCATTGTTCTCTCCGGCCACGTCACCACCGAGGACGTCTCCAAACATGCCGGCGCGCTGGCGTCGGCGTATACCAAGAACGTCGTCAACGTGCTCACCTTCGGCCCGGTCGGGGCGGAGGAAGTGCTTCTCGAAGTCCGGTTTGCCGAAGTCGATCGCACGGCCGTGATGCAGGTCGGAGCAAACCTGTTCATGCCCGGACTGGGGAACACAATTGCAACCAGCCAGACCGGGCAGTTCGGCAGCGTCAACGTCACTCGGACGCCCGCGAGCGTGACCTCGACCTCGTCTTCGACCACGGTCACGCCGGCGACCACGACAACCACCATCAACAACTTCCTGAATCTTTTTGTGGCCCGCACTGACATCAATCTGGGCGCAGTCATCGAAGCGCTGCAGCAGAAAAATCTCCTGCAGATCCTGGCCGAGCCCAACCTCATTGCGGTCAATGGCAAGGAAGCCAGTTTTCTCGCCGGCGGAGAATTTCCCTTTCCTGTGGTTCAGCCGGGCGCCGGCGGAATCTCAACCGTCACGGTACAGTTCCGCGAGTTTGGCGTGCGCTTGAAGTTCACCCCCGTGATTCAGCCGAACGGCAACATCCACCTGCGCGTCGCTCCCGAGGTCAGCACCCTCGACTTCGCCAATGCCGTCTCGGTTTCCGGAACCACCATCCCCGCCATCAGCACACGGAAGGCGGATACCGAATTCGAGCTGCAAGACGGCCAGAGCTTCGTCATCGCCGGCCTGTTGGATAACCGGGTCACCAATCTTGCGAACAAGATTCCGTTTCTAGGCGACCTCCCGATCATCGGAAATTTCTTCAAGAGCAAGAGCGACCAGAAAAGCAACTCGGAATTGATGGTTCTGTGCACGGTGCACCGGATTTCGCCCAGCACCCAGGCGCCGAAGGGCCCGGCGACGCCGGAGCCCTTTTTGGATCACAGTAAGTTCGATTCCAAAAACCCGAAGGATGGCCAGAAGTAGAATGCACGAGAATCGAGTCCGTAGGGACGAACCAGCTTTTCCCAGCGCTTCAGCGCTGGGAAAAGCGGAAGAACCGCCTAAGTCCCGGAGGGACGACCGAGTTAGGAAGGAAATACCTCAGCGCCGCGATCACGCGCGTTGATGACGCAGGCTTCAGAGAGGATGGTCGGGATCTAGTCATGCCGGAATTGTCCGTAGCCGTATTCGCCACCGACAATGACCAGCGCGCGGTGTTGCAGGTTCTGGTGGATGGCACCAGCGTCGCCCGCACCGTCTGCAGCAACCCCACCATGCCCTTGGCCGCCAACGACCCGGCCGTCCGCAGAACGCAAGCCCTTGCCCCCGACGTGGTTCTGGTCGACATCTCGACCGATGGCATCACCGCGGCCCTGCGCGCGGTCGAGTTGCTGCACCAGGAACTCCCCAACGCCGCGATCTTCGCCGTCGGCCCCATGACCCAGCCGCAGTTGATTGTCAGCGCCATGCGCGCCGGAGTGCGCGAATACATTGAGCGCCCCACCACCACCACCGATCTGCTGGAAGCTTTCGTCCGCCTGACGGCAGCTCGACGCAAGCCCGGACGCGAAAGTTCCCGGGGAAAGGTGTTCACCATCGTGAACGCCAAAGGCGGCAGCGGCTCGACCACCGTCGCCGTCAATCTGGCCCTGGCCTTGCAGTCGGCTCACTCCAGCACGGCGCTGGTCGACTTGGCGCCCCTGGGCCATTGCGCTCTGCACCTGAATCTAAAGCCGGCGTTCACCATTTCAGACGCCATTACCAACCTGCATCGCCTGGACTCCTCGCTGCTCGACAGCTTCATGGCCCGTCACGATCGCGGCTTGCAGTTGTTGGCCGGGGCTGCGAATCCCACGGCCATCGATCCCTCCGCCGCCGACTTTGCCCGACTGTTTGACACCATGGTCGGTCTGTTTCACTACATCGTGGTTGACGCTTCTTCGCGGCTCGACAGCGCCACCCGCCTGGTCAGCAACCTGTCGGAAAAAATTCTCCTCATCGCCCACGCCGATGTCGCGTCCCTGTGGAGCGCGGGAAGAGTCGCCCAGTACCTCGGCGAGAGCGGATCGCGCGACCGCTTTGCGCTGGTGTTGAACCGTTATCGCAAGGTGGCTGGTTTCAATGAAGCGGAGACCGAGGCCGCCATTGGCGCCCCCGTGCTCTGGCGCATTCCCAATCAGTACTTCGCGGTCTCGGCCGCGATTGATCGTGGCGTTCCCTTGATGCAGCAGGGGACCACGGAAATTGCCCGCTCCATTTCCGGCCTGGCGGAGTACTTGACCAAAGACGATTTGGACGTAAAGCGCACCGCGTGGTCGCTGTTCAAAACGGTGTAAATTAGCTCTCAGCGGCCAGTTCTCAGTCCGTCCATTCGTGGCCCTCTGGCCTTGAGCGCAGAAACTGAGAACTGACAACTGAGAACTGAGAACTAAAACATGGCCAACTTGCAAGCCTTCGAACGAAGCGAGTACCAGCAGGTCAAGGCGGACCTGCACCGCAAGATCCTCGATCGCCTCGACCTGGAAAAACTCGGCCGCACGGCCGGCGATTCCGCTCGCGATGAAGTTCTCATCCTGATCCGCAGTTCGGTGAACAGCGAGGCGGTTCCGCTCAGCTTCGCCGAGCGCGAGCAGTTGTCGCGCGAGATCCTCGACGAAATCTTCGGCCTCGGCCCGCTCGAGCCGCTGCTCAAAGATCCCACCATTTCCGACATTCTGGTCAACCGCTTCGACCGTGTCTACGTCGAACGCGCGGGCAAACTGGAAATCACCGGCTTGTCGTTTAAAGACAACCAGCACCTGATGCAGATCATCGACCGCATTGTCTCCCGCATCGGGCGCCGCGTCGATGAGTCTTCGCCGATGGTCGATGCCCGCCTGCAGGATGGCTCGCGCGTCAATGCCATCATTCCGCCCCTGGCGCTCGACGGCGCCTGCCTTTCGATCCGCCGCTTTGGCCGCGATCCCATCACCGCGCGCAACATGCTCGACAACAAGACCCTGACCGAGCCCATGCTCGAAATGCTCTCGGCCATGGTCAAAGGCCGCCTCAACCTGCTCATCTCCGGAGGAACCGGCGCGGGCAAGACGACCGTTCTCAATGTTCTTTCCGGTTACATTCCGAATTCGGAGCGCATCGTCACCATCGAAGACGCGGCCGAATTGCAGCTCAAGCAGGAACACGTCGTCCGCCTCGAGACCCGCCCGCCCAACATCGAAGGTAAAGGATCGGTCCGCATGCGCCAGCTCGTCATCAACAGCCTGCGCATGCGTCCGGATCGCATCGTGGTCGGCGAGGTGCGCGGCGAGGAAGCTTTCGACATGCTCCAGGCCATGAACACCGGCCACGAGGGTTCGCTCACCACCGTCCACGCGAACTCGCCGCGCGATGCCCTGTCTCGCGTCGAAAACATGGTTTCCATGGCCAACCTGAACATTCCCGAGCGCGCCATTCGCCAGCAGATCTCGAACGCCGTGCACGCCGTGGTCCAGGTCGCGCGTCTCTCCGACGGTTCGCGCAAAGTGATCACCGTTTCCGAGGTCACCGGAATGGACGGAGACTCCATCACGCTGCAGGACATTTTTGTGTTTGAGCGCAGCGGCGTCGACGAGAGCGGAAAGGTGCGCGGCGCCTTCCATTCCACTGGCCATCCGCCGCGTTTCGCGGAGCGCCTCGCCACCGCCGGTTGCCGCCTCAGCCCCGAACTCTTCGAGTCGCGGATGGAGGTCTAGCGGATGCCGCTTTTGATCGCTGCCCTGGTGTTTGTGGTGGTCGCGCTGGCCGTCTTTTCCGCCCTGTCTTTGCTTGATCAGCGCCAGGCCCGGGCCCGCATTCTTCGCGATCGCCTCTCCGCCACACAGTCGCCGGCCGAAACGCCCGCGCCCGCCGTGGCTCTTCTGCGGGACGAAGTGCTCAGCCGCATCCCGGCGTTCGACACCTGGCTGCGCCGCTCCGAGCGCGTCTCCCTTCTGCAAAAAATGCTGGCGCAGGGCAATGTGGATGTTCGCGCCGGAAACTTCCTGATGCTTTGCGCCGTATCGGCCGTGGCCTTTGCCGCCATCGCTTTTTTCGCCGGCGGCAACATCATGTTCGGCTGGGCTGGCGCGCTGCTCGGTTTTTTTATCCCCTACGCCTATGCCTCCCACCGGCGGGCCAAGCGCTTTCAGAAATTTGAGGAGAAGTTTCCCGAGGCTATCGACACCCTTGCCCGCGCGGTTCGCGCCGGACACGCCTTTACCACCGCCATCGAGTTGATTGCCAACGAGGTCGCCGAACCCGTCGGCGGAGAATTCCGCCAGCTCTACGAAGAACAGAAATTCGGCCTGCCCGTGCGCGATGCCCTCCTCAACCTGGCCGATCGCGTTCCTCTGGTGGACGTCAAGTTCTTCGTGACGGCGGTGATGTTGCAGCGCGAAACCGGCGGCAACCTTGCCGAAATTCTCGACAACCTTTCTTACGTCATCCGCGAGCGCTTCAAAATCCTGCGCCAGGTCCGCGTCCACACCGCCCAGGGACGCCTCACCATGCTCCTGCTCATGGCGCTTCCACCCACCATCGTCGTCGTCATGCTCGTCATCAACCCCGGATTCATTCTCCCACTGTTCAAGGAATGGCTGGGACACGTCGCCCTCGTCGTCGCCATCTGTTTGCAGACGCTGGGCTACTTTGTGATTCGAAGAATTATCAGGATTCAGGTGTAGAAATGAAGTTCTCAGTTCCCAGTTCTCAGTTCTCAGTAAAACCGGCGAACTGTGGGTTCTGGCTTCTACTGAGAACTGAGAACTGACAACTGAGAACTGGGATCTGATTTCATGCCGCTGCCGCTCATACTTTCGATCGTCGCGTTTCTCACCGTTGTGGTGATCGTGTTCGCCTTTGGAGCGGCCGCGGTGGCGCCCTCTTCCGTGCTCGGATCGCGCCTGCGCGAAATCGGCTGGCAGCGCCCCAAAACTCAGCCCAAACCTGCCATCCGCGAACGCATGGAGCAGGCCCTCGATCCCTTCAGCCGCGCCTTGCCCGTCTCGCCCACCGAGGTTTCCCAAACCCGCGTCTGGCTGATGCAGGCGGGATATCGCGATCCGCAACATGTCACCATCTATCGCGGCATGCGCGTCCTGTTCGCCGCCCTTGGGTTCTTCTCGGTTTTTGCGTTTACCGGATTCGACTCGCTCCTGCTGCTCGCGGGGGTGACCGCGTTCGGCTTTTTCATCCCGCGATTCCTGCTGAAAAAGAAGCTGAAGGAACGCCAGCGCCGCATCCGCATCGGCCTTCCCGATGGACTCGATCTCACCGTCATCTGCGTGGAAGCAGGCCTTTCTCTCGATCAGGCCATGATGCGGGTGGGCGACGATTTAAGCACCGCGCACCCGGAACTGAGCGCCGAGTTTCACCTCTTCAACCTCGAAACCCGCGCCGGAAAACCTCGCGTCGAGGCGCTCCGCAATCTCGCCGAGCGTACCGGGGTCGACGACATTCGCTCCCTGGTCGGCACTCTGATTCAGACCGATCGCTTCGGCACCAGCGTGGCCCAGGCCTTGCGCGTCCATTCCGACTCCCTGCGCACCGAACGCCGGCAGCGAGCCGAAGAACAAGCCGCCAAAACCACCGTCAAAATGATCATTCCCCTGGTGTTGTTTGTGATGCCGTCCCTGATTGTAGTGACCGTCGGCCCGGCCCTTATTCAGTTGTTGCACATCTTCATGCCGGCCGCGGTGGGAAGACGGTGAGTGATTGAGTCATTGAATCATTGAGGTATTGCATCAATGACTCAATGTCTCAATGTCTCAATGTCTCAATGATTCAATAACTAAATGATTCAATGACTCATCTCAAGGGATACGCCTTCAACCGCACCCGCACCACCTATCTCGCGACCGATCTCCTGATCGCGCGCACCCACTGGTCGCGCTTCCGCGGCCTCATGGCCACCGACAAGTCCCGCTTTTCCCCCGGCCAGGGACTCTGGATCATCCCCTCCCGCGGCATCCACACCTTCGCCATGCGCTTTCCCATCGACGCCGTCTACCTCGACCGGGAGCGCATTGTCATCCACATGGAAGAGAGCCTCAAGCCCTGGCGCATGGCCGCGGTTCGGGTCCAAGCCGCCTCCGTGCTCGAGCTTCCCATGGGAACGATCCGCGAATCGCTGACCGCTCTCGGCGACCAAGTGGATATTTCTTTCGAAGAACGTCCGCTTCACACCCAGGCCGCCTGAAGCCAGCCCCGGAGGGGCGTCCGACCTTAGCCGGCACGCCCGACATCGCCCAGGCCAGCGCCCCAGGAGGTCCGGGCGTTGACCTGGGCGGATGTTCATTGCTTCTATTTCCCTACCGTTAGGTAATAGGTAATGTCCAGCGTGAATTGCCACACCGGAAACGACCCGTGGAAGTGGATCGTGTGCGGGCCCGCGGGTAGTGGCGCGAGCATCACATACACGCCGTCGTCCACTCCGGGAAAGTAGGATCCACCGGTATACGGTCCCTCTCCCACCGCGTTGAACAGGTTGTCATCTGGAAGTGTGAACACGAAGGCCGTCGATTGCACACGAAATCGATCCTGCAGGTGCGGGATCGCTGCTCCATCAATCTCAAAAGTAAGATCGGCCGCCCCGTCCATATTGATCGCGGCATTCGAGCGCAAGTCCGCAATCTGAAACTTCGGGTCGTTCATTTCCAGCACCGACCACTCGGCGTTCATGATCGGGATATAGAGAGCCTTCCCGCGAGGCACGCTGCAACTACGAACGACATTGTTGGTGCCGCAACCGGGAGTGTTGATGGCGCAAAACTTCCCTCCCAGAAACCACACCGGACCGGACTGCCCGACACTGCAGTCGCCGTTGTCAAATAGAGGGTGGTGAGCAACAGGTATGGAGAGCGCCCATTGTTGCCAGGCTGCTGACCACTCGCTGTACGTCCTGCCAAACGCTACGGAGTCTGGCTTGATCACCTTGGGTCCTAGGCTCTGAGCCACGGCACTCGGTACTGCCAGCATTGCGAGGCAAAGAACAATTGCAACAACTACGATACGTTTCATGGTATTTTCTCCTGTTTTATAAAGTTGGATCTTTCTCTGACTAGTCGCCGACAGAAATGCGTCTCCGGTTCTGTCGAACCAGGGCGTGGCGGGGAAACCACGCCCGCAAGCACTTCGGTGCAACTCCCTGACACCGCTAGCCTTCTTACTGCGCTACGGTGAGGTTGTACGTGATGTCGAGCGTGAAACTACCGCCGCTGCCGACGCCGTGAAAATGAATCACGTGATTGCCCGCGTTCAGCGGTGAGAGCATCAGGTAATATCCGTCGCCAGCGGACGGGAAATAGGCTCCCGCTGCATAGGGGTTTCCAGTTGTGGCCTTGAGCAGGTTGTTCTCCGGCAGCGTAAAGCCGAAGGCGGGAGACTGTACACGGAATCTCTCCGCGAGGTGGGGAACCGGGGCGCCGTCAATCTCGGCCGTCACGGACACTCCATTCTGACCGCCCACAGCACACTTGCTCAGGCCCACGATTGTGCTGCCAAAGATGGGATCGGAGCAGCCGTTGTTAAAGGACTCTTCCAAGGCCGAGTCCTCACCGTTCAAGATGGGGAAGAACAGTGCCTTTCCAGCAGGCACGGTGCAACTGCGCATCGCTGTATTGGAAACAAAGGAACCACCCAGGAACCACACCGGACCGGACTGCCCAACACTGCAGTCTGGGTTGCTAAAGAGTGGGTGAATGTCGACGGGGATTGAGAACGCCCATTGCCACCATTCCGCGGACCACTCGCCCATTGTCCTTCCGTACACTACGGAATCGCGGCTGAATACTTTAGGCCCCAAGGTCTCCCCCGTGTTGGCCGAAACATTCGGCAGGGACAGCACTATCAGGCCCAAGCCCAGGATCACCGCAGCAGTTACGACTATGTATGCACGTTTCATGATTTTTCTCCTCTACCACATCAAATCTGCCCGCGAGGCCGTTCGGACACTCGTGGTGCATCGGTACATCGGGTTCAGGGCTGGATGCCCGATCTCCTCTGCAACAGGTAGGTTGAGCATTCAGCAGTTTCTAGTTCGAATCTCGTCCCGTTCTGCTAAAGGTCCAAAACCGGGGAAGGAGGCCCTGACTTGGTCCTGGAACCGCGTTTCCGCAATCGCAACGTTATGGGACTCTCCGTCACCTGCGGCAGCGCGAGACCCGTCAGTTCCGGCAGAACGGCCATGCATCCTTTCTGCCGCTCGAATCTGACGGATCTCGCACCGATGCAACGTCGTCTTCCATCCGTTGCGTTTTGCATCGCTAAATTGCATAACTGAGGCCGCGAACCTCACGAGCGAAGCCCGCTGCGAGGGCCATCCTCGCTCCCGCGCGGCTTAGCCGCAATGCACAGCAGATAAACTAGAAGTGAACTGTCGGTGAACTAGGGTTGTGACCGCGTGAGGATGACCGCGATGGCCTGAATTGCAGAGCCCGCCGGACCCCCCGCCGGGGCTCCAAAGCGGTCGGATCTCACCCAGGTTTGTGATATATGACCTTGACTGTCTCCAGGGCGTGGTAATAACGTTCGAGCCCAGCAAAAGGATCGAACGACAAATCGCTCGAGTGAGGTGGGATACTGACCATGCAAGTGCCCGCCCAAGATCGGCAGTTCTGCCGGTTTGGTCCCTTCACTGTCGATTTTGTGTCGCGCGAGATTTGGAACGGCGGAAAGATCCAACTTCAGGAAAAACCCTTCCAGATTCTAGCCATCCTGTTAGAACAGCCGGGCCAGTTAATAACACGGGAAGAGCTGCAGCGCAGGCTCTGGCCGGCGGGCACCTTCGTCGATTTCGATCACAGTATCAACACGGCAGTCAAGAAACTCCGCGAGGCGTTGCAGGATGACGCCGAGCAGCCCCGCTTCATCGAGACTCTGCCCCGGCGCGGCTACCGCTTCATCGGTAAGCTTGAGCAAGCGATCGACGACTCCCCCACATCTCCGGCGGGGCCCGCCACGCCAAACCCATGGCAAACGCAATTGCGCCGTCGCTGGTTCATGCCCTTTGCGGTCGCTGTCATCTCCGGCGTGCTGCTTTTCCTGGGGCTGAACCTCGCGGGCGTTCGTGACCGCTGGCTGCACGGGAAGATTACAGAGCACGATACGATTCTGCTCGCCGACTTCGTCAACAAGACCGGCGATCCCGTTTTTGATGGCACGCTCAAGCAGGCATTAGCTGCGGAACTGGGACAATCTCCTTTCCTCAACCTCGTCTCCGACCGAAAGGTCGTCTCGACTCTACGCCTTATGGGCCGCAACATAGACGCGCCCGTCACCCTCGATGTCGCCCGCGAACTTTGCCAGCGCACGGGCAGTAAGGCATTGTTGAATGGAACGATTTCCAGTTTAGGTACCCATTACCTGGTTAACCTGGACGCACTCGCATGCGCCACTGGCGACAGTCTGGCCCGGGAGGAAGTCGAAGCGGAACGAAAAGAAGACGTTTTGAAAGTCTTGAACCTTGCCTCAGCCCGTCTGCGCTCAAAACTTGGAGAGTCTTTGCCCTCGGTGCAGAAGTATGACATCCCCTTTGAAGCCGCGACATCTTCCCTGGAAGCTCTGAAGAATTACAGCGTCGCCAAGAAGGTCCTGAGCCAGGAGGGAGATGCGCCGTCCATTCCTTTCTTTAAGCGGGCGATTGAGTTCGATCCTGATTTCGCTTTGGCATATGCAAACTTGGGGACGGCCTACCGCAATTTGGCGCAACCATCCCTTGCCCTCGAGTATGCCAGCAAGGCATATCGACTGCGCGATCATGCGACTGAACTGGAGAAATTGGAGATCTCCGCGGTTTATTTTGGTGTCACAGGAGAACTCGACAAGGAAGTTCAAACCTATCAGCTGTGGGAAGCAAACTATCCTGATGATCCTGTGCCCTACGCCAACCTGGGTGCGGACTACTCGTACATGGGACAGTACGATAAGGCGCTGCCAGCATCGCAGGAAGCTTTGCGCCTTGAGCCTGCCGTTGTGTTTCGATACATGAATTTAGCGTGCGTGTATCTCTACCTGAACCGGCTGGAAGAAGCCAAGGCAACCCTCGACCAGGCGCTGTCGCGCAAGCTGGATAGCGCAGACGTCCGCCAGTTGTTGTATGCCCTTGCCTTTCTGCGAGGAGATAGCGCGCAGATGGAGCTACAAATGGCATGGGCCGCCGGCAAGCCCGGCGAAGAAGACATCTTCCTTTCGATGCAGTCTGACACGGATGCTTATCACGGGCGTCTTAGTAAAGCTCGGAAGTTTTCCAGCCGGGCGGTGGATTCAGCCATCCGTGCCGAGTCCAAAGAGGTAGCCGCTCTTTGGCAGATCAATGCCGCGCTACGGGAGGCGGAGTTGGGAAATGCCGCCCTGGCAAGACAAGGAGTTACAGCGGCATTCAAGCTGTCAACGGGCCGGGATGTAAAGGTACTGGCGGCGCTCACATTTGCTCGCACGGGCGATATCCGCCGGGCAGAATCACTGGGAAAGGAAGTCGAAAGAAGTTACCCGGCAGATACAATGCTGAAGCTCTATTGGCTGCCAACCATCAAGGCAGCCGTCGAACTTGGCAGGAACAATTCATCCCGAGCATTGGCGGATCTGGAATCCGCTACTCCTTACGAACTGGGTACCCCGCTGCCCTTCAACAATTTGTACCCGGCCTACGTGCGCGGTCAGGCCTATCTCTTAGCCCACAACGGACCCGCGGCGGCCGCCGAATTTCAGAAGATGTTGGACCACCCTGGTATTGTGCTGAACTTCGCGACCGGGGCGCTGGCCCATTTGCAACTGGGTCGCGCCTATGCCCTGTCAAAAGACACCACTAAGGCGAAAGCGGCCTATCAGGACTTCCTCGCCCTCTGGAAAGACGCCGACCCCGATGTCCCCATCCTCCATGAAGCCCGGGCGGAATACGCTCAAGCAGTACGTCGTTGAGGAATGATGGGGCGGGACGGTACACACTCAAGCCCGCTTTTGGCTTGAGTGGCGGCGTCACCATCCGTGGCCGAAATCCATTGACTTAAGACCAGTCGTGCGCGACCATAGAATTCTGGATTGGGGCAGTTTCGAACCCGTCGGCCAAGACGGTCCTCGAAGCCGCCCCAAACCCGTTTTCAGCGCTCTTTTACGGGTTAAGTCGTTGGTTCTTAAAGACTTTACCCTCAAGTCCTTTAAACCCAAAGACCTGGCAGGAGCAACCTCCTAAGTCTTTGATTCCAAAAGACCAGAAAAAAAAGGGGGGGTAGGGGTACCAACTGGTAAACATCTCGCTTCGAAGCTCCCTAAAGATGGGAAAAAACACTCCCTCCGAAGGAAATCAGAGACCCCTTCTGGCACACTACACTAGTACGAATCCCAAAGAAAAAACGAAGTCCAAAACGTAGTCAGAAACAATGTCCGAAGTTGCCGCCATTCCCGAAAGCTCTGATCCACCGCCAAACGATCGTCGGCCTGAAGATCAGTGGCCCGAACCGCCGCGCCTGCTGGTGGAATGGTCGTCGCGATGGGAAGAGTTCAAGTCCGCTTTGCGTCCCGCGCTCGCCCGCCCTCCGAAAGCCCTGGCCGGAGAAGCGCCCATCGGCATCTTCCCCTATCGCGGCATGCTCGCCTGCTGGCTGCTGGAGTGCCTGCTGCTGGTTGCGGTCATCGTGCTCCCCGAACGATTTGCGAGTCTGCAGATGCCGCCTCCTCCTGTTCGTCTGCAATGGGACGTCATCTATTACTCCGCCGACGAGTTGCCACAAACTGAAGACCGAGGCGGAGCCGAGGCTGGCAAGTCGGGACGCGCCGGAGGTCAGCAAGCCCACCATCGCACCCAGACCATCCGCGTGGCGCGCGGCGATAAGCCCGTCGAGAAAGTTGTAGACGCTCCCAAGATCAATCTGCCTCATTCCGATTCCGCCGTCGCCAATCTGCTCGCCTTCAAAGCGAATCCTGGACCACCTCCTGCCGAGGGATTGCGCTCCGCTCTCACAGCGCCAACTCTGCCCGAAATGAAAGTTGTGCCGCCCGCGCCGGAGCTGAACTCATCGGTAAGACACAACGCGAACGCCCTCGCGGCCAACATCGTGCCGCCCGCACCCGAAGTTTCTCACGCCAGCACGCGCACTTCGCCGGCCTTGAGCTCGACCGTCGTCAATGCGATGGTCATTCCGCCCGCGCCGAATGTCTCGCGGGACAAAATGCGCACCGCGGACCCGCTCGCCTCTACCATCATCGCTCCCGCTCCCCGCGATGCGCAGCGCGACCTGGCGAGTTCCCGCGTCCCGATGGCGCAAACGGCGGACGTAGTCGCTCCACCGGTTTCCGCGCCCCAGCGCGATGTGTCGTCCACGCCCAAGTTGGCGCTGCCAGCCACGGCCGTCATAGCACCGCCACCGTCGCAGGTGAGCCGCGATCTCAACAGCTGGGGAAGCTCCAACACGGGCGACTTGCGCGCCAAGCCCGTGCCTCCGCCACCGACAGCGTCGGGAGGAGGTTCACTGGCAAGAAGCGGCGCGACCGGACTTACGCCCCAGGTTGTGCCGCCTCCGGCGAGCATTGGCGGAGCGGGCTCTCAGAGAGGAAGCAGCG
>Ga0187819_10001271_pt1 | contig 13027 bp, 13 predicted proteins | sample NC_wetland_sal_i_15_FD_132411 | JGI IMG/M metagenome (GOLD analysis project Ga0187819, IMG submission 132411) | Wetland sediment microbial communities from Neuse River Estuary, North Carolina, USA - SO4_4 | ecosystem: Environmental > Aquatic > Freshwater > Wetlands > Sediment | place: USA... | reverse complement strand
TTGCAGGAGACCACCACGCGACATGGCTGCCGCTGCCTTAACTACTCATAGGGGCGTTTGGGCCGCCGGCTTTGCGCCAGATCAAAAATGCCTGCCTTGGAAGCGATCACCGGCCCATGCCTTCCGGCACCATCGGACCCAAGGCGACAGTGAATGACCAAGCGCCGCCCACTAGCAGCGGGATCGCGGCGAGAAACACCGCGAGCCGGTGGAAGCCACGGCTCAGTCTTTGCGCGTTCGCCATGGCTCAAGCCCCTTATTCAATCATCTGACTGCCAAACGAAGTGGCCCACCAGCAACGCTACTGCGATCAGTGCAAGTCCGCACCACGCCACGATGGAGGCGGCTATCGTATTGATGCTGAACGCCGAGACATCCAAGGGGTCGGGTGGAGGTTCAGGCCACGCCAAGAGGATGTGTAGAGCGTAGATCAAAAACCCGACGCCGGTGGCCAGACACATCCAGACTATGACCCGCCCCACAGTGGCCATTTGCACATAACGCCCTTGCGCGTCGCACAGCAAGACTAAGTGTTTTCCGCGATGCCGATTAGGTGGCTCCGTGTTCAGGTTCCCAGCCGCCGCTCACATACGCGGGGAAATCGGCCACCACCATCATATCGCCGGTGCTTACTTGCTGCGCTACGCTCAAGAAGCGTCATGGCTCGAAGATAACCGCCACGTCAAGGCGTCGTGACGCACGAGCCGTATAGTTGTACCCCTGTTCTTGGAACAGTCGGCGACCATAAGGTGCCACTGAGCGCCAGCGAGCTTTCGAGCATTTGCAATGCGTTTGCAATGCCTCGACCCATCTTCCATCGGCCAAGACGAAGCTGGGGGTATCAGCAAAGGCGTGGCCAGTGCCACAGCAATTAAAAGCTTCATCGCAGGACTGGCGTTCAATTCACAGTCCTCCACATGAGGACTAGCGAACCGCCGCCCATTAATACGACCAAATGTTGCAATACCGTATTCTTCGCGCGATGTTTGGTTAACGTGCCTTCCGGCCCACACATTGATGGCCACGGCAAGCGGGCAGGGGGTGAGGTTGCGAGATAGCCGCCGTGCTAGAGCGGCATGGATCAGCGACATGAAGAGCAGGCTGAGGCAATCGGCTCCACAAAGATCGGGGTCAAAGTGGTTATGCTGATAGGCGAAGCGAAGGGATCCGGTGCCAATTCGGTGCCAACTCTCATTCGGACCCATTGGTTTCTGCAGAGATTTACAGCGCGTCGCAATTCTGGGTCATTGGCGACGTAAACTCGGAGCCCAGGGAGAAGCTCGATCCATGATTTTGCGTTCAAGCATTCTGCGGCTTGTGGTCATCGCCATCGCTGCGCTCTTCGTCCTCATTCCCGGTTCCGCCTCTCGCGCCGACTCCAGTCCCTTCGACACACTGCTGGGGTCATGGGGCGGCTCCGGTGAGATGCACCTCGATAAGGGGAGGACGGAGCGCATCAAGTGCAACGCTTACTACACCGGAGGCGGCGCCGAGCTAGGCTTGGCCATCCGCTGCCAGAGTGAAAGTTACAAGATCGAGATCAGAAGCAAGCTCAGCTACAGCGGCGGGCGCCTTTCCGGCAGTTGGGAAGAGCGCACGTTCAATGCCTCGGGAAGCGCCACGGGAACGGCGGCGCCCAACAAGATAACGCTCTCGATCCACGGCGGTGTCACCGGCACGATGCTTGTCTCCTTCACGAAGTCGAGCCAGAGCGTCACGATCTCAACGCAAGGAGTCGCGTTGCAGGGTGTGCGCATAACGCTTGCACGGAGTTGACCTCTCCCAACCTTTCCCGACATTGAATCGGGCCTTGCCTTCGCAAGGGACGAGGTCTCTATGGCTTAAGCCACAGCGACCATAAAGCTGGAGGTGTACATGGCGAGCAACGGGTCTTTGCTGACAGCGAAGTTCGAGGATGGCCGGCTCGAGCTTGCCGCAGGCGGCTCGTGGACCGCGGCCAATGCGGGAGAGCTCGAAACCCTTGTCGACAGCGTCGCTCAGGACGCGGCGCGGGCCAAGGCCGTCTCCATCGACATGCGCGACGTGCGCGCGTTCGACACTTTCGGCGCCTGGTTGCTCGAACGTCTCACGCGGCAATGGCGCAGCGCTGGCGGCTCAGCCTCCGTCGTCGGCATGCCCGAGCACGACCAAACCCTGCTCAAGGAAATGAGCGGCGTAAATCTGGAGCCGGTCACGCCGCCCGTCAGGGGCAACGCACTGATCGCGGCGCTCGCGGCCTTGGGCCAGGGGGCCACGGGCTTCGAGCGCGACCTCATGACCTTCGCCAACATGCTTGGCGCCATCGGCGTTGCAGGGGTTCGCGTGCTCACCCGCCCGCGCGACTTCCGCTTCACCTCGGCGGTGAATCAGCTCGATCGCGTCTGCTGGCAGGCGGTTCCCATCATCCTGCTCATCACCCTTCTGATCGGCGCCATCATCGCCCAGCAGGGCATCTTCCACTTCCGCAAATTCGGCGCCGAGCTCTATGCCGTGGACCTCGTCGGCATTCTTATCTTGCGCGAGGTAGGCGTGCTCATCGTCGCCATCATGGTCGCGGGCCGTTCGGGCAGCTCTTATACCGCCGAACTCGGCTCGATGATGATGCGCGAGGAGGTCGATGCGCTGCGCACCATGGGCTTCGATCCCGTCGAGGTCCTCATCCTGCCGCGCGTCCTTGTGCTCATCGTGGCGCTGCCGGTACTTACATTCCTTGGTTCTATGGCGGCGCTTTACGGCGGCGGTCTTGTTGCGTGGCTCTATGGCGGCATGAGCCCCGAGATCTACGTCTCGCGTCTCGAGGAGGCGATCTCGCTCACCCACTTCAAGGTGGGCATGATCAAGGCCCCGTTCATGGGGCTGGTGATCGGGGTCGTGGCCTGCGCCGAGGGGCTGCTCGTCAAGGGCAGCGCCGAGTCGCTCGGACTGCAGACGACGGCGTCGGTGGTGAAGTCGATCTTCCTCGTGATCGTGCTCGACGGCCTGTTTGCCATCTTCTTTGCCTCGATCGGAATGTGACGAACGTGAAGGAAAAGCCGGTCATCTTGGTGCGGGATCTCGAGGTCGGATTTGGCGACCAGGTCGTGCTCGACCATCTATCACTCGACGTGCGCCCGGGCGAGATTCTCGGCGTGGTCGGGGCGTCCGGCGGCGGCAAGTCGGTCCTGCTGCGCACCATCATCGGACTGCTGCCGAAGCGCCAGGGCACCATCGAGGTGCTCGGCGTCGATCTCGACAAGGCAAGCGAAGAAGAGCGCCGGGCGCTGGAGCGTCGCTGGGGCGTCCTGTTTCAGCAGGGCGCGCTGTTCTCCTCCCTCACCGTGCGCCAGAACGTGCAATTTCCCATGCGTGAGAATCTCGACATTTCCCAGCGACTGCTCGACGAGATGGCGCTTGCCAAGCTCGAGATGGTGGGTCTCACGCCGATCGATGCGGACAAGTTCCCGGCGGAGTTGTCGGGGGGCATGACCAAGCGCGCGGCACTCGCGCGCGCGCTCGCGCTCGACCCCGAGATCGTGTTCCTGGACGAGCCAACCTCTGGTCTCGATCCGATTGCCGCGGGCGACTTCGACGCGCTGATCAAGACATTGCAGCGCACGCTCGGCCTGACCGTGTTCATGGTGACGCATGATCTTGAAAGCCTTTACACCGTGTGCGACCGCGTCGCGGCTCTCGCCGACGGCCGGATCGTCTGTGTGGGACCGATGGAGGCCATGCTGGAATGTACCCATCCCTGGGTGCAGACCTATTTCCGGGGGAAGCGCGGCGGGATGCTTACGAGTAGGATCGGCCAACTTGTGAATTGAGGCGCTCAAAGATGGAAACCCGTGCCCGCTATGCGCTGATTGGAGCCTTCATGCTCGCTGTGATCGCGGCAAGCTTCGCCTTCGTCTATTGGCTCGAGAGCAAGGGCGGCTTCGGGGAGCGCGCCTCATACCGGTTGCGCTTCGAGAGTTCGGTGTCGGGGCTACTGGTGGGGTCGGCAGTGCTGTTCAACGGCATTCGCGTCGGCGAGGTGACTGGGCTTGCGCTCGATCCCGACCATCCAGAGCAGGTCATCGCCACCATCGCCGTGGCGAGCGGCACGCCGGTCCGCAGCGACACGCAGGTGGGGATTGAATCGCAAGGGTTGACCGGCGGCGCGGCGGTGACGCTCACGGGCGGCGATGCATCGAGCCCGCCGGTGTCCGCCGAGAACGGCGGGCTGCCGCTCCTTAGCGCCGAGCCAGGGGCCGGCCAGGATTGGACGTCGCTCGCGCGCGGCGTGCTGCGCAAGCTCGATGCGATCCTCACCGACAACGCCGACAACTTCCACAGCGCCATCGCCAACTTCAACACCTTCAGCGATGTGCTCGCGCGGAACTCGGACCGCATCGAGGGCCTTCTCGGCGGGCTCGAGCGGCTGACCGGTGGTGGGGCGTCCAAGACCGAGGTGCCGGTCTACGATGTCAGCGCGGTGAAGGACTTCCCGGCTCTCGCCGCGACGCCGTCCTGGCAGCTCGTGATCCCGGAGCCGTCGGCGCTGCTCGCGCTCAACACCGATAAGATTCGCGTTCGCCCCGCCGACGCCGCGGAGACCACCGACATCGCCGATGCGAAATGGACCGACAATGTTCCGATCCTCTTGCAGGAGAAGATCATCCAGAGCTTCGAGAATGCCGGCTATTCGCGCGCCGTAAGCCGGCCGCGGGATGGATTTGAAGCGGGCTTTCAGCTCCTGCTCGATATCAGAAGCTTCTCGCTCGTGACCGGAGCCGAGCCCGTAGGCGAGTTCTCCTTCGAGGCGAAGGTGCTGGGGCCTGGCGGCAAGATCATCGCGGCGAAAACGTTCCACAGCACGGCGCCGGCGACCGGCAGCAATGCGCCGGCAGCGGCGGCTGCACTCAACAAGGCCTTCAGCAAGGCCGCAAGCGAGCTTGTGCCGTGGACCGCCGACGCAATCAACAGCGCACCCCCTGAGCCGGCCGCGCCACCCGAGGGGCAAGCTGAACCGCCGGCGCCACCGCCTCCCACCTAGAGTCTTTCTCAAGCCCCATCACGCAGGATTTGTGACAGTTCAATGACTTTCGCACAAGATTGAGCTTCTCCAGACATGATAGTTTCAGCGCCTTCCGGCTCTATCGGCGCGGTGAATAAGAGTACGGTTATGGCGGATCCAAGTAAGCCCGAGCGTGAGCCGAGAGAGTTCGAGCTTAAACTTGAATTCGATCCCGCCGATCTTGCCGCGATCGAAGCGCATCCTGTTCTTGCCGGATTAAGGCTCGATCGGCAGACCCTCATTTCGGTCTATTACGATACCGGCGATCTCGCCTTGCACAAGGCGCGCCTCTGCTTGCGCGTGCGCAATACTGGCAAGGGTTATATGCAGACGATCAAGGGCATGGACGGCATGGCCGAGCTGTTTGATCGCCCGGAATGGGAGCGCGAGATCAAGGGCAGAGATCCGAATTTGAGCCTGGCCGCCGGCACGCCACTCGAGCCGCTGTTGAAAGCCGGTGCGGGCGAGGGCTTGCGGCCACTCTTTCAGACCAGCATCGAGCGAGGAATCTATCACGTTACCACCAACGGGTCGGAGATCGAGGTCGCCGTCGATCGCGGCGCGATCGAGACCGGACAGCGCCAGACCCCCGTGCATGAGGTCGAGCTTGAGCTGAAGGGAGGAGATTCGGCCGATCTATTCCGCTTGGCGCGCAGTCTCGCCGCGACCGTCCCCTTGCGGCTCGCGGTAAAGACGAAGGCAGAGCGCGGCTACGAGCTTGCAATGAACGCTGCACCGGGAGCGGAGAAAGCGACGCGGCTGGATCTTGATGGAAATCTGTCCTGCCAGCAGGCGTTCCGCGCCATTGGGCAAAACTGCCTCCGGCAGATCATCGTCAATGAGCGCGGTGTGTGCGCGGGCGATGCACAGTCCTTACATCAAATGCGCATTGGCCTCCGGCGCCTGCGCGCCGCCATCGTCGCGTTCGAGAAGATCGTCGCCGACTCCGAGCGAGACAGGATCAAGGACGAATTGAAGTGGATCACGAACGAGCTTGGGCCCGCGCGCGACCTCGACGTGTTCGAGGCCGATATCTTGCAGCCGATGAGCGTCACCGATGGCGGCGATGGCCGCTTCGCCGAGACGCGCCGCGCCTTCGCCAATGCTCGCGCCAAAGCCTATGGGACGGCGGCCAACTCGGTCCGGACCGACCGTTTTCGCACCGTCCTGCTCGACGTCGCCGAGTGGATCGAGGCAGGTCCCTGGACGCGCGACAAGTCGCTGCGCAAGCGGCGCGAGGAGAAGATCGCGGAGCACGCCGCCAAATTGCTCTCCCGCGGGCGAAAAAGGATCAGGGAGAACGGTGCGGACTTACGTGCGCTCGATGTCAAGAAGCGGCACAAGCTGCGTATCAGGACGAAGAATTTGCGCTACGCGGTCGAATTCTTCGCCGGCGTCTTTCCCGGCGAGAAGAACGCTGAGCGGCGGGAGGCGGCGCTGATCGCGCTGAAGGAACTGCAGGACCAGCTTGGCGCGCTGAACGACCTCGCTCGGCGTGAGGCCCTGGCCGCCAATGGCCACGACCTCGGGGAACATGCGCACGGGCTATTGACGCCAAAAGAGGCCGATGTTGACCAGTTGCTCGATCGCGCCCAACAAGCGCACGCAGATTTCGCCAAGGTGAAATCCTTCTGGGAATAGTCCACATTTCGGCGAGCGGAATGAGCCCATGAGCCCGCAACGATGGTCGAGACTCTGCCCTGGAACCTGCCCTTGCCTCGGTTGCTCGCCGAGCTTGGGGCAACACGCGACCTTGGGTGGCTGTTGGGCTTCGTGGAACCACCCCTCGGCTTTTATTTGTTCCTGGTGTGCGCCGTTGCGGCGTATTTGCTGCTCGTCGAGATCGTGAAGCGGCAGCTCTACCGCCGGCTGGACACTCGGTCCGATCCCGCGATGGCTAGCGCTCGTGGACGTAGACGCCGGGCGCTGCGCAAAGCGGCATGAGCCCGCGCGGGGGCGCGCCGACCGCAGGCGGCACCACCGGTTCCGCCTCGCTCTTCGCCTCGAGCCAGGCAACCCATGCGGGCCACCATGAGCCTTCGCCTGAGGCGGCGCGAGTGAGCCAGGCGTCGGAGTCGATGTAGCGATCGCCGCGTTTGCGCGTCGCCATGCGATAACGACGCCCGGGATGCCCGGGCTCCGACACGATCCCGGCATTGTGCCCGCCATTGGTCAAGAGGAAGGTCAGCTCATTGTCGGTGAAGAGCTGAACCTTGTAGACCGAGCGCCAGGGCGCGATGTGGTCAGTCTCGGTGCCGATAACAAACATCGGGGCCTCGATATCTTTCAGCGCGATAACCTTGCCTTCGACGGCGTAGCGGCCTGCCGTTAGCCGGTTCTCAAGGAACAGCCCGCGCAAATATTGGGAGTGCATGCGATAGGGAAGCCGCGTTTGATCGGCGTTCCAGGTGCCGAGGTCGGTCGCTGGATCGCGCTCGCCGAGCAGATATTCGCGCATCATCTTCGACCAGACGAGATCGTTGGAGCGGAGGATCTTGAAGGCGCCAGCCATCTGCTTGGTGTCGAGCACGCCCTGGTCCCACATCATGTCTTCGAGGAAAGCGATCTGGCTTTCGTCCACGAACAGCATCAATTCGCCGGCCTCGCTGAAATCGGTCTGGGCGGCGAGCAGTGTGATCGTCGCGAGCCGGTCGTCCTGGCTGCTCGCCATGGTTGCCGCCGCGATGGCGAGAAAGGTGCCGCCGATGCAATAACCGACGGCGTGGACCTTGCGGCTGGGCAGGATGGAATTGACCGCATCGAGCGCGGCCATGACGCCCTCGGTGCGGTAGGTATCAAAGGTGATGTCGCGGTCCTCGGCGGTGGGATTGCGCCACGACACCATGAAGACGGTGAAGCCGCGCTCCACCAGATAGCGTACGAGCGAATTATGCGGGCTCAAATCGAGCACGTAATATTTCATGATCCAGGCCGGCACGATCAGCACCGGCTCGGCGACGACGCGCTCAGTGGCGGGCCTGTATTGAATAAGCTCCATCAACTCGTTGCGGAACACGACCTCGCCCGGCGTGACGGCGATATCCTTGCCCACCTCGAGCCCGCCGGCCGGCGGCTCAGGCTGGATGGCGAGTGCGCGCCAGATATCGTCCTGAAGGTTGGTCGCGCCGCGCACAAGATTGGCGCCGGCCTCTTTCAGCGTCCGATCGATGACCACCGGATTGAGCCAAGGTACGTTCGACGGGGACCACACATCCAGCAATTGGCGCGTAATGAAGGAGATACGGGCGGCGTTCTTCGGCGTCATGCCGCGGACCTCGCGGGTGGCACTCGCCCACCAGGCTTCCTCTGCGAGGAAGGCCTGCTGCCACAGCGCGTAAGGAAGCCGCCTCCAGAGAGCGTCGCTGAAGCGCCGGTCGCCGGCCTGCGGCTCGAAGGGAGCCTTTGCCTGTTCAGAGAGGCTGTGGGTCGCAAAGCGCGCGAAGCGAGCGCCGATATTCACCGCCTCGACGCCTAATTCGATAAGCCGGCCGGGAGCGTTGGCAAGATGCGAGGCCCAGTCGAACCAGGCGTCATAGAGCGCATGCGGTGAGATGCCTTGGGTGAGCCTTGCGGTGACGGCGCGGCCGAGACGGTCCATGGTCTCGAAAGAGGGGACGCCCGCTCTATCGCTTGCGGGCGATGGAGGCGCTTGATTTTTGGCGGCCGGCGGCGGTGCGACTAGGCGCGAAGGCGTTTCGTTCATTTCTAATACTCAAGAAGGACCGTGAAAACACTCCCTAATGTAATACGGCAACGTGAGTGAGACAGTGCGGCTCAGTTGTCCTTGACCTTGATCAATGGGCGGGCCTCGCGCCTGGTTTCGGAATCTCCCTGATCACGTCGATCGCCTTCTTATCGGTGCGGAGCCCGAGAAAGACGGGATGACGCATCTCGCCCTTCGAGGTCCATTCGGTGAACTTTACCTCGCCCACGAGCTTCGGCTTGACCCAGGTAGTGTTCGCCTCGTCCGGGACCTTCTCGGCGACCGGCTTCGATTCTGTGATGAGCGGCACGAGCAAGGCGTGCAGGGATTTGAGCGACTCCCGGTCGAAGCCGGTGCCAGCGCGGCCGACATAGCGCCACTGCTTATCCTCGCGCACCGCAAGCACGAGCGAGCCGAAATATTGCCGCGACCGGCGGGGCGCGGTGAAGCCGACGATGACTACTTCCTGGCCGAGCGAGGATTTGACCTTCAGCCATTCGCGTGTGCGCTGGCCGGAGTAGTAGTGGCCGCCGGCGCACTTCGCCATGACCCCCTCTTCACCGGCGCGACTTGCGCGCTTGAACGCGGCGATGCCTTTCTCCCACAAATGGGTGCTGTATTGCAGCAGCGGGTCCTTCGGCAGGATGCGCTCCAAGGTCTCCTTTCGCTCGATGAGCGGATGGCTGCGCAGATCCCGGTCATCGAGATAGAGCAGGTCGAACACGCAATAGCGCAGCTGCACCTCTTCGCGCTCGGCGTTCTGCAAGAGCTGAAAGCGGGAGCGGCCTTTGGCGTCGAGCGCCACGAGCTCCCCGTCGATCACGGCAAAGTGCCCAAGCCCGCGCAAAGCAGCGCAAACCGCCGGATATTTGCTCGACAGGTCCATCAGGTTTCGCGAATACAGCGCGACCGAGCCGTCCTTGACCTCGGCCATCAGGCGGAAGCCGTCCCATTTCGTCTCGAAGATCCAGTCCGGATCGTCAAAGGGCTTGTCGATCAAGGTGGCAAGCATGGGGCGGAGATCGGGTTTCATGTGAGGTGGCTTCCATGCCAAATGGGGAAGGCGGTAGAGTACACTTGAAAAAGGAGAGAGAAACGTGGATCTCGCTGAGCTCAACAGAGTTGCCAAGGCCCTGGTGACGCCTGGAAAGGGCGTGCTCGCCGCGGACGAATCCGCCGGCACCGTCAAGAAGCGTTTCGACGTGATCGGGGTCGAGTGTACCGAAGACAATCGCCGCGACTACCGTGAGCTCCTGTTCCGCTCCAAGGGCATGGCGAATATCTCAGGCGTGATCCTGTTCGACGAGACCATCCGGCAGAAGGCTAAGGATGGCACATTGCTCGTCAAGGTGATCGAGGCCGCTGGCACGCTTCCAGGCATCAAGGTGGACAAGGGCGTAAAGCCTCTTCCCTTCTGTCCGGGCGAGGTGATCACCGAGGGGCTCGACGGCTTGGGCGAGAGGCTCGCGGAGTATCGCGGGCTCGGTGCGAAATTCGCCAAGTGGCGCGCGGTCATCGATATCAGCCCCGGCATCCCGAGCTATGCTTGCGTCAACGCCAATACGCATGCGCTCGCCCGTTATGCCGCGCTCTGCCAGGACGAGAACATCGTGCCGATCGTGGAGCCTGAGGTGCTCATGGACGGCGACCATGACATCGACCGCTGCGCCGAAGTCACCGAGTTCGTGCTGAAGACGGTGTACGAGCAGCTCTACTATGCGCGGGTGAAGCTCGAAGGCACGGTGCTCAAGCCCAACATGGTGGTTCCGGGCAAAAAGTCGGCAAAGCAGGCCTCCGTCGCCGAGGTCGCGGAGAAGACCGTGCGTGTGCTGAAAGAATGCGTGCCCGCGGCGGTGCCGGGCATCGCCTTTCTCTCCGGCGGGCAGGCGGATGTCGATGCGACGGCAAGGCTCGACGCCATGAACAAGATCGGCGGTCTGCCCTGGGGGATGAGCTTCTCCTACAGCCGCGCGCTGCAGGCGGCGCCGCAAAAGGCCTGGGCGGGGAAGCCCGAGAACGTCCCGGCGGCGCAGGCGGCCTTTGCCCATCGGGCGCGCATGAACGGGCTCGCCTCGCTCGGCCAGTGGAAGCCGGAACTCGAGCAAGCCGCCGCCTGAACGCGGTCAGCCGTGGTGAGCGGAGACGCCCTTGGCCACCTCGCCTGTGATGTCGCGCGGCAGGGCATGGGAGACGTCGCCGAGGCTCACCATGCCCACCATCTGCATCGCTTCGTTGAGCACGGGCAACCTTCTGATCTGCTTTCCTTCCATGATGCGGACGGCGTCCTCCACATCCTCATTGTCGCGGCAATAGACGACGCCTGCCGTCATCACGTCCTTGGCCTTGACCTTCGACATGTCCTGACTATCAGCCACGCAGCGGATGGTGATGTCACGGTCGGTGACCATGCCGATGAGCTTGCCGTTGGCGGCAACCGGAATGGCGCCGACATCGAGCTCGCGCATCTTCTTGGCGATCGCGTTGATCGCCGTGTCGGGCGAAACGCATTCGACGCCCTTGTGCATCATGTCTTTCACTTTCATGGGGGGACTCCTCTTTAACTAAGGGGGAACTGAATGCCATCAGCGGCTAAGACGCGTGCGATCTGACGTCGCCAGATCTGCAAGGGTATCTGCATCTTTTTCTCCTTTTCGATACTCAAACCGAGCCAGTCTCGATCTCGTTGATCACGTCGTCCACACCGAAAACATACCAAGCGTCCCACTCGGCGGCATCGCGGGCCGCCGCCGATGGGACCCAGCCGGTCAAGCGAACGGTGCGCCCGCGAACGCCAACGCGAATTTGCGAGGCATCGAACAGGGGATCCTTGTCGAGCGCGATCCTCAAGGCCTCCTCGATTTGAATGGGGGCGTCCTCCTCCGGCGGATCGACGGTGATGCCGTTGACCACGTCGCGGACACCCGGCACCCACCAGGCAAGCACGCCGGCAAGACGCTTTGCCGCAAGGCTCGGCACGCTGCCATTCAGGGTGACGACGCCGAACTCCACCTCAATGGCGATCTCGCCTCCCGCGCCCGGCAGTCCGGCGCGCACAAGCTTCGCTTGACCTTCTTCGCGCTCTGCGATGGCGAATTGCTCGAACGCCGGCTCCTGGTAATAGGCCTTGCGCAGATGATCCAAGATGCCGTCGTCGCTCATGGTGAGAGCCGGCTTCACGCGCAGCCTGTCGACGATGCCGCCGATGCCGGGAACGCCTGCGACGCGCTCAAGTGCGAGCCGCTTGACGGCGACGGTCTCCACCTCGGCTTCGATGGTGGCGACGCCGTCAGCATCGATGGTCAAGGCCTCGGGTCTGAAGTGGGGACCGATCCGCTTCTCGCTGCGAATTGCGGCCAATGCCGTCTCGCGGAGGTCTTCTTGCTTGGCCATGTCTTACTCTAACGCCCTCCGGCGGGGCCGAGTTGACCGATATCAAAGCTGGGCCTCACTGCCGCATTTGATTACGGTCAAGGACAATACTATCTCAGCAGAGCTTAGCTGGTCTTTCTTAACCCCCCAGAGGAGGAAGCGTTATGGCTGAAGCTGCTCAAAAAACACCTGTAAAATCCGAAGAAAAGGGGATCGAACGAGCCCCCGCCGAGTGGTCGCCGCTCACCAATCTGCGCCGCGAATTCGATCGGATGCTCGAAGACTTTCCCTGGGGTTGGCGCCGGCCGCTGGCCCGGAGCGCGTTCGACGTTGCAGGAAGCTCTCCATCCTAAACGTGGGGGGAAACCTTTCGAGCGATGAGATGCCGCGCCGAAAGGGATCTCGGCGCTGCGCTCGATACCATCTCGAACCAAATTCTCATGCAGTCCAAGGAGCGAGCAAGACAGGTCGGGGTGACCATCAAGGTCCAAGTTTGAGGGGACCCGGCGGAGGCGATAATCGAAGCTGCCCAGCGCGAGCAGGCGGATGCTATCGTGGCGGGCAGAGGGGGCAGGGAGCCCTTGCTCCTTGCATCTTGACGGTCGTTCCATAATGCACCACGAACGGGAGCTGCCCAAAACAGACCAGTTGCCTCCGATCGTCGATAGCGAGGGGCAGCTGAGTGGGATGGCCGCCAAGCGCGTATGAACGCAACACCCGAAACGGATCAAAAGACAACCTGATGCCGACGGTGCCGCGCTGACACCGCAGGAGATGGTGCTAGCAGTCAGTCTCAAGCTTCCAGTCCCTTTGCCGCTTCCGCTGGTCCAGCACCGGCGCGGCTGGATGAGATCCTTAGCTATCAGCTCCGGCAGCTGCCGCCCTTCAAGAAGCGCTTTGGCTACGCCGGGCCAGCGGCT
>Ga0187819_10001270_pt1 | contig 13030 bp, 8 predicted proteins | sample NC_wetland_sal_i_15_FD_132411 | JGI IMG/M metagenome (GOLD analysis project Ga0187819, IMG submission 132411) | Wetland sediment microbial communities from Neuse River Estuary, North Carolina, USA - SO4_4 | ecosystem: Environmental > Aquatic > Freshwater > Wetlands > Sediment | place: USA: North... | reverse complement strand
GGCAGGAACTAAAGCGACACTGACCCCAGTAGCCAGCAACCGCAGGGCGGCAGTCGTATCGCAAGCCGGTGATTAACCCGACGCGGGAGAGCTCCCGGTGAAAATCGGTCTAGCGTGGAATTTATATGCAGATTCGGGCCTATCCTCTCGCTGCCGTCATTTCTTGCGCGCTTGTTCTGGCGGGGGGTGCTGCAGCTCAGGAGCATCATCCTGAGCACCCCTGGGACTACGGCGAATCAAAAGGGCCCAGCCACTGGGGTGATCTCAAACCGGAGTTTGCTCCTTGCCGAAATGGGCATCGTCAATCGCCCATAGATATCCGCAATCCGCAAAAGGCTGATCTGCCGCCGCTCGAGTTCAATTACAGGCCTTCCACTCTCCACATCATTGATAACGGCCACACAGTCATGATCAATTACGGCGCAGGAAGCTTCATCTCAGTGGGAGGGAAGGAGTATGCACTCAAACAATTTCACTTTCATCGGCCCAGCGAGGAAACGATCAATGGGGATGGCTATGAGATGGTTGTGCATCTGGTACACGCCGACAAGGAAGGCAAGCTGGCAGTAGTCGCCGTGCTGCTTCAGAAAGGCGAAGATAACCCGCTGGTGCACGAATTATGGAACGACTTGCCCAACGAGAAAGAAAAGGAAGAGGACCTAGATAGTGTGCAGATCGATGTAGCCGGACTGCTGCCTGCGGATCGCGGCTATTACACTTATTCTGGGTCTCTCACCACGCCGCCTTGCAGTGAAAATGTGACGTGGTTCGTGCTAAAACATCCTGTGACAGTTTCGGCCGCAGAGATCCAGCAGTTCGCGAAACTGTACCAGCATAACAGTCGTCCCACGCAGCCGTTAAACGGCCGGATTGTGCTTGAAAGCAAGTAGGGAAGGGCGATCACTTCATGAAGATGAATGGGTCTCCATGCGTAAGTCTCCATGCGTAAGAGAATGATCGTCTTCATTCGCTGTGCCCTGCCAGTATTGTTCGTTGTTCCTTTTCACCCCTGCCAGGCTCAGACGTCGCCGCATCGTCCGAGTCCCGAATCCAATCTGCCGGACGCACCGTCGTCTGTTCTTCAGTTAGAACGTCCAAAATCCCGAGTCTCTCACGGTTCGACCGGCACCGAGCAGCGCATCGATGAGCCATGGCCCCGCAAGGCTACTCGCGGAGAAGAGACCCTCTCCATGTACGAACCCCAACTGGAAGCTTGGGAGGGCGGCGAGTTGCGCGCCTACGCGGCGCTCGCTTTAGCAAGCAAGACCGATAAAACGGCTAAATATGGGGTCGTCTGGTTCACAGCACGAACGGAGGTGGACAAAGTTAACCGCCAGGTAACGTTGGACGATTTTCGAATAACTAAGGTCAAGTTTCCGACGATGGGAGCGAAGGAGGGTGAATATCAAGCTCTCCTCCAGGCGAAATTGCCTGGAAAATCCAGGGTCATAGCCCTAGACCGTTTGGAAGCTGATTTGGCGGCGTGTGAGTCGGAGAATGCGGGGGTCGAGGCCTTCGAACTGAACAACGATCCTCCTAAGGTCATCCTCGCCACTAGACCTTCGCTTCTGGTCCTCATCGACGGACCACCGCAGTACAGAGATGTCGGAGGAACCGATCTGCAACTGATGCTCAATACAAGAGCCACGATTCTGCTGGACACCAAGCGAAAGGAGTACTACCTAAGCGTAATGGATGGTTGGTTGCAGGCTTCGGACCTCAGCGCGGGGCCATGGTCTTACGTTTCAAAAATTCCCGATGAAATGAAGGAAATCGCCTCGGGGATTCGGGAACGTCAGAAGCCAAAGGCGCCGGAAGACAGCAACCAGTCATTGGAGCAGGCGAAAAAGGAGGGCAAGCTTCCGGACATTTATGTGAGCATGAAGCCCGCAGAGTTGTTGGTCATCGAAGGGCAACCGCAGTTTGAGCACATCGTCGGGACGGAATTGGAGTACGTCAAGAATACAACCGCCAACATTTTTCGGGACGACGAAAAACTCGATTACTACATTCTTGTCGCGGGACGATGGTTCCAATCAAAATCTCTACAAGGCGGCGTTTGGGAATTTGTCGGCGGAAAAAGTGTCCCTGAAAAGTTTGCTCACATTCCGGAAAGCAGTCCTAAGGCCGGAGTATTAGTGTCAGTTCCTGGAACTGGTCCGGCGAAGGAGGCGCTGATCGCGAACTCCATACCGCAGACGGCCACCATCACTCGCAACGAAACCCAGTTGCTGATTCAGTATGACGGAGACCCCCAGTTTAAGAACATCGAATGCACAGATCTGAAGTATGCAGTAAACACCGCTACCCCAGTGATCCAGGTAGATGAAAAAACTTATTACGCGGTGGAAAATGCAGTGTGGTTCACGGCGCCGGCGCCAAGCGGGCCATGGGTAGTGGCGACCTCAGTTCCGGCAGCGATCTATTCGATTCCTCCCAGCTCCTCTCTCCACTACGTCACTTATGTAAAGGTGTATCAGTCCACACCGGATGTTGTTTATGTAGGCTACACTCCCGGGTATTACGGCACAGTTGTCTCTTTTGACAGCTCGACCGTCGTATACGGGACGGGTTGGTACTATCCACCCTATATCGGCAGTTACTGGTATGGAGCGCCGTACACTTACGGAGCCGGCGTGGCGTCGACTTGGAGTGTGGCCGCAGGTTGGAGCATCACGATAGGCGTCGGCTACACCTATGGATACCCATACTATTATCCGTGGTGGGGGCCGTGGGGATACTACGGACCTTGCTGTTGGGGCCCGGTTTGGGGGTACGGTTACGGGGGCTACGCCAGCACGAATGTATACGGGCGCTGGGGCAACACTGCTTATGCGAACACCCGGGCCGCCTGGGCGAGTCCCTACACCGGGAACTTTGGCGTAGCGAGCCGCACCAATTTCCAGAACACGCCACGCGGTACCGTGGCCGGGCGTGGCGTCAATACCAATCTCCATACTGGCAACACCGTCGCAGGACGTGGCGCTGCTGGGTACGATCCGAAGACGGGAATTATGAAAGGTGTGGGCGCAGGATATGCGGGCGATACTTACACTGGTCAGGGACCAGTTCGCCGAGGTGGAGTTGCTTACAGCACAAGCACTGGCTCCGGAATTGCCGCGGGTTCGAATAATATTTACGCGGGTAAGAACGGGGACGTGTACCGCTATAACTCGCAGACCGGGAATTGGTCGCAGAACAGTGGGAGTGGATGGAAGTCAACTTCCCAACCCGAACCCAACTTGCAGCAGCAACAGCAAGCACGATCTTTAGGGCAGCAGCGAACCATGAACTTCGGGGGCACCATGGGCGGTGGAATGCGCGCCGGCGGAGGCCGGAGAAGGTAGCCGAACTTGTGCGCTTTTGCATTTGACTCACACCGATTGCGAAGACTTCTTACCAGGCCAAAACAAAAGGTCTCGTGCACGATTATTCCTGCTTGTCGGCGATAGTGTCGAAAACGCTGCGACTCTGGGCCGCCCCAAAACATATTTCCCTTCGAGTCCAAAAACCCGGCAATAGTTCAACGCCTTCCAGTGACGTCACAAACTTTCAGAGGGCTCTTTACTGGTAGTTTTCACAGTGGCATTGCGTTGGGTCTGGAGGGACTATCTTGCGTAGCAATGCGTAGGGTCAGTTGCTGATCTTTTTCTCGGTACCCGCATTGTTGCTGATGAGCTTGGCTCTCATTGCATTGTAACGAATTCATTACGCACTGCTATGCCACAAGAGCCGGAGCTTAGGACGAGTTCTAAAACGGGCGGATAATTTCCGTCAGAAATTTGAGAAATGAGGAGAAGAGAGGCAGCCATGCAGCGAAACACCATCGTAGTAAGTCTGATCGCACTGTTCCTTGTGACATCGGTATGCGCGTTTGCTGGCGACAAAGCCGAAGTTAAAGGAATGATTATTAACCGAACCGGCGAAACGTTGATCGTGAGGTCGGGGGACGCAAACACTACCGTGGTCCTCACTGATGACACGAGGACCAAAGATGACACCGGTCTCTTTGGACTCGGGAAGAATGAGATGTCCAATGTTGTTCTTATCCCGGGCCTCAAAGTGGATATTGACGGAGCGACCGACGAACAGGGTCGAGTCGTAGCCAAGACGATCACTGTCGATGGCGACGACCTGGAAACGGCTGAGATGGTCCAATCCGGGTTGCATCCGACGGCACAGCAAGTCGCGGCCAACGTGCAGAAGCTCGAGGCGCACAGCGGACAGCTGGCTTCCCACGAGGCGCAACTGGCGGCCCAGAGGGAGACCCTCGAAGCCCACGGGATGAGTGTTGCGGAACACGAACGGAGAGTTTCGCAGAGTATGAAGGACATCGAGGAAAACAGCAATCGCTTTAGTCTATTGGCCGATTATGAGGTGAAGGGCCAAGCAACCGTGAAATTCGGTGTTGGCGAATCCGGTCTCACTGCGGACGACAAGCAAACCCTCCAGCAAATCGCGCAAACCGCCACGAGCCTCAATGGGTACATCGTCGAGGTGACGGGCTATGCCGACTCGACCGGCAGCGCTGCGATGAACACGAAGCTGAGCGAGGAACGCGCTAAAGCGGTGATTGCTTTCTTGATGCAGCAGGGTGGCGTGCCGGTGCGGCATATCGTAGCGCCGGGCGCAATGGGCGAATATGGAGCCGCGGCGCCGAACGAAACCAAGGCCGGACGAGCTGAAAATCGTCGGGTCGAGGTCAAAGTCCTCGTCAACAAGGGCATCGCCGGAAGCTAGAGAGGATTGTCGTTATCAGGCCGCTTCGTACTCACGCGCTATCCTCTCGCTTGAGGATAGCGCGTGGGTTTGGTTGCTTCAGTGCCAGAGACTCTGCGATTCACAATTCTGATTCTGCTGGCGGGTCTTACGGCAAGCAATTCGGCTGCTGGGCAATGGATGGGAAAGCAGACCGGTTGCTACGCACAATCGGTCACCGCGAATCCCATCGCTGCACATCCGAACCGGCCAACAGTCGCGAATCCTGCGGATATCACGCAATACGGCGTTCTGGAATTGGAGTATGGGTGGGATCGCCTGTGGCCCGAAAAAGGCATCCAGCAGACGTCTATCGGTGGTCTTTTGAAGCTCGGGATGCTTTGCGACGTCGAGTTGCGCTGGAACACAACTTCACTAGCGTCACAGACGGACCCAAGCGGTACACACGGCGGGTTCGGAGACAACTGGCTTGGTCCGCAGATCCGAATTTACCGGCAGACGACACGAGTACCAACGCTGGCTCTCAGCTATGCCGTCAAGATACCCTCTGCCCGCGCCGAGAATGGTTTGGGAACAGGGCGAGTGGATCACGAGTTTACCTTGCTGGCGAGCAAAAATATCAAACGTTTTCATTTCGATTTCAATGTCACCGAATTTCTTATCGGACGGCCGGATACGTTCGGCTTCGACAGGAACGAGCAGATGAATGTGGCCTTTTCGCACGCCATCCGCGGCGGACTCGAGGTTACAGGAGAGGTTTATAAACAGACCCGGCTAAACCACATGACGTCTGGTTTCGTTTCGTCGCCGTGGGCGCTGACTTACACGGTTCTCCCACGGCTTGTGATCGATGGTGGTTTTGAGGTGGGAGTTACTACCGGTGGTCCACATCGGCACGCTTCGTTGGTGCAACGTACTCGATCACCAATCTCTATGTTGCATGGCGAAAGTGGTCGAGCAGTCCAGTTACCAAGTAGAGCCATACTACTGAGTCGGCGAGCTGGTTGTTCTGCCAATGTTCCCTAATCGTTGTTGAGGAAAGCATAAACGGAGTGAGGCAGCGACGATGAAAAGAGTCACACAACTTCCAGCATGGATCTGCATATGCGCTACATTTGTGGCTCTCCCCGTTCGAGCACAGACGTTTGAATCGTCGGCCCTTCCTAGTAGACTTAACAGTAACGCGGCATTCACGGTGAGTGCACCTCTGAGCCCAACGGCGAGCTATACGACCGCTGCGTGGGGCTTCGCGTACGGCGTGGGCTACAACTTCAGCAGACGCCATTCCATTCTGGGTGAAGTAATGTGGAACAGCTTGTCGCCCACCAGCGAAGCACTGGCACCGATTCGGGCAGCACTACAAAACAATGACATTAGTGGGCACGGTAATCTCGTGGCGCTGACCGCGAATTACCGATTGGGGTTTGAAGGCAAGGTGTTCGGAACCTATTTAATTGGTGGAGGGGGGATGTACTACCGCGACGCGAGCCTATCGCAGCACGTGGTAGTAGGTGAATCGGTCAGTTGTAACCCGGCATGGCTATGGTGGGGCTTTACCTGCGAATCAGGAGCCGTCACGAGTCATCAGACACTGGCAAGCTCCAACTCGATCGCCCCGGGCGGGAATGTTGGTATAGGCTTCACGGTCAGAATACCCGATTCCAGGTATAAAGTTTATGTCGAATCGCGGTTTCACTACGCAAGTAACCGCGGCGTACCAACCAAGATCCTACCGATCTATGTCGGAGTACGCTTTTAAGACCGAACATCCGGTCCATCTTCACTACTTGTGAACTCCAGAGACGCCAGAGTCAGGATGATCGAGACCTGCCTTGCTCCCAGCACCGACGAGAACGAACCGGCGTTCGTCGGAGGATTCGGGAGCTGATTTCTTCTTGCCCTGGCCAGGAGAGAGATCCGTCCCTTCATTCGCCAACATGAGATCGCTGTTTTCTGGGCTCGGAAGAAAATCGTGATGCGGACCGAGCCGGGGAAGTGCCGTTGCCATAAAATCCATCCAGATCGGCAAAGCAGCTCGAGCCCCGGTCTCCTTGTTGCCGAGCGTTTTTTTCTCATCAAATCCCACCCATACACCGCAGGTTATGTCGGGGGAAAAACCGATGAACCAAGCATCCGTAAAATCATTCGTGGTGCCGGTCTTGCCTGCGACGGGGTATTTCAAGCGAGTCGCCGCAACTCCGGTACCGTGCAACACCACGTCGCGGAGCATCGAGGTCATGATACGGGCCGTGCGCAGGCTGATGACGTTCTTAACAACAGGATAGGTTTGCTCAAGTATGCGTCCATCGAAGTCTGTTACCTTCGCAATATAGTGGGGCATCGCTCGGATTCCATCATTGGGAAACGTGCTGAAGGCAGAGGTGTGTTCCATTAAGGTCAATTCAACAGCTCCCAGGGCGATGGGCAAGTAGGGAGGAATGGGTTCCTCGATGCCGAAACGTCTGGCGTATCCAATTACAGTCTCAATGCCCATTCGTTGGGCTAGCCTGACCGCTGGAATGTTCCTGGATTCTGCTAAAGCATGCCTGAGAGTGATTGAACCCTCGAACTTCTCATCGTAATTGTGTGGGCTGTAAGGACCTGAGGTGGTAAAGAATGTCGAAGGGGCGTCCAATACCTCATCCTCAGGTGTGGCACCTCGATCAATGGCTGCGGTGTAGACGTACGGTTTGAAAGAGGATCCAACTTGACGCATCGCCTGAGTCGCGCGATTGAACTTGGATTGGTTGAAATCACGACCTCCAACCATAGCCTTAACGTCGCCGCTCGCACTATCAATTGCGAGCAATGCACCCTGAACTCCTGATTCCTTTTCCAGACGGACTCGCGCTTCGCCGCCGGGCCTGATTTCTATAACTTTTACGTACGCGAGGTCACCCGGTGAAAGCAGTTGAGGGAGAGTGGAGTGGGTCCACGAAACATCACCAGTCCCGATGCTTGCAGTGTACTGACCAACCTTCAGCAGGGCCGATCCGGAAGACACAGAAATCACCTCGGCGTGAACATAGTTCCCGGGTTCGATGGCCTCGCTCCATTTGGGTATCTTGTAGCGCTCAGCGCTCGCGTCCGCGAACCTTTGCAGTCGAGTTCGCCAGCCGTGACGACGTTCGTAGTCGGCAAGTCCATTCCGGATGGCAGCGTTGGCGGCCTTCTGCAGGTCGATATTGAGGGTCGTATAAACTCTTAGTCCAGCTTCATGAACCTGCTCCGTACCGTACTTCTTCTCGAGGTACTGCCTGGTCTCCTCAACGAAATATGGAGCGAGCGAGTTCGGATCATCATGTATTTGCAAGCGAATGGGTGTCTGTTTAGCGGAAGCGCCTACAGTCTTGCTAATCTTGCCTGCAGCAATCATGGAGTCGATGACAAGATTGCGTCTTCGCAGCGCTCGGTCCGGATACTTAATTGGAGAATAATTGTTTGGGGCCTTGGGTAGCGCAGCGAGCAATGCGGCTTCTTCAAGGGAAAGATCCTTCACATTCTTTCCAAAGTAATACTGTCCGCCGGCAGCAAATCCGTATACGCCGTGACCCAGGTAGATCTGATTGGCGTAGAGAGTAAATATTTGAGGTTTTGTGAAGTGGCGCTCGACCTGGACCGCGAGCATGATCTCGTGGAACTTGCGGCTATAAGTACGCTCCGGCGAGAGAAATAGATTGCGCGCCAGTTGCATTGTTAAAGTAGACGCGCCCTGAACGTTCCCGCGGGATCGGAGGTCGTGGCAGGCTGCGACCAACATGCGCCAAACTTCAAATCCAGAGTGCTTCTCGAAGTTCCTATCCTCGACCGACAAAACTGCATCGTAGAGTACTTTGGGAAACTCTTCATACTGCGCGATGATGCGACGCTGAAGGGCGAAGGATCCAAATTCACGGCCTTGGTCGTCATAGAGCACGGTGTTGGAGATTGGACGATAGTGGCCGAGTTCGTGGATTTGTGGAAGATCAGACGAATACACCAATTTCAGTCCGATCAGCGCTCCTATGCTAGCTGATACCAGCAGCAATAGACCGAATACAGCCCACCGGGGCCGGCGTGGTTTTGTGGATTGTTGTGGCTTGTGCACAGGTGGTACCGTTTCTTGTCGTCTCTTTGGCGCACCCAAATCGGTAACCTGGCGCGACCAGCGCAATTGATGTTAGGTACGGTTTTCGGATGGATACACTGCTACTTGTGACAGGGGGCTATGGAATTGTTCTGGTCTGAGCATCTGGCTACCAAATGATTCGGTCGCCACGAGGCATGTGACGCGGAACCCGAGCATCCAGTCCACTTCCCCTCGGTGATGGAACTGGCAAAGAGTACAGTAAGTTAAACATAAACGATCTGTCATAACTGCCAGTTCTAAATATCGATCCTCGAACCTAGGCTCAATAGCCGTGACGTTAGCGAACACCTGCGATGCCCAATTTGCGATGGCGATAACAAGTCGCAGTGCTTGCGGCACGCTTGAGTTCGAACTCGATAGGGAGGAAGAACGCGAATGCAAGTGAGAAGAGTACTCATATGCGGAAGCATCTGGCTATTGGGCGTGACCGCGTGGGCTCAGGAGTTCCCCAGAGCCGAGGTAGGCGTAAACTATTCGTACGCGAACTATGGACCCAGTGCTCCCTACTCCAAGAGCCACAGCTTGGAGGGCGGCGGTGGAGAACTTAACCTCAACTTCAACGAATTTCTCAGTATTAAGATGGACCTGCAGGGGTATGGCAGCAATTCATCAACATTTAACATTGCTCCCAATCCGACTTTCCCTGCAGGGGCTGCAGGCAGTGTCGAAGGGAATCTGTTTACGTACCTTTTCGGCCCGCAGTTTAAGGTGCGCGCCCATCACCTTCAGCCGTACGGTCATTTCTTGCTTGGCGGAGCACACACCAACGTTTATGGAAATGCGTACAAAATACTCTGCCAGCCCCTCGTCAATGGGTGTTCCTTGTCGAAAGGGCCGACAGCCGAGGCGTTTGCCTTGGACGTTGGCGGTGGAGTAGACATCCCGGTTGGCAAGCACTTTGCAATTCGTCCGGCTCAGTTTGATTACCTGCTGACCCGATTCAGCAATCCGTTTACAGGCGTAAACAATCAGAACAATTTCCGCTATTCAGCTGGAATCGTTTTCGCGTTCGGCCACACCCATTACTAGGCGCTGCCCCCGACCGGGGGGATGTCATGCCCTCCGGTGTTTTCTACTGAGTGTGGTCTCAGGTTCGATGAATGCTCTTTCAGAAGTTCTGTTGGCTGGGGCAGTCGAGATCGAGGGAGTCAGTGCATCGACTGATAACCTCGCCTATAGTAAGCGCGTAAGTGGTCATTTGCCGATGTCAGCCGCACCCTTATCTTCCGCCACTTCGTCGTAGCAGTGGTCGTGGGACGATAGCCGAGCACGTATTGATTTCTCATCGCGCGGCTAATCGTGGCGGCCGCTTCGGGAACCTTACCTCGGTTGTCGACCGTAATAGTGCGACCGCCGGTCACGTCGGTAATTTCACCCAGCCACACTTTTCCCAACCTTTCTTCGATGGTGTTGAAGAAGAATGTCTCGAACAGGCCGATGGCGTAGATCTGCACGTCGGATTCCTGTGCCACGTTCTTTATTTCTCGGAGCTTGTACCTGCTTGCATTGTCGCCGCCGTCGGACAGAATGAGGATGGCCCTTCGCTCATAGCGTGCCGATCGCAATTTGAAGATTGCCAGGTAAACGGCATCCAGCAACGCCGTGGGTCCCCCCGGTTGCTCTGCCAGCAACTCCCCTTGGATCTGATCGATGGATTGGGTAGGGTCCGCGAGCACACGCGGCCGATCCGAAAATGCGATTGCGAAATACTCGTCCTGAGAGTTTGCGTTGTTGAAAAATTCATCAATTGCTGCCCGCTCAGTTTCAATCTTGTCAGTCATACTCTTGCTAACGTCCAGCAGTATGGCGACGGAAATCGGTTCATCCTCAGTCGAGAAATACCGGATTTCTTGTTGCTGTCCTCCCTCATAGAGCGCGAAGTCTTCTTTTTTCAAGCTGGTGACTGTGTGGTTCATTGAGTCACTGACTGTCACAGGCACCATGACCAAGTCCACGTCGACGTGCAATGGCCTGGGCCTATGCGAAGTAGACCCATCGTCGGTCGGCATAGAGTTCGATATTGGCGTGATTTCACCCCCGCGATTTCGCGAAAGGATTTGCCCGTAGGCAGGAGATTGCACAAAGCAGATCAGCAAGACTGCTGATGTAAACGTTTCCAGAGAAAGAAATCCGATTAGGCGAGGCCGTACAACACTGGTCTTCATGGTAATGGACGAGAATCAGTCGCAGCACCGCGCTGCGATGACCATCATCTACGAAAAGACCGTTCTGTCAATAGAAGTTGTCATGGAGAGAGTGAGCCAAGGGCCTGCGTCCTTGTAAAGCATAGTGATACAAAGGGTTAAGTGCCGTTTGGAAACTTTTGCTCCCGGACCCGGGTACCGGACAAGACCTTCAAAGTCGTTGCATGGGTTAAAAGGAGGAAAGTAAGGAGAGTCGTATGCGAGTGCAGGGACGGGGGGAAGCCCGTCCCTGCTCGGGGTGGTTAGTTCTGGAACAATGTGTAGAAAAGCCCCAATTGCACGTTGTCGGTTTCAACACCGAACGCGCGATTGGAGTCAATGACGTAGATGTTGAAAGTGTTGGAGGTGGGTGCGCCGGCGGCAACGCTATCCGCACCGAGACCAGTGATGGTTGCCGTGCCACTACCGGTCATTCCCGACAGAGTGACACCTGCTATTGGATTTGTTGCTTTGAGGTAGTTGGAGTCAGTGATTCCGTTTCCGCTGGTAGAAACTTGTCCCACGGCGCTCAATGGGTCCCCCGTCGTAGCCGAGATGCCGTAAGCGTTCAAGGCATAGTTACCCGCCAGAGAGGCGCTAGCAGTCTGCTGGAAGGCAGGACCAGCGAACGAGTCGGCCTTATCCATCGAAACGGCAGCGGCGTTCCCCGCCCCGTCAAGATAGAGCTGAAGCGTTATCGGCCCATACAACTTTGAAGTGGCCGTGTCCTTTACGAGCAAGTTTGTGAGCGTGACGCGGCCGGTTGCATCGACGGTATAGCTGCCGCTGGGAGAGGCTGCAGTGCCGGAGAACTGGCTGACAATGTCGTTGAAGTCCGCGGTGCCCGATGTGGAGCCGTCGGAGTTGAAAGTGAGAGCAGCGGCGAAGGTAAGTGGTCCATTGGCATCGCTACCCTGGCCGGTGACTACATAACTTTGACCACTTAGAGACGAAGTGGTGAAGCCTCCAGTCTTGCCCCCCTGGGCGAAAGCAATTCCGCCGGTAGCGCCGCCCAGTTCGTCGGCAGTTTCGACCAGAAAAACCTTGCTCGAGTCAACGATGTAACCGGCGTAATTGACAGTAAGGGATTGCGGGTTGAAGTTGACAAGGACACGTCCGAGCGAATCGGGGCCAGTGACGGTACTCCCCGGAAGAGTCGTTAGATCCTGGCTAACTGTGCCGCAGAAATTTGTGTCGAAGACGCTGCCGGCGACTGAGATGATCCCTGGACTTGTGACGTTGACGACGCCTCCGATCGCGTACGCGCAGCTACCGACAGCAGCATGGCCCGAAGTGAAGAAGGCAAATCCGCCGCCCGGAGCGACTTTCGAGGATGCCGCATCCTGAAGACTGAGTTGTCCGCTTCCCGTGGCGAAGGCATCGAACCAGTTCACCAACCCGCCGGTTGTGCTCGTCCCGCTGCTGTTCGAAGTGACTGCGAGATTTAAGGTCTCAACGCCGTTGCCGCCAACTCCAATCTTGGAGCTATTGGTGTTGAGAATAATCTGCAGGTTGCCGTCCGGGGTAGCGGTAATAGTGCTGGCGTTAGTAATGGTGACATTCACGAGGACGAACAGAGCGTCGGTGAAATCCTCTTCTCCGCCAGTGATGGCACCACTCGCAACAGTAAACACACCAGCGGCGTTAAAGGTGCCGTTTATGTCCTGGCCAGACAATTGAAAGACGTAGTTGCCATCGGGCAACGCGACCACGGATGGGGCAGCAACGGCGACAATAACGGCGGCGAATTTGGTGTGGTCGTCGACCGAGGTTGCAGTAATAGTAACGTTACCGGTCAAAACGCTTACCGGAGCCTGATAGGTGACGGTAAGAGCGGTAGGACTCACCAGGGTTCCACACTGGGGACTTGGATTGCTGGACGTGCTACAAGACAGCGTCCAGGTGACGCCCTTCGGGCCGTGTGCGACGGTGACGCTGTAGTTGGCGGTTCCACCGGCGGCTACGGAACCGACCGGTGAGACAAACATGACGACCGGGT
>Ga0187819_10001269_pt1 | contig 13042 bp, 13 predicted proteins | sample NC_wetland_sal_i_15_FD_132411 | JGI IMG/M metagenome (GOLD analysis project Ga0187819, IMG submission 132411) | Wetland sediment microbial communities from Neuse River Estuary, North Carolina, USA - SO4_4 | ecosystem: Environmental > Aquatic > Freshwater > Wetlands > Sediment | place: USA... | reverse complement strand
GATGATAATCACAGCCTATAATCTTCATGACTGGCTCCTTTCGTCCCCGAGCTCTCTGGGTCTTTGAGCAACCCCAGTCTACTCGGGCCCCGCAGGGAGCCGTCGTTGTCATGAAATCAAGCGGAGGAGTCGCTCGCGAAGCGAACGGCTCCGCAGTCGAAGGACCCCCATGCTGCAGCTTCAACCGGGAAGCGTCAGCGATTTCTCACCATGTGCGACTTTTCAACTGTTCAGATCGCTCGTGCCCGTTTATTCTGTTTAATCGTTTCGCCATCATCAAGCTTTATGTCTGCGAATTGCGCCAATGAGATTTCTGAAACGCTCGAAGACCCGGATCCTGCTGTTCTTCGCCGTGGTGGGTCCAGGTTTTATCACCGCCAACGTCGACAACGATGCCAACGGCATTTACACGTACTCGGCTGCCGGCGCGCAGTTCGGACACTTGCTCTTGTGGACGTTAATCCCGATCACCTTGGCTCTGATCGTGGTTCAGGAAATCTCCGCACGCATGGGCGCGGTTACCGGCAAAGGCCTCAGCGACCTGATCCGCGAGGAGTTCGGCCTGCGGGTAACATTTTTCATGATGATCGGAATCCTGATCATCAACTTCGGCAATGTGGTCGGTGAGTTTGCCGGGATCGCCGGCAGCCTCGAACTTTTCGGACTGTCCAAGTACATCACGGTTCCGGTTTGTGCCGTGATTGTCTGGCTCATCGTGGTTAAGGGCCAGTACAAAAGCGTAGAAAAGATTTTTCTGGCCGCATCTTTTTTTTACGTGACTTACATTCTGGCAGGTTTTTTCGCCAAGCCCGCTTGGATCGACGCGTTAGTGGCCACCGTGAAACCTCCGCCAAAATCGGCCTTCCTTCTGCCCGGATATTTGTACATGGCAATTGGAGTGGTGGGAACCACGATCGCCCCCTGGATGCAGTTCTACCTGCAGTCCTCGATCGTAGAGAAAGGCGTCACCAAACGCCAATATCGAGCCTCGCAAATTGACGTGATCTCCGGCTGTATCTTTACCGACATAGTGGCGTGGTTCATCATCGTCGCCTGCGCTGCCACGCTCTACGTGCATGGCTATCGCAACATTTCCGACGCCAAAGATGCCGCCCAAGCCCTCCGTCCCCTAGCGGGAGACTATGCATATATGCTGTTTGCGGTGGGGTTGTTTAATGCTTCGCTGTTTGCGGCTTCGATTCTGCCGCTTTCGACGGCGTATACGGTTTGCGAGGGGTTGGGATTTGAATCGGGCGTGGGTAAGAAATTTGGAGAGGCGCCGGTATTCTACTGGCTGTACACGATTCTGATCATAGCTGGCGCGGGCGTAATTCTGGTGCCCAACCTGCCATTGGTGAAAATTTCGATTCTTTCTCAGGTAGTGAACGGCGTGGCTGTGCCTCCCGTGCTCATTTTCATGTTGCTGTTAGTGAACAAGAAAGAGTTGATGGGCGAGTATGTGAACTCGCGGGTTTACAACTTCACAGCGTGGGCAACGACTGTAATAATGACGGTGCTTAGCATCGCGTGGTTCTGGACTTTGAGAGGTGGGCAGTAGGGATTTGCTGCGCCGAAAATCCCTGCAACGTCGAGTTTTCAGCAAGCGCTGAATCCATGCCTTGATGAAACTTCTGCCGAGCTTTCCTCGGCTGCCCGGACGAGGCCGTCCGCGCCTACGTGTGTATCTCGACCTGCGGGAGACGAAATAAACTCCGAGGAAGCGGCAAACTTTGGGCTACTTTTTCGCTTCTAAATGTGCAACAATCCGCTGTGGTGGTGGGTTTATGTATCGTCCATTCGTCGCGATCGTCGCGGGTTTCCTGTTTCTACTCGGAGCCCTCGCGGTTGCGCAGGACCAGTCTTCCCCCACCGCGCGCCCTCCCAAGGCTGCTAAGGCCTATCACGATGGAAGCCTTCGCGATCTCGATGCGATTGGCAACCGCAAGGTGGGCTGCGATCGCGGGCTGGGCAACTGGTATAGCCTCGAAAAGCAGATCGAAATGGGCAGGGGCTATGCCCAGCAGGTCGAGTCGACCACCAAACTGATTACCGATCCAGTCATCGCGGAGTATGTAAATCGCATAGGTCAAAACCTGGTGCGGAACTCCGACGCCCAGGTACCATTCACGATCAAGGTAATCGATACCGACGATATTAATGCATTCGCGCTGCCCGGCGGTTTTTTCTATGTGGACTCGGGGCTGATCCTGGCGGCGGACAACGAGGCGGAATTGGCGGGCGTGATGTCCCACGAAATCGCGCATGTGGCCGCCTGTCATCTGGCTCGCGAAAACACGCGTGGGCAATTGATGCAGCTGGCTTCCATACCGCTGATCTTTGTGGGAGGCGGAATTGGTTATGCCGCCCAGAGCCTGGCCGGATTCGCGATACCGATGGGTTTCTTGAGATTCACTCGGACCTTCGAGTCCGAGGCAGACTTTCTGGGAGTTGAGTATTTGTATAAGGCCGGTTACGATCCGCAGGCCCTGACCTCATTTTTTGAAAAGATCAAGGCGCTGGAGAAGCACAAGCCTGGAACCCTGGCGAAGACCTTCGACACTCATCCCCAAACGCCGGATCGCATTGCCAAAACCCAGGAGGAAATCAATACCCTGTTACCGCCCGAGGCGGAATACAAGGTGGATACCTCCGAATTTCAGGATGTGAAGGAGAGGCTGGCACAACTGGAAAACCGGCACAAGATCGATAGCCGTCATGGAGGAGATGGTCCCACCTTGCGCCGCGCTGCGCACGGCACCCCTAGCGACACAGGCAATGACGCCGACCCGGATGAACGCCCTACGCTTAAACGCAGGGATGGTGGTTCGCAGTAAAGGCTAAGTTATTGTTTGAGGCTCGCTTGAGCTCGCTCGCCGGACGAGGCGTCCGGAGCTACATGATTTTTCCTGCTGCTAAATCCCGCACCAGGGGAAGATCGGCTTCGAGAAAATCGTACGAGGGCAGCTCCGGGCGCGGCAACCATCGGACGTCCCGAAAGATTTTGTTCTCTATTGTTCCGTGGTATTCGTGGACCACGAAGAAGCGCAACTCGACGGAGCCTCCGCCGGGATACTCGTGGACGATGCGCGATACTTCTTCGCCAATCTTGGCGTCGATTCCCAGTTCCTCCTCCAATTCGCGGCGAAGCGCGGCGCGCGGCTGTTCGCCCTCTTCAATCTTGCCGCCAGGAAACTCCCATTTCAAAGGCATGGTCTGATGCCGGGTCCGCTGGCATACCAGCACTTTGCCGTCCTTCAAAATCAGTGCTGCAACCACTCGCTTCATTGGCAGACCAACGTTCTTAGGGGACCACCGTTGTCGGTGGACCAGCCAACGTATTCACTGAGAAATCAACGTTCCGGAAAGAGGTAGCTCGCTAATGCATCTTAGACCCGAAGGTTGTGGAAAATCATCGGGATGAATGGCCGCGGCGAGCGCCCGCAAACCGAGCACGAGAGTCGGCGCGGGAGTGTTCAGGAATTCATCTCGAATGCAGTAAATCCGGTTTTGTTTCGCGGCTTGCATCGATTCCCAGCCCCGATCGCGAATGATTTTTTCCAGAGGAACTCGATCGCCTGCACCACACCACGCGGCAACAAGCACATCGGGGTTTTCCGACAGAACGGCTTCGGCCGATATTGGTTTTCCGGGAGTGCCCACGAACTCGCCACCCGCTGCCTCGACCAACTCGGCCACCCACGGCTGCGAGGAGATTATGGGCTTGCCCCATTCCTCGCAGAAGACGCGAGCGCGCCTTGTACTGTTTGTTTGGCGACGGACGGCCTCGATTTCATGCTGCATTTTCCTGATTACTTGCTCTCCACGATCGGGCGCGCCCATGATTCCCGCGATCGTGGCAATATCGGTGTAGATGTCGGCGAGCGTCTTCGGAGCCAAACCGAGAAAGCGCGCACCTGATTTCAGGATTTCCGTTACTGCCTTTTCCTGGTAGGGGACGGCTGCGATCACGAGGTCCGGTTGAGCAGCGACGATCTCGTCGGCGCTTGCGCCCCACGAGTCAGCGACGATGGTGAGTTCTTGGCTGCTGATCTCCGGGCAAACATCGGCGCAATATTTCGTGCAGGCGACAATGCGATCGAGTTTGCCAATGGCCGCGAGGATCACGGTCGCGCTTGGCTGCAAAGAGACGACTCGTTGCGGGGTGTGGTCGGAAGGCACGATAGATCAATCTTACAAGGTTGGAACCGTGAGCGGTCAGGAAGAAAAGGTCGCGCGACAATCCCTCATTCCTGCAAAAGTCCGGTTTGTTTGTCCATGCCCGCAAGGTGAGGGAGTTCGATTGTTCAGTGGCCGACAAAGAACCCAGATTCCTCGGCGCTGCGCTTCTCGGAATGACAGAGTTCAGCATGTCGAGATGTCGCTCGCAATTTGCGGGCAAGTTACAATTCTCGCAATGTATTCTCCGCAACTTCTCGATCACTTCGAACATCCGCGCAATCCGGGCGAAGTTGCCGATCCTGACGCCGTTGCGCAAGTAGAAAATCCGGCTTGCGGCGATGTTTTGAAATTGAGCATGAAAGTCACCAACGGCCATATCGCCGAAATGCGTTTTTTGGCCAAGGGATGTGTTCCCGCCATGGCCTGCGGTTCGGTACTCACGGAATTGGTGAAGGGAAGGACTGTGGCAGCAGCGCGCCAGTTGCGCCGTGAAGAATTGGTCGAGGCCGTCGGTGGTCTGCCGAACGCCTCGACCCACGCCAGCTATCTCGCGATGGATGCGCTCGCGGCGGCGTTAACGCAGTTGAAAATCTAGCCACGGATTTCAGGGATAAATACGGAAATTATTGGGCGGCGAAACCAGCAAAAAAACAGGTTCTCCACTCCGCTTCGCTCTGGTCGGAATCACAGAAATATCTGTTATTTGGATCGTCCAACATCTGGCCGATAGATTTTCCAGCCGCGCTCGCGCGCGAGTTGCTCAAGGTCAGGGTTCGGATTTACGGCGAAAGTGTGCCGGGCGATGGCGAGCATGGCGGCATCCCAGCGGGAGTTGCCAAACGCCGCGTCGGGATTTTTGCCGATGACCTCGAGTATGGCGCGCGGCTTGCCGTCGCCGGAGGGTACTCGAATCAACTGGTCGGTGACGCGTCCATTTTCGATCTTCACCGCGGCGGCTAGAATCTTCCGGTCGTCAATGCCGAAGTGCTGCATCGCGGCTCGAATCACCCACTCGTTGGTGGACGAGACGGCCCAAACATCGCAACCCGAGCTCTGCAGACGGCGAACCAGCTCTTGCATCTCGGGAAAAATCTGGCTCACAAAGTTTTCATCAAAGAATTGTTTGGCGATGCGTTGCAGCTCGGATTCGGCAAGTCCGCGGTGCATGGTTACCATCTCGCCGCACATATCGTCTTCGCTGACCTTGCCGGCTTTGTAATCGGCATAGCGGGCGCGGGCCCAGCGCTCGATGCTGTCGGGAAGCACGCCTTGCGTCAGTTCCCAGTCGAAGAAACTTTCGCCGGCATCGCCGGACCAAAGGGTGCCGTCGCAATCGAAGATGGCAAGTTGCGGCTGAAGGGTGAGAACCGACTCAACAAAGTCAGTCGGTCTGAGGGTCGTAGTTGGAATCACTTTGTGTCGTCCGTTTCCAAATGAATTGAATTCTGGCGAGGCTAGAGAATGTTTCAGCGTTTGTTAGCTCCGGGCTCGTCCCTCAGGGGCTAGAGCCCGCGCTTTCCCAGAGCCTAACGGCACGGCTGAAGCCGTGCCCTTCCCGAAATGATTTTTGAAACATGGTCTACCTAGATAATGCCGCATACTGCTCTGGCGTGTCGATGTTCATGGTGACCAGCGGATCATTGACGACAACATAGGCAACGTGGTGGAGATTCTGGTGTTCAATATCGCGCGCGGTGGCAGTCGGAGGTGCTTTCAAGAAGGCTTCGATCATCTCTCTTGCTACCAAGAAAGGATGCCCGTGCTGTTGGTTGTATTCTGGAACGACAGCCCATACGTCGCTTGCGGCCTCGGTGAACGCGGAGCACAGCGTCTTCAAAGTGGCGGCATTTGCCGGCGGCCGATCTACCAGCGTGACGATGGCGGCGTCGCGGCCGTGATTCAGCACTTCGCGTAAGCCTACCTGAAGGGAGCTGAACTGGCCGCGGTCGGGCGCGGGATTCCGTACTAGAGACGCGCCGTTGGCGTAGACGACTGGCGCGAGATTGTCTTCATTTTTCCCAACCACCACAATTACTGTCTCGCTGAAGGGCTCAAGAGCCTGGATAGCGGCGGAGAGAAAAGTCTGACCAGTGGACGCAGAGCCGGGTGCAACCGGTGGCCAGGGGAGTAACGCTTTATCTGTTCCCATGCGCGTGGACTCGCCCGCGGCAAGGATCACTGCGTAGAGGCTAGGCGCGTGAGTCATGAGGCGAAGATAGCAGAAAAGGCGAAGGATTTCCGATTATCCATTTCCGATTGCGATTGAAGGGCACCTGAACCTAATCGAAAATTGGAATCAGCGATGGCTTTTGTTTTCCTGATGCGCCTCGGTCGCAGCATCGTCGGGGTTCGACTCGTTCTTGCGGCCCTTGAACCAACTCATATGCGGCAAGGCTCGCTCAGCATGGCGGCGAACGGCAATCAACTCAGCCGTGATGGCTACCGCAATCTCTTCCGGCGTAATCGCGCCGATGTCCAGGCCGACGGGGGCATGCACGCGCTCGAATAATTCCGCAGGAATGCCTTCTTTCGTGAGTTCGCGGAAGATGGTGATGGTCTTGCGCTTGGAGCCTATCATGCCGATATATTTTGCCCGAGTCTGGACTGCCCAGCGAAGTACGCGCATATCGTCGCGGTGCCCGCGGGTGACGATTACGATAAAGGAGGACTCACTCGGCGTGATGCGGGCCATCGCCTGCTCGAAGTCTTCTGCGATCACTTCTTTCGCGTCGGGGAAGCGCTCGCGGCTGGCGTAGGCTTCCCGATCGTCGACTACAGTCACGTCAAAACCAGCGCTCTTGGCGACTCGGTAAAGATTTACGGATACGTGACCAGCCCCGAAAATATAAAGCGACGCCGGAGGTAACACTGGTTCGATGAAAATGTCGAGGGTTCCGCCGCAAACGAGGCCGGTATCGTACTTGGGATCCTGATTGAGGTTGAAGGTCAGGCTGCGAGGCTTTTCAGTCTCCATCACCTCGCGGGCGGCCTGCCAGACTTCGGCCTCGACACAGCCGCCGCCAATCGTGCCCGCGATTGAGCCATCGTCGCGAACCAGCATTTTCGCAGTCTCGAAGGAAGGGATGGAGCCGCGAACGTTGACGATGGTCGCCACCGCGCCACGTCGGCCGTGCTGCCGGAGTTTAACAATTTCCTCGTAGATGTCCATCCTAGCTTGATTATTGGGTTTTCTGGTGGTCAAGTCAATCGAATCGGCGGTAGTGGGCAAGTCTGGAAATGGTTCACGCAAGATTCCACCGGGTGCGCGCGGGGCAGCTTGTCCAAGAATTCCCTTTTTCCTCCGCTGCCGCTAAACTGAATGCTTATGAATAATCCGTCGCAACCCAACATCCGCCTTCTGAACGCTCCTGACTATCGCGAGAGCTATGCCAACAGCGTGCAGGTGCGTGTGAATGTTTGGGATTTCTTTCTGGTTTTCGGCACCTTGCAACAGCAGAGCGAAACGCAGGTGGAAGTCAAGAATTTTCAGGGCATTTATCTGAGCCCCCAGCAAGCCAAGGCGCTGATGTCCATTTTGCAGCAAAATGTCACGGGCTACGAGAGCACGTTTGGCGAGATCAAGCTGGATCCGCGAATGGCAACCGCTGGACCGGTACATTAGACTGCTCAGGTGTCAGAAGGCGATCAGCCGCGCAAGTATGCTGCAATCTTGATTTTTGCGCTGATCTTTTTGGTGCTCCTGGCATTGCACATTCCCCTGCTGCGGCTGCCCTATTTCTGGGATGAAGCGGGATACTACGTGCCCGCGGCTCGCGATCTGCTGCTGCATGGGACGCTCATTCCGCGTTCCTCTCCGTCCAACGCGCATCCCCCGCTAGTAATGGCGTATCTTGCCCTGGCCTGGAAGTTCTTTGGTTGTGCTCCATGGGTTACGCGCACGGCAATGTTGGCGGTTGCCGCATTTTCTCTGCTGGGCATGTTCCGACTCGCGCAACGGGTTGCCAACACGGAGGCCGCCGTCGCCTCCGCCATTTGCACCGCAGTGTATCCGGTTTTCTTCGCGCAGAGTTCGCTGGCTCATCTCGACCTAGCGGCTGCTGGATTTACTTTTTGGGGCTTGCTGGCGCATGTCGAGAACCGGCGATGGACCTCAGTCTTGTGGTTCTCGCTTGGGGCGCTCGCTAAAGAGACTGCCATCCTGGCGCCTCTCGCGTTATTCGCATGGGAGTGGTTTCGTGCCTCGTTTGAACTGGATGTACAAAAGGGATACGCGCTGCCGCCGCAGGGAAGGCCGTCCGCGCCGTCAGAAGTCGTCGCTTTCGCTCCTCGGAATAACAGGTGGGTGAGTTTGTCGGTGGCCAGAGGTACACTGCTCATTCCCCTCGCTCCGCTCGTGCTCTGGTATGCCTTCCATTACGTTCGCACTGGATTTATCTTCGGCAACCCGGAATTCTTCCGCTACAACGTGCGAGCGACCTTGCAACCGCTCCGCGTCCTGCTGGCTCTCGGCTTGCGGCTGTGGCAAGTCGTGGGATATCTCAACCTTTACTTCCTTACGCTGGCGGCAATGCTTGCGATGTGGCTTCCGCCCTTGCGCGACAATGGCGACGAACGCAAAAGAATCCCGCTGGAAGTGCAGTTCTCGTTTCTCGCGCTAATCACAGCGTACGTGATTGCCATGGCCGTGGTGGGCGGCGCGGTGCTTGCCCGTTACATGCTTCCGGTGGTTCCACTGCCGATCATCCTCTTGGTTTCCACACTGCGACGAAGAGTGCGGCTGTGGCGTGGCGTGGTTGCGATGGTCGTGCTGGTATTTGTGGCGGCGCTGTTCGTCAATCCTCCTTATGGATTTTCCATCGAAGATAATCTTGCCTACCGCGACTACATTCTGCTCCACCAGCATGCCGAGGACTTCCTGCAGCTGCGCTATCCTACCGCCCGGGTGCTGACCGCCTGGCCAGCCAGTGACGAACTCACGCGCCCTTACCTCGGATACGTGACCCAGCCCATGCGCGTTTTTCGCATTGAGGATTTCACCGCCGAGCAACTCATGGCTGCGTCCGATCTGCGCAATAATTTCGATGTGGCGCTGGTATTCTCCACCAAGTGCGAGCCGCCGCATCCCTGGTTCGAGCGCTGGCAGAGATGGCAGCAATGGAAGACACAATTCTTCGGCTACCACCGCGACGTCCCCGCAGCCGCGGCCGCACAGATTCTGGGAGCGCGCCTCGTTTACGACGAAACTCGCCATGGCCAGTGGGCTAGCGTGATTGAAGTGGATCGGGAGGAAGAGGCGCAAGCGAAGCCTGTGATTGGCGGAACTCGGTCAATCGGACAGTGGAACAGATGATTTAAGTCGGCTACGCTTGTCGTTCAGTGTTCCCAGGCACTTGTGCTCTTCGAACGCCTGCACAGACTCGTCAGACGGCGCTGTGCGAGTCGGAACGCCGCGTGGAATCAAATTCCTCCAGCCGCAAGCGCTGCGGGCCCATCCCATAAAAAATGCGGTTTGGCGCCAAATCAAATCCCTTTTTACATCGGCCATGGGAACAGCATCTCACAAGATCGCTTGGCGGAATCGGCGCATCGCGCTGTGGTTTCTTTCTCCCAATCTAGCTCCCATTTGGCACGAATCGTGACTTTCCGTAAAATCTGCTCATGGATGAGGCTTTTTGCCAAGCCAGAGTTGCAGCCTTGCGAGAGAAGATGGAGGCAATCCATTCCGCGAACCGACTGTATTGGATTCGCACGGGGCACAGCCACGAAGCCGATATGGAACATCAGCAGAGACAGGAGCGGCTGGAGCAAATTCGCAAAGAAATACAAGAACTGAAAGCTTGAAGAAAAGTTGGGATGGAATTGCGGATTTCGGCCGACGCGTGTGCGTGAGAACTAGAATTTCGGCGACGTAGTGGAACGAGCTCTACGTTCTCAAGGCGCCAAGCGGCGTAAGAATGCAGCCCACGGCGCAAGGCGTGGGGAAAAGTGGGAGACAGACAAGCCCCAGTGGGGCGAAAGACCAGTTCTCACACATACTTGACGCGCTGCCAAACGGGCCCCGAAGAAGGAAAATTGCCGGGCGGACGATATAGGCTCTGCCGCTTCAGTTCTCTTCCTGCGGACGCATCTTCCCGCTGCGAAGGTAACGGTTGTGCCAGCCCAGCGACTCGGTCAGCAGGTGCGGCGTGTGTCTGCCATACGAAAGCCGCTCCGCGCGGTTGAGATAGTCGAGAAGCAAAGGCTTGTACTCCGGGCTGGCGCACTTGTCGATGATGAGGCGAGCCCGCTGGCGGGGCGAGAGTCCTCGGAGATCGGCCAGCCCATGTTCAGTCACAATCACCTGTACGTCATGTTCGGTGTGATCGACATGCGATACCATGGGAACAATAGTCGAGATGGTTCCGTGCTGCGCCGTGGACGGAGCCATGAAGATCGAGAGATACCCATTGCGGGCGAAATCGCCGGAGCCGCCAATGCCGTTCTGAATGCGCGATCCCATGACATGCGTTGAGTTGACGTTGCCATAAATGTCGGCCTCGATCATGCCATTCATGGCAATTACGCCGAGACGGCGAATGATCTCGGGATGATTGGAAATCTCCTGCGAGCGCAACACAATACGCTCCCGGTACTCCGCCATATTGCTATTCACTTCGGTCATCATCTCAGGGCTGAGCGAAAATGCCGTAGCCGAGACCGAAGTTAATTTGCCCGACTTCATCAGACGAACCATGCCGTCTTGAATCACTTCCGTGTAGGAAGTCAGTCCTTCAAATGGCCCCTCCTCGAGGCCGCAGAGAACCGCGTTGGCAATGTTGCCCACGCCCGATTGCAGCGGCAAGAGATTCGCAGGCATGCGTCCCTTCTGCACCTCCCAGCTGAGAAATTTCAGGATGTGGTCGGCGATGCATTTGGAAGCTTCATCCGGCGCCTTGAAGCCACTATTGCGGTCGGGAGCGTCCGTCAGCACGATGGCGACGACCTTCTCCGCCGGAACTTCGAGGTAGGGCGTGCCGATACGCTGTCCGGGGCTGACCAGTGGAATCGGTCCGCGATTCGGTGGCGGCTGCAGCCCATAGTAAATATCGTGCATGCCCTCCAACGCCTCCGGCTGCCACGAGTTGACCTCGAGGATCACGCGCTCCGCTTGATCGATCCAGGTTTTGTTGTTGCCGACCGAGGAACTCGGCACCAACCGTCCATCCTTCAATACCGCGCTGACTTCGATCAGCGCGACATCGAGCTTGCCCAGGAATCCATATTCCACGAACTGCGCCACATGGCTGAGGTGAATATCCATGTAATCCATTTCGCCCGCGTTGATGCGCTTGCGGGTTTCCGGATCCGACTGATAAGGCAGCCGCAAATGGATGCCGCCCGCCATGGCTAGTGCTCCGTCCAGCTCTGGTCCGGTCGAAGCTCCGGTAAAGACACTGACCTGAAATTTCTGTCCGCGGAAGTTCGCGTCAGCAATGCGGCGCGCCAGCTCAACCGGAACTGCCTTGGGATACCCTGACCCGGTGAAACCGCTCATGCCGATCTGGTCACCCGACTTAATCAGAGCCGCAGCTTCGTCGGCGCTCATGATCCTTTGTGACAGACTGGAATTTAGAACCCGTTCCTTGGTTGGAGAAAGAGTAGTAGGCATGTCGGAAGCTCCCTCAACGAAAAACTTAAGATTGTCATTCCGAGCGAAGCGAGGAATCTGGATTCTTGCCGTTGGTGCCAAAGACCTGGGCCCCTACCTCGCTCGGGACGGCAATTCCTTAACGGTACCGACGCCACTTTCCCCCGTCTGTGAGCTAGATCACGGCCTGGAGAGATTATCTTGTACCTTGCAAGAGCGAACCATCAATCAATATTGGGAGGACACTAGAGTTTTGAAGGGGCACGGCTTCAGTCGTGCCGTAAGTCGTTAGGACGTAATGACGGCGCGGCTGGAAGCCGCGCCCCTTCAAACCCTAAACGCCGACCCGTCAGTTTTTTCGCCAGATTATCCAGCCGTGCCGCTTTGGCTCGGGGAAACGCGGATGTGGGCCAACCCGAGATTTGGGCTATAAATGTATAGACGACGTTGAGAAGAGGCGTAAGATGCTTCCTCAATTTCGGGACATAGCAGGAGGGCTGTCATGCACCGAGCACGTGCGCTGAAGGCGTTGCTGGTCATCGTGGGATTGCTCTTTGTGGCGGGCGTTTATCCCTTGTTGGTATTTGTGCGGCAAGAGCCTGCATTGGCGATGATGCTTAGCCTTTATGTCACGCTTGGCATTTTCTTGCTGCTGGCAGCTCGTGACCCATCGGCGAATCGCAGCCTGATCGCTTTCACGGCATGGTCGAGCTTTGCCCACGCCGGGCTGATGGGGGCGCAGGCATTCCTTAATCTGGTCGCACGCGGCGAACTGTGGGGCGTGGCTGTGCTCATCATCATTGGCGTAGCCTTAATCGCACTGGCTCCAGCAAGGCCCTCAGCAGAGCGAGTATCAGCAGCCGCGGTGTAGACTCGCACTCCGGGAAACCTGACCGTGAAAAAAGCGAAATCTCGTAAAGGTAGTTCGACTAGGAATCTCAAGGTGGTTCCAAAGAACGTCGGTGAATACCTTGCCCGGGTCCCCGAGCCCGCCCGCGGCATTTTGGACAAGATGCGCGCGGTGATTCGGTCTGCTGTGCCGCTTGAGGCAACCGAAACCATCAGCTATCGCATTCCTGCATTCCGGACCAACGAAGTGCTGATCTGGTTCGCCGCGTTTTCCGATCATTGCAGTTTGTTCCCAACCGCCGCGTCATCGAGGCTTTCAAAAAGGAACTTGCGGGCTACCGTACATCGAAAGGAACCATTCACTTTCCCACGGATAGGCCATTGCCGGTGGCTCTCATCAAGAGATTAGTGAAAGCGCGAGTGGGG